>Ga0310828_1001151_pt1 | contig 17255 bp, 11 predicted proteins | sample WT_ome_3_FD_202242 | JGI IMG/M metagenome (GOLD analysis project Ga0310828, IMG submission 202242) | Sorghum-adapted microbial communities enriched on wild type (WT) sorghum from Joint BioEnergy Institute, Emeryville, California, United... ... | reverse complement strand
AATGTGGGGCAAAATTTGCTGGCGGAGTGGCACAATTCGGACAAGAAGACGATGGGACTCGGGCAGAACATGGGGGACGGAAGCGAATTTATCGGGACGAGAAGCTTCGTGGACGACCGGGACCAGTTCGATTCCAATTCCGCTTTTTTGTCGGATCCGATGAAGCTGCCCGACCCCGACCCCAAAGGAGAGTGAGGCGCTCATGTTTTTTTCACCGGTCGTCGTCAATGTTCTGGGCTTGAAAATTAACGTTCTGGATCACGCATCCGTGTTGAATATGGGGCCGAGCCAGCATATCGACCAGTTCATCTCCTATAAGCGAAATCAGGGAATCGGCGAGCAAAACGGCGATATTTCCCCGATGGTGCTGTCTGTCTCCTGGGTGGCTGACCGCGACTGGTCCGACAGCAATACCCTCAAAAACAGCGTCGTTTAAAAAACGGCGGAACGGGGAGTGATTGGATGTTTTTTTATTCACCCGCACAAATCAACATTCTCGGCTTCAAAGTAAACGCGAACGACAACTCGTCCGTAGTCAACGCCGGATCCCTGCAGTATATCGACCAGTTTCTTTCGTACAAACGCAACCAGGCCGTCGGTGAGGTGAACGGCGATTTGTCGCCGCTGAACGTGCCTGTCAGCTCGGTGATGGATCAGGATGTGCTCGACAGCAACGCGGCCAAAACAAGCGGCGTCTAGGCGGGCTTGCCCGGTGCGGCGGAAACCCGCCGGGCCGGCAAAAAAACCAGGCCGAAACCGGCCTGGTTTTTTGCCGTTCTTGCCCCGGCAGAATGCCTCTCCTTGCCCCGGCAAAAGATCAGTTGCCGCGATTACTTCTTGGCCAGTTCTTCGGCAATCTTTTTGTCGGCCGTATCCTGGGCTTCCCGGAGAATCGTATTGATATCTTTTCCATTCACCAGTTCTTTCATCGTGCCGTCGATGACGCCGCGAACCACGCCGTCATATTCGGAAAGCGGTTTATGGAGCGGACGCGGTTTGGACTTGAATATCCCCTCCACGTTCTTTCCTTTCATGAACGGCAAATTCGCGCCGTACTGCTTCTGTACATCGACGTTGTTCACAACCGGAATTTTTCCGTTCTGGCTCAGGATCGTCTGAACCTCATTGGACGTGACGATTCTCATCACTTCAAAAACCTCGTTCTTGTATTTGCTCTGCTTCGTCATCATGAGCGTGTGCGGGGAAATAACGCGGCCTGTCCCGAGTGCTTCCGGAAAGTTGGGAAGCGATACGATATCCCAGCGAATGTTGTTTGCGATGGTTTCATCCAAGTACGCCACCGTATCGGGAACCCAGTTTGGCATCATGGCCACGGTTCCGCCCTTAAAGAAATCGTTGTTGATGTTAAAGCTGGTTTTCTTGTCCTCCCCGAGAAATCCCGGAATATCGATCATCCGTTTTACTGTGGAGAGAACTTTTTTCCAACCGTCGGTATCGATAAGCGCTTTGTTCGTGGACGTATCCACGTACGGAAGGGACAAGCCCTGGCCGTAGCGGGAAACGGAATCCGTAGCCATTCCGATATAACGTACCCCTCCGTCCGTTCTTGTTACGCGGGTGGCCAATTGGATCGCATCATCCCAGGTCATCCCGTCCTTCGGATATTGTACGCCGAACTTGTCAAAGATGTCTTTATTATAGAACATGGCGGCAACGTTCTGTAACATGGGCATGGCGTATAACTCGGCTCCGCCGCCGTATGTTCGGATCGAGTCCAGAATATTCGGGTCGAGACGGCTCAGGTCGAAATTGGTTTGCTTGATAAAAGGATTGAGATCTTCGGCATACCCCATATCCCGGAAACCCGCGACATCGTTCAACGTATAAATCAGGTCCGGTACAATTCCGGCTGCCGCCAGTTCTTCGGGCTGGGTGCCCTTGCCTTTTCGGACAATGGTGAACGAGATGTTGGGATGGATTTTTTGCACAGGCTCGATAATGAATTTGCGAATCTCGTCATCGCTGATCACGGCGAATTGGTAAATGGTCAGATTAACCGGATCTGTCGTGATTTTCAAGCCGGTTTTGCCGACCGCTTCGCTTTTTTCCTCCGAAGCGCCGGAATTTCCGCATCCGGCAAGCGCTGCAACGAGAACGGCCGAAGTGAGCAATCCCATCGCTTTTTTCATTTGGCAATTCCTCCATTTCGTCGGGTGGACCATAGAATACCGCTTTCATCTCCGGCTCCAACGGTTCGGTAACATAAAAATATTAGAAATACCACATTTTTACTATATGCGCTTTCATTTCAGCAGACAATATAATCATATGAAATCCATATAAGAATCTGAAACTACAATAAAGAAAGTAATCGCCGCCCGCCGTACGAAAAAAGGACTGCTTCCGAAGAACCGTCCTCAAGTTTTCACAGTTTTGGAAAGGCGCAGCAAAATAAAAAAACGGCATCTCTGCCGTTTTCCCGCAAATCCTGGTATGGAGAATAGGGGGCTCGAACCCCTGACCTCATCGCTGCCAGCGATGCGCTCTCCCAGCTGAGCTAATTCCCCAAAATGCCGATTCACCAACTTTTCTCGCCTTCCCGGAGATTCATATCCTTGCGGCGACAAGATTGATAATATCATAGCCAAGTCCAAGCTGTCAATCCTCTTTTTGATTATTTTTGTTGGCCGCTTTGTGCAGAATGGAATCGCCCAGCTGGTTTTTGGCCAAAATTTCAGTGAGCTCTTTCATGAACATGTTAATATCCTTGAACTGGCGGTATACTGAAGCAAACCGCACATAAGCGACCTCATCCACGGGATACAGCTGTTCCATCACCCGTTCACCGATTTCCATGCTGGCCACTTCGCCCGTTGCCGTATTGCGCAGCTGTTTCTCCACCTCGGATACGATCATCTCCAGCTGCTCCAGCGAAACCGGACGTTTCTCGCAGGCCCGGATCAGGCCGCGGAGCATCTTTTCACGGTTGAACTCTTCGCGGCTGCCGTCTTTCTTGATGACGATGAGCGGCGTCTCTTCCACCATTTCAAAGGTCGTGAACCGTTTGGCGCATTGTTCGCATTCCCGGCGGCGGCGGATTGATTTATTCTCGTTGGCGGATCGGGAATCAAGCACTTTGGTCCCGGAATATCCGCAGAAAGGACATTTCATATTCGCTTCCCTTCCCTTTCCATAGGTTCCCTGTAATGATGTCTCCCGAATCGCCACATAATACTTGTACCAACAACAAGGGAGGTGAAAAGACATGGGCGCAGGACAATCCCGCAGCAGCAACGTGCTGGTAGTTCCCCAAGCGAATGCTGCTTTGGATCAACTGAAATATGAAGTAGCTCAAGAGTTGGGGATCGCTATTCCCCAAGACGGTTACTACGGTAACATGGCTACTCGCGATACCGGTGCCATCGGGGGTCATATTACCCGCCGCCTGGTGCAGCTGGCTGAGCAGCAACTGGCGGGCCAAGCAGGTCAAACCCGCTAATTTCCGCAGCAGCCAAGAAGTATTGGACCGGATGCTCCTTCGGGAGCCCGTCCAATGCTTCTTTTTTTGGAAAGGGACTAATCCAGCCCTTCCCGGTACACTTCTTTATATTTTTTGTAAAAATAAGCGACGCGCTGCACATAATGGCGGGTTTCTCCAAACGGGATGTTCCCGGCCCCTTCAAGGGTGCCGTCCCACTGCTTCTGCTGCAGCCATTTGGCTACATTGCCGGGTCCGGCGTTATAAGCGGCGATTACGGCAACCCAGTTGCCCTGGAACTGCTCGGACAGCCAGTGCAGATACCATGTTCCAATCTTAATATTTTCTTCGGAATTTTCCAAGTGGTTCAGCGTCAGATTGCTGAATTCCCTGCGTTCGAAAATCCAGTAGGCGGTATCCGGCATGATCTGCATTAAACCGATGGCTCCGACACGCGAAGTTTTGCCGGAACGGTAATTGGTTTCCACGCGGATAATCGATGCCACCAGGTAGGGATCGACCTGATATTGCGCGGCGTAGGTCCCGATTTCCTTCTGGTACTTCACCGGATACATCCATTTTCCCAGCAGGGGAGAGTTCATAAATAAAAAAAGCAGGAAGGTCAGGAGAAGCACAGCAAAGGTTCTTTTCTTCCGCAAAAAATTCAGCGCAGTCCCTTTTGTCGCCAGAACAGATCCACCTGCCTCTCGGTTTCGGCCGGAGTTCCGCTGTTGTCGATGACCACATCCGCTTTATCCCGTTTCCGTTCAATCGGCATTTGCGCCTGCAGCCGGCGTTCGGCCTGCTCCGTCGTCAGCCCGTCCCTGGCCATCAGCCGCTTGAGCTGAAGTTCCCTGGGCACATAGACGACGAGCACCTGCTCGAACATCCATTCCAGACCGGATTCGTACAGCAGCGGTACATCGACCACGACCAGCTTGTCCGGGTAATGGGACTCGTTCTCCCTCATGCGTTCCTTCATAACGGCCCGGATCGGCGGATGGAGCAGGCTTTCCAAATCTTTGCGGGCGGCATCGTCGCCGAAAATCCGTTCCCCCAGCTTCTTCCGGTGGAGACGGCCGTCGGGCAGCAGAATATCCTGTCCGAAGCGCTCGGCCACCCGGGCCAATACGGGACTACCCGGCTCGACTACTTCCCGGGCGATTTGATCGGCGTCGATCAGAATCGCTCCGCGGCGAACAAGCATGGCCGAAACCGTGCTTTTGCCGCAGGCGATTCCCCCGGTTAATCCTATATTCATTGCACTGCAGCTCCCATTTTCCGAAATTTGGCTACATCAATTTTAGAATACCCATAAGGATCAAAATACATCCCGGCAGCAAGGACAGCTTGCGGATCCAGCGAAGATCGGAATAGAGAAAGCCGATCTTCAGGCCCGCGGCGATGAACGTCCCGCTGGCCAGCGCGATGACGGCTGCCGTCACGACCGGCGGAAAACCGATCAGCGCGGCGCCAATGCCGGCGCCAAAGGCATCAAGCGAAAGGGCAAGCCCGAGCAGCGCGGCTTCCGCGGCGGAGATGTTGCCGGACTTGTCGATGTCGGCTGCGGATGGCGTCTTTAATATTTGTATGACAAGCCCAAGCCTTTTAATCTCAATGTGCATAATTTTTTTTTCGTTCCCGTCCGCATCCTGCCCTGCGGAGATTTCTTCCGGGACAAAATCGGCCTCTTTCTCTACCCGCTGCAACACGATTTGGCAGACCGCCCAGATTCCAATGCCCATCAGGATGAACGCCCCGATCGTTTTGGCAACAGACGGCGGCATGAAGTGCAGCATCAGGGTCCCTACCTGCATGGACAAATAAATAATGCAGCCGGAACTCAGGGAAATAATCCCCACGGCATAAAGCGGCATGCGGATTTTTCGCAGACCATACATTACCCCGACGCCGAATCCGTCGAGGCTGACGGCAAATGCCAACACAAGCAAAGACAAGACTGGCGGCATAACGAACCCTCCCGGATGTCATCGACCTCTTTCCCCATATATATGGGCGGGAAGGATTTCTTGTGCCTGGGTCAGGTGGCGTGAATCGGGGAACGCTTTGTCCGGCGCTTCCGCCTGAGAGGCTGGCATGCGGGGCAAATATGGGTTCCCCTGCCGCCGACCACGAATTTCTCGATCGGACTGCCGCAGCGGAAGCAGGGTTCGTTCTTGCGGCCGTATACCTTCAGCTGCTGCTGAAACATGCCCATTTCCCCCTGGCCGTTCACATACGATTTGACCGACGACCCCCCGGCCCGGACCGCTTCCTTCAGGGTAGACACGATCGCCGCGTGCAGCCGCGCCCATTCTGCGGAGGTCAGCGAGGAAGCTTCCCGTTCGGGATGCAGACCCGCGGCGAACAGCGATTCGTCGACGTAGATATTGCCGAGTCCGGCCACATACTCCTGGTTTAGCAGCAGCGGCTTGATTTTGGTCGGACGCACCTCCAGCCGGCGGCGGAATTCCTTGAGCGTGAACGAATCGTCCAAAGGCTCCAGCCCGAGCTTGTTGAGCGGCGGGGAGGCCAATTCCTCGCCCGCGGCAAACAGATGCATCGTTCCGAACTGCCGGACATCCCTGTAGCGCAGCTCTGTACCGTCGGTAAAATGAAAAATGACATGCGTATGCTTCCCGACTTCTTCCTCCGTCCGGTAGACCCCGTAGCGCCCTTCCATGCGCAGATGGGAAACCAGCACGTAATCGGTCAGAAGAAACCGCAAAAATTTGCCCCGCCGTGCGATTTCCCGGATCGTCTGCCCCTCCAGAAGGGCGCAGAAATGCGCGGGGTCGGCCGGATGCCGGATAATCCGCGGCAGCGTAACGCTGGCGCGGGCAATGGTCTTTCCGGCGACAAGCCGGTTGAGTGTCGTTTTGACCGTTTCCACCTCGGGCAGTTCCGGCATCGCGTTTTCACCTCATCCCATGATGTCAGTATTCTTTTATCTTACCGGTTCATAAGGGGCTGTTCCATAGACCGTATCATTTCGCCTCGTACCAATTTTTTCCTTCACTTACATCAACCCGCAGCGGTACCGCCAGCTCCAGCGCGTTCTCCATCACTTCCGGCACCAGCCGGCGCATAACGTCCAGCTCCTCGTCGGGCACTTCAAACACCAATTCGTCATGCACCTGCAGCAGCATGCGGCTGGCCAGCTTCTCTTCCTTCATGCGGGCGGCCAGCCGCACCATCGCCAGCTTGATGATATCCGCCGCCGTTCCCTGAATCGGCGTATTCATCGCGGTCCGCTCCGCAAAGGAACGGAGATTGTAATTCGAGGCGGTGATCTCCGGCAAATAGCGCCGGCGGTTCAGAAGCGTTGTGACGTATCCGTTCCGGCGCGCTTCCCCGACGATCTCCTCCATATATTTCTTCACACCCTGGAAGACGGAAAAATATTGTTCGATAAAGCTTGCCGCATCCTTGCGGGTAATGTTCAGATTCTGGGACAGCCCATAGTCGCTGATTCCGTAGACGATGCCGAAATTGACCGCCTTGGCCTGGCGGCGCATGTTGGAATCGACCTGCTCCTCGCTTACGCCGAAGACGTCCATCGCTGTCTTCGTATGAATATCCATGTTGCGGCGGAAGGCCTCGATCAGCTTCTCATCCTGGGAAATATGCGCCAGGACGCGCAGCTCGATCTGCGAGTAGTCCGACGAGAGAATGCTCCACCCGGGCTCCGAAGGGACGAATACCTTGCGGATTTTTTTGCCCTCCTCGAGTCGGATCGGAATATTCTGCAGGTTCGGGTATTGGCTGCTTAGCCGTCCCGTTGCCGCAATGGTCTGTTTGTAATAGGTATGCACTTTGCCGGTGCGCTCGTTGATTTCCTTCAGGAGTCCCTCCACATAGGTCGACTGCAGTTTGGCCAGCTGGCGGTAATGCAGGATGACCCCGACGATTTCGTGATACGGTTCGAGCTTTTCCAGCACTTCCGCGTCCGTGGAGTAGCCTGTTTTTGTTTTTTTGACCACCGGAAGGCCCAGTTTGTCAAATAAAATCTCGCCGAGCTGCTTCGGTGAATTGATATTGAACTCGGTTCCCGCCAGCCCGTAAATCCGCTCGACCAGCTGATCCAGCTGTTTCCCGAGCTCGGCACCGTACCGGATCAGCCCGTCCCGGTCGACCTTCATGCCGCGGCGCTCCATTTCGCCGAGTACGGTCGACAGGGGCATTTCCAGCTCGTAGAACAGCCGGTGCATGCCGCTGTTCTCCAGCTCCCGTTCGAGAATCGGCACCAGCTTGTCGATCAGGGCCGCCTTCCGGCACAGATGCCCGGCCAGCACAGGCTGCTCCGGCACCTTGAACTTCGCTCCTTTGCCGAAGACGGAATCGTCGGACGGGATCGGAGGCAGGCCGTATTTCGCCGCCAGACCGTCGAACGTCAGCGCCGACTCCGTCGGATCGAGCAGGTAGGCGGCCAGCAGCACGTCGAAGCCGGCCCCCGCCAGCGGCACGCCGGCCCAGGCGAGGGCGACCTCCGCCCGGTGGAGGTCGTACATCCGCTTGGCGCAGCCGGCATCCGCGAGCCACGCCCGAAGCGGCGCGGCCTCGTCCAGTTCGAGCAGGTCCGGCGGCACGAAAGTGCCCCGGCCGCTCGTGTAGAAGGCGAGGCCGAGCACGCGGGCGCGGTGCGGGTTATCGCCGGCGACCTCGACGTGCAGCGTCTGGACGGAGCCGAGCCCGGCGGCGAAGGCGGCCAGGCCGGCGGCGTCGAGCACCTCGACGGCGAGCGTTTCCGCCGGCTCGTCCGTCTGCGGAGCGGCCTCCGGGCCGCCGGAGAAATCGATTTTTTCCAGCAGCGACTTGAACTCCAGCTTGCGGAACATGGAAGCCACCGCCTGCCCGTCGAAGCCGTCGTATTTCAGCTCGTCCCACCCAAGCTCAAGCGGCACCTCGCGAAAAATGGTGGCCAGCGCCTTGCTCATGCGGGCCGATTCGGCGTGCTCTCCGATCTTTTCTTTCATTTTGCCTTTCATTTCGCCCGCATGGGCCAGCACTTCTTCCACGCTTCCATACTCATGCAGGAGCTTCAGGGCAGTCTTCTCGCCTACACCGGGAATACCGGGGATATTGTCCGAGGAATCGCCCATCAAGCCCTTCAGGTCGATGATCTGCCGCGGATCCAACCCGTATTTCTCGCGGATCCGCGCGGGATCGTACAGCTCGACCTCGCTGATCCCCTTGCGGGTAAGCGCAATCGTCACATGCTCGGAGGCAAGCTGAAGCATGTCCTTGTCGCCGGTCACCACGAGCACCTCCATGCCCTCTTCGTCCGCCATCCGGGTAAGGGTTCCGATGATGTCGTCGGCTTCGTAGCCGGGAAGCTCGAATTGGGCGATCCGGAATGCTTCCAACAGCTCCTTCATCAGCGGGAATTGTTCGGAAAGCTCCGGCGGGGTTTTGGCCCGTCCCCCTTTATATTCCTGGTAGTCTTTATGGCGAAACGTCACTTTTCCGGCGTCAAAGGCGACCAGGAAATGGGACGGTTGTTCCTCTTCCATCAACTTCAACAGCATCGTGGTAAAACCGTAAACAGCGTTCGTATGCAGTCCGCCCGAGTTGCTGAGCAAGGGAAGCGCATAAAACGCACGGCTGGCAATGCTGTTGCCGTCGATCAGAATCAATTTCCCCATGGACACACCTCGTTTTCTCGTATTCTCTTCCATCATAGCACACGTTTAAGCGGGATAAAAATGCGGTTTCCCGGGAAAAACCGGAAGCCTCTGGTTTTGTTTGCCCCGGGGATCGCATACGCTAAAACAGGGCGGAACGATGGCGGAAAGGGGCCGGGAGCATGAAGGCATTCTATACGCCGGAACGAATCAAGCTGATTTTGTTTGACTTGAATCACACGCTGCTTGACGAGCAGGCGACATTCGCCGCCTGCTTTCGGGAAGCGCTGCGGGAGTACACCGGACGCTGGGAAGGCCGGGAGAACGACGGCGCGGAGGAAGCTGTCAGACGCTATCTGGAAGATTGGAAAGCCGGAGCGGCCCGGGACAAAAAAAACGGAAGATCGCTGCCGGACCGGCGCAGGCAAAGCCTGACCGCGGCGCTTCAGGGCTATCCGATCCGCGTAACCGGTGACTTCTGCCAGGCCTTCTTCGCCAAACTGGAGGAAGCCAGGCTGTCCCTGGCGCAGGCTTTCCCGGAAACCCGGGAAACGCTGGAACGGCTGAGCCGGTCCTACCGGCTGGCTGTGCTCAGCAATGCCCGTCCCGAGAGGCTGAAGGCGCAGCTTGAGGCGATGGGACTACGCGAGCTGTTCGACGGCAGATTATTCGGCTTCGAAAAAGACGGCTTCCGCAAGCCGCATCCATCCGTCTTTCGGAAAGCCCTGGAGAAAACCGGCATCCGGCCGGCTCAGGCGGTGATGGTGGGGAATTCGTGGAAGAACGATATTGCCGGAGCGGCCCGCTGCGGCATGGACTCCGTCTGGCTGCGCCCGTCCCACGCCAAACCGTGGTCGCTGCGAAAAGTTGGAAAGCGGAAGGCCGTGATCATCCGGAAGATCAGCCAGCTTGCGGAAGTTTTCCGGCACGTGTAGTCCGGGCCTGCCGGCCCAACCGGCTTCCGGCGCGTACGGCGCGGGCGGGCCGAACCGGTTTCCGGTCTTGCCCGATCCGGGATCACGCTTCGTCCGCCGGGGCCGGCGGGCCGGCGGGATTGACGCGGGACGGTTTGCCCGCTTTTCCGCGCATGCCGGGGAGGCCCGCGGATCGACAAGTGCACGCTTGCGGCGTCGCACGCTTTTCCGCGCATGCCGGGGAGCCCGGGAGCCGGCGGGTCCGGATGGTTCTCCGGCAGGGCAGCAACCGTCCGGAGCGGGGGCTCGCGCCTATCCGCTCCGTCGCGTCTTACTGCCTGCGATGAACACGGAACGTGCCGCCCGCCTTCCCGATAATACGGACCGGCACCGCCGTCTCCTTCACCACCCCGTTCCTGTAGCGGATCCGGAAGTAAATCTGCCGGATTCCTTCAGGCAGTCCTTCCTCCGGCGAAAGCAGAATCTCGTCAAAAAGCTCGCCGGCAAAATGCGTCGGATCCCGGCTTTGCAGGACGGCATGAAGAAAAATCCCCCTGCCTCCAATACCCGTCGCCCGCATCCACGCTTCGGCTTGCTCAACCGGGGCAGGCGAGCTTTCGGCGGCGACGACGAAAATTTCCCCGGAATAAAAGTCCTTCGGGTCCCTGACGATCTCATGCCCGGCCCTTTCATGGCGCTCCCGCCACTGCGGGGTATGCTCCACCGTCCCGGTGATCGTCAGCTCCTGCGCCCGTATGGTATGGGTGACGCGGTCGGATGCATATGCGTCGGAAACCGTCAAGGTAACCGTGTAGTCCCCTGCCGTCGAAAAAACCGCCTCCAGCTCTTCCGAGTTGCCCCCGATCCGGCTCCCGTCGGGGGTCAACACGGTCCATGCATAGCTGAGCGGATCCCTGTCCGGGTCGGCCGACCGGCTGATCAGGGTTACCCGGTCGCCTTCCCAGACAGGTTTCGGCTGCCAGTCGAACTCCGCTTTCGGCGGCCGGTTCACAAGAAGCCAGGCGGGCGCCGACCAGGCCGACCAGACGTAGCCGTCGTACACCCGGACCCGCACCTGCACCTTCTCCCCGGCCGGCAGCGGCTGATCCGCCGGAACGGAATATTTCATCGTTCCCCACTGGGCGTCCAGCCTTTGCGAGACTTCTCCGGAATCGTGAAGCACCTGCGTTCCGGTTTCATTCAGGAACTGCACCCGGTACCGGGTGAAGATATTGGCCGGATCCGGATCCCATTCGTTGAATGAAACCGCCGGCGTCGGGTTCATCAGCGTCGGATTCGCCTTTGTTCCCGCTGGCGCCGTCATCTGCGCAACCGGCGTGCGGTCGAGGAGAAACCATACGGTATTGCTCCAGCCCGACCACAAATTCCCGTCGTCGGTTACCTTCATATGTGCCTGCAAAGGCCTCAATGTCGGCAGTTCCTGCGGAATCCGGTAGCTGTTGTTCGTCTGCGGAACGCCCTGCCCCAAGTCTCCGGTGGTGAATACCAGGCTGCCGCGCCCGTCAGCAATATCCAAGTGGATATGGTTGAACCATTGGCGTTCCCGGTCCTCCTGCGTCCAGGTTATCGTCGGCTGAAGGTTGTCGACGATGACGGCCGGGTTGTCCTTGTTCGGCCCGTTCGGGCTCGTAATGGTCGCCCATGGCGGTGAATTGACGAGCATCCAGCCGATGTTTGACCAATCCGACCACACCTCTCCGTCACTGACGCGCACCTGCACCTGGTACCTGGCCCCGCGGGTCAGGTCCGTCGGCACCGTCCAGCCTGCCGCGTGGCCGCTCGTCCATTGGCCGGCCTCGCCGCTTTCTGCAACGACCGTCCCCGCCGGATCGCTGATCTTCACGTGATACCCCTTGAAGATCGTCCCCGGTGTATCGTACTGGTTCCACGTAATTGTCGGACGTACGGTATATACGAGCGTGGGACTGCCGGGGCTTCCGGCCGGATAGGTCAGTTGCGCGGCCGGTTTGCTGTTCTGCGGCACTCCGCCGTTTGACGTAATCGTCTGCCCGGCCGGTTCGGACCAGGCGCCGTATTCATCCCTGACCTGCAGGTATACGGTATATGCGCCGGCCTCCGCCGGGCGGGTAAGCTTGCCTTCCACATACTGGCCGCCGGGCGTGATGTAACTGTACCTGCGCTCGAGAATGCCCCGGTTCGCACAGTAGTTGTATCCGGTCGCATCGGGCACGGAGCAGGCCCCGGTCGCCGGATCGTACCGGTCCGGGTCATAGCTCGTATCGTTCCAGCCGATCGTGCCGTCTCCCTGCGTCCACAGTGTAAACTGCGCGGCCGGACGGCGGTGGACAATCAGCTTCCGCAGAAACGGTTCTGCCCCCATCCGGTAACTGTCGAAAACCATGCTCGGATCCCGGTAGCCGGGATGCGGATCGTCCCTGGCCCGGAGCGTAATGTCGTAGGCTCCAACCCGGTCGAAAGTAAGCTGCGGACTCGTCTGCGTCCTCCCATTCAACGGCGAGACCCCGCCGTTGTTAAGGAATTTCGGGTTGTGGACAAAGCTCCACCGGAAGCCGCCGTACCTCGGGTCGTTCTCCGGATCGGCAAATACGATTTCCGGGTACTGAACCTCGGCCCGCCCGTTTTCCAGAATGGCGTAGCCAGTGAGCCAATCGGCGGATGGCGGCTTGATCTCTCTCGTGTATATGGCGCTGAAAGCCGTCCCGTTTTTTTCAGAGAAGGGGCCGAACCGGGTTCCGGCGAATCCTCCCGCATTCACCGACAACAGCGGCGCGGCATTCACGGAGACTTCTACATGGGTCCCGGTAATCTTGATTTTCATCGGGTAGGGCGTATCGTCGGCAAATCCGTACGCCCGCTGGGCCAGCACGAGCCGGCTGCCATTGGTATACCGCGTGAGGTAAACGGTGGAACCGTCCGTCTCCACCGCCAGCCTGTTGCGCGGATCGGACATCCGGAAGGAGAATCCGGCCAGATAGCGGTTTGCTCGGGCCTGGTCGAATTTGATCGTCCAGCCGTATTCCGTATCGCCGTCCGCCTCCACCGTGGAAACGAATTGGCCGGGGGACGGTTCCGTGATTTTGGGCGCCGTTGTCGGTGTTCCTTTGGCAATCGAAATGACCATATTCATCGACCCGTAGTAGCCGTCCGACGGGTTAAAGGCGGACACGTAAAACCCGTCCCCGAAATATTCGCCAAATACCTGGTATCCCTGGTCGTAGGTTGTTTGGGGAAGATACTTGGCCCCAATGCTTCCCACCCGGTTGCCGTTACCGTCGTAGACCGGGTTATCGGTGTTGTTCCCTCCCTTGAAGGAAAATCGCGTCACATAGCCTTCGGCGGTCACGGTTCCGCTTCCCGGCAGGAAGCTTCCGTCCCAGTCCATATGGTACATGGTGCTGTACGTTCCATAATACTCCGGGCTTTGCTCGGTTGCGGCATCGTTTCTGGCAAGGACCTGGCCGGTGCGCAAATCCAGCGTTTCGATCACGATCCCGAAATCCCCATACACCTGCCCGGGCGCTTTGGCATTGACAATCGTCCGGGCCCGGAGCGTCTGCCCCGCGGAATTGATCGACAAAATCGCTCCGGCCGTATCCGGGTAGCCCTGGAACCCCGACAGATCGGCATAGTAGGAGTCCGCGAGTTCGCCGGACAAGTAGGTGCGCCAGGCGAAGCTGAAATCAACATTCAGTTTGGTGACATAGACGTTACGGGACAAAGGGTTCGGGTTCCTATTTCCGTTCGAGTCCAGACAATGCGGGTACTGGTAATAGTAAAAATTGCCGTCGCTGTCCCGGAACATGTCGGAATACACCCATTTCATCCCGTAGGTGCAGGGATACCAGTACTTTGTCTCCGTCGGGTCGGCGGGCAGCTCCGCCTTCCGGACGTTATTCAGATTCTCGTCATACTCATAGAACACCGGCCGTCCCGGGAAAGGCTTGCTTAATACGACAAGATGATTGCCGGTCCGAAACGTTTGCGCGATCTCCCGGGGGACTTCCGCCCCGGTATCCAGGGTGCTTTTGATTTCCCGGCCGGTCCGGATGTCGTATTGGGCAATGTCGGAAAAGTCGACACTGATCCATTCGTCATCGTAAGTTTCGTATCCGATGGTCCGCGCAAGGTATAAATAGGGATCGGCGATTTCATAGGTTTTGATGTGCATATGCGTTGCCGCGTGTCCGTTCAACGTACGGGGGTTGTAGCTGCCTCCGTCCACCACATAATCGTAGGGAGAACCATTCATATAGGCATACATATAGCTGTTTGATCCGGTTTGCGAGCGGACGACAGGGCTCAGGCGATTTTTGTTCAGCGCGTAAATCCCCCCGTTGGGATGGTTATAAAAGAAGTCCTGCCCGTTCGCCCGAAATTTCGGTTTAACCCCTGTTTGACTGTACGTTACAAATTTCGACGGGTCCCGGGGATCGATCAGCGGATGGGACAAGCGGCTGTCAAACGACGCGGCCGCCCGCCAGGGCGAAAGCCGATTGGCGCCGTATCCGTTGTCCGTGACATTGCCCATATAATAGCCGATTGCGGGAATCGCATTAAACAGCGGGCGGTTGTAGGGGATCGGATACTGCTCTTGCCCGATCGGGCTGTCTGCGCCGCCGCTTTGGCCTGTGAGCCAATTTCCGCCGGCTTGCCAAAACTTCGTTTTGTCCGGGACGGGCGTGGATTCATTGACCCTATACAGCGGCCAGTTGGTCAAAATGCCCGCGGCGCTGTAGGATACCGGCGGTGTCACCTCCGGCCGGCTGCTCTTTCCCTGGACTGTGAAGGAAACGCTTGGAGCCCGGTTGACCGTATCCAGCGTTACTTCGGTTTCCTCCATGTAGAGAGTATTGGCCGTCTTCCCGCCGTCTTTCGTCACCTCCGCGTAGAACAGGTATTTGCCGACTTGTTTCGGCGTAAAGGCGGCTTTCTCCAAATCCCCGGCCAGATCGTTCCAGGCATCGTCGGCAAATCCGTTGTTGTTGCCGTCGTACTTGTATTGATACCGGATGGATCGGATCGCCGTGCCGTCGGTCGTATACGACTCGTTCAGGATGTACTGGGTCTGGTTCCGCAAGCTGACGGGCGGCACTTTGATCTTCGCCACCGGCGGCGGATCCGGATGGATGACGATGCTGCAGGCACTTGTAGTCAGCGATCCCAGTCCCGTATTGTCGTACACTCTCTCCAGCGTTACCCGCACGGTAATGTCGTGGTCGGTATCGTTGGCGTACGAGGACCGCTTATTCGTCCATACGTCCCGGCTATGGTCGATCGACCGCCAAGGCACCGGGCTGAAACTCAGATTGGCGTTGATAAACCCTTCCGGAATCGCCCGGTTTGCCTTCCATTCCGCCGGGCAGCTCGCCCTGGGCACCGGATTGGGCGCGACCACGTCGAGCGTGACGATGCGTGAGAACGATTGGCCCGTCGAATCGGTAGCCGTCACCTTGATCGCATAATAGCCGGCCTTGTCGGCTTGAATATACCCGAAGAACGTCTGATTCGGGCTGAAATGGTACTTTTGCGGCAGCTCCCGGATCCAGGGATCGGGACTTCCCGCGAAATCCCAGAAGTACGTAACCGGGTCCCCGTCCGGATCGGAAGGAGAGGGCGGGTCGCTGTCCGGGTCGCTGATAATCCGCAGGTTCACCCATTCGCCCTCGGTCACCTGGAAGTCCGGACGCACTCCGGTGCGGTTCGGCTCGCGGAAAAAGCCGGCCTTGAAGAACGGCGGTCCGCCTTCCTCACCGGGGGTCACCGTCAGGTCGTGCTCGATCCAGTCCGATTCCCCGCAGCTGGAAACCACCTTCATCCGTACCGGATTGGCGCCGACGACCAGGTTCGGCGGGTAATCCGGGTAGGTAAAGGTTAAGGGTGCCGACGGATTCTTTTGCCGCGGACTGATCCAGCCGGAACCGGCCGGAAATTCGAATACATGGTACTCGTAAGTACACCCTTTTCCCGGATCGATATTTTTCGGGACCAATTCGAACGGATCCCGGTAATGGATTTCCGGAGGCACGATGTCGAAGTCGCCTTTGGGCTTGTCCGGAATGATCGTAAAGCTGCGGGTCTGGTTATTATCCTCCTTTGTCGTTTCTTCCACCTTATGATTGGGCGGGGGGTCTACCAGTAAGCTTAGCTGTGTCACTCCTTTTTGCAGGAAGGTGTAATCGAAGGTCCCCGTATAGGTCTCCCCGTCGTCCAGCGGTTTGTCCACCATCGCCCGATGGACGATCCGCGTATACGAATCGGGGAGCCCTTCCACGATGTAAACGGGAAATGGCAAACTTTTGCCGTCCAGCTTTTTGCCGGTATTGACAAACGAGAATTGAATCGGCACCGGCGTCCCCAGCTCCAGGGGCGCCGTATTGACCAGCGATACGGCGATCAGGTTCGGCTTCGCGTTATCGTACTCCACTTCCACATAGCCCGCGTATTTGTAGGAAATTCCCGACCAGTACGTATCTACAGACATGAAGTAGTTGCGGTCTTCGCCGCCGTCGTTGTCGGGGGTTGGCTCGTAATCAAATCCACTGATCAAGTCACCAGTTAACATACGGCGTACTTTTACTTCACCGTAGCCCGGGTGACTCCGCGAAGGTCCCCAGTAGTATGGCTCGGATCCTATAGATTCAGGGTGAGATTGATCATTCGTTCTGGCATCGTAAATGGTGACTGTTTCGGAAGCTATCTGAGCAGGAAGAATATTGAATCCCTTGCCAATTCTTACCGCTTCCTCGGACTCATAAAATACATCCGGGGGTTCCGCCTCGTACGCATGGGTTGCCGCGGCTCCATTCATATTCCAGTTCGGAGCCATGTCCGGCAATCCATCTGTACCTGTTATTCCATACTCGTACCTCAAATCGGCGTACTCTATTTGTGAAGTTACTTTTTGCCGGGTATACCGGTAGAAAACTTTACCCGAAGAAGGCGCCGGAATGACCCCGGGGAATCGGGTTATTCCGTTTGCAAAGGTCGAACTGTCCGGGATAAACTGGATCGGCTCTGTCCGCTCTCCCTTATGTTCCCATCGCTGCCCATTCGGTAGGCGGTAAATATGATGGCCGGGGTTGGTCATCTTCTTGCCGTAAAAAGTTTGAGCTGCCCCTTGCGCTGTAAACGTTAATTGGCCCGCAGCCATATCCAGGCGGGTGCCGATAATCTGAACATATTGCCCTTGATCGTTCATCAGATATACTTCGGCGTTTTTTACCAGTCCCCCTTGCGGAAGATCTAACGTCACATCCATTGTCTGGTGAGCATCGT
>Ga0310828_1001144_pt1 | contig 17329 bp, 16 predicted proteins | sample WT_ome_3_FD_202242 | JGI IMG/M metagenome (GOLD analysis project Ga0310828, IMG submission 202242) | Sorghum-adapted microbial communities enriched on wild type (WT) sorghum from Joint BioEnergy Institute, Emeryville, California, United... ... | reverse complement strand
TAGGATGGGGAGGGGGAAATTATACCCTTAACACAAAAGACATAAAAAACTTTGTAACCAATTATGGTATTTGTTGTTAAAACCTTTTTTACCTTGCGGTAAAAATGTCATTTTGCAAAAGGCTCATTAATTCCTTCATACGGTATTACCTTGAAAATATGTTGGTTAAGCCATGCATCTTCTCCGTGCCAAATATATGCCCCCAGAGAAGCAGACCAAGCAAATAATAGATCTCCTTTAATTATTTTAAACTTTGGGTCATAATCTTTAGTAGAATAATTATACTTTGCAAGAGGATCATTTAGATTTTGGATCCTTATTATTGGAACACCTGATGTTTCCCATTCACTAGGTTTAAAAGCCCTTCCATTTAAATATCGCGCTATCTCTCCTAATGATGTCTGGGTCCATCCTAATGGGAGTACCTGATTAGAATGTATTACCACCTTACGCCACCAATCCCTCATTCAGTTCGTCGATGATTTCGTCGGTCATTTCCCTAAATAGCTGCCACATTTTTCCGATACCCCCTTTTGCATCAAAGGGGGCATAGTTAAGGTCCTCCTTATCGAAATGAAAAGATGTGGCGATGTGCTCTTTAATCATCCGAAGCCATTCCATTTGTTCTTCCGTAAACTTTAAAGGCCCCGCCTGTTTCCGAAATACCCAGTCTTGAAAGTTCTTATCTACTATTTTGTCATAAGGGGTAAGAACTTCATCTATCCCTGATACTCTTCGAATAAGTGACACGAGAACCGTTAGCTCGTTGACAGGGCTCCCTCCCTTTACGTTTTCGAGCTGCTCATACGCCTTCCATACCTTTAACGGAGCCAACGAAGGCTTATCCGATTTCAGTTTTTCAAATAACTCCTTAATCATCGCATAAGTCAGTTCTTTCCGCCTATGCGGCTGATTGAAAAAGATTTGGAGCGCTGTAATCTCATCTTTATGTTGATTGATATAAGCTTTGAAATCTTCTACGATCTCTGTTGCTTTATCTTTAGCTTGAGTATCCCAGCCCGCAAATTCTACTTCGTCCGGATTTACAATATCAATAATTTGTTCATGAACTTTCCAAACGTTTTCAATATATTCATTTAGCTCACCGGTAAATATGGATGCAACCTCTAGAATTAATGTATCCTGAACATCACGTAGTTGATGATCAGTCGGTGTTTCTCCCTCGGGAACGTTAAACTTGGCTCTTGCACGCTCTTCTATGACATCAGGATCATATGCATTTAATAATTCTTTGACTAACCTGTTGATCGATTTACCGTTTGCTTTTTCCGTGAATTTTTCTTTTTCTTCAACTGTGAGTTTCTTTTCCAATCTTGCCAAACGTCCGGCTATTGTAGTAAACAAGTCCTCATCTTGAGCCCCCACGGCAATCGCGGCAAGAAGGTCTTTTAACGGCACTGACGGTTTGCGCTCCAAAGGGCGACTATCCGTTTTCAGGGATTTGGTGACCCCTATTGCATCAATAATGACAAAATGGTCTTTTGCATATTGGGCTGAAGGAGTCACCTTTTTCAAGTCGTCCAGTGAAATCGTACGGGTCCCTCTTCCCTTCATTTGCTCAAAATAGTTTTTGCTTTTGATATCCCTCATGAAAATAAGAATTTCCAAAGGTTTCACATCCGTTCCTGTCGCAATCATATCAACCGTAACCGCAATCCTCGGGTAGTAATCATTTCTGAATTGCGTAAGGACGGATTTGGGATCTTCCTCTGATTTATAAGTGACTTTCTTGCAAAATGCATTGCCTTCATCGAATTCTTCTCTGACAATCTGAATGATGTCATCCGCATGACTGTCCGTTTTTGCAAAGATCAGGGTTTTGGGCACTTCTTTTCTCCCCGGAAATATTTCTGGCAACTTTTCTTTAAATGTTCTAATGATCGTGCGAATTTGATTTGGATTGACCACTACATCATCCAGTTTTTTCGCGGAATACTGGATATCTTCGTCAAGTTGCTCCCAGCGTTTTCTGCGAGTCAATTTTTCCCGGCGGTCGATATAAAGTCCCTTCCAAAGCTCGGCGCCTTTCTTCGATATTTTCGTTTCAATCAAATAGACATTGTAGCCCACGTTTACCCCATCGGCAACTGCGTTCTCATGAGTGTATTCACTAACAACATTTTGGTTAAAAAAGCCGAATGTTCTCTTATCCGGTGTGGCCGTAAGCCCGATTAAAAATGCATCAAAGTAATCGAGCACTTGTTTCCAAAGATTATAAATGCTTCTATGGCACTCATCGATGACGATGAAATCAAAAAATTCAATCGGCAACTTTTCATTATAAACGACAGGCATTGGATCCTGCCTTTTCCACTGAATTTCAGCTGGATTTGTTTCTTCCGCCGCTTCGTCCAGTTCTTCTCCCTTTAAGATGGAATAAATGCGCTGTATTGTACTTATACAAACTTGACTATCTGTTGCCACATAACTCGATTTAAGGCACTGAACATTATAAAGCTCGGTAAACTTTCTATTATCGTCATTGGGGACATATGCAATAAATTCCTGTTCAGCTTGCTCACCTAGATTTTTTGTATCCACCAAGAAAAGGACTCTCTTTGCACCAGCATATTTAAGAAGTCTGTAGATAAACGTTATGGCCGTGAATGTTTTACCGGATCCTGTCGCCATTTGAATCAAAGCTCTCGGTTTATTGGCTTTAAATGATTTCTCAAGATTTGTTATGGCGTTGATTTGGCACTCACGAAGCCCTTCAATCGGTAAATCGGGCAATTCCTGCAATCTGCCTCTGAGGGACTTATCTTTCTTTAACCATTCACGAAATGTTTCCGGACGATGAAAGGTGAATACTTCCCTGGCTCTCGGTTTCGGATCTCGGTAATCTGTAAAATGAGTCAATACCCCTGTGCTTTCATAAACAAATGGCAGGGGTTCATTATTTAAATGTTTGAGTTTGCTCGTGGCATATTCAACAGATTGCTCTTCAACAACGGTTAAGCGATGACCTTCCTCTTCTCTTTTCGCCTCGATCACTCCGACCGGTTTGCGATCCACAAATAGGATGTAATCCGCAGGGCCTGCATCGGTCTGATATTCGCGAACAGCAACGCCTAAACCCGCATTCAAATTAAGGTTTCGTTTGTTTTGCACAATCCACCCACAAGATTTGAGCTGCTTGTCGATATTATCCCTTGCAATTTGTTCGGGATTTTGATTCATTGATCTTCACCTCGCACACCTGCTGCATGGTCATCGTGCGTGCAAAGAAGTCAGGAATAAAAACATAACGCCATGCTTTGGTCTCATAAATATAGGACTTTTTTAATGAATTCGACAAATTGCTCTATTTTTCCTTCAGACTCCTTCTTCTTACTGTGTGGTATTCAACCCTCTTTTCCTCTCTCACAGAAGCATGGTGTCAGCAAATAGGATAGGTCAGGGCAGCTACTATAGTACGCCCTCGGACATTCACAATTCGCTTCTCGTTTGTAATAAGACCTACCCTGTGACTAGCCTTTGACAAACGGGGACTAAAAAAGACTTTAGGGCGTTAAATACGCTTTAGATTTTTCTTTATAGCGACGACATATTGGAAAGGGTTTGGTTGATGGTTTGTAAAAAGCAACAATAGAAATGAAGGGTCCACCATCCCTCTTTCCGCCAATACATCTCCGATTTAATTGTCCTTCCGCACTAACAGTGAACAGCACTCCACATGTGTTGTGCTCGGAATAGGAAGGCACTTTCCCCCTTTCACTTCGCATGGACTTTTTTTGCTTATACATCTTGCTTTGGATGCTGTTTTGAAAGCCGGTTTTATAGACGAAGGTCAATTTGTACGGCTCGGGACTACCTTGATCGGGGTTCTCCCCAATAATCACTTTATCGACAATGCTTTCGAATACGTTCCGGTCGAATGCGGTCAGAACCTCATTCGTTTGAAGCACTTTGCGAAAATGTTCAAGCCGTTTTCCCAAGTCAATCTCATCTTGCGCGGATTGCTCCAACTGTTCCTTTTCTTCGAGCAATTTAGTAAGCGAAGTATCGAGTTCCGCATACTTCTGTTCGTAAGTAGCCCTGTCAATTTTCTCATCCAGGCACAAATCAATCAGTTTGCAACGTTTTTGCTCCGTAGCCTGAATATCGCTGATAATTTTGTTCAGTCGCTTTTGATTATTCTGGTCGCTAAACAGGGACTCCATTCTTTTCATAAGCTCGTCCAGCACATCCGAATTGTTGCGGCACACCAATTTGTACGATTCGACAAAAGCACCCTCAATCAGCTTTTCCTCCAAAGCTTTGCTGTGAGAGCAGTATTTCTTCCCTTTTTTTGTGGCTGTCACGCACTGCCAAATCACCTTCTCATGCGGGGTTCCGCTGTGCCAGTTCCGTCGTGAGAGGTTGCTTCCGCAGAAAGCACATTCCAACTTGCTGCTGAAAGCAAATTTCCTGCTGTACTTGTCCCGCTTGCCTTTCGCGCCGCGGCGGCGATTCTCGCCTCTTCGATGCAATATGTCCTGCGCCTTTTCAAATACTTCCTCGCTGACAATCGGCTCATGATGATTTTTGACATAAAACTGATCTTCCTCGCCGTAATTGTCCAGTCTTCTCTTGGAAATGGGATCGACGGTAAATGTCTTTCCTTGCAACAAATCGCCTTTGTACTTCTCATTCTTTATGATACCAAGAATGGTTGTGTCCTGCCATTCGACTCTTCCGTACTTGGTTTTATGTCCCGCCTCAGTCAGTTCCTTTGCAATAACGTAAGCGCCGATCCCCGATGTATATCGTTCAAAAATATAGCGGACGATTTCGGCTTCTTCTTGATTAACGGTTATCTTTTTCGTATTCACATCGTAATCGTATCCCAGACAACTTTGAAAGCCCACCAGTTCGCCGCGCTTCATTTTCATTTTCAAACCTTTTTTCACGTTGGCGGAGATGTTCTCCACTTCCTGCTGCGCTACAGAACTTAGAATGACAAGCAACAATTCGCCGTCCATGGTCAGCGTATTGATATTTTCGTCTTCAAAAAATACGGCGATGTTCTTTTCCTTCAACATTCGGACGTATTTCAACGTATCCAGCGTGTTTCTTGCAAACCTGGAGATAGACTTCGTGATGATCATATCAATTTTCCCATCCATACAATCGTTAATCATACGTTGAAAATCCTCGCGCTTCGTTACCTGTGTACCTGTTATGGCTTCATCCGCATAAATATCGACCAGCACCCAGTCGCTGCGTTTGCTTACGAGATCGGTATAATAGGCGACTTGCGATTTGTAGCTGTTCAATTGCTCCTCAGTGTCGGTACTTACGCGGGCATAAGGAGCTACGCGAAGAACATCCGATAACTTTTCGGCGTTGCGATCCGATATTTTCCGACTTGCTTTAATCACTTCCACTTCAAGAGCCATGGCGTTGTCCTCCATTCTTATTTACTTGCCATCAGTTTAATAAGAGATGGGCGGACCGACAAATGTGCGAATCAAGAGGTAAGGTCCGAAATGATGCCGTAATCCCGCATCGTTTTGTTTTTTATCAAATGAAATTCGTTTTCGGTAATCAAAGATAAAACCAGCAGCTGTCTTATCATAGCGATTTGCATACTGTACCGGATGAGTTTATGGTTCATAATAACCTCCCATTAATCCATCAAAGCTGAAAATCAGAGATGCGCAACGAACATAATCGCGTGTGCGCATCTCTGTTTCCGCCTCTGCTTTGGTTGCTTCTCTCAAAAATCTTATCCGGCGGACAGTGGTTAGCCGTCCTCATAGGCTTCAAACCTCTTCCAGGATCGCTGCAAGCCGCCCCCATTGCGCTGAACTGTGGCTGGACGGAAGTATCATTATCCCTCCGCATGGGTCTTCGCCTTAAATGGAACCACCATTTTTTATTGCATGGGAAAATCGCTCGCAGGTTGCCGTTTCTAATGAAAGACCTACAGAAATAAATCGGCAATATGGTCTTGGCGCGCCTGCAATGTGGCTTTCCGTTCTGGCCATGCGGGGAACGTACCGGATAAGATTGTATTTAGTTTTCAAAGGTCCATTGAGGGGAACGAATAAGTCCCTCTACTATTCATTTCATTTTCAAAGCAAAATCGGACCCTGGTTGCCAAACTATCGATCAGATCGGAGAAGCTTTTCTAAGAAAACGGCGAGGGGGTTAAGAAAGCGAGACAAGAGGATTCGTTAGGCTCTTAAATTCAAAGATCTTCGGAAAATGGAAAGAAACGTGGTAAAGCCTTGAAAAGACAACAAGAAAGCAAGGCTACCGTCAATAGCCCGTTCTTGGAGGTGGTTGAGTCAATTTGCGGTGGCTTCAGACAAACCCGGAGCGATGAAGAGTTTTCTGGTTTTGAGACCAAGCGTAATCACGCTCTTGTCGAGTTTGGTCAGATAGTACTTGCGAGTACCGGATACTTTTTTTCACGATCCCGTGAACACGCAGACGTTTCAGATGCGGGAAATCGAAGCCGGGCTGAGTTCAGGCAGCAGCTTGCGGATCGATTTATTTTGCAGTCCATTGATGTTGAACTCACCGTGCGAGAGCACCCGGAACAACTGCTGATCTTCCCAGCTGAAGAAGTTAAATCCTTTGAACCGTCGGTCGTTATCCTTCTTGGAATCCGAAAGTTCCTCCAACTTCTTGGCGCCATCGCTCGGATCGTCCCAGGAAGATACCATCTCCAGAAAGCGGCGATTCGAAGCTTGAAGCAACTTGGCAAGCGGAAACAAGCTATAGATGTTCTTCTTCATCGGCGCAACTTTCTGAATGACCGTGCCGTCCCGTTGCTGAACGTCTCGTGAAATCTTGAACTGGGACACATCGTTGACTGTGGTCTCGATGCGCAGTACTGAGCCGAACTTATCGTACATCTTGATGCTGCACCTATGTGGTGCTTGATTCTCGTCCCGAGAATCCGGTTGTTGAATCGATTGCCCATTTCGCCCTCGTACTTCCAGTGGAGTTTTCCTCCCAGAAAGGTGGCGATATTGTCGGGTTTGACAGAATGAATGGCGGTATGCACGATGGCGTCATAGACGAACTTCAAGTCGTCTGGTTGTTTAAATGCGATGTCGGTCGCATACTCCACCTGCATAATGCTTCAGCGATACATCAGACCAAGCTTCTTGGCTGCAGGGCAGTAGCGATTCGCCAGAATGTCTAGCACATGGTGAAGATCTTCGACTCGGATATGATCGGACAAACGTTGCGCCTTATCCCAATCATCGATGCTTAAAAAGACATTATCCTGCATTTCGAAAGCAATGCCTTGTTTCGCAAGTCGGGACGCGAGCCAGTTATGCCCGTTCATGTAGAACTGTAGACGAAACGGGCTCCAGGTTGGGACTCGAAGATAGCACAGTCCGAAATCCTCATCGATGAAATAGAAGTAGTAATGCAAGCATTTGCCGGAATCATTCTTTACAAATGTCTTTCCGGTCGACTTGTCGTGCCACGGCTTGTAGGCTGTGCAGTTCTCATCGCGGAGAAGATGTGCACCAATCCGGGATGATCGCCGCGGTTCTTGATGATCTCCTGTATCCGATCATCCTTGTGAAACTCACCGATCTTGCGGATGAACTCGATCGTGAGTCCGTTGTCGTCGGCGATTTGCTCCGCATGGGTGCGGATTTCATCACGAAGCCCGTTCGCCCACTTTGGAACGAGAATGTTGTTACGATATAAGTACGATGTCATCCCACCAGCGAAACAAAGGTCCGGAATATTGCCATGAATGACAATCCGGTCGTAACAAGATAGTACGCCCTTGATCTTGTCTTGATATCGCTCGGTGAGTAACATTATGAATTCCCCCATGTCGTAGATGTCTGCACATTTATTCGACATGGGTTCATAAAAATCCTATTGGTACTAAAAACCTATATGGTTCCGGCTCGTCCGGGTTAGGCAAATGTTGAATTTACCATGCAATAGGTGTTTGCCGTGTTTCACTTGGGTTAACTTCCATAGACTGTTGCTGGGATGGCAAATACCCCCTCATAAAAACCTAAGGAGGAATTCAGTGAATGAGCACATTTAATTATCCAGCAATGCCTATGTATTCCCGCGACCACGCAAACTATTGCACGCAAATGTACGACTGGCACATGCAGATGGCACAGTATCAGGAACAAAAGAGAGCGTTCCACTTGGAGAGTGCGAAACACTTCCAACAATTTGTGCGGGTGAATGTCGCGGCAAAAAACAGTTCGGAAGATCAGACAAAAAATGGGGCTGCTTGACAGAACTGATCTCTTGGAGCGATGTGATGAACTGGAAAAATTCCGTATGAAATTGTGGGATAAATATTTATCAATTCGCTCCCTTCGCAAAACAGACGTTCCTTTTGAATGGGTTTGGTATGATTTCCTGTTAAATCACCTAGGAACGGAAACGCCCATTGAACTGGCTTATGAGAGTACTTGTAATGAATTAGAGCAAAAATTGGGCAATATTGGGGGAAGGAAGGTGAACTTTTAGCTCAATTTTAACATAATGTGTAAACGGAATTATTTTTAATGTCACCCTTATTTTAAACCGCCTTTATTGGCGGTTCTTTTTTTAAGCTATTCAAGAATCCCAAGTGAAAGACGACTGAAGGATATGAACAGTCTGTTTGCCGATATATTATTTTTCTCTTTCCTACGGATAAGGCATGGGAATATATTGAACTGTCGGTCTGCGTGTTGGAGCTTGGGGATACAGGTCCATCAACTCATACACCTCCCGCGGCAAACCGAAACGGACCGGCAACCCCAGCTGGATTAAATCTTCCCCTCCAAGCGGGCAATCGTGGGTCCATCGTCCATCCGATAATACGTTGGCAAGTTGTTCCGCCATCTCTTCACTTAATTTGGAGTTGAGGATTTGTTTGATAAAATGTCGGACTTGCCGTATCGCTTTATGGGCGATATCAGCCATGATCAGTGTGTTGTCACTGATGTCCTCCACCTTCTTTATTTTCGTGACCTCAATAATGGAAGCCGCCGGAAATTGCCCTAACTGCGGGTTAACCAGCCCTAATACCGCGTTTTCATCAAGCATAATTTCATCGGCAGCCAAACTGATCATCGTTCCCCCGGACATCGCGTAATGCGGGACAAATACTGTAACTTTGGAAGGATGCTTTTTCAAAGCCTCGGCAATTTGTTCGGAAGCTACCAGCCCGCCAGGCGTATGCAGAATAAGATCGATGGGCATCTCATCGGGAGTTAAACCCCGCGTTCGACAGTAAAGGGCTAAAAGTAGGCACCCAGGAGGGTGCTGTGGATAAATAAATTCCAATTGGCGCGGGGTTTCGGACTTTCCCACAGGCACTACAGCGTTGAAAAAATCAAAAAGTTGTAGGCACTACGCGAAATCAAAACTGATTTGGACTTGGAGCGTCTTCCTGCCGGGAAATTCGCCACCAATGATCTGGTACTGCATGCGGGAGTGTTTGCTTACAATCTCCTTCGCATCATGGGACAAGAAAGTCTCCGAGAGGACGATGCGCCGATCAGCGGCAATGTAAAACGTCGCATTCGTACCGTCATCCAAAACATCGTCACATGGCGGCGCGATTCGTCCGCCATGAGGGCAGAATAGCTCTGAACCTCGGCAGCAACAGCCCATGGTTTCTCACCGCGCGGAGGATTTACCAAGCATTTGCCTGAATACATAAACCGACATACTGTTTTACCTTCCTGTAAAAAGTGAGGTTTATTTGATGTCGGTAAAAAAGTGTGCACTTAGTAGCTTAACGTCCCGCAGCGCAAATTGAGTTATGAACGAACTGCCATCACTTAATTTTTACCCATAAAATACCGGATTGGGAGTCAGGACCACTACAAAATCACGGATTCAGATGCAAACATAAGTCTGCCTTTTCCGCCATGGATTGGCTACATAAATTGTTAAATTTAGCGGCATAAAGGAGACACTAAATTACAAATAACAAAGCCAGTAATGCCAGAGCGATCGCGATAATCGTTGCAGCAGCAGCCGCTGCCCCGCCGGATTGTAGTAAGGAACAAAAGCAGACGTTTTTGCCTTTTTCAATTCATTCATAAGCTGCTTTTTTGTTTTGTTCACGTTCTTGGACGATATGACAGCCGGCCCTCCGCCAATCTCCAAAATCACATTTCCGTCACTGATCCCAACTAATCTGCCTACTAAACATGTTCCATCGATCAATACCGCTCCGACACACCGCCCTATAAAAGGGGCAATAGTTGCCTCATGAACTGGGGAAATGATTTGCATTTAAATCTCCTCCTGTAAGCAAGGTTACTTTCCTTTCCTGTATCTTTTTATTCCGACCGACAAATATTGGATTGGACACCCATATAGAGTTAAGTGAAATTGGGTTTGACGGCCCTCCAATCGAATAGGAAAAAGATCTTCTCACCACCGTAAACTCATCCCACGAGAAAAGCCAAATAGCGTTCGCGAAAAATAAAAAACGATAGGCATTTATCCATTCGTAATAGGCACTTCCTACGTATAATGTAGCGAAAGGAGGTGCATCCGATGATTGAGATTAAACCGATAGAAGTCCAAGGACAAAACACTATCGGTATAGAAGTGAAGTTGCCCAAGACAACATTGCTTGCGGTGACGACCGAAAAGGGCTATATCATGTGCGGTGCTTTGGATGTTCAATTATTAAACGAAAGGTTAAAAGATCGCCAAATCATAGCAGGACGTGCTACCGGAGTACGTTCACTTGAACAGTTGCTGGACGCCCCACTGGAATCGGTTACATTTGAAGCAAAAAAGCTTGGTATACAACCGGGAATGAAAGGAAGTGAAGCCATTCTTAGAATGTTGTAAAACGTCCTGAATATCAGGACTAAACAGGACGAACACGGTCGTCAAATATTGACGCCCGTTGTTTTCCTTTATAAATATATAAAAAACAACGGACAAATTCTGTCCGCCTCTAATCCAAGTGTCGCTGAATCAAACCTTCTTTAACCCGGTTATTCGAGGGATTTCTACGCTCGGAGTTGCTTTAATACATATCGGTTTTGCGGTTGTTTTATCTTGTATTCGGGAAACAAAACCATCCTCCACCTCTCTTTTCAACGGAATAAAAAATCAACCGTTAAAATATTCCCATTTGTTCCGTTTCTATACACGTTTAGGTTCAGCACGGTACTCCATTTCATTGCAGACACCTTCATAAACTAAACATCAAAAGTTTTCTTGGTGCGTAGATGCAAAGAGAGAAACTACCCTTTTTTCGTCCGAAATCAATAACTGCGCAGAGCCTCCGCGTCCCTTATGGACTGTGCGGTATTCGTTCCGGATCGAATCCGAAAATCCTTTTTCATGCGAAAGCCCCGGCAATCCGGGGCTTTCGAAAATACTTGGCGGTTAGCGTCAAGACTGAGGGACGGGCGTGCGCAGTTTGTTCAACGTTTCGCGGATGAACGCCGGTTCGTCGGCCGGCATCCGCGACGAAACGTAGTTGCGGTCGACGACCACTTCCTGATCGACGTAGTTGGCGCCCGCATTGATCAGATCATCCTTCAACGGGGGGTAACACGTCAGTGTCTTGCCTTTGGCAAGACCCGCGCTGATCAGGATCTGAGGCCCGTGACAAATCGCCGAAATCAGTTTGCCCTGACTGTCCATGTCTTTGACGAAATTTAATATCTGCTTGTTGAGACGCAAATTTTCCGGTGACGATCCGCCTGGAATGACGACCGCGTCAAACTGGTCAGCCTTCACTTCGTCGATGGAAGCATCGGTCGTATACGTTGCCTGCTTGTTCTTCCCTGTCAGTTTTTCACCTTTTTTCAAACCGATAATGACCGTTTGGTGGCCGGCCGCTTTGATTGCATCGTACGGTTTTTGCATTTCCGAGTCTTCAAAGTCGTTGGCCAGCAGGAAAGCGACTTTCTTCATAGCTGTTTCACTCCTTGTTTGAATGGATATCGTTATGTTGCCCTTATTATGCACAGCTTATTCGCATTCTGTGTCAATGCCTGCTTGATCGCCTCGTCCAATTCCCGGTTCGTCCGCACTTCCGCAGTAAAAGCATCGCCGCCGAAAACCTCGGTCAGTTTTGTATACTTCCAGTTCGGAATCCGGTTGTATTTCTGATTTTCCGTCTTCACATTCAAATACTTTTCAATCGTGTACACTCCATTGTGGAGAACGAAAATGATCGGTCTGCATCCGTTTTCCAGCATCGAGCTGATCTCCTGCGCCGTGAACTGCAGCGAACCATCGCCGGTAAAAAGGAGGACACGCCGGTTTTTCGCCGCAACAGAAGCGCCGAATGCGGCCGGAGTCGCGTAGCCGACGCTTTGCCATCCCCCTTGGGCGATGTATGTCGCCCCTTTAGGCAGTCTGATCTGCGACATGCCATAGATCAGCGTTCCCGTTTCCACGATAACAATGTCGTTTTCTTTCAGCATCCGCTGGATACGGGGATAATAAAAAGCGGCGGAAATCGGTTGCTCCGGTCCGCCGCCAGTGGTATCGTACGGAAAGCTCACGACCGGAATAGGTTTCGTCTGCCGGTATCCGATGGTTTGCAGTGCGTTCAACATATCCTCCGCCATAATATCCGTATACGCGGCTTCGCCCACTTTAATCGCGTTGGGTTGAATGTCCACGGTTTTCAGAGGATTCAACTTTGCGGTAGAGACGGCCGTGTTGCTGTCTGACCACACAAGTCCAACCGCAATGACGCAATCGGCCCCTTCAACGATGCTCCGTACATTCCCGCTGGCGAATGCGCCGCCATACATTCCGATATATTGGGGATGGGTTTCATCAAAAGCGCTTTTGCCTTGCATCATCGATGCCACGGGCACGTTCATTTGCTCGGCCAGCTTTTGGACGTGGGCTTGGAGCCCGTAACGGAGCGTGTTCATGTCCACCAGAATGACCACGTTTCGCGCCTGTTCCAGCAATTGACGCGCATGGGCAATCGCTGACTGAAGCGAGTATCCGTTCGTTTTAGCAGGCTCGGCAGTCTGCCCGTTACGCCGCACGACCGGTTTCATGACGAGATCGAGGGCGACGGTCAAGTATACCGGCTTTTTTAACTGCTTGGCCATCCGGATGGCCTTCGGGACTTCCATCCCGGCGTTTTCCGGTGTCAACATCGCCGTGTAAGCGGTAATAGGTTCGTATACTTTGCGAAACACGTGATAATCCCCGTCCATAAGGGTGTGATACAGCAGCCTGTGCGCCTTCTGTTCCATCGATTTGGGAGAACCCACGATATGGATGAGCGGCACATTCTCGCTGTAAGCGCCGGCAATCGCATTGCAGGCGCTCATTTCACCGACACCGAAGGTTGTAATAAAAGCCCCGATACCTTTCACCCGGGCGTATCCGTCTGCAGCATAACCGCAATTCAGTTCGTTTCTTCCGCTGATCAATTGGATACCCTCGTATTTCTCAAGCGTATCGAGCAGATTGAAGTTATAATCTCCCGGTACGCCGAAGATCTCCGTAATGCCTTCCTGTTTCAGACAGTCGAACAAATACTGGCCCAGCGTCATTTGCGCGGCCTGAACCCCGGTCGGTTCGATGGTTGGTGATAGAGTGGACAAGAACATTTCTCCTTATCAAGTTAATGGTTCACCTCTTTTTGGGGGCGCTAATTCGCGTAAAGATACGATTTGACGTCTTTCCCGACAAAGGCTTTCCAAATGACCATGTTGTACGGATAGTCCCAATTGATTTCGTCCTCGGGTGCAAACATCTCGTGAAGCCGATTGTTGTTAAAAATAATGTACCCCTTTTGATCGAATGCCACCCCGTCTACCCACAACATCCGGTCATCCGCCACGAAACGGCGGAATTGATTGCTCACAGGACTATAGATGCCGACTCCCTGCCCTTCCAACATGGTGTAGAAAACATTTCCTTTATTGTCCGCGTGCATCCCGTCGGTGTTTGTCCCTTTGCTGCCGATCGCTTGAACGGCGTCATTAATCTTTTCCAACGGCGTATTAAAATTTCTTAGCAGCGCCGTATCGATCGCATATAAATTACGGCCGGTCACCGGGCAGTAGTACAAGGTTGAGCGGTCTGCGGACAAGGCAATGCCATCGGCGCCTATTTTGAGAGGCCTGTCCTTAAACACCGGTTTTCCCATAATGGAGAAAACAAACCCGGGAAAATCCTGCGTGCTGTCATGACGGTCGAGCACGCGTCTGAAGTTTTTTGTCTTCATATTGTAGACAATGATTCCGCCGACCACGCGGCCTGTCCAACCCTCGCCATTTCCGGAATCGGTGATATAGACAAAACCGTGTTTATTGTCCACAACCAGGTCATTTAAAAAGGAAGTTCGATATGATGCGATCTCGTTCGGAATTGGAATCGAGTCGATCAATTTATTGGTGTTCAAATCCCATATCACCAGCTTCTGCGAGCCTTCCGGAGAGGGAGAGTAAGCGATTTTTCCCTGGTCCAGCAGCCACATCCGGTTCCGTTCGTCGATTTCATATCCCAGGACGGATTGGAGAAATTTAGGGTTTCCCGCCTGGTTCCATTCCCAGCTCGGAAAAGCTTCCAACAGCGGTTTTCCGTTTTTGATGACAATCCGATTCATGGTGGCGGGAATGCCCTGGGCCCACCGGGGAACCGAAACGTAATAGTTGCCTTGTTGATCGACCTTGACCCCGGCAGGCATAGCCTTTTTCCAATATTGATTGGCCTCAAATTGCTGCTTCATCTTTGCGTCCGGAAAATTCCAGTCCAAACGGTTCCAATGGTACACCATTTGATATCGACCTATTTGTGTAGGTATGGATTGTTCCTTTTTTTGAACGAAGGTTCCCTGATTTTCCCATTGAAGTGCACCTGAAGCCTGCTGATTGACGGGATGAGCGGTCGCGGTGTGTGGATTGCCGATGTACGCGCAAAGCATCGCGAACAGCATCAGAAATGGCGTTTTGGCACGAAATCTCACGACGTATTCGAACCCCCTGTAATTTATTACACCTTGGTTTTGTCCCACAGGTGTTATCAATTAGGTAAGATTCCCATTGTATATTTGGATTATTCAGCTTGAAGATAGTTGCATAAACTGTGGATAAAGACATCCATGGGCAGTCACCCATCTGTTCAATTCAAAATAACTTATGGCTATAACACATGGAAGAGGTGAAGATGATGGCTGTTGTAAAAGCCAGAGAAAGCGATGTTGCGCTTTTGGCCAGGCTGCTTCGAGCCGAGGCGGAGGGTGAAGGAGAGTACGGTATGTTGCTCGTCGGCAATGTGGGCATTAACCGGGTAAGAGCGAATTGTCTTGATTTTATAGGAATACGTACCATTCCGCAAATGATATTTCAGCCGCATGCTTTTGAAGCCGTTTTATATGGTTATTTTTATCAAAGAGCGAGGGAACGGGAAAAACGCCTGGCTCGCAGGTGCATTAACGGAGAGAGGCACTGGCCTGCAAAATTCAGTTTGTGGTATTTTCGGCCGGAAGGCGATTGTCCTCCGACGTGGTACGATCAGCCTCTCGCAGGACGATATAAGCTTCACTGCTTTTATCAACCAACACCGGAAACGTGCGAAAACGTTTATAATACGTTTTAATCTTGAAGCAAGCCCAACAGCGGCGGCGGAGCACATTCATCAACCCCGCTGTCGCAAGCCGCAAGCGGGAATCCTGTGGCAGATCGACGCCAGCCCTTACGCCTGGTTGGAAGACCGGGAACTGAACTCACGCTGCATGGCGCGATCGATGACGCCACCGGGATCGTCGTTGGCGCCGTCTTTCGCCCGACGGAAACACGGGAAGGCTATTTCGCTGTCATGCGGCAGGCCATTGAGCAATACGGCCTCCCCCTCGGTCTTTACAGCGACCGCCACACCATCTTCCGTTCGCCCAAAGAAACCTGGACATTGGAGCAGGAATGGGTTGGAGAGCCAAGGCCGTTGTCGCATTTCGGCAAATCGATGGCCGAACTCGGGATCACTCACATCAAAGCCTTGACTCCCCAAAGCCAAGGGATGCATTGAACAGCTATGGGGCACCTTGCAAGAGGCTGGTCTTTGAGCTGCGGCTACTCGGTGCGTTCGCTGGAAGAGGCCAATCGTGCGTTGCCGAAACGGATTCAAAAGTCACAATCGCTCCTTTGCCGTCAAACCCCAGGAAAGCCGAATTAGCCTACCGCCCACTACCTGCGGAAATGTGCCTGGAGCATGTGTTTTCCGTTCGGGAATACCGTCACATTGGGCCAGGCCAGACGTTTTCCTATGGTAGAAAAATCTACTCGTTCCAATATCATATTTCTCCCGAAAACATCAACACCATGACAATGGACAACGAGCTGCTGTTGGTTATTTTAAGTTCTGTTGCGCAGCAAGAGGTTGAAAATATCTCTTCAAACGTAAAAAAGGGACTTAAAATGAAGATGAAGCGCGGCGAGCTGGTAGGCTTTTAAAGCTGCCTGGGATACGACTATGATGTGAATACCAGGCAGATTTCAATTAATGAAGAAGAAGCGGGCATCGTGTGGTATATTTTCGAGCGTTACATTGCCGGCGCTGGCGCCTACGTCATCGCCAAAGGAATTAACGCAAAAGGGCTATAAGACCAAATACCGTCCGCCCCCATTGCGATAACTGTGGCTGGACGGAAGTATCATTATCCCTCCGCATGGGTCTTCGCCTTAAATGGAACCACCATTTATGGATTGCATGGGCAAAATCGCTCGCAGGTTGCCGTTTCTGGTGAAAGACATACAGAAATAAATCGGCAATATGGTCGTGGCGCGCCTGCAATGTGGCTTTCCGTTCTGGCCATACGGGGAACGTACCGGATAAGATTGTATTCGGTTGTCAAGGTTCATTGAAAGGAACGGAACATGTCCCTCTATTATTCATTTCATTTTTGATGCAAAATCGGACCCTGAATTGCCAAATCAATCGATCAGAAACGAAAGGGAGGGAAGGCGATAAACGAGAATAAGGCTTTGAACATGAGCCTTATCAATTTTAAAGTTCAATTAGCGCTTGAAAGATGCGGTCTGCCAAACATCACTTGTTTATTCGCATCAAACAAATCCCGAAACACCACCTGCCCGCGATTTGAGGAAGCGTCCACTACTTTACCATCACCAGCATAAATCCCAACGTGAGTAATATTCATAAATCTGCCATTACTCTCGTAGCTCCAAAACACGAGATCGCCAGGAACAAAATCGCTAACGCGATCTTTTCAGTATGCGACTCTAGCCCAGGATAGTGCTTAATCCTTGGCTTCTTCTCTTTTCATTTTTAAAGTACCGTTGCACTCTGGGCAAAACATCTCAACTTCTTCGCCCTTTTTTAACCCCCATGAGAATTCATCTACGATGAATTCTGG
>Ga0310828_1001136_pt1 | contig 17558 bp, 23 predicted proteins | sample WT_ome_3_FD_202242 | JGI IMG/M metagenome (GOLD analysis project Ga0310828, IMG submission 202242) | Sorghum-adapted microbial communities enriched on wild type (WT) sorghum from Joint BioEnergy Institute, Emeryville, California, United... ... | reverse complement strand
AGCATTATAAACATCGAAAGTTGAAAAGTGACAAACAGGAATCTTTCCGACATACTGTTCATGTGGTGTTCCACGATCATCATGATTTCCTTCATGGAAAACAGAATTATTATTTATACACGAATCAACAGGTAATTGATACATCATTGTATACCTCCAAAATACGTTTTAATAATATTTTCACATTCTATATTTCCTACTGGTGTAAAACCATCTGCCAACGACCATATAAAAATACCTTTTACGGAAGTATCTCTCATAAAAGTATCAAGGAATACTTTATAATATAAAGTTTGTACTTCTGGTTGGTTTTGTAATGAAATATCGTAATCCCATTTGCTTGGATGTTTCAAGGCATCTTCAACAGGTAAAATCCCTACTTCTGTTATGAAGATGTCTTTTTGAAGATCAAAAGCTTTTTTGTGCAATACATCAATAAAATTTATATTACTTTCAAAGTCACGGAACATATTCTTTTTCAAAGTCTCAGCCGAATAGGTTAAATCTCCGCCGACACCTATATAAAGGTTACATCCGATTACATCTACATACGGGAGATATAGATTAGTTGATATTTCTAGTGGTGCAATAGAGCAAGAGATAATTAAATTACTTTTCATGGCTCTTATATCATTAATAAGTGTTTGCCACATGTCTAAATTACTGCTAGTTTGATTTCTAAGTTCATTACTAATTGATACTATATCAACATTATCAATTACCCAAGATAAAGCTGTCTTTAGATTGTTTGAATAAGAAGTTAACCAATTTTGAGGGTTAACTACATTTTGGTAAATATCCCAAGAAGAATAATTGACGTGTGGTTTAATAAACACAAACAATCCTTTAGTTTTTGCATAATTAACCGCATTCACTAAATCTGTTTGTGTCGTTTCTAACGTTAAAATTTCACTTGATATACTCGCCATACGAAGGCGAATACAAATATTTATGGTATTTGCTCCCAAACGTACTGCGTTATCAATTAGAGATTGATAAGTTCCAAATTTAATATCAAATGGTAAATACATATTAAAACCATAATATTTTTTCGGGTTAGTTTTAAAATAGTTTTGTTGAGCAATATCCGCCAACTGCGCATCATGCTCACCAATTTTTTGATCAATCGTATCAAAGTTTTGGTTTATTTCATCCACAAGCACATAGTCATTATCCGTCCATCTATTCATGTTAAGATTGGGCGTTTTTTGACTGCTCATATTAAACCACCTCAATTAAGAATGTCTCCGACAGTTCCTTTGCTGTATATTGTGAAGCTTCTCCCCAAGTTAGTCGAGCCGCTTTTACTTCTCCCCAAGTTAAATAACTATAATCAATATTAAAGCTCAAATGGCTGGGCACTAGGTCATCTATGATTTTTCGGATTTCATCGATGTTTTTCGGTTCACCCCTAACGCCCGTTAACAATACATTGATATGGTACTCTTCGGGGATACCCGTTGTTTGGCATTTGATTTCAATCGCTTTTTCGATGTTTTCCAGCTTGAAAGTATCTGCGGCTAACCGTGATTGTAACTTTTCACGCCGTTTCACCTGAGATTGATTATTTGCTCCTAATTGTACAAGTTTTTCCCTTAAATCGAGCCCCCAGGTAGAGGTTGATATGCTGTTTTGCTGAAGAATGCTTTGAATCCAGTCGTTTAGACGGACAAGTTCGTTTGCATAGGCGATTCGTAAAGGCTTAGTAATGTCAAAGTGGTCATAATATGTCGGCATATAACTTTTTAAATAACCGTGTATATCCCGCCAGTAATTGAAAAAAGATAATTCGCTCTTAGATTGCAAATTAGCTTTAATCCCCTTGAAACGCCACGAATCTGCATTAACGATGACCTCACCGAACCCTTTAGCTTTTGAGGACGTGATGATTCTCCTAATTAAACTGACATTTAGATTGCCGTTTCCAGCAACATGAAAGTCTGAATATCGGATTCGTAATGACTCTGCTTCAATATCGGCACTACCTTCAAGGGCAATCGCCATTGTTTGAATTTTAATTGCGGCGGCGGCTATTGTTGCGGATCCACTTAACGCTGCACTTGCATCTTGCCAAGTATCCATTTGTCATCACCTATGCCAAGGTGACTGTGATATCACCTATGTTAATTTTGAGTTGATCGTTAACTGATATCGTTTTTGATGTAGTTAACTCCCCATGAAATAGTAAATTTCCGTTAGTTTCGGCATCCAAAAGACCGATATGGGTTACCGTTCCCCAGTTTGCTGTCGCTACGGGGAAAAGGATTTCTGTATCATTACTTGCTGTACCGTCAACCGGTGCACTGAATGTGATCAGTTGACGGGCATATGCGCCACCGCTCACTTCAGTTCCCGTTCCGGCATCTGTCGGGTCTGAAGTGTATAAAGCCAAGTAAATAGACGACGGCGGTGTGTAAGGAGCGCCCCTCAAGATATGATCGATCAACTTGTTTTCTAGATAATCGGAGATTGCGCTCATTTAATTTCCCTCCTAGATAAGATTGACTTTCCCAAGTACGGGTATTTGATCATCCGCTAGCAAGATATTACTGGTACCATTATTAACTCTTAAATCTTCATAGTCTAAAACGCTAATAGAGTTTAAAATGGCTTCGCCAATTTTATTGTATCGAACCAGATTTTCAGTAAACGCGATGCTGTTTAGATAATCACCAATATTTTTGGCGACATCACCCATTACGGCTTGTACATTCGCATTGTTAATCAGCGTTAGCTTCACATCAATATCAATGCTTAATTCACTTGCTCCGTCCACTGTCACATCAGCCAAATCCGGTTTTTTCGCTTCGATATTCTGCCGGACTTGGTCAATAAGTTGTGGTGATGGACTTTTCTTGTCGTATGTGAACAAAACCACGCGAACCGTTCCCGGACCGTTCCAGCATCGAAAGACGCGGGCATAACCAATACCCGGAATTTCTTTCGCCCATCGTATATAGTCAGCCGCATTTCCACTACTTGACGGAGTGGATATACGTTCCAAATATCGTTGATATAGAAGCTCATCTGATTCCTCATCCATCCCATTGGAAAAACCGTCATTGTTTACGACAGCAGTAACCCCGTCAATAAGATCAACAAGTTCAGTGATAGAACCAGACGCTACATTTCCTATCGTCCCCGGTAGTTCGGCTTGTACAGGCACTTGAACGATTCCGCTTGATGGGATAGTAGTATCTGCGGTTATATCAAAGTAAATGGGCGTATCTCCAGTGGTGCTAAGTCTCGTCCCAGCCGGAATGACTGTACCCGGGGTGCCGGTAAATATTACATTGCCACTCGCCGCCACAGCCGCTTTTCGATAAACGCCAACATCCGCGCATTTTGCTTCGAGCAAATCACTTGGTATATCTTCATTGGTAAAAAACCAATTGATGACTTGATCAAGTTGTTGATAGGCTTGTTCCAATTCAAGTGCTGCTGGTGAAAGTAAATCCCAGATGACTGAACCTTGCCGCGTGTCCATATCAGCTGGAAATTTTGACAGCATTCGTGTCATGATGTTATCAAATGTCTGGTCCTCAAACACTCACCTGCACCCCCTCCAATACCGCGCCATTTATCAATGTGACATCAAATGAAACGGTTATTTTATCTTCGGACATTTCCACGATATAGTTCGATGTTGATTCAATTCGGTCATCATATTCTATGGCTTCGGATATGACGCGTGGGATCTCAACCTGTAGAAAAGCCTTTGATGGATTGTTAGCTAAAATATCTTCAATTTCGCACCCATAATCATCGTCATAAATTAAAAAACGGCTTCGTGCCGTCATTACTGCTTTTTGAATATATTGCCTTATGGCGTCATGGCCATCGATGGTTGATCTGATTTTCCCGTTCTCAAAATCAAGAAAGTAAGTTTTTGACGGGAGGACTTCAATTAGTTCTTCGTCGGCAGCCGGTTCCTCGATAACTTCCACTTCAACTTCAGGCGTTAAACTCATGCGATCACCGCCCTATCTAGAACATAAAAGGTCTGATCGTTATCAGATACCACGATGACACGGTCCCCAGTCGTTAAATCCTTAACTCTCTCTGCAATCACTAAATCATCTTTATCCAACTCGATTTTCATACCGTCCACTTGTATCCGGATATCCGGCATCCCGTTTGTGACCGTGGCCAAGCTAACGGATAAATCTTTATTGTAACCATGTTTTTTCATGAGATTGATCAGTCTTACGGCGCCACTACCTTCCATCTGATCACTCCTCATAATCCATCGTAGGGAGGATATCGTCTTTTGAAACTTGTAGGGTCATAGTATAGACACCCGGAGTGAACGTATGTGTATCTGATGATATATAGTAAGTCGATGATAATCCTGTCAGTTTATTTTTAACGTCAATGGCCGCGCCGGCGATCGCGCTCGTAATTCCCGCCGCTTCAATTGTGATATCTGTTTGAACTTTGTTCATCTGCTTTAAAAGACTTTTTGCCAAACTTTGCAATTTCGCTTTCGTCATTTTGTCATCGAAGTTTCTCTCGACATGCTGCATAAGCCCATATTTTTTCATCGAAGAACTATCCGAAACGGTCACAGTAATTGGCTTTTTATCGTCTCCGCCAATCACCTTTACTCGATTCCTCAAGTCTTCAATGGATGAGTTAACTTCCGCGTTAATGAGGTTTGCTCCTGTTTCTATGACATACCGAGTGGCCGGTTTACTTCTTTCCCGCAAGGTCAATTTTCCAAGTTCATTACTAATAAAAAAACGCCTACCATTGCGTTTCTTGGTAGTCGTTAATGCGGTCACCATCATATCGTAAAGGGTTTGTTCGTTAAAAATGTGTTTCGGAATGACATAACCGGTATCATGAATGGTCCCGATCGGTATTTTATATAAATTTGCCAAGTGTTTTACAATTTCACTGGCCTTCTTATTAACAAACTTTATGGTGTCCGAGTTTTTAAGTAAATAAATGTTACTATCATAGCATGTTAGCACGACCTCGCCGCCGGTTTTTGAGTTTATACCAAACACATAACCCTGAAATAATTTTACATTGTTGTAAGAAAAACTAACCAATGCGGCATGTTGAAAGGTTAAGAGCTTATTGATTCCGTCTTTGGTATTAGAAAGTGTGATTGTACACGTTCTCGCCGCTTGTTGGGTATCTCCGGACCATTCAACCTGTGTCACCAGTTGCGATATATCATATTGACCATATATGACCTTGATCATGGGATCACCAATTTCTGCCCGGGATAAATGAGATTAGGATTTTTACCTATAACCTTTTTGTTTGACTTGTAAATAGTCGGCCACTTGGTACCTGTGCCATAATATTTTTTGGCAATCTTCCATAGACAATCGCCTTTTTTAACCGTATATGTTTTAGGTTTAGGCTTTGTTGATTTTGGCCGAGACTTTTTCGATGACGCTTTTGTCGTCACTTTTTTAATGACAATGTCCTTATGCTCAGTTAATGTGATGCTAAAAAAAATATCTCCATAATTGCCTGCTCGATGTTCATACGTAAAATCTGGGATATCCATGAGTAGGTTGATTTTTGTCTCTGTTATCGTAAGTCGTATGGGCTTTCTGCTATTCCGCCACTTCTCGATTAAATTAATACAACTCTCAGGCGATGGAAAACTTTTGTAAAGACAGTATGATGGATTATAGGTTTTCGGGAAAAAAGAATCAAAGGTAATTTCTTTTACACCCCGGAACTTCACTAAATTTATTTCTCCTAGGCCATCAATCTCAATCGTTTCTGTACCAAAAGGGCTTGAAATGGAGAGGGTTTCCGGGTTCACTGGTAGTCTTATCTTATCCGAGCCTTGACTAAGCCAAATTTCCATGCTCATGCCATTAACCCTCCCTCGCTTTCAAGCAATCTGGCAAGTTCTAATGCTACTTTTTTGATGTCGGATTCATGTCGTACATTAAAAGTGTTTCCGGTGATTAAAACGGGACGTGAAGCTTTCTTCCGCTCTGATTGATTCGCCTGTTGCTTAGTAAGAACCTTTTCGCCTTCATGCAATAGAGCCGGATAATTGTCATAAGGCACGCGCGGTAGTCCAATCGCGTGACGATTCGCTTTAAGTTGAGCATTCTTGCCGCCCAATCCGCCGCCTTTAGTGTATAAATCCGTCAAATCTTTTAATCTTTTTGATTCCTTTTGATCTCGTTTATCGAGCCACCGGTTGATCATACCACCGGCGCCTACGCCAACACCGGCAACACCACCGATCAATGCGCCTATGGGGCCGCCGATCATACCACCGATTCCGGCACCCGCCAGAACGGATATAACTGGGTTGGACGATATGCCCTGCACAATCCCCGCGGCAAGTGAACTACCCAGCTTAATTCCCACAGTTGCGACCGTTCCAATATTGTCATTGATAACCGTTACAATCGTTTGAACGATGCCTGTGGTAATATTATAAATGGCAATTTTGCCGTCGTTTTTGTACCAATTATCAAATTTCTTTTTGACATCATCTAGGACAAATTGAAATTTGGCTGAAATTGTGTCCAATTTTTGGAATTGCGGATCGTTAATGATGCTATCAATCCACTTCCCGACACTTTTGGACGTTCTCACAAATCCATTGGCTATACCTTTGGCCATTGTTTGTCCAAACTTAACAAAACGATTGAGTTTACCGCCTTGCATGGCTCGATTAACCTCTTTGAGATACGGTCTAATAATATCGACCGCGGGCTGCCCGACTCGTCGTAGAGCAACCTGAGAGGTTTCTTTAATCTGATTCCAAAATCCAAGAGTGGTTGAACCCATTTCATTAACCAGCTTTTTGGTCATGCCCATTTTGTTAAACAGCTTGTCCAATGCTTTGACCTGTTGGTCAATGGGTAATTTCTTAATGTCATTAAGGGCTTTCCTCGGCATCTCGAATCGTTCAACCAACGATTGCGAATCACCGGAAAAAAGCTCTTTCAAAGCCAAAACCGCACCTTCAACGCCTTGGGCTGGATCGACGGCGAGCAGCCTTTCAGTTAAGTCCCACATTTTGTTCAATAAATCCATGTTCTTTGTTAAGGATATGTAGGACTTTGAGTTCGAAAAAATGTCTTGTGAGTTGAGAAGCGGAGAGTTAATGGCCATATTTTGCATAGCATTGATATATTGCTCTGCCTTCTTCCGGTCATTGAACATGGCCTGAATCATTTTCTCCGACATTTCAAACTCAGCAGCCGCGCCAAATGTATTATCAAAGACTTTTTTACCGGCATAAGCCCCACCGATGCCGATTAGAAGGTTCCGTAAGTTTAGTGGGTTCAGTTTAGAAAGGCCATATCGAACCCTACCGATCACAGATTCAGCCTTAGATGCCGCTGACCTCAAAATATCAAAGGACCGCCCCAATCTATCAACATTTTTTTTTGCTGATAGTGTATCAACATTTACTTTCATTCGCTTTTGTGCAGAACTTCTTGTTTTATCCAATGTAGCTTTTAGTTTGAGAATCTGATTATTCTGCTGAATGATAGACTTAGTCATCTTGTCCATTTCTTTTCCGGAGGTTTCGCCGGCTTTTTGCATTTTCAGCAGTTCGACGGTTTGCTTTTCGATGCTATCGATGATACGGTCAAGCTGCTTTGATGCTTTATCTTCGATAGAAATTTCAGCACTTAAAAATTCCGTCTTCGCCATTTACTTCACCTCCAGAAATGGACAAAATGACTGTTGCGGTTCCTGAATTTCCAGTTCAAAAAAGGCCCTGATGATGGTCATTTCACCGGGTGGGAGATTTTGAAAAAAAGAAGGACGGATTCCCTTCTTCTTCCAGTAGTAATACATCATCTCTGTTAATCCGTCCTCTTTTACGGCTTTTTTACCTCTTCCACGGCATCTTCATTGTACCCGGTTAACTCAGATATTTTTTCATATAGAGTGTCAATCTCGCCGGCAGTGAGCATTTTTTTGACAAGGTCGTATGGAGTCTTTACCCCGAAATGGTCCATGAGTTGCTTGTCACGAAAATCCGGGTCAATCGTTCCGGCTACTACGGTACCCATTCGCATTTCTTGACGATCAACATCGATTTTATCGCCGTTAATCCTGGTAGCCATATCCCGGATTTCATCGATCTTGCTGGCACTTATGCCTTTTAACGTGAAAACGACAGGTTCCCCTGCCGCTTCACTTAAACGTTTGATTTCTACTTGTTTGGTTGGTAGGTCCAATTTGCCCGAATCCAGTTTCAAAAGAGTATTGACTACGCTCATAACCGCACCACCTTAACTGATTTCATCGAGTAATTCTGGAAGCTCGCTGAATGTGAATGGCATCTCCACTTGAAGAATTTTATTCGACTCCCAATCTGCCAGAGTAATATCATCAAAAGTGCAATTTGGGATATATACACGTTCCGCCCCAAGTGCAGCCGGATCAGCTACTTTAGAGATGATATCTACGACAAGTTCCTTTCCGCTTCTCAAAGCATCTAGTTGTTTTTTAAGTAAAGAAGAAGTCACTTTGTTAAATCGCAGAGAACCTGTTCCCTGCCATCCCATCATTTTTTTGCCGGTCCCATTGTTCGTGCCGCACATGGGAACATCTTCTTTATTGATATTTACTTTTGCTTGGAGCCCATAAATTTCGGCGAACTTTTCCCCGTCAATCCACGCTTCACCATATGTTCCGGAAATAACTTGTTCAGGAGTGTAAGTTGCTGGCATCTATCCCACCACCTTTTTAAATGTAAGCCTGGATAGTTACATCTTCCATGGCGTCAAGAACTTTTTGAGTCATCTTAATGAACACTTGATCATCTGTATTTACTTCTTTAATTTCTTGTTCGTTCATCTTGTCAACATCGACACCTTTTGTTATTAAATACTGTTTTTGTGCTTCAACGTCGATTTCTGCTACGCTGCCTTCATCCAGCAACTCATCGCGTTCGAGACCTTTTTGGTATGCCTTGATGGCAGACAGTAAAAGCATTTTGTTGTCGTAGTTGTTGGGGTATTTCCCGACATAATTATCTGAAACGGTTTTCGTGATGTCTGTAACAATAAGGTCGAGAATATCGACCTTTTTGATTTTCTTCCAAGTTTCACCCTTCGTCGGAGTAGTTGTTTTGAATGATGTTACGCCGCGTGCAACCTTGACTTTTTCGCCATCATGATAGATAACCAATTCGCCGTTATCAATGGCCGTATCGAGCTCAGCTTTAGTATAAGAACGCACAGAGTCCACTTCCGGCAATGGTTGGAATGTCGTGGAAATCTGTAAAGGTGTGCCGCAAATAAGGCCGGCAATGCGCGAGCAATATTGGGCTGGCGTATAAGTTTTGTCGCCAACTTGTATTTGGTCTGTCGTAAAGTTGATCACATATTCCTTGTCGGCCGGATGGTTCGGCAACACGGCTTTAACCATTTTCCTATTCGCGCGTTGCTCGCCAAGCCAGGTTGTGATTGTGTCTTTTTCATCTTCGGCAATTTCTGGATAAACCAGATAATCAAATTTAACGCCTTCAAGGGCATTTAAAGCATCTGTTAATGTTTTAGTGGTTCCATCAAAAACATGGATGACAACTTTCACCGGTGCGTTTTGCCCGCCGATGAAAGCAAGCTGAATCTGTTCCTTATTGGCATCTGTCAGCCCTTCTGGGATATCCGTAACACTTGTCAGAACGGTCGTTCCGGGTACGGCTGTATCTTTAAGCAAAAGGGCAACAATGCCGCGTTCGCCGCGTTGGATGGCGCTGGCAGCCAATTCTTTAAAGACAATATTAATTTCCGGTAGTCCCATCATTCTACCTCCTCGTTCAAGTTAAGTTGGCCAATCATCGGCAATCCTTCATCAACATTCATTTTCACGATGAAGTCCAAATCGAATAGATAGTGCAATATGCCGTCGATCGTTTCAAATTGTTCATTTGTGATGCGAATCTTCTTGCCATCGGGTAATTCGATATACGAAAAGATTTGTGGAAGCTGAGATGCCATTTCTAAGTTTTTAGCCTTCGTATCTTCTTGCGACATATATTGAATGTCAACGGTGACCAATTGGCTTTGCATTTCTGGGTTGATTTTTTCAAACGTGATGGGCAAAATATCCACAAAAAAACAAGGTCGGACTAGACCCTGTTCGACTTTTTCACCGTAAACCTTATGGTCCGGGAAGTTGGTTTTCAATTGTTTGATGATTGAATGTTGAATATCGACGATCATAAGCGCGCCACCAAATCATCAAAGATTTTTCTTAGCCTTCTCGGAATTTGGCGATTGATCGACCGAATAGACGTGGTAAGCATATAACTTCCATCGGCTTTACCTACCACTTTTTTATTCCGAACAACTTTATGCCCGAATTCAACGAACGGCGCATAAAATTCTTCGTTATATACGGTTATGAAGAGTTTATCACCGTCACGTTCAATACTGGATATCTTCCAGCCCTTCTTGAGGTCGCCAGTATCTTTCGGTGTTCTCCGAACGGTGGCTCTTTGAAGTGATCCGGCCATATCCAAAAGGAATTGTTCCAATTCGTCAGGAAAGTTAGCCTTGAGAAATTTCAGATGTTCCTCAAACTTTTTGAAGTTTTTCATTTTCATTCTGATCATCAGGCTTCACCTTCCATCCGAATGGTCACTTCTTGATACGTATGGTATCGGAATATGTCCTCTACATACGCAGTGTATTTATTCTGCATATGCGTAATATCCAGTTGGTCACCAGTTTTAAGGATGTATTTAGTCTCAAGATGCAAAGTATATTTGACCTTTATATCAAACTGTTGCTGGGTTTTAGTCATCGACGTGGTATCGACTTTTATTAACTCGCATGGGATGTTTTCGTAAACGATGACTTTCTGTTCTACATCTTCTCCCCAGTCCGTTTCTACCCATTCGGTCCGCGTGACGGTAACAGTATCATAGAAACTATGGATTTTTGCTTTTTCACAGGTTAGAAGCAGATAGCCTTTTTCTTTCTGATAGGGTTCCACCGTCAGAACGTCATACCAGATATCATCGCATTGGAACATCATATATTCAGCGACATCTGAACGCTGACGGATGATAAAGTTGTATGATTCTTCGTTTTGTTCGTTGTCACGACGCTTAGATTTGACAATTTTTTTGCCCCAAACATTGAAAACGGGCTGGATGACTTCCTGCCCATTTTCAATGCTTTTTTGATAAAAATCAAGCCGTTTATTCAGTTCGCCAGGATTCATGTGGTTGCGCTCCCATCATCAACGCTAGGGTACGACTTCAGAGACAAAATAAGACTTTGAAGTGAAAACTCAAGCGTTTTCGTCACGGTACCGACGGCCACCACGCCACGATTTTCGTACCAGTGCGAAATTAGCAATTTCTGAGCCAACGCATATAGTTCCGGATTAGTAGACTCATCACAGCCGGATTCTTTAAGATACTGATCGGCAGCTGTGATGAGTGAAGCGATGAGAGTGTCATCGTCGGATGTGTCTACCCGGAGATAATCTTTTGCTTCTTGCAATTCCATTTAAACATCCCTCCTAAGCGAGAAGGGATTCAATATGTTCAATGACGGTTTTCCGTTTTTTACCCTCTTTTTCCTCAGCTAATAGACCTTCAAGCTCATCCTTACTTAACCCATCCAACACCTCAATCACTTCCTGGGCAGCGCCATCGAGAAGCGACTTTTCTTTTGATTCTTCATGATGGGCTTGTTTTTGAGGTTCTGACTTTAGATAGCCTAGTTTTTGGAGCTCGGCGACTCGTTTTTCATTGCCCTCGAAGACAGATCCGGGAGCATAAATCTTTTTGGTGTATTTATCACGAAACCTCTTAACGACCTTTGCTTTCAACCAAATCACCTTCTTTATGATTCAGCAATAATCCCGACTGCTCGGAGAGCTGCCAGAATCTGATTTTGTTTTGTAGCAACGTCTTCTACCGTTGCAGCTGCCGGATCCGGGTGATCGGCAATGGCCGCGGCCTGTTTGCCATCAGCCGTGATTTTACTTCCCGGGGTTAAATCGATGCCGTTTAAATATGGCAAAATCACCACCTCCAAAGGTAAACCGCCGGCGCCTATACCGGCGGTTCATTTAGTTTTTAAACTTCCGGTGTAACTTTAGCAATCCGGAATGCCGATTTTAACTTGATTTGGTGATCAAACCAAGCCGTGACGACAAATTGCTCGATCCCGGTTTTAACATCCTTGTCACGGTCGTAAAGAGCGGCAAGGTCGTAGTTAAAATGCGAATAGCTAAAGTCACCGACAATGGGATTCACAGCGGCATCGCAGAATACAACCGGTTTACCGAGCACTTGCTCCGGCTGTGCGGCATAAAGCGTAGCATTGCCATTAGCAAGCGTTTCGATGATATCGCTGTAGTCTTGGTACCGCATAACGATTGTTGCGTTTTCGCGGTAGTCTTCATGAAGGTCAGCGATGGCAGCTTTAATAGCTTTATAAAGATTTTCGCCCTCGACTTCAGTAATCCCCGAAGCGTAGAAGGACATGTGTTCTTCGCCAGTTTTAGGCGTTGTGGCAAAAGCCACTTTCTTTTCCTTTGCTGCCACACCAGATTGAAGCGCTGCTTCAGTCGCGGCAACCAAGTTGGCGTCAGAACCGTTGAGAACTGTCTCAGAAAGACCGGCAAAAACTTTGAACTTATAGCGGCCGAAGGTAACCACGTCACCAGTTTCTTTCAACTCTTTCGCCGTTTCCGTATCTTGGATGAAGTCGTCATCGTCAAGCGTGAAGGAAAGCTTCGGAATCTCCAAGTTTGTAATTTGAGTGATAGTCGAGATTTGGCGTAATGGGTTTTTAACTAACGGTTCCATCAAAATGTCGGTGGAAACCGTCTTCGGCAGGAATTTTTCACCACCGGTTGAATTGTTGTCACCGAGTGCCTGAAAAACTTCGCGGGACACAGGTTTGCGTTGCATAACCGAACGAATCAGCTCAGCTTTAGCCTTGATAACCTTTTGTTTCGGGTCAGCAACGGAATTCAAATCATTTTTTGCCTCAAACTTGGCTTTTTGTTCAGCTTCAAGCGCATCATGTTGTTCCTTGATGACATCGAAACGCATTTTCAAGTCGTCACGGGACTTTTGAAGCGCCCGGATGTCTTCCATCGAAGCGTTTGGATCGACCGCTTTTTCAGCGAGTTCCGCTTCGACTTTTTGCAGTTGCTGGCCGATGGTGGCCATGTTTTGTTTCAGTTCAAATAAGGTTTTCGCACCGAAAAATTGAAGATTTAAAACCCTCATTTGCTGTTTTTGTGCGTTTTTTTGCCGTAAGGCATTCATCAATTCACTCTTTTTCACTTAAATCAATCCTCCCAAAATAGTTTCTAAATAAGCTTGATTCGCCTTTGCTTCATCGGCGATTCGTTGGCGAAGAACCATTTCCTCAGCCGATGGACCTTGTTGTTGGTTTTCTAATAGATTTTTAGGTACTTTTTTGTACCGTTGGAACAAGTCAGTACTTATGGAGGCTGCCGCTTGGACTGCTTCCTCAACCACATCACAAAGCCCGTATTGGTAAGCTTCGTCCGCAGATAGCCAAGTCTCGGCATCCAGCAACTCTTGTAATTTTTCATCGGTGAGCTTGTCACCTGCCTTTTGAAGGTATGCCTGTTTACTGGACTGTCCGATGCGGTCCAGATCGTCAGCAACCTTACGTAATTCAGCCGAATTCCCCATGGCAAGAGTCTCGGGATTATGAATCATCAACATACTGTTTTTCGGCATAAAAATAGTGTCGCCCGCCATAGCGATGACACTTGCAATCGATGCGGCCAACGCGTCAATATGGACATTGACTTTTGCTTGGTGACGTTTCAGCATGTTATGGATGGCAATCCCTTCAAATACACTTCCGCCCGGCGAATTGATGTAAAGGTTAATCGTTTTAATACCATCACCCAGGGCATCCAGTTCATTTTTGAAGTCAATCGCTGCCATATCAGTTTCAGCCCATTGCCATCCATCCGGGACAATTTCGCCATAAATAAAAATGTCGGCCGATGATGAATCATTGGCTGACATTTTCATCTTAAAAAACTTATTTTTTTGCTGTTTTTTACTGTTTTGACTCACTCGAACTGTCACCTCCTTTCCGTTTGGTCGGATCTAGGTCAATCGGGTATAAGTCGCCACTGACCCATAACTTATCCGCATTACCCCCGATAGGCGGCAGATCCTCCCACATACGAACTTCATCAGGTTTATAAACCATGGAGCGAATACCTTTAAAATAAGCTTCCATCTGCGTTGCTGTATCGGCGCGAAGCATGGCTTTTTCGTTAAATTTGAAGTAATACCCGGCCTTTCTCTCCTCCTGAGTAAGCAACTTTCGGTTAAATTCCTGCTCATACTGCCGGATAATGGGCAAAAGCGTCAACTGGACGAACATCCGCATGAGCTGTTCGTTACTCGAATAGCTCTGGCCCTCGGTGTCGTTTAGCATGATGACTGGAATATTGTAAACGTTAGCCACCCGTGCTCGCGTGATACGCTCAGACTGAAAAGTATCAGCGGCAACATATTCACGTTTTATCGGGTCAATTTTTACGCCGGGTTCGCGGAACAAAACGCCGCCATTTTCCTTGAAAAATCGCTTAAAATCCTCAATAATCTCTTTCCGTTTTTCAGGATTTACGTTTTGGGCGTATTCTACGATAAAAGAATTCGGTGCCATCTGCATTTCACTCAGGCTAAACTCTCGAACAGCTTTATCGTAGTCAGTGGCGTTAGTAAGCACTTTAATCGGGTTTATGCCTTTCAAGCTTCCGACACCTACTATGTGCTTCACATGGAGCATGTCCATATTGTGGAAGTAATAAGTGCCTTTATCACCGATGACTTGGTACCACAGTTCGCCTGTCTCACGATCAATTACTGGCTCAACATAATCCGGATTGAGTATCGTCAACTGTACCGGTCTTGCTCTTATATCGCGTTCAATAAGCGCATATGCATTTCCCGTTTCATTCCGGGTCGTCTCCATGTTCCGGATAAACTCAAACGATGTCATGTTCGGGTTCGGGGAAGTGGTAACGAGATCGGATACGTCATTCGTCACGACATCATAGTTTCGATACAGTTTCAGTGGCAACATGGCCATGCTGTTCGATAGGCGCGTGACCACGCTAAAAATGGTCTCATTTGTGGCCAGTTTTGAGTTATCGATACCCCAAAACGTTCGACCTATCCAGTTAGTGAAGTCAAAAGTGCTACCGCTCCACCCGGTTAAAGCCGCCTTAACCACCAACTTGATAGAGTTTTTTAACCTGCTATACCACTTCACAAGATAATCACCACCTTTCATAATATTTGAAGGATTTTCCATTATCTTGTCGAATAGTTAAACAAGAAAGGAGGTGGAAATAATGTATTTTGTTATTAAGAAAGCATCAGATGGCCAATATTATTTCGTGATCAAATCAAATAATAGTGAGGTTGTTGCAACAAGTGAAACCTATACCACTAAAGAAAATGCGGAAAGAACAATTGAATCAATCAAAAATGGTATTAGCCCATCATCAAATGTTATTGACTTAACTGTTTGAACAAAAACAGGTCTTCAAAAGAAGACCTGTTTTTCACTTACCCGCGAAGATCTTTCACTGATACAACTTTTATATCTCCGCTTCCTACCACAGTTACAAACTTTTTCATAACCTCGGTATGGGCGTTCAAAAAGGCCGCAAATCCGTCAATTTTACGATAACGGCCTTGTTTTTGCGGTAATTTATTACGATTTTTGTCTACACGCATCTTAACGTTGTTGACATACCATCGGAAAAGTCGGTTTTGGTTATATATCACATTGCCATCGATAAACCGTTCTTTCACATCGTCAACGGCAGGACCTAAAGTTAAAAATCCTTGTCGGACAACCTCAGTCATAAAGCCGTAATTATTCAGTGACTCCACTAATCCAAAAGCTTTTGCGGGGTCAAACATGATTTTTTCAATGATAAAGTTCTTACTTTGCTCAACGAACCAATCGTAAACATATTCTTTTTTCACATATTCGCCTGGGATGATGGTCAAATATCCTAACCTTTCGTATTCTCGATAAGGAATTTTTTCATTGCCTTCGAGCACTTTCTTCTCAGGAATCCACGAGTGCGATAGAACAAAAACTTCGCCTGTCTCAACCAGTGGAAACTCTAAACAAGCACTGGTGAAGTCCTCGGTATCCGATAGGTCAAAACCACCAACTGCCGGGATATTTTTCACCCGATCAATCTCGATGATTTTGTTGTTTCGCCTGATGACTTCATAATCAAGGAATGACTCCTCGGAAGAATCAACGAACATATTAAAACGCTTAGTGATAAAGTCGTTACGTTCTCCCGGTGTCCGTTTGGCTTTTTCCCATTCCTCGATCATGTCTTGCAAATTGATCGTAACACCGATATTGGGGTTTGCCTTAACCCACATTTCCGGCTTATCAAATTCGCTTGGATCATCCAAGCTTGCCAAAAAGTAAAAAGTGCGATCGTCTTCGATCACACCGTTAAGGACATCCTTGCCCTGCTCATAGTACTCGATGAGCGGACCGTCCAGCTGATAGCCGGCTGTTGTGATATAAATGAGTAATGGTTGTCGCCGGCTTCCCCTGGAGTTTTTGATGACGTTTATCAGTTTATAGTCCTTGTACTCATGGATTTCATCGAAAATACCGATATGTGTATTCAAGCCGTCGAGTTTTTCGCTGTCGGTCGCTTGCGGTTCAATCTTCGAAAATGTTTTGTCATAGTAAATGGCATCGCGTAAAGTCCTAAATCGCTTTTTGAGTTGCGGCGATGACAGGATCATCTTTTTCGACTCGTCAAAGAGGAGCCGTGCTTGTTTCATAGAGTTGGCCAAAAGGATGACATCTGCACCATTTTCTCCATCTTTTGATACACCGTAGTTAGCCACCCCAGAGATCATCGTTGTTTTGCCATTTTTCCGGCCAACAAAAATAAGGCCCTCTTTAAAGCGCCTTAATCCGGTATCTTTATGGACCCATCCAAACAGCGAGCCCACTACAAAGTGCTGCCATGGCTGGAGGATGAGCTGTTTAAAATCTCCTTTTGACGGTTTACAAAATTTTTCTATAAAGCGAATTGGACGATGCCCGGTTTCTTCAACGAAAATCCAGGGAAATTTTTTCGTACCTTGCTTTTTTAAGTCATTTAGATGCCGCCAACAGGCTTGCGTCACCTCTTTGTTAGCTGTGATCTTTCCTTTGACGACTTGCTCAGCATACCATGTGGCGAGTAATTTCGGTGATGGTTTATTTAGAACTTTGATAATGCCTGTATTAGAAATCGTCGAACTCGTCGGCATCATCGTTCACTACTTTCTTGCGCTGAGCCGCCGTCAAACCGAGTGACTTTAAAAGATTGTTCAGCGTTTGAACGGTTTTCGTCAACTCGATTGAAAGAGGGTTCTTAACTAAGTTTGTGGCCCCGGCTTTATTTGTGTGTTCGATGAGCAGGTCAGAATTCTCAATTTCATCCCGGAGTCGTTGGTAAAACTCAAAAGTCTCACAGTATAGATTGATGAGCTCATCGTCTGACGGATCGTAACGTTCGCCGAGCGCTTTTTTAAT
>Ga0310828_1001131_pt1 | contig 17627 bp, 18 predicted proteins | sample WT_ome_3_FD_202242 | JGI IMG/M metagenome (GOLD analysis project Ga0310828, IMG submission 202242) | Sorghum-adapted microbial communities enriched on wild type (WT) sorghum from Joint BioEnergy Institute, Emeryville, California, United... ... | reverse complement strand
AGGTCAGCAACGGAGCTCCTGGACAGGGCGGTCGTTTTGGTCGACTGCTGTCCTACCAGGAGCTTCGTCCTATGTAGAGCATTGACACGCCCGCCAGCCAGCTTGCCCAACCAGGATGAAAATGACTTACTGATGTAGTAGGGATTTCGCAGCAGGTTCTCGAACAGATCGGTGCACGCACGGCTGCCGGGGTGGGGCGTGCACGCTGCAAAGGGGGACCTCACCTTCACCAGACGCCCGCCAACCCTCGCGCGCAGCCGCGCCCACTCCGCTAGGTCGGGCCAGCCTGGCCCGCCGCGCCGGACGTGTTCGGCCGGCGACCCGGTGGCGGCATGGGCGACGTCGTTCACGCCGGCGGCAAGGGGCAATGGCAGCACAGCCAGCCCTTTCAGTAGCTCGCGTCTCTGCATGTTTCGAACCTCCGAGTCGTAGGCAACCGCGTCCGCGGCCGCGAGGGCGAATCCCTAGACTCGCAGCTCCTCCCGGTTGCACGGAGTCAGGGCACCTCGCTGCCGCCGAAGGGCAGCGCTTGGTTTAGCGGGCGGTCTGCGAGGGGTCCCAGTCGGGAATACATGTGTCAATTTCTTTATTAAGGAAGATTGTGGCCCGGTCTGAGCCTCAGCGTGGCCGATGCCGGTACACGCGCGATCTCGTGCCGGTACACGCGCGATCTCGCGCCGGTACACGGCTCGTTGCGGGGTGCATTCCGGTTGAACCTTGACCACCTTTCGATGATGGCCGATGACGCGTCTGCGCGGTACCGGAGGCGCTGAAGGGGTCGATTGTGGCCGCGGGCCACGACCGTGCGTTCGAGCGGGTCGCGCAGTCACCCGTCGGCCTGGGAACCCGCACTGTCCGGCTGGGCACCGCGCGCGTCCCCGCGGAATCTGTCCGCTGTGGATGGGTTGGGGTGACCGTTTGAGCGGGTGGACGAAGTCCGGGGCGGACGGGCCTACACGAGCCCGAACACCAAGCGGTATCGCGTTCGCCGGGCGTACCGCTGGTACGCCGCGCCGAAGTGGGCGGCCATTCTCTCGGATCACCGACAAGGTGGTCGAGGAGATGAACGACTGGTCGGTGCGGCCACTGGATGCCTGCTACGCGGCGGTGTTCATCGACGCCATCGTCGTCAAGATCCGCGACGGGCAGGTGGCCAACCGGCCGATCTACGCCGCGATCGGCGTCACCGTCGACGGGGAGCGAGGCGATGGCCGACAAGTGAGAGCGACGCTGGCGGAATACTGGTGCGATCTGGCCGCCGAGCTGACCGCGATCGACCCCGAGGCCGAAGCGGCGCGGCTCGGCTCACCCGTCACGCGGGCGATGCTGGCACACGTCAACCAGGCCCGTGACCACCTGACGGCGCGAGCGGAACAGATCCGGATGCGTCGTGCCCCGCTCGCGAACAGGCGCGAGAAGGTCGAGGCCGCCCTGGCCGAGGTGCGGGCTCGCATTGAGACTCCACCGCCCGCGCCAGAAACCTGGCGGCGACTGGCCCGGCCCGGTCCGGAGGCCGCCGCCGGCGCCCCGCTGTGGCGGCTCGTCAAACCGGTCGAGGGTCTCGGCGGCGACCGCCTGGCGAGGCTGGAAGCAGCCCTCGCGGCCTCGGGTCTGCTCGATGCATGGGTCACTGCCGACGGCGGCCTCTCTACGGTGGACGGTGCGCTGGTCGCAGACATCCAACGGCGGATCGGCGCCGGCCGGCTTGACCGCAGCGTCTTGAGCGTGCTGGAGCCGGACACCTCCGGTGGCGTGGACGCCGGCGTCGTACGGCGACTGCTGACCGCGCCCACGACGAGTGGTGCAACTATCCAACCGTGCCGGCCGTCGCCGTGTACGACCTGGCCCGCCAGCCACACATACCCGGTGTCGACGTCATGCCGTACCTGTGGAGCGGCGGCATCATGACGGCGGTGGAGACCGGTCAGCTCGGTGCCACGCGCAACGGCGGTCAGATCCCGGCGGAGGGCCTCTTCGCCGCACTCAACCACCGCGGGCCGGAGACGGGGCCGTGACAGAGCTTCCGGATGGACTCGTGGCGTGGGCCAGGATGGCCGGACCGTCCATGGTCCTCGACGCTATCCGGCAACGCGCCCGACGTGGCCGCGGCACCGAGGCCGGAGTCTTGCGTGTCACGCTGACTAGTCAGCAGCGCCGGGAAGTCGCCCGACTGCTGGGTACGCCGTGGGACATCTCCGGCCGACCCGTGCGCCGGCAGGGCCTCGCTGGTGCCCTGGCCGAGCACCGGCTGAGGGTACGGGACTTTGTGGAGGGGGTACGGGCAGGCGTGGGTCGCTGCCGTAGGCGTCGATCGCTTGGCGCAGCGGGCCGCCGGCCGCGCTGATGGCAGCGAGCCGATCCAGCAGGTCGAGATCTGCCGGCGCGAGCTGGTCGTAGTGGACGGGGATGATTCCCCAGTCGTCCCAGGGCAGCGCCTCCACCCGGTTGAGGGCGGCCAAATCCCGCACGAGGTTGCCTTGGATCTCCCACATCCCGGTCAGGCCGGCGGCGGCGACGCCGAACTGGTTAGGGTCGCGGCTGCCGGCGCGACATTGCTGCCATGCCTGGCCAGCGACGAGGAACGCGTCTCGCGAGACGTTCAACGGGTCGATGTCGGCATCGGTGTAGGTGCCGGCGGGGGCGCTGGCGAGTTGTGCGTCCACCAGGTGCCAGCCGCGATCGTGGTCCCAGACTTCGGCCACCCAGTGGTCGTGGAAGAAATTTTTGCCGAAGTAGCCGGCGAAGCCGGCCCTGGCGCGGGCCGGGGTGCCGACCTCGCGCAGCATCGCGCAGAGCATGACGGTGAAGTCGCGGCAGGTGCCGGCGAAGCGGTCTTCGGGGCGGTGCTCATCCAGACTGCCGAGGTGGGCGAGGATCGCCTCGACGTATCGGGTGTTCGCCTCCTCGCGGCGCTGCTGCGGGAGCGTGAACCCGAACCGCTCGGTGTTGTCGCGGTGTACCAGTACGCCGCCGATCAGCTCAGCCAGCGCGGCGACGTCGGCCGGCAGGCTGCCGAGAAGGGGCCGGCTGCTGGCCGGGTCGGTCACCTGGCTGTGCTGCCGGTAGAAACTCAGCTCGTCCATCGTCACGGCAGGCTAGCGGTGCCGTCCGACATTTATTTCGGGAGCCGCTTGCCGTGAACATCAAGGTCGGGGGAGACCTCGCTGGTGCGGATGCCTGAGCAGCGGTTTTCGCCGGTGGCTCGTCTCACCGAGCGTGCCGGTCAGTGCGTGCAGAGCGTTTTGCTGCGGCGGGTCGAGGACGGCGCGCAGGCCGCTGATGGTCCGGCGCCGCTGGATTTACCGGTCGTATAGGAATGCGCGGGCCGCTTGCCCCGGTCGCCTGGCAGCTCTCGCTTGGTGAACTCGTACACGATGGTGGCTGTCTGCTGGACGAACTTGTCGGCTTCGGAACGCGGGATCCCGGTGAAAGCGGTCGTGGTGGTCAGCGCGACCTCGCGGCCGGGGAGCGTGATGTAGCCGGAGTCGTGGGACACGTCGGCCAGCTCGCCGGTCTTGTTCGCCAGATGCTCGCGCGGGATCACCGCACCGTACTTGGTGTTGACCAGCTGGCCCTTCATCAGCGAGATGATGTGGTCGCTGGATTTGCGGCTGAGGACCCGGGCCGTTATCGCCGCGGAAGCAGCGCACCAGGACGAGCGGGTCTCGCCCGGGTGGCGCACCGCGACCGGAGTGCCGGTCAGCCGGTCCAGCATGCGCCCGCACACTGGGGGTGAGCTCGGAGGGGCACACACTCTGCCCGGGCGGCCGGAGCCCGCCCAGCCGGTACAGGTGTGCGCGCTCGGCGTCCGACAGGCAAAGGTCCCTCGCCAGCGCTTCGATGACCCGCGCGGACGGGTTGATTGCGCGCGGCCCTGTTCGAGGCGGGTGATGTAGTCGGCCGAGATGCCCGCTAGTTGAGCGAGCTCCTCGCGGCGCAACCCGGGACACGCCGTTGGCCAACGGGAGGCAGTCCCGCCGCCTCCGGCGAGACCCGATCGCGCCATCGGCGCACGGCCTGCCCGAATTCCTTCGTGTTTATATCTTCCAGTATGTCCGGCCGGCCGCGCCGCCTGGTACTGGCAGTCCTAGGAAATACAGGCGTCTGGCTGGTCCGTCCCGAGCCGTCGCAACCTGGCGGCATGAACGTCGACCGCGCACGGCCGCCCGTCGGTTTCATCGGCCTGGGCGACCAGGGCCTGCCCATGGCGCGGCCATCGCCGAGGCGGGGCTTCCCCTGCACGCCTGGGCGAGATGGTCCACCTCTGGACGGCCTGCGCTGCGTGTCCAACATCCGTCACGACAGCATCCGGAATCTGGCCGCGGCATGCGACATCGTGGGGTTGTGCGTCAGCGCTGACGAAGACATTCTGCAGTTGGCCGAGGGCGGACTGCCGGGAGGCCCTGCGTCCGGGTGCGGTCCTGGTGAACCACGGCACCGGCCATCCCGCCAATGTGGTGCGGCTGACCGTGATCTGCGCACGGGCCAGGGTCGAGGTCCTGGACGCACCGGTCAGCGGAGGGCACCCGGCTGCGGAGGAGCGACGGCCGACCACGCTGGTCGGCGGACCGCGGACGACCGTGGAGCGCTGCGAGCCCCGTTCGCCTCGTTCTCCCACCACATCGTCCGTTTCGGCGGTACTGGTGCCGGCCAGACCGCAATGCTGGTCAACAACGCGCTGCTGACGATGAACCAGGCCAGCATCGCCGAAATCGTCGATCTGGCCATCGAGCTTGATGGAATCAGAGCGTCTGCTCGGCGCGCTGAAGCTGGGCAGCGCCTCCAGCGTCGCCCTGACGCTGCTGAAGCACGATGGTCACCCTCGACAACGTCGAGCACCTGTCCTGTGTAGGCGCTGGACATGGAGCTGTTCGACACGGCGATGCGCGCGGCCGGTGTGGGTTCCGGCGCGGTGATCGAACGCGGCATGGCGGGCGCACGCGAGGCTGTCCGGCTGCTGCATTCACTGACGCACAAGACTCCGGCCGCGACGGCCGGCAACGGAAGGAAACGATGATGAGCGGACTCGCACTCGTCACCGGTGCCACCTCCGGCATCGGCAGAGCTTTCGCCGAACGCTTCGCCGTGAACGGTCACGACCTGGTGGGCCGCCGGAAGGAACGGCTAGACGAGTTCGCCGGCGGACACCCGGAGGTCAACGTTCGGGCCGTCGCCGCCGATCTGTCCACAAACGACGGCATCGACGAGGTGGCCCGGATCTGCGCGGCCGAGCCGTTGACCATGCTGGTGAACAACGCGGGCGTCGCCCACTACATGCCGCTCGCCGAGCTCCCCGCGGACAAGGCCACCGAACTCGTCGGGGTCAAGGTCCTCGCGCCCACGATGCTCACCCGCGCCGCCATCCCGGGAATGCAGAGCGCGGCGAGGGCACGATCATCAACGTCTCCGGCATGATCGCCTTCAGCGGTCGCGCGCCGCACTCGCAGATGCCCCGTCGTGCCGTCTACGGCGGAAGCCTAACCTATCTCGTCGCGCTGTCGCAGATCCTGAGCGCGGAACTTGAGGGCACGGGAGCCCCGGTCCAGGTCGTGTGCCCCGGTGTGGTGGCCACCGAGTTCCACGAGCGCCAGGGCCTCGACATGAGTGCGGTGCTCAGCATGACGGCCGACGAGTCGTGACCGCCAGCCTGCGCGGTCTGGAGCTGAGCGAGACCGTTTGCGCCCCGGGTGTCGAAGACGCCGGCCTGCTCGACGCGATCGTCCAGGCCGACCTAGCCGCCTCCAGCGCGCAGAGCCCGAAACTCGCCACGCGCTATCGATCCGCCCGAATCATGGCTCCGTACGGGACGCGACGACGCGCCGCGAGAACGATCGGCGAATCGGCTCGCGGCGACCGAACGCCGTCCCGCCCACGACGTGACGCGGTGGCCCGGTGTCGACCACCGAGCCACCGCGTCCGTTCGGGCTGGTCAGCGAGTTCCGAGCGCCTCAGCCAGGAAGCCGGTTGCCTGCCGGATCGCCGCTTCGGCCGCGTGCGTCTCGCGCAGCGCGTTCAGCATCACGAAGTCGTGGATGATCCCCTGGTAGCGGACCGCGGTGACCGGGACGCCGGCCTGGCGCAGCTTCCTCGCGTACGCCTCGCCCTCGTCGCGGAGAACGTCGGCCTCGCCGGTGATCACCAGCGCGGGCGGCAACCCCGCCATCTGCTCGACGCTGGCGCGCAGCGGAGACGCGGTGATCTCGTTGCGCTGCGCCTCGTCGGTCGTGTACTGGTCCCAGAACCACTGCATCGCGTCGCGGCGGAGGAAGTATCCCTCCGCGAACTGGTGGTACGACTCCGTGTCGAAGGAGGCGTCGGTCACTGGGTAGAAGAGCACCTGCGCCGTGAACTCGGGGCCACCGCGCTCCTTCGCCATCAGCGTCAGCGCGGCGGTCATGTTACCGCCGACCGAGTCGCCCGCGATGGCGAGACGGGTCGCGTCGAGGCCCTTGTCGGCGCCGTTCTCGGCGATCCACTTGGCCGTGGCGTAGCTCTGCTCGATCGCGACGGGGTAGCGCGCCTCGGGGGAACGGCTGTAGTCGGGGAAGACGACTGCTGCACGTGCGCCGACGGCGAGCTCGCGGACGAGCCGCTCGTGCGTGTGGAAGTCGCCGAACACCCATCCGGCGCCGTGGATGTAGAGGATGACCGGGAGCACGCCGGTCACGCCCTGCGGCCGCACGATCTTGACCGGGAACTCGCCGGTCGGACCGGAGAGGCGGAGATCCTCGATCTCGGTGGCAGGCATCTCGATCTCGCCGGACTGCACCTCGTCGACTGTCTCGCGCCCCTTCGCCGGACCGAGGTCGAAGAGGAAGGGCGGCTTGGCCGTCGCCTCCGCGAACTTCTGCGCCGCCGGCTCGAGCACGACCTCGTACGTGTTGGCAGTCATCGTCGTCTCCTTACTGGGTCGGGTGATCCGTAGTCGGGCAACAAGATAGCACCCAATTAGCAAGGACACAAGTAGCTCGTGCACAGTTGCATCGTGCACGAGCTAATCTGCCATGATTGGATGCGGTACTGTTTCTGCATGGCCGCGACCACCGACACCGAGATCCCGATTGAGGACTACCTGTGCCTCGCCCTCTGGAAGGCCTCCCGCTCGGTGACCTCGCTCTATCGCCATCTGCTGGACGAGTTGGGGCTGACGTACCCGCAGTACCTGGTGATGCGGCTCCTCTGGCAGAAGGGGTCACAGCCGGTGAAGGAGATCGCCTCTATCCTGCAGCTCGACTACGGCACGCTCTCGCCGCTGCTGAAGCGGCTCGAGGCGGCCGGGCTGGTGACCCGCTCTCGCCGGCGCGACGACGAGCGTTCGGTCGAGATCGGGCTGACCGACGCCGGTCAGGCGCTGCGCGCCAAGGCCGACGACGTCCCCACGCGTCTCACCTGCACCATGGGTCTCGACACGCAGACGAGCGAGCAACTGCTGCAGACGCTCAAGCAGATAAGCGAAGCCATCAGCGCGTTCCCCGAGCCCGGCGACCGGGACGACTCACCCGCGAAGAAGTAACGGCAGGCAAGCCGGCTCGTCCGAGCACGCTTGCCTGCCGTGAAGGAAGCTGAGACGCGCACCCCTACATCGGTTCCGGGCCCTACTGCTACGCCAACTCGCTGGCCATGGCGCTCGGCCCGGAGGCTCCCTCGCCGTCGACGATCGAGGTCCTGACCGGATCGCCGTTCGGGTTCGGACTGCTCGCCGGCCGGGTGCCGCTGTTCGACCCGTACGGCTGGGACCCGAACCGAGGACTCGATGACGCGATCGGCCGGCTCGGCTGGACCTGCCGCCGGCAGGGTGCGGACGGATGACCAGGCGTTTGGCGATGCTGCGCGATGCGATCGCGATCGGCCCGGTGTTGGCCGGGCGACAGGCCCGGCTGGTCGGCAGCCTTCAGCACGACATCGTGACCGGACACACAACATCCGCCGCCCAGACGCTGCGACAGCTCACCCCGACCTACGACGAACTGGCCGACGCGCTCGGCTGATACCGCGTCCGGGTCGTTCCGTCGGCCGAGCGCGGGCAACATGTGCCGGAGATTCGCACGGGTCAGCCGCCGTTGATCGTGGGGGCCACCGCACATGCCTCCACTGTGGACGAGAGCAGGTCCCGTTCCGTTGCCGAGAGCGAGTAGGGGTCCGCCGCATTGGACGGCTCGAGGTGGGGCCGGACGCGGTCCGCGTCCGACTGGCTCAGGGTGGAGATCGGTTTCATCAGGATGTTCAGCGGGTGCTCCAGATCCTGGACCACGGTGGTGTAGAAGTCCTCACCCGTCTCTTTCGAACTGGCCGTCAGGCCGCCCTCGTAAACTGCCAGCCGACCGTACGTCGAGGACACGAACTTCCCGATCGCGCGGGGGATGGCCAGGTTGCCGTCATCGCCCTCCGGACCCGCCGGTACCAGGAAGTCCGGAGCCGGCGCGCGGTCCAGGGTGGCGATGTCGTAGTGGTAGTTGACGTTACCGCCCTCCGCCACCAAAAGGTTCCACGGCACCACGGGGCTGAGCCGGAAAAACGTGCGCGGCGACGGCCGCAGGCCCCCGTGCAGACCCCTGATCTTGCCGTTGATGATCTGCCAGCGATACAGGCCTTTGCCATAGCCCGCGGTCACGATGGAGTCTTCGGTGAACGTGATCGCGCTGATCGGGCCGTGCGGCAACCCCTCCACCGCAATGTCGTACAGCGGCTGCAAACGACTGTCGGTCACCAGCAACCGGGTGTCGTCCGCGAAGGCGATGCGGGTGCCGGTGGCGTCGACGGCGAACAGGTCAGCGCGGCGGAAACCGAACTGCCGCAGGTGCAGTTGCTCCTGTTCGCCGTCGGCGAGTCCGAACGCGACACGGGCAAGCTTCGTGCCCACCACGAAACCGGTCGCCGTCGCCGCCACCACCGCGTCGAGCAGGCCGCCGCCGTTGGCCAGCACCACCTCCCGGCCGGGCGTGTACTCGACGATCTCCGTGTCGCCGCGGTAACCGCCGCTGTCGAACTCGCGTCGGGCGATCACCGTCTCGCTGTCGATCGCGCACAACGACCAGTGCTGCGCTGGCCCCTCGTACAGTGTCGACCGCACGCCTGTCCGGTCGACCGTGACAACCCGGGAGGTGTGCACGTCGCGGCCCCGCAGGTCCAGTGCCGCGACCGGGTGGCGCACCGAGAAGCCGACCGGCGAGTTGGCGAAGCCGAGGTTGTCGGGCAGCCTGCGGGCCGTACGCTCGAACAGCCGCGCGCCAATCTTGGCCGCCTCCTTGGCGTCGATGCCCGCGAGGATATCGGCCAGGCGGGCGTCAGCGTCCGACGGCGCCGTCCACTTGCGCCGTTTCAGGTACGCGGCCGCACCGGCGGCCTGTGGCATCGGCAGAGACAGGATCAGCCACCACAAGGACCGCCAGTCCCCCCTGCGCGCCAGTCTGCGCGCCTCGCCGACCGGGTTGGGACCGCCGTTGATCCGTGGTATCACCGTTGCCGCCTCCGTGGTGTCAGGTCGTGTACCAGCCGCCCGGTTTGATGTCCACGCCGAGCCGCCGCAGTGTCGCATCCCTCAGGTGCGGATCGAAGTCGCCCAGGGCGGCGGCCGCGCGGACCTGCACCGACCGGCCGACCTCCGGCGACTCGGCCAGTTCCCGCAGCAGCCGCAGGCCTTCTTCGCGGTCGAGGTCGGCCAGCGCCCGCGCGGCGGTCACCCGCGCCGCGCCCGACAGCCCGGTGACGAGCGAGCGCAGCAGGGGCAGGCCCGCCTCCCGGTCGCGCCGGGAGAGCACGACGGCGGCCTGGATGCGCTGACCCTCCCCCCAGCCGGGGTCGGCGGCCAGCGCGGCCAACCTGGGCTCCCCGGCGGCCGGTTGGTAGTGCGCGAGCTCGGCGACCGCGCGCAGCCGGTGACTCGGTTCCTGACCGACCGCGTCGGCGATCTCGGTAAGGGCTCGTACGCCTGCCTCCTTGTCGTGCTGTGCGAGCAGTACCGCCGCGTCGCAACGGTACCGACCGTGCATGGCGCCACCGGCGAAGTCACGCAGCAGCGACGTCCCCGTGCCTTTGTCGTAGCGGGCGAGTCGGTGTGCCGCCTCGACCCGGTAGCCGGCGTCGGCTCGGTCGTCGCGGGCGATACGTTCGAGCAGCGCGGTCGCCTCGCTCCGCTCGTCGCCGCTCGCCTCGGCGGCCAGCGCGTCGGCGGCGTACACCCGGCAGTCGGCGAAGACGCGGGGGTCGGCGGCGAACCGGCGCAACCACTCGACGCCTGCCGCGCGGTCGTGGGCGCGGAGCCCGACAGCCGCCTCGACCTTGGCCAGGTCGGGGCAGAGCGGGTCGGCGACCAACGCGCGCAGCCTGGCGGTGCCTGCCGTCGGGTCGTGCTCGGCGAGCCGTGCGGCGGCCTGCGCAGAGTACCGGGACGCGGTGTCGGCCGCGAAGCGGGCGAGCAGCTCCATGCCCGCCACACGGTCGATCTGCGCCAGGTAGCCGGCTGCGGCGATGCGCAGCTGAAGGGGGAACGCGTCGGCGGTGGCGAGGTCACGCAGCAGGTCGGTCCCGCGCGGGTCGTGACCGGCGAGCGCCGCGGCGGCGTTGACCTTGTCCAGCGGCGTGGAATCGGGGTCGGTGGCCAGGGCGAACAGCCTGCGCTGCTCCTGCGCCAAGTGGGCGAGCGCGCCGTGGGTCTGCTGCCAGTTCCGGACCTGCGGGACGGCGTCCGCGGCGCCGTCGATGTCGTCGGGGTGCTGCCACAGCCGCTCGAGGATGCGGTTGCTGGTCTCCTCGTCGCACATGCCCTCGGCGAGCAGCCACGCCGCCTGCTCGATCCCCCGCGCGTCGGCGACCAGCCCGCGCACGATCTCGCGGGCCTGCTCGGCCGGCAGGCGGTCGAACGCGAACAGCGCAGCCACGCGGGTGTCCGCGTCGGCCAGCGCGGTATTCCAGGCGGCGAGGTCGGTGCCGTAACGGTCCCGGAGGTGGTCTGCGGCCAGGTACTCGGCGAACGTGCGGTGCAGGAAGCGTGGGTGCGCGGAGTGCACGTCGACCACCAGTCCGGTCGCCTCCAGCAGCGCGCTTACCGCACGGCGCCCGTAAGGGTCCATCACCCCGCGGTCGAGCAGCTTCTCTGTCGCTGCCACGGTCAGCGAGGTGCCCTCGCGCAGGTACTCGTCGGCCAGGTCGCCGAGGAAGCCGTGCAGGGCGGTGGTCACCGCGGAGTGCCGCGGCGCGTCGTAGGCGTACTCCTCACACAGCCGGCCAAGCAGCTCCTCGACGCGATCCCGCAGCGGTGGCTCGTGCGGGGTCCGCCGCTGCGGAAAGCGGCCGAGGAACTCCGCGACCGCGCGGGCGTACAGCTCGACCCGCGCGGCACGAACACGCTGCCCGGTGGCAGCGTCGAAGTACTGGTCCACCGCGAGACGCGCGAGCAGGGGCAACCGCACGAGGTCGAGCATCCCGTTGCCGCGCACGAAGGACAGGAACTCGGCGGCACGCGCCTCGGCCCGCTTGTTGACCGCGGGGTCCGCCAGTCGCTCGGCGCCGCCGGTCTGATGTGCCATGACGAACCGGCGCAGCTGTTCGACGGTGAACGGCTGGAGGCGGAACTCCGTGAACCCGGCGCTGGCGAGGCTGCGCCACGCGTTGTCGTGCAGGCCGCGTGCGGTGATCATGAGGCGGCGTGGCATGCCCGGCCCGTCCGTGCTCGCCCTCGCGGTGGCGAGCAGGACCTCCATGACCTGCCGCCAGTCCTCCGGCTGGGTCACCTCGTCCAGCGCGTCAACCAGCACGAGCACCTGCGCACCGGGTACCGGCGGCTGGGCATCCAGCAACGTACGCGCCCGCGAGCCGACCGCCGAGGCGACGGAGTCCTGCCCGACGAGCTCGCGCGCGGCGATCCGGATGGGGAACACCGGTCCGAACGGCGCACCTGCCGCGCCGGTGGCGCGGGTCGCGGTCCGCCACCACCGCCAGGCCGTGACGTCGATGTACTCCAACAGGGTCGACTTGCCGACGCCCGCCTCGCCGGTGACGACGATGTGGCGGACGGTCGGATCGCCGAGGATGCGCTCCACGGACACCGACCGTCCGGTGACCCGCAGGGGCCCGGCTGGGGCGTCGAGGTCCCGGTCGGTCGCGGTGTCCAGGTGCTGTCGGGTGTAGACACGGGCGAGCTCACCGGGCTCGTTGGCGTGGTAGGTGAGGCCACCTCGATCGCGTACGGTGTCAGCGGGTGGGGCCGCGGCGAGCAGTTCGGGCGGGACGACCAGTCCGCGACGTCGGAGCCGCCATATGGTCGCTGCCGTGGCCACGCCTGCGGCGATCGCCACCGCCGCAGCGGGCGTGGGTCCTAGGGGGATGGTGGCTGCGGTCGCGACCACCGTGCCGCCGAGCAGGGCGAGCGGAACATGCGAACCGGGTGTCCGTGGTGGTTTGGTGTCTCTCGCCGCTGGCTGGTCCGCGGCGGGTGGTGTCAGCGGCCGATGCTCCCACACGCCGGCTCCGCCCGCCCACCGGATCCAGGCCGCCAGCGCCGGGTCGTCCGCGAACGCGCGGGCCGGCACGGCTCTCAGCTCGGCGACGGGCCCCGACGGGGATCCGGCGTCGGTGGTGACGATCCCGACGAGGCGGTCACCGGCGAACAGTGCGGCCCCGGACATGCCGGCCCACCCACTGCGGGAGGTGGCACCCGTCAACGGGCTCGTCGTGATGACCCAGTGCCCGCCCCGCACACCCGACAGGGGGTGTACGACGCCAGTGAACTGCCGTGACTCGCGAACCCGGCCAACGACGTCGTGGTCCGGGAAGCCGACTGCCGTGACGTCGACCGGGTCGGCGGTGGTGAGGTCGGCCCAGGACGTCTCGAGCCGGCCCACCTGCCGGTCGGCGTCCTCGACGACCAGCAGGAGCGCCACGTCGCAGTCGGGCCGCCACCACACGGGCACCGCGTCGTGGAACGGCCGACCGCGCGCGGCGTCGGCGAGCGCCCGCACCCGGCAGAGCCGGCGGCCGCCGGCGAGCTCGGCCACGGTGGCGGAAGACAACGGGCGGTGCGGCGGGTGCGGCGGTTCGCCGTCGGAGGTGGCGCCCTCGATGACGTGCCACGCGGTCAGCACCAGCCTCGCCGTACAGAACCAGCCGGACCCCGCGACGCGTGCCGTCGGGTCGTACACCTCCGCCACGCGTTGAGCCGTGAGCACGGCCCGGTCCCGGTCAGCCTGGTTCGCCGTCAACGGATGCGCTCACCCGTACCGGGTTGACGCCGTTCGCTGTCACGGGGTTGAGCGTGAGCGACAGCCGGTGTGTCCTCTGGCTGGCCACCTTGCCCGACGCGCCGAATGAGACCACGCCCAGTCGCAGCCCGCCGTCACCGCCTTCCCGGGTGATGGCCAGCGTGAACTCGACGTTCACCGCCTCGAGCTCGAACTGCAGCGGCTGCCCGTCCCCGCGGGATATCGCGGTGGTCAGCTCGGCCCGCAGCGCCTCGATCGTCTCGGCCAGGCCGCCGGCGATAGCGCCCTCGTCACCATCCATGCGCAGACTCCCGACCCCTTCTTGCCCGTCCGACCACACCGTACCGGGACGGCGGTGGACGAGGCAGCGCAGCATGGGCAAACTCGAGCTTCAGCTTGCTCGACTTGTCCGGTCCCTCATGGCGGCAGAGTAGACCACCACAAATGCGACAGCCATCCCTCCGGCCCGATACTCGGTGGGAGTTCACCGCCGGCCTGATTGTGCGCCGGGTGCCCGACGAGCGTACGACCACTGTCGACGATCAAGTTGTGCTGTTCCCGGTCTGGCGTTACCACGTCGTGTTCATCGACAGCCCGTTCGTCCTGGTCCAGGCCGAGGAACACCACCGCGGCCACGCGGTCATCGAGCAGGTCTTCGCCGAGCTCATCGACGGCCCGCTGGCCCACCTACCATCCGGGCTGGGAAGTCGATGGCGGGGGAATGGTGCGGTGACTCCGTTACTCGGCCGGTTTTGCTTCAGACGACCTGGGTAAACGTGCGCGAGCATGCCGCTGGGCCACCGGCCTACTGGGGGTCAAGGGTCGTCGGTTCAAATCCGGCCGTCCCGACCAAGACCAGGATTGGTCTGGGAAAATGTGAAGCCTATATCAATGTACATTGGTGCGTCGAGGGTGTACCCCCGGAGAGCCTCTCGTTTTGAGCACGCTGTTTGTCGGGGAGCGCGCCCTTCGCTGATCAAGTGATGCCTGCGGGCCGGGCAGATCAGCCGGAGGCCCGGGGTCGACCAGTGCAGCCGCCATTCCGGGGTGGGGCGCGAGGTGCGCGGCTCCTGGCGCCGGTGGGCATTTGTGGCCTCGGCCGCGGCGATCAAATGTTCCTCTAGTGGAGTTCCGCGATCGGCTCACAGACGGCGGCCAAAGGGTTCTCGTTGAATTGATGTGCGGTAGGTGTGCCTGGTGCCTTTGCATATAGGGACGTGATCTGGCGAGGTCGCTCGGTCTGCTGGCCGCCGGGCACGCCGCGCAGCTGGGCGTACCGTGCTCGGCAACGAGGTCGGCGACCACCTGAGCGGCGAGGGGCAACTGGGGGTATTCCTCGGTGGAGGTGGGAACATGCGGTTGGCGCTCAGCGGGCGGCGAGTAGCGCGTCACGGTCGTTGGCTAGCGTCGGGGATCGGTGCAGCTCCTCCGGATGGGAATCCTTCTCGGGTACCGCCGCTTGGATGGCGCCGCCTGCGTGAGTGAGCAGCAGGTTCGCCGTTTCGATTGTGATGGAGTTGACGCCGTGGTTGCCCGTACCCGCATCGCGAGCCTTCTGATCGAGACTGCCTGTCAGTGTGTCGGCTCATTTGCGAGCGTTTGGAGCACGTTGGATGGTGTGGTGCCGGCTCGGATTTGGGATCGTGCGGTAGCGGCGGGTGGTGCGGAGGAACTTGCGGATCGACCAGCCGTCGCGCGAGACGCGCCGGCGTAGGTAGGCGTCCCGAAGAGACTCGTGTGCGTGCGGCTGGCGGCCGGAACCATCCCGGTCGTGCTGCTCTTGACGTGGCAGGACGTGCCGTTCGACTGCCGCTGGGCAAGACGGGCGTCCATCACTGGGACTGCGCTGCCGGCTAGCCTGGCGAGTATGCCACGGTGCGGTGAGTGTCGGTATGACTTTGGGGAGGACCGGGTTGGCCTGTTGGAGCGGTGCGCCGCGTTCAGCACGGGCATGAGCAGGGTGCTTCAAGCGACCGAGCTCGATGTGCTGCTACGGCGTCCTGCCCCTCAGACGTGGTCGCCTCTTGAGTACGCGGCGCATGTGAGTGAAGCGATCCCATGGTACGTCGCACGTGTCCAGAAGGTGTTGCGGGAGGCTGGTGCACAGCTGGAGGCGTTCGACTGGGATCTGGCGGCCAGCCACGGGAACTACCGCCGGCGCAGCGTCGAGACGGTGACAAGGGATCTGCAGCACGCGTGTGCGGCGCTCACCGAGGTTGTGCGCTCGGTCGCTGAAGAGGACCTGGTGCGGGCGGGCATGGGCAGTGACGGCACACCGCGCACCGTCCGGGCCTTGCTCGCGCGGGCCGGGCATGAGCTGGCCCACCACGAGCTTGACATTCGTCGGGGCGTGGAGGCCGCCTCGACCTCGGTGCCGGTGCCCCGGCCGTACCGGTGAAATGGGTGACCACCGCCGAGGAGTGAGCGCGGTGACCCCGGTTAGGCCAGTGGCTACTTCACAACCGGCGTCAGTTCTGTTGCCGTGGTGAGGACGCGCGGATCGGAGAACTCGACCCAGTCGTCGTGCGTCCGCGCTGTCACGGAGACGATGCCGGGAAGCATCATGGAACCCGTGCGTCGAGCAGCCGTCGGAGAGCGTCGCTGGCAAGCGCGACGGCGTCGACAGGGGGGAGCGCGGTCGAAGATGTCGCCGCTGACGACGACGAGGTCAACCTTCTCGGTGACGACGGCACGACATCCGAGGCGCCAATATCGCCATCCACCGGTACCGGCTCGACCTGCGCGCCGCACCGACCGACCTTCTCGGCCAGGTTGCCCGATTCGCCGATCACATCAGACCGGCGGTTATCTCACCTGCGGGGCAGGTGCTCTCCTGACCTTTACACCGTCCTTGCCCTGACCGCTCGCACGTGCGGCGCCGAATGAACGTCACCGCCTCCATGCGGCGGCAACGCCAGCCGAACAGCATCCTCGACACCACAGCCACAGTGCAGAAACGGTTGGACCGCTGCGCTTGCCGATAAGGCCGTCCGTGCAGCTCAGGCGGCCTGCTCGTCCTCGTGCAGGATGCCGCCGAACCGGTCGTGTCGGCGGACGTCCAGGCTGTCGGCGTACGGTGCCACGGGCCAGGCCGAGGGTGCGCATGATCCCGCGGATCCTGACGCCTTGGGCCAGCAGCGCCTGGGCCTGCTTGTAGCGTTGGCGCGTGCGCGGTACGAGTAGGCCGTATTCGGCGCGGTTGATGGTGGCCTCGGTTGCCCTCTGGGCCAGGTCGGGCGTGGGGATCTGACGCGCGGGTGCTGCCATCGTGGCGGCTAGTGCTGGCCCGCGTTAATCCTGCAAGGGTCCGGGTCACTGGTTCACGCTGTGGTGAGGGGTCGGCCGTCGTAGCGCCATCGGTATGGCTTGGCGTTGCGGTTGTAGTGGGTGACGAAGGTGTCGATCTTGCTGGCGAGGTGGTCGCGGGAGGTGAACTCGCCGCGTCGTAGCAGCCGGCGGGTCAGTACGGAGAACCACAACTCGATCATGTTGAGCCAGGAGGCGTGTTTCGGGGTGTAGGTCACGGTGAAGCGTGGATGGGTGGCCAGCCATGCCCGGGTGGCTTTGGAGGTGTGGCTGGACCCGTTGTCCATCACCAGATGGATCTTCAAGTGCGCCGGGATGACCTGGTCGAGTGCGGTCAGGAACTCGATGAATGTCACCGAGTCGTTCCGGGTGATGATCTTGTGGTGGATGGTGCCGGTGGCCACGTCCATCGCCGCGATCAGCGACACGGTGCCGTGACGGACGTACTCGAACTCGCGGCGGGCCGGCTGGCCCGGCCACACCTGCCGGGTGGGATGTTTACGGGAGGTGGCCTGGACGCTGGTCTTCTCGTCCACGCTGAGCAGCACCGTGCCGGTGGGGATGTTCTGATAGAGGTCGCAGATGGCCTTCGCGCGGGTGAAGAACCCCGGGTCGTCGGGGCGGTTGAGCCAGCCACGGACCTTATGCGGTTTGAGGTCGGTCTCGGCCAGGATCCGCCCGACCTGGCTGACCGAGATGCCGATACCGCGGGTGTGGTGCAGGTGCGCGGCGATCGCGGCGTGGGTCCACTGCGAGTCGGTTTCCGGGGGTTGACTGGTCGCGGTCGCGGCGACCAGCAGCCGCACGTCGAGGTCGTAGACCGGTGGCCGGCCGGGGCGGGGCCGGTCCCGTAGGGCTTTCATGCCCCGCACGCGCCAGGCGCGGCGGGTACGGCGCACGGTGTCGACGTGGCAGCCGACCTGCCTGGCGATGGTCTCGTTGGAGTGCCGCTGCGCGGCGGCGAGCAGGATCTTGGCCCGTAGGACCTCCCGCGCCGGGGCTGTGGTGGCCCTGGCCAGGTGAGTCAACGCCCGGCGACGCCGCCGGGTGAGCCGAACCCTGTCGCCGCTGCGGACACGCGCCACGACCGCCAAACCTCCACAATGGTGACCCATCAACGTCGAT
>Ga0310828_1001130_pt1 | contig 17663 bp, 11 predicted proteins | sample WT_ome_3_FD_202242 | JGI IMG/M metagenome (GOLD analysis project Ga0310828, IMG submission 202242) | Sorghum-adapted microbial communities enriched on wild type (WT) sorghum from Joint BioEnergy Institute, Emeryville, California, United... ... | reverse complement strand
GGAAAGGATAAGCTTCTTGGAGCGGACGAACTTGATTTTCATATGACACCCCGCAGGTGAATGTTATCTTGTTTATGTCATTCGCCTTCGGGGGTGTATTTGCCTGCTTTTTCTCGCATTTTCATCAATTGATGATCACGGATTCAGGATCATAGGTTCTTGGTAGTTTTTGGGAGAAATCTACTTCCTTTTAATAATTTTTAAAGAGATTTTTTAGATTCGATATGGTATTTTGAGAGAGATGGGAAACGGAAGAAAAAGGAGTGAAAAACAGGAATGGAACATCAAGGAGCGATGATCCCGACCAGGAGGGGCAAGCGGAGGCGGGCCGGGATGGCGCGGTTCAGGCGGCTGCCCTTGGTATTTTCCATCTCGCTTTGTTTCTTGCTCTTTTTCCATTCTTCGTCTGTTCAGGCCGTCGGTTTGTCGGAACGGTGGGTGAACGGATTAATCGAAATGTGGGGTATTGCCTACGGTAATGGAACATTTGTCGCGGTGGGGTGGGACACATCACCCGACGTGTATGATGAAATTTTTTGATCTCACGGGACGGCCAAACGTGGGTTGAGCAGTTTAACAATAAAAGAAGAATTCGTGGCATTACTTACGCCAACGGACAGTTTGTGGCGGTGGGAGATTCTGCCAGAATTGCGATTTCAAGTGACGATGGGGATAACTGGGACTGGATCCAGGCGGATTCGGGTCATTTTCGGGGTATCGCCTTCGGTGCCGGAAAGTGGGTCGCGGTAGGAGTCTCCGGCTTGATTGTCACCTCGGATGACAACGGGATGACGTGGATTAATCAGGACTCTGTCACGTTCCATGATCTGAACGACATCACATATGGCGGCGGCAAGTTCGTTGCGGTAGGAAACGAGGGTACGGTCCTGGTTTCGGAAGACGGGGAGACGTGGACTACGGGGATGTGGACTCCACAGGACAATTCGGGAGACAGCCACTTGCTCGCCATTGCTTACGGCGATGGGAAGTTCGTCGCGGTAGGAGTCTCCGGCTTGATTGTCACCTCAGATGACAACGGGGAGACGTGGACGAATCAAAACGCCGGCATCCAAAATCTGCAAGATTTGAACGACATCACATACGGCGACGGCCGGTTCGTCGCGATAGAAGAGTGGAACAAGATCCTGATCTCGGAGGACGGGAAGACGTGGACGCATCATTCAGCAGGCGATGGAAGACAATTCCTAAGGCGTATTGCTTTTGGTAATAAGAAGTACGTCATTGTGACCCACATCGGCAAAGTGTACACGTCCAGCGTCAACGCCGACCTGGAAAGCCTGACCGTAGATCCGGGGGTGCTGACGCCCGCGTTCGATGCCGATACCGTCGCCTATTCGGTGTACCTGCCTCCGACGGTGGACAGGATTGACGTCACGGCTGATCCGGACGACGACCTCTACGGGGGCCTGACCATCAACGGCATGCCTGTGACGAACGGCACCGCTACGGTTGACGTGGCCCCGAGAGGGAGCCCCATTGAGATTGTTGTCGAAGCCCAGTTTGGCAACAAAAAGACGTACACCATCACGCCTTTGTTCTACGATCCCGACGGCGGAGGCGTCCTGGCGCTGAATCATCCGTCCGTGCCGGCCGTGCCCGCCGGGTCCGATGGCCACACGTTGATCTTCGAATTCACGGGGAATTTGTACGACGGGGCGGTGGAGATTGACGTTCCCGCGGGCTGGAGCCCGCCGAGCACGGATCCGGAAGAGCCGGGCTATACCACGGCGGACAAAGGGACCGTGAGCGTTTCCGGCAACACCATCACCGTATCCGGCCTCACCTTGTTTGGCGGCGAGACCGTGAAGATCAGCTATGGCGACAAAAGCGGCGGAGGACCGGGCGCCGCCGCGTCCACGGTATTGGGTGACCATGAATTTACGGCTCGGTCGAAAGGCAATATGAATGGAACGCCGCAGGCTCTGGCAGCGTCTCCGGTCATCACCGTTTACGTTCCCGACCGCGACGGCGGAGGCGTCCTGGCGCTGAATCCGCCCGTGCCGGCCGTGCCCGCCGGGTCCGGCGGTCACACGTTGATCTTCGAATTCACGGGGAATTTGTACGACGGGGCGGTGGAGATTGACGTTCCCGCGGGTTGGAGCGCGCCGAGCACGACAGCGGGCGATCCCGGTTTCACAACAGCGGACAAGGGGATCGTGAACGTTTCCGGCAACACCATCACCGTGTCGGGTCTTACCTTGTTTGGCGGCCAGACCGTGAAGATCAGCTATGGCGACAGAAGCGGCGGAGGACCGGGCTCCACCGCGTCCACGGTATCGGGCGATTATAAATTTACGGCCCGGTCGAAAGGAAGCGGCGACGGGACGTTTGCAAATGTGGCCGCCGGATCGCCGGTGGTTACGGTCGAGCCCGCCGCGCCGGCGGCGGTGAAGGTCACGGCAACTCCGGGGAGCGTGTCCGCCAACGGGAGGTCACGTGCCACGATTACGGCGCGGGTGGAGGATGCCCACGGCAACCCCGTCAAGGACGGCGCGAAGGTAGTCTTCTCGGTGACGAGCGGGCAGGCGACGCTGACGCAGGCGGACGGCACCACGTCGGGCGGGATCGTGTCGACGGAAGTGTATTCGTCCGTCGCCGGCAGGGTCACGGTGACGGCCGCCGCCGACGGCACGCCTGCCAGCGGCAGCGTGGTGGTCGTGTTTACCAACCCGAATTCTTCATCGCCGGTGCCGCCTTCGCTGGAGCCGGAGCCGGCGCCGGAACCGGAATCCGGGCCGGATCCGGAGACGCCGCAGGAGCCCGCGGCTGACCCTGTCCCGTTTGCGGACATTCGCGGGCACTGGGCGGAGCAGGTGATCATGAAAGCGGCCAAGGCCGGATGGGTGATCGGCGATGGGGACGGCACGTTTCGTCCGGATCGGCTGCTGACGCACGCGGAGGCGGCAATGCTGCTGGCGCGGGTGCTGGGCATCCCGCCCCGGACGGAGAACCCGTCAACGGGCTTTGCGGACGACGAGGCGATTCCGGACTGGGCGCGGGCGACGGTGGCAGCGCTGAGGGAAAGGGGCCTGCTCATCGAAAACCCGGACGGCACGTTCCGCCCGGACCAGCCGCTGACGCGCGCGGAGGCGGCAATGCTGCTGGCGCGGGCGCTGGGCATTCCGCCCCGGACGGAGAATCCGTCGACGGGCTTTGCAGACGACGAGGCGATTCCGGACTGGGCGCGGGCGACGGTGGCGGCGCTGGCGCAGGCAGGGTATCTGAGCGGCTATGAGGACGGCACGTTTCGTCCGGACCAGCCGATCACGCGGGCGGAAGCGGTGGCTCTCATTTCGCGGATCGCCGGGCGTACCGGCATGATTTGAGAAGTACATCCGCGCACATGACCGGAACTTTCGGACCGGCGTGTGCGCGGGTTTCTTTTTGCAAGCGGCTTTGCATTGGATAGTGTCTTTTGTCATAATGTGGAGTGAATAGGCAGGGGGAGACCATGGCACCAGAACAGTTCGTGACAAAGAAACGGCCTGCATCGCATGCGTGGGCGATGCTTTTGTTTTCCATCGGGGTATTTATGGCGCAGTTGGACAACGGGATCATCAGCTCGGCGCTGACGACGATCAACCGCCACTTCGATGTGACGGCCAACTGGGGCGCCTGGGGGATCACCCTGTACACGCTGGGGCTGTCCATCAGCCTGCCGATCGTGGGCAAGCTGTCCGACCGATACGGACGGAAGAAACTGTTCATCGTGGAAGTGCTGCTGTTCGGCGTTGGTTCGCTGATGGTTGCGCTCAGCCCGACCTTCGGCCTGTATCTGGCCGCGAGGTTCATCCAGGCGCTGGGCGGGGGCGGCATTTTCATCATCGGCAGCTCGCACATCCTGAGCACGGTGGAGCCGGAAAAACAGGCGAAGTACCTCGGTCTGCTCGGCGCGATGAACGGGGTCGCGGCGGTGCTGGGACCCAACATCGGCGCCTTTTTGCTGGACTGGACGGGGAGCTGGCACGTGCTGTTTCTGATCAACGTGCCCATCGCCGTTTTCCTGATCGCCATGGGCCTGGTGAAGCTGCGGGAGTCCGCCGACCCGAGCCCGGGGCGGCTGGACCTGGCCGGCATCGTGGTGCTGTCGCTGGCCGTGCTGTCGCTCATGTACGGACTCACGAACATCGACACGGATTTCTGGGCGAGTTTCGGGCGGGCCGAAGTGTCCGGCTTCCTCGGCGCGGCCGTCGCGCTGTTTGCCGTCCTGTATGTATATGAATCGAAGCTGGAGCGCAAGGAAAGCGGGAACCCGATCCTGCCGATGGGCCTCATCCGGCAGCCGCGGTACCTGACGGTGCTTCTCATCGGCATGCTGTCCGGCGGGATGCTGGCGGCCATGATTTTCATCCCGGGTCTCGTGGAAAACGTGCTCGGCATTCCGGCGGAAAAATCGGGTTACTGGATGACGCCGCTGGCCCTGGCTTCCGGGGTGGGCGCCGGCATGGGCGGCGCGCTGGTCGCAAAGCGCGGGCCCGTGTTCGCGGTGATTCTGTCAGGCGTCGTAGCGGCCGCCGGGTTCGCCCTGATCCCGCTGTGGACGGAAGTGAAATGGCAATTCATCGTGTCCAGCATGGTCGCCGGCGCCGGCATGGGGATCATCCTGGGGGCGCCTTTGAACATCCTGGCGACCGAAGGTATCAGGGCCAACAAGGGCACGGCGCTGGCCTCGCTGTCCCTGCTTCGCCAGGTGGGCATGACGATCGCGCCGACCATCTACGCGGGGTTCCTCGCGCGCAGCTTCAACAAGATCGGGGATCTGTTCGCGACGAAGTTTCCGGGCATCTTGCAGGAGAACGTGGAGCGGGCGAATCTGCCGCCGGAGGCGCTGGCCGAGCTGAGCGAGATCGGCCGGCGGATGGCTTCCGGCGCGGAAACCGTGGATGCCGGACACGCGGGCGAAATCATCGCCTCGATCCAGCATCCCGCCTTGCGGGAAGTGGTGGAAGCGAGCGCGGCGGAGATCACGCGGATGGCCGCGCAGAACGGCTACGGCGGCATCTATTGGGCCGCGGCCGCGATGGGCGTGCTCACGATTGTGGTGGCCGTTGTGTTGATTCCGCTGCGGAAAAAGTTGGCGGAGCGCGAGACAAGTCACGCGTAAGACGGTTATCGGGAAATCCGCGAACCCGGCCGAAAAGGCCGGCCCGTTCGCGGGTTTCTTTTTTGTCCTCTGGAACTATAGCCATGTCTGGGACGCCGGTCCCATCCCGGTCTGTGGAGGCAACGGAAACCAGAAAATCTATAAAAAAGAAGGAGATTGGATGACTGGACTGAAACGGGCATGGAGGGCGGATTCTTCGCCGCGCGGTTCGGGTTTCCGCGGTGCTGCGTTTGTTCTGATTGCGCTCTGTTTCTCTCTGGATGTGCATCCAGCGGTCGCCCGTGCCGCCAATTGGTCGGCCCAACTGGTGTATATGGGGCATGTTTTTCAAAGTGTCGCTTACGGCAATGAGAAGTTCGTCGCGGTGGGGTACTCGGGTTACGAAGATCATGGCGTGTTTTGGATCTCGCCGAATGGCCAAATATGGGCCAATCAGTCATTGTACGATGCTTTTATACCTCCATTCCGTTACCTATGGAAACGGACTGTTCGCAGGGGCGGGAAACGCCGGACAAATTGCGACTTCGACTGACGGGTCGACTTGGACGCCTCGGGCCTCCCAAACGGACCGGACGCTGCACGGTATCGCTTACGGGCCTGATCACGGGATGTTTGTCGCGGTTGGAAACCTGGGCACGATCGTGACCTCGCCGGACGGGCAGACCTGGGAACAGAGGGTCTCAACGACGAATGAGGATCTGTTTGGCGTCGCTGTCGGCACCGAACGGATCGTCGCGGTTGGTCATCAAGGCACCATTGTGACCTCCCCGGACGGGGAAACGTGGACGTTGGCGGAGGATTCGCCAACGAATGCCTCGCTTACGGGCGTCGCTTTCGGCGCCGGCCAATTTGTCGCGGTCGGGTTTGATGGTGCGATCTGACCTCGCAGGATGGAGTGGCGTGGACATTGTCCGACCCGGTGACGACGGAGGATCTGCGGCGGGACATGATGATCATGATGAGCCGCGCCTATGAGGCGATCGGAGAATGGCGTCCGGTCGACGCGGATCGGGTGCTGTCCCGCTATGAGGACTCGATCCGGGGTCCGGCGGACCTTCGGCCGATCATCGCCGGTCTGGTCGACCGCGGAGTCATCATCGGGATAACGCCGACCCTGCTGGCGCCGGATGCGTATGCCACCCGCGCCGAAGCGGCGGCGGTGATCCGCCGGTTCCTGTCTTCGGTGGATTACATGTGAGCGGCTGCCTGCGGAGGGACGGGACAATCCCGGATAGAAGAAGCCCAAGGCTTTGAAGCCTTGGGCTTTTTGTCCGCCAGGGGCGCCTTCTCCACGGGGAGCGCCCGGTATGGGGCCGGCGAGAACCTCTCTGGTGACGGCCATGATCGTCAATCCTTCCATGGAGGCGGAGATGCTGTTGGCGCGGATGCTGGGCATTTCGCCCCGGGAAGAGAATCCGGCGACGGGCTTTGCGGATGACGAAGCGATTCCGACCTGGGCGCGGACGACGGTAGCGGCGCTGGAGGAGGTGGGCCTGGTTCATCGGATACCCGGACGGCACGTTCCGTCCGGATAAGCCGTTGACGCGCGCGGAGGCGGTGGCCCTGCTGGTGCGCATCGCGGAGCGCGTCGGCCTGATGGAGCAAGCGAAATCTCGGACATGACCGGTTCCGGCGGGCCGGCGCGTCCGCAGCCATCGCATTATGGGGTCAACCAAAATTTCTGGTTGGCCTTTTTTCTCGGCCGGGGGCGATGGCGGCAGCCGGGAGAACGAAGCGCTTTTGAGGCAAAGGCTGCGTACAATAAACGGTTCTCCCATTATCTTTAATGACCATGTTTGAGTTGGTTGAGGCGTTCTCAATTTAGAACTTGCATGTTTAAAATTAGGACTTCATGTTGTCATTGTAGGATAGAAGGACTATTTCGACCGATGTCGAATATTGGTAGTAAAGCAAGACCATGACGGTGGCAGGATGCTTGAGACAGGTCTTTACGAACAGGTCATCGACGAATACTTGAATTCCGAGCTGTCGAAGCTAAGCGAACTGTGGCGAACGGACAAAAAGAAAATGGACAGCGCGGAATCGGCGGTCATTCTCGGACGATTCATGGGCCGGTTGCTCACCCGGATCCTGCAATACTTTGACCACAGCGAGACCGCGGTAAGCGACCGCGTCGCGCTGTGCAACGCCATTATTCATTACACGATCCGCTATTTGGAGAGCGTGGCCGGCGACAGGTTTGATCCCGAGCTCCTAGCTCAGCTCAAGGGCCATCTCATCCATCAGGATGCCGAAATGCTGCTCGCCATCCTCGACGCCAGCCGAGCCGCGGGAAAAGAGCCGATCCGTCCCGAGACGCCGCTGTCGATCAGTTCCTTGTTCACTGGCGACAAACGCGAACCCAGCATGCTCGCGGAACTGAAAAAAGAAATTGCCACGAGCGACCGGGTCGATTTTCTCGTTTCCTTTATCAAATTCAGCGGTCTTCGTTTGTTGCTGGATGATTTAAGAGCTTTTGCGATGCAAGGCGGCCGGCTGCGCGTCATCACCACGTGCTACATGGGCGCCACGGACTTCAAAGCCGTGCAAGAGCTGGTGAAGCTGCCCAACACCGAAGTCAAAATCTCCTACGATACGAAAACCACCCGTCTGCACGCAAAGGCTTATTTGTTCTGGAGAAACACCGGCTTCAGCACCCTGTACATCGGCTCCTCCAACATCTCCGAATCGGCCATGACCTCGGGGCTGGAATGGAACGTCAAACTGTCTCAACAAGACGCTCCCAATATCGTGAAAAAAGTGGAAGTCACCTTCGAGCATTACTGGAACAACCCCGAGTTTGTCACCTACATCCCGCAACTGCATGAGCAAAAACTTCGCCAGGCCCTGAAAGCGGAACGTTCCTGGCATGCCGACGACCATAGCGCGTTGGCCCATTATTTTGACATTCAGCCCTATTACTATCAGCAAGAGATTCTCGACAAGTTGCAGGCGGAACGGGAAGTGCACGGGCGGCACCGCAACCTCATCGTGGCGGCGACGGGAACGGGGAAAACGGTCATTTCCGCTTTCGATTATCGCCGGTTCTGCCAGCAAAATCCCGGCAAGCCTAACCGGCTGCTGTTCGTCGCCCATCGCAAGGAAATTTTGCGCCAAAGCCTGTCGTGTTTTCGCGCCATTCTGCGTGATTTGAACTTTGGCGACGTGATGGTGGCGGGCCGAGTACCGGATCAGATCGATCATGTATTTGTGTCCATCCAGTCTTTGAACTCCAAGGATCTTTTTGCCCGGACGCCTCCGGACTTCTACGATTTCATCATCGTCGACGAGTTCCACCATGCGGCGGCTCCGTCGTATCAGCAGCTTTTGTCGTATTACCGGCCCAAAATTCTGCTTGGGCTGACCGCGACGCCGGAGCGCATGGACGGGAAGAACGTCACGGATTATTTTGGCGGCCGCATCGCCGCGGAAATTCGGTTGTACGAAGCCATTGAGCGGAAATTGCTGAGCCCGTTCCACTATTTTGGCGTAACGGATCCCGTGGATTTGCGCGACGTGAAGTGGCGTTTTGGCAAGTATGACGAAGCGGAACTGGAAAAGCTCTACGTGTTGCAGGAAAAAACGGCGCGGGACCGGGCTCGGTACATTTATGAGGCAGTGGAGCGGTACTGCACGGACTTGGGCGACGTGATCGGGATCGGGTTCTGTGTCAGCAAACGGCACGCCCAGTTTATGGCCGAGCAATTTAACGCTTTTGGCGTGCCGTCCGAATATTTGACCGCCGATTCGCCCGATGACGTGCGGGACAACGTGAAGCGGCGCCTGGTGAATAAAGAAATTCATTTCGTTTTTGTCGTGGACATTTACAACGAAGGCGTGGACATTCCGGAAGTCAACACCGTGTTGTTCCTGCGGCCGACGGAAAGCTTGACCGTTTTTCTGCAGCAGCTGGGCCGGGGCCTCAGGCTTTGCGAAGGGAAAGAAGCGTTGACCGTTCTGGATTTCGTCGGGCATCAGCATCGAGAGTACAACTTCGAGCAACGGTTTCAGGCCCTCTTGTCGCGGACGAGAAGGTCGGTGCTGAAGGAGATTGAGAACGGGTTCCCGAGCCTCCCGAAAGGCTGCTCCATCATTCTGGAGAAACAGGCGCAGGAGATCATCCTGGCGCACATTCGGGCATCGGTCAACCATTTGAATAACATCCGCCGCAAGGTGATCGATTATTTCACGCACCATCAGGAATGGAAGCTTGGGGAGTTTTTTGAGGATTACCATGTGAAGCCGATTGAGGTGTATGGACGTTCGGCGCCGACGACGGTTTATGGGCTTGGGCTGAAGGAAAACTCGGTTCGTTACGATGTGCCGCTAGGGGAAGTAAGGGAGAAGGTGCTGGCCAAAGGGTTGGAGCGGCTGTCGTTCTGCAATTCGGCGCGTTTTATTCAGTTTGCCCAGCGAGCCCTGGAATCCATCCGCGCACGGCATGGCCAAGCTTTGACGGGTTTAAATTCGGTTGACAGTTCGATGCTGCTCATGTTGTACTACACCTTCTGGGACGTTGGCTTATCCGATTGGAAGGATCGTTCTTTTCGCACGGTGGAAGAGGCGCTGTATTGGCTCATCGAACATCCCTATGCCTACTCGGAACTGGTAGATGTTCTGCAATACCAATACGAAAAAATCGATATCGTCGGCCGCCCGATCCCCGGGCTTGGCGAGGAATTTCCCATCGACCTGTATTGCAACTACACGATCGATCAAATCCTGGCCGCGCTTGGCCTGCATAAACCTTGGAAGCACAAGCATTTTCAAGAAGGGGTCTTGTATCTCGAAGAGCGCAACATGGATGTTTTCTTCGTCACGTTGGTGAAGTCCGAGAAAGACTACTCTCCCACGACCATGTACCAGGACTATGCAGTGAACGAGCGGGTTTTCCACTGGCAATCCCAAAGCCGAACAACCGTTAATTCGCCAACGGGACAGCGGTATATCAATCAGAAGTACACGAAACATCCAGTCCTCTTCTTTGTGCGTGAAAAGAAGAAAAACGAGAATGGGGTGACGTTGCCCTACACATGTGTGGGCTTAGCGGATTACAAGAGCCACAGCGGTTCGGCGCCGATCAGTATAGAGTGGACGATGCGGGAACCTCTCCCAGCATTTATGTTGGATGTTGCGGTGAGAAGTTGAGAAGGTAGACTATGAGAAAGTAACGCTGAGCTTAATGACATAGAAAGTGAGTGAAGTAATTGAATCCATCTCCTTTAAGATATCCAGGTGGAAAGTATAAGCTCAATAAATTTATAGGTAAGTTGGTTGAATCTAACAATTGTTCAACTTATATAGAACCATTTGCAGGAGGATCTGCTTTAGCTATTAGTTTATTGATAAATAAGAAGGTAAATAAAATTATCATTAACGATATTGACTATTCAATTTATTGTTTCTGGGAGAGCGTGTTATATAGGACTTCGGAATTAATTAAATTAATAAAAGAAACTCAGGTTACCATTGAAGAATGGTATAGACAAAAAGAAATTAGAAACAATATCCATTCACATGATCCATTAACAATTGGGTTTTCAACGTTTTTTCTAAATAGAACAAATCGATCGGGCATCATAGATAAGGCCGGGCCTATTGGAGGGCTACAACAGAAAGGAAAGTATCTAATAGACTGTAGATTTAATAAATATGATTTAATTGAAAGAATATTAAAAATCTCAAATTACAGAAAAAACATAAGTATATTCAACATGGATGCAATTGATTTTATAGATGAAGTGATCGTAAAAACCAAGAATTCATTAACTTTTTTTGATCCACCATATTTTAAAAAAGGAAGAAAACTTTATACTAACTCCTACCTTTATGGAGATCATGAATCTCTTGCAAAAAATATAAAGGAGAAGATGAATAATAGAAAATGGATTGTCACTTATGATGTATCAGATGAAATTGCCAAATTATATTCTGATTTTTTCTGCTGTAGATTTTCATTATCTTATACCCTTCAAGAGAAGAAAAAAGGAGAAGAATATATGTTTTTTTCAAAACGAATAAAGTTGTCAAGCAAAGATTTGGAATTGCTTAAATCGGGAAATAAGAAAAAAAAGGAGCGATCGAAATGATTGATCGTAGGGAAGTTCATATTGATGAAATACTTAACTACGCACAAAATCCAAGGCATGATGTGGGGTTGAATGAGATTGATACACTTAAAAAATTAGTATATAAAGTTGGGGCAAACCAAATGTATAATCTTGCAAGAGACATATGTGAAAATGGCATGATTGAGGCATCATTACCAGTATTAGTTTACGATGAAAAGAGAAGGAAATATGTTGTTTATGAAGGTAATAGAAGGATTGCATGCTTGAAATTTTTAAATAAACCACAGTTGTTGTCTTCTATTGATAAGAATCTTCAACAAAGATTTGAGAATTTAGCTAGCAGATATAGCGACAAGATCCCAAAAACTGTTTTCTGTATAATTGCAAATGAAGAACGTGCATTCTTAATTATGGAGCGTATACATTCTGGTGAAGATAATGGAAGAGGAATCAAAGCTTGGACGTCAAAAGAAAAAGCTATTTTTGAAGAAAGAAGAAAGAATAAAAAATCATTAGCGCTTGTAATCGTAGAACAAACCAAAAAATACCTAAATAAAGACCTCACTGACAACATAATAGATTTTACTACCATTACACGACTTATTGGAAATAGGAAAGTAAAGAAGAAGCTGGGAATTGTAAGCACAGATGTTTCAGAATTTACAAAAGAGAAGATACAATTAATTAATTATTTACTTGAGAAAGCCTTAGAAGAAAGCAAGAAGAAAAATATGTCACTTACTCGTTTATTTAACAAAGCAGATGAAATAGCAGAATTTTTCTTGCCATTAATTGATGAGTTCAATTCAACCAAAATACATCAGGTTACAAAGAATAAGACATCTCCAGAAAAACTAACGATCACCCTTTTAAAAAATGTTAATGTTGAATTCAATCCTAATCAAACAATTGATTTAATGAATTTCCTGCATGTCGAGAAAGGTTCCTTTAACCCGGCATTGTTAAAGATTGAGTGTTCGCAACTAAATATTATTGATGGAATTGTACAGCCCACAAATTTACCCGGTGATTACGAGGTGACTTTTACATATTATACCGACAGCAAAATGGATAAAGTTTATTGGCAAGACAGTTTAATTATTAAAATCAAAAAAAATAAAGGAAGGGTGATACCATCACAATATGTACTGTCACCAGAATTTCATAACAAATACTTCAATAAAATCACAACGCCGCACTCAGAAAAAATAAAGTCACTAATTCTCTTTTTAACGAATGAATCTAAGGATGGTAGATATGCATATGTGATAAACGCAGCTACGAGAATGTTTTTGGAATATTTATTTAGAATGTATGCATCGTATGTATTAAATTATGATAATCAGACCATAGAGGACAAAAGTAATAATAATTTAAAAGGATTCATAGATCACTGTTGCGATATTATTGAGAGAAATAATCCTAGCAGATTCACAAAACCTATACGGAATGTACGAAAGAATTCGACTAATAAAATTGATTTGCTTCAAAAAAGTATTCACTATTATGAAGTGTCAATATCGAATGATGAAATTCAATCAATGCTTACTAATCTATCCTCGCATATAGATGTTGTTTTCGAAGAATTAATAGAAGCTGCCCAAAAAAAGAGTCAACAAAAACACGCATAATTGTAAGGTGATCGATTTTGTCTAATTCACTTCAACAATCATATAACAACCACGCCAATCAGCGTGATCAAAGCGAAATCGAGCCCTGGAAAGTACAAGAACGCGATCAATTTCTGAATTGGCTGCGCGCTGAGGACTGTCTCTCACTCCTTGAAATCGGATCTGGGCCGGGGAAAGATAGCCTATTTTTCCACCAGAATGGGTTGAAAGTAACCACCGTCGATTTTTCCGAGGAAATGGTGCGGCTATGCAAAGAGAAGGGGCTACCGGACGTCCATTGCATGGATTTTCGGCATCTGGATTTCCCAGATAACCGATTCGATGCCGTATATGCGCTGAATTGTCTACTCCACATCCCGAGGGCGGAAATTGATGACGTCCTCGTAGAGATCCGCCGCGTGCTGAAGCCGAACGGGCTGTTCTTCTACGGTGTGTACGGCGGCCAAAACAGCGAGGGGATTTGGGAGGATGACACCTATGAGCCCAAGCGGTTTTTCTCCTTCTACGAGGACGAGGCCATCAAGCAATTGGTCCGAAAATATTTCATCCTTGAAGACTTTCACACCATAAACATGGGAGAAGGCATGCCCCATTTTCAATCCATGACCCTGCGCAAACCAAATGACTGACAGTACGCCGCACATGAAATGGTGAACCATCCATGCCCAACATCAAGCTGATCACCCGCAACCTTGCCAATGAACTGATCCCCGGGATCCGGAGAGCGTCGGGAATTTACATCCTGACGTCTTTCGTCATGGATTCCGGGGTTCGTTTGTTGGAGCCCCATTTGCGGGAGGCGGCGGAGCGCGGGGCGGAGATCCGCATGCTGGCCGGTGATTATCTGTACATCACCCAGCCTCGGGCCCTAAGGCGTCTCATGCAGATACACCAGGCCATCGAGGTGCGCTTCTGGATCAGCGACGGGCAGTCCTTCCACCCGAAAGCCTATCTTCTCGATTACGACAACGGCGAAGGCATCCTGATCGTCGGCTCCTCCAATCTGTCCGCGTTGGCGTTGCGCGTCGGATACGAATGGAACCTGGCGATGGACGCCCAAGCGGAACCTTCCACCTTTCAGGAAGCGCTGGAGCAGTTCATGGTCCTTTTCTACGACGAGCGGACGGTGCCCCTGAACGAGGAAGTCATTGCACGGTACGAGGAAGTTTACAACAGTCAGCAGGAAACGTACCCGGAACTGGTGCATCTGGCGGTGCGGATGGATGAGGAGGAATGGGTGCCCACGGAACAGAAACCGGAGGAAGATACCGCCGACACCGCAACGGAATCCGCGACCGAGACACCAGTACCCATCGTTCCACGATTCGCGCAACCGGAAGCCCTTGAAGCACTGCGGGCGACCATCGAGGAAGGCTACGACCGGGCCATGGTGGTGATGGCCACCGGACTAGGCAAGACGTATCTGGCCGGGTTCTTCGCGCGGAATTTCAGGCGGGTATTGTTCGTCGCCCACCGGGAAGAGATTCTGCAACAGGCGGAGCGCTCCTTCCGCCGCATCATGCCGGAGCGGACGAGCGGGTTCTATACCGGGATGGAGAAAAACGGTGAGGCGGAGCTTGTTTTTGCTTCGATTTTCACCCTGGGCATGAAAAAACACCGCGAGCGGTTCGCCCCGAACGCCTTCGATCTGATCATTGTGGACGAATTTCACCACGCGGCGGCAAGGTCGTATCAGGCGCTGCTGGAACATTTTCGGCCGAAGTTTCTGCTCGGACTCACCGCGACACCGGACCGGGCGGACGGAAAGGACATCTACGCCCTGTGCGGCGGCAACGTGGCCTACAAGATCACCTTCGTGGAAGCGATCGTGCGGGGGTGGCTTAGTCCTTTTCGCTATTACGGGATCTACGACGACATCGACTACAGCCGAATCACGTGGCGGGGCACGCATTACGATGAGGATGAGCTGCTCGCGGCGCAGACGAAACGAGAACAGGCGGAAAAGATTTACGCCAATTGGAAAAAGCTCAAACAAACCCGCACCCTCGCTTTCTGCTCCTCGATCCGGCATGCGGATTTCCTCGCCTCCTATTTCCGCGAACAAGGAGAGCGCGTCGTCAGTCTCCACTCGCAGACGACGGAGATGACCCGAGCGGAAGCGATCCGGAAGTTGACGGACGGGGAACTGGACGTCATCTTCACCGTGGATCTGTTCAACGAAGGCGTGGATATCCCGGCGGTGGATACGCTGCTTTTTGTGCGGCCGACGGAGTCGCTGACGGTGTTCACCCAGCAGGTGGGAAGAGGTCTGCGCCTGGCGCCAGGTAAGACTCATTGCACCATCATCGATCTGATCGGGAATTACCGGAATGCGGACGTGAAAGTGCGGCTTTTTGATGTGGAGGAGATGGAGCGGAACGGCAGACAGGCAAAAGGTCGCACGGTTGCGATCCAACCTCCGCCAGGGTGCGTGGTGGATCTGGACCTGCGCGTCGTGGACCTGCTCAAGGAGATGGCCCGCAAGCGGCAGCCGCGCAAGGACAGGTTGCTCGCCGCCTACCTGGATTTGAAGCGCGAACTTGGCCGCCGGCCCACTTACCTGGAACTGCACCTGCAGGGAAGGGAGGACAGTCCGCAATATCGGCAGGAGTTCGGTTCATACGCCGGTTTTCTGCATTGGGCAGGCGAATTGGACGAAGCGGAACAGTCGGTGTATCTGGCACACAGGCGGTGGCTTGAGGAAGCGGAAAAGACGCCAATGGTGAAAAGCTACAAAATGGTTCTGCTGCTGGGCATGCTGGAACGGGGGAAAAGCGACTGGTACAAACCGATCACAGCCAAGGAAGCAGCGCCGTTTTTCCATCGGTACCTGACGGAAAAAGAGTTCCGCAAGCGCATCGATTTTTCGGATAAAGAAACGTCCCGGCTGCACCGGTACGATGAACGAAAGGTTTCTTCCTTGATCGAACGCATGCCGATGACGATGTGGAGCGGCAGTTCCCGCGGTTTGATCTCGTTTCGGGACGACGTATTTGCGCCGCAAATCAAGGTGGCGCCGGAGCATGAATCGATCTTGTTCGCTTGGACGAAGGAGATTGCTTTGTATCGCTTGCAGGCGTATTTTGAAAGGAAGGCGAAACCATAAGTTAGGAGAGTTCCTGAAATGAGTCTTCAAAATTTTCAAGACAGACACAGCATGGAGAATACGGTAAAATATCTCATGGACGCCCCTCGACAAAAACGGCCAACAATCCGAATTGAGGCGAAAATCCATGGATTCCGGCCCCATCAACATTATTGACGTAAACGAATCCAACGTGGAGCAATACGGCTTCTTTTGCATGAGAAGCAAGCGGAATGCGGCGGGCTACCAAAACAAGCTCCAATGGTTAAAGAGCCGGTTTCGCGAGGGACTGAAGCTGAAGCTCATCCGTGACGGAGATTTTCCCCTCGGGTTTATCGAATACATTCCCGGCGAATACGCGTGGCGATCCGTCGCGGCGGACGGGATGTACGTCATCCATTGCCTGTGGATCCCGGGAAAAAACAAGGGCAAAGGATACGGCGGCATGCTCCTGCAAGCATGCGAAGCGGATGCGAGGCAATCCGGCCAAGCCGGCATCGCCGTGGTAACGAGCAAACAAACCTGGCTGCCGGACAAGGCCTTTTTTCTGAAACATGGCTTCGAGGCGGTGGACGCCGCGCCGCCGGCCTTCGAACTGCTCGTCAAAAAATGGGCGCCTGCCCCCGATCCCCGCTTCATCCGGGATGAAGAGCGGGAAACGCCGCCCCGGGGCAACAAAGTCACCGTCTATTATTCCCACCAGTGTCCCTATATCCATGCCGCCCTCGAAGTCATCTCAGACGCATCCAGGGAACTCGGGCTAAAGACCAGCTTGATTCCCCTGACCGATGCGCGGCAGGCGAGACAATACGTCCCGGCTGTATACGGGGTGTTCGGCGTGTTTTACAACGGTAAGCTGATTACCTATCATCCGGTGACTAAACGGGAATTCCACAAGTTGATTTCCCCGCATCTCTCTTGAACCTGGACCAAATATTCCAATTTCAAAGTCGGATGGGCCGCACATGTGGGAAAGCATGTTTTTTGTCAAGCAAAATTACCCAAAAAAATCGTGTGTTTTTACCCATCATCGTCATGGGTATTTTTTACCGTTGTTTCATCAGCGCATGCTTCATCCTATAGCTTTCGCCTTCGAATACGAGAAGGTGTCCATGGTGCGCGAGGCGGTCAATCATCGCGGCGGCCATCTGGTCATCGGTGAAGACGGATCCCCATTTTGAGAATTCCAGATTCGTTGTAATAATCAGGCTCCGGCTTTCATAGCTGTCGGCTATGACGCGAAACAACAATTGCGAGCCTTCCCGGTCAACGGGCACGTATCCCCACTCATCCAGGATAAGCAGCTCAGTACGCTGGATCTCCTTCATGAGCCGCTCCAAAGTGCCGCTGCGCTTGGCCTCCGCCAGCCGCATGACCAGTTCCGCCACCGTGTAGAATTTGACGGCCATTCCCATCTCGCAGGCCCGGATTCCCATCGCAATCGCCAAATGCGTCTTTCCTGTGCCCACAGGGCCATAAAGCACCAGATTGCGCTTCGCCTGTATAAACACCGCGTCCGTCAGATCGCTCCACTTCAGGGAGGTCGGCAGCTTGACGCCTTGCCGGTCATAGCCCTCCAGCGTTTTGTACACCGGGAAACCGGCGCGGTTCATAAGCCGGCTGCGTCTGCTGCGTTCCCGGTTTTCCATCTCTTCAGCCAGCACGCGGTGCAGGAATTCCTCCTGCTTCGGCGTTGCCTCTTTCTCGCACAGTTCCACGGCCCGCTGGCTGAGCACCAGCTTCTTGCAAAA
>Ga0310828_1001120_pt1 | contig 17828 bp, 17 predicted proteins | sample WT_ome_3_FD_202242 | JGI IMG/M metagenome (GOLD analysis project Ga0310828, IMG submission 202242) | Sorghum-adapted microbial communities enriched on wild type (WT) sorghum from Joint BioEnergy Institute, Emeryville, California, United... ... | reverse complement strand
ATACGGCGCCCCATGAGTTCCCTGACCTCCCGCATCCGCACGGCCTCCACGCCCAGAGATTCCCGGTGGCTGATCAGGTCGTCCATCAGCGCGACCTGGACGGTGAGCGGACCAAGATCTGGTGCGTACCGCCGGCTCTTGACCGCGTTGCCGATCGAGGTCAACAAGGGCGGATAAGCGCGGGTTGCGGCGCTCACTGACCCGCATTTTCAGGGAAAATGCAGGTCCAAGAGACCGCAAGGCCCGCATTTTCCCTGAAAATGCGGGCTGGGGCGCGCTTCTCGCTCCGTTGGGGGGCGCCTGACCGCGACCACAGCCTCCGGCGCCCTGGTCTTCGACGTCCAAGTTGGACACTTCCGGGCGCGGGACGAGGGTCACGCGCGGCAAGATCCAGATCCTCGGCGCGGCGGCGCATGATCGTTTCGTTATACGTGCTGGTCTTGACAACCCGGCCGGCTAGGTAAAAGGTTTTTACGACTGGCGCGTCGGCACCGGAGGGTTGCCGGCGGCGCGATTTCGCACGCCATCGATACGGACGGACCGGAGATTGCATGACCGTGACCCTGCGCGGCCTCTGTTGGGACCACCCACGCTGCACGCGGCCGATGGCCGCGGCCAGCTCGGCCTACCGGGCCGAACGTCCGGAGGTCACCGTGACCTGGGATGCGCGTCCGCTGGCGTTGTTCAACGACCAGCCGGTCTGGGAGATCGAGGCCGGCTACGATCTGGTCTACGTCGACCACCCGATGACCGGCGCGATCGCGCAACGGGAAGCCCTCGTCGCTCTGGACACCGTCCTGCCGCCGGACACGCTGGCTCGCATCGCCGCGGAGAGCATCGGGGCCAGCCACCGTTCGTACCAGTGGAACGGCCACCAGTGGGCGCTCGGCGTGGACGCGGTCACCCAGGTCGCGGCGGTCCGCACCGATCGCCTGGCGCGTATCGCTGACGACACCCCGCGGAGCTGGGACGACGTACTTGGGTTGGCCTCGAGAGCGCCTGGATCGGTGGCGATCCCGCTCTATCACAGCGACGCGTTGTGCAGCCTGATTTCGTTGTCCGCCAACGCGGCGCTGGCCGCGGGCGAACCAGCGACCTGGCTGCGGGAAGATGCCGCGCAGATGCTGGTCGACCTGGTCGGTCTGGTCGAGCCGAGCTGTTTCGACCTGAACCCGCCGGCCATGTTGGACCGGCTGGCGAGCGACGAAGGCGGCATCGCCTATGTCCCGTTCATGTTCGGCTATGCCCACCTGTCCCGCCCGCCGCTGGCCTTCACCGACATCCCGGGTATCGACGGCCGGCCACGCGGCGCAGTCCTTGGCGGTGCCGGCCTGGCCGTCCTGCCCGATAGCCGGTACGTCCGCCAGGCGGCCGAGTTCGCCGCGTGGTGCATGGGCGCCAGGGTCCAGCGTGACATCCTCCTCCCGGCCTCCGGGCAGCCCAGCAACCGGCTGGTCTGGGACGACCCGAGCGCCGTGACGCAGACCGCTGGCTACCTGCGGGATACCCGGCAAAGCATCGACCAGGCCTATACGCGCCCGCGTGACCCGTGGTGGCCGCCGTTCCAGCGGCGGGCCGGCCTGCGCCTCGTCGAGCTGCTGCGCGCCAAGGCACCGGCCCGGCGAATCGTGGCGGATCTGGCGGCCCTCGCCGAGCGGCACCAGGCCACCACCCGGCAGGCGGCTGCCGCGACGACCACGGAGGTGGGACGGTGACCGCGCCAGCCGGCCCCGGCCCGTGGGTGGATGACCTGGCAACGCTGGTCCGCGACGTGCGGTCCGGGTCCCGTGTCAGCGTCAGCGGGTTCCACTTCAGCCGCGCACCCATCGCCCAACTGCTCGCCCTGGCCGAGGCGGGCGTGCGCGACCTGCACTACATCGCCTGGGGCGGTGGCCTGCCACTGGAGTTCCTGCTGGGCCGGAACATGGTCAGCAAGGCGTCGTTGTGCTTCTCCAGCCTCGACGTGATGGGACCCGCGCCGCGCTTCCGGCGTGCGGTCGAAACCGACCAGCTCGAGCTGCACGAGTGGACCGCGCTCGGAATGATCAGCGGGTTGCGCGCGGCCGGGGAGAATCTCGCCTTCGAGGTGTTCCAGGAACCGGCCGGCTCGTCGCTGGGGGAGGGGTTCAGCAGACCGGCGACCGACCCGTACCACGGGGACCGGGCGGGCGGCGAAGGCGTGCCGATGAGCGCGGTCCGGCCGCTGCCGATCGATGTGTTCCTGCTGCACGCACAGCGCGCCGACGACGATGGGAACGTCGAGATCCAGGGTGCCCGTGGCTTCGACATGCCAGCGATCTTCGCGGCGCGGCAGGTCCTGGTGACTGTCGAGGAACGGGTCCCGCGCGGGCAGCTCGGCGCGCCCCGCTCCTTCATCGTGCCGCGGACCTTCGTGTCCAAGCTCGCGGTCGCGCGGTCCGGGGCCTACCCTTCGTCGTGCCTGCCGTACTACCCGACCGACTTCCGCGCCCTGCGCAAGATCGTGGACGCCGGCCGTGACCAAGAGTTCCCCGTCGACGCGCTGCGACCCGATCCGGAACGGCTGGCCACCCTCGGCCGCCGCACGGCGCTGCCCGCGGCGAGGATAACCGCGGCCTTGCGGGCGCAGCCACCACGGGAGCCGGCCGGCACCGATGAGTACACATTAGACGAACTGTTGGTGTGCGTACTCTCCCGCACGATCGGGGAGTCGGGCGTGTGCTCCGTCGGCGCGGCGAGCCCGCTGGCAACCGCCGCGTACCTGCTGGCCAAGCACCTGCGTGCCCCCGGCCTGATGCTGATGTCGCACAACGGCGGCCTGGTCGACCCGCCCGTGCGGCCGCTCGCGCTCGCCGCCAACGAGTACCTCGACTTCGCGTTGTCCGCGGTGCACGCCGGTGGCGACGAGACGTACCACTGGTACTACCAGCGTGGCCTGATCACACATGAGGTCGTCGGTGCGGCCCAGGTGGACCGCAGAGGTGCCACGAACAACCTGTGGGTCGAGGCGAGCGATGGGCGACGGATCCGGCTGCCCGGGCAGGGCGGCATGGCCGACGTCGCGAACCTGCACGCCAACTTCATGATCTACCTGCCGCGGCAGAGCCGGCGCAACACGGTGGCCGAGGTCAAGACAGTCAGTGCCCGGCGGGTGTGGCACGACGCCGACCAGCGGCGGCGGTACGGGCTGCAGCCGGGGCGCACCGTGCTGCTGACCAACCTCGGTCTCTTCGAGTACGACCCGCGGGCCGGCGGACTGGTACTGCGCACGATCCACCCGGGCGTACAGCTCGAGGAGCTGCGCGAGAACACAGGCTTCGAGGTGGTGGTCGGCGACGACGTGACCACCACGGTGCCGCCGACCGCCGAGGAGCTGACCGCGCTGCGCCGCGTCGTCGACCCGCTCGGCGTCCGGCGCCTCGACCTGGTCGGCTCGGCGGAACGCCAGGCCCTGATCGATGAACTGCTGACCACCGAGGAGCGGATCCTCGACGAGCTCGCCACGGAGTACTCATGACACACCACGGATCGACCGGCCCGCTGTCCCATGTGCGGGTCCTCGACTTCACCCAGTTGCTGCAGGGCCCGATGGCCACGCAGATCCTGGGTGACCTCGGGGCGGACGTCATCAAGGTGGAGAAGCCCGGCGGTGAGTGGATGCGTTTCTGGGGCATCCTCGCCAGCAAGAGCCACGGCGAGATGGACAGCTTCCTCGCCTACAACCGCAACAAGCGCAGCATCGCGGTCGACCTCAAGGACCCGGCGATGCGCGACCGGTTGCTTGAGTTGGGCTCCGAGGTTGACGTCGTCGTGGAGAACTTCAGGCCCGGCGTGATGGACCGCCTCGGCCTCGGGTACGACGACTTCGCCCGGGTCAATCCGGCCATCATCTACGCCAGCTCCACCGGTTACGGGCAATCCGGACCGTACCGCGACCGGCCGGGCCAGGACCTGCTGGTCCAGGCTATGTCCGGCGCGCTGCACCTGACCGGGCGGCGGGACGACCCGCCCACCGCGTGTGGAATCGGGATCAGCGACCACTACACCGGACTGCATATCGTGGTCGCGATCCTGGCAGCGCTCAGCCATCGGCAGGCGACCGGCGAAGGGCAGCGGGTGGCGGTCGACCTGTTCTCCTGCACGATCGCCGCCCAGCAGCAGGAACTCACCGTGTGGCTCAATCACGGCGAAGCGATGCCCCGGCCCACCGAGAACATCGGGCACGTCGGCGGCACCGCACCGTTCGGCGTCTACGCCACCAGCGACGGGCACCTCGCCCTCGCGATGATGCCGTGCCCGCAGCTCGGCGAGATCCTCGGTGTCGACTGGCTCGCCGAGTACGACACGAACGAGAAGATGTTCGCCGAGCGCGACACCATCCACCGGCTGCTCTCCGCCCACTTCGCGACGAAGCCGACCAGTCACTGGCTGGAGCTGCTGGACCGGCACGATGTCTGGTGCGCGCCCGTGCAGGACTACGCCGATCTCGAGCGAGACCCGCAGGTGCGGCACGCGGGCCTGTTCTGGGAGGTGCCGATCGAGGGCGAGAATCTCACCTTCCGCACGGTGGGTTCGCCGTTCACGTTCGCCAAGACGCCGGTGACACTGCGCCGGGGTGTCCCGCGTGCCGGCCAGCACACCGACGAGGTGCTGTCGCAGCGGGTGCCCGTCGGGGGCGACCGTGGCTGAGACCGGCCGGCCGTCAGCCCGGGTCGGATGGCGCGAGCTGGATCGCGGCTGGCGCAGCCTGACCCTGCAGACCGAGTCGGTCGAGCTGGTGCTGCTCCCGGACAAGGGATGCGACGTGTACTCCTGGACAGACCGGCGGTCCGGCATCGACGTGCTGTTCAAGACACCGTGGGGACTGCCCGACCGCGGGGGTCGCGGGTGGACCGGCGGCTCGCAGGCCGCCTGGCTCGCCCACTATCCGGGCGGCTGGCAGGTGCTCTGCCCCAACGGGGGCGCGGAGAGCGAGGCGCCCGGCGGTGTGCGGTGGGGCTTTCACGGCGAGGCGTGCCTGGTCTCCTGGGCGCTGGACGACTGCGGTGACGACGGCACGACAGCGTGGGCCGAGTTGTCCACCCGGCTGTTCACCGCGCCGGTCGCCATGCGCCGGCGGCTGCGGCTGCGTGGCCGCACCCTGACGCTGGAGGAGTCGGTCACCAACACCTCGCCGGATCCGCTCGAGGTGATGTGGAGCCACCATCCGGCGTTCGGGGCACCGTTCCTGGACGGCGATTGCCGGATCGCCTGCGGCGCGCGTACGGTGCTCGCTGACGACGAGGCACCCGGCACGATGCTGGCACCGGGCGGCAGGAGCTCCTGGCCGCTCGGCACGACAGCCGAAGGAGACCACGTCGACCTCTCCCGGGTGCCCGGGCCGGAAGACCGTCGCGCGCACCTGGCGTACCTCACCGATTTCGCCGACGGCTGGTTCAGCATCACCAATCCCCGGCTCGGGCTCGGCGTGAGTCTGCGGTGGCCACTCGACGTCTTCCCGCACGCCTGGTTCTGGCAGGAGGTGCAGTCGACGCCGGGACATCCATGGTGGAGGGATGCGTACGTCGCGGCAATCGAGCCGGCGTCGACCATTCCCGCCCAGGGCCTCGAGGCGGCGCGCCGCAAGGGCGGGCATCCGCTGACACTCGCCGGTCGGCAGACCCGGACGACCCTCATCGAGGGCGTGCTGTTCTCGACGGCGGGCGAAGGGAACCAGGACCAGGCACGGCCACGGGACGGCAACGGTGAGGAGATGACGACATGACGAACAGGTTCGAAGGAAAGATCGCACTGGTCACCGGCGCCGGCGCCGGTATGGGACGGGCCATCGCGCACCGGCTCGCCTCCGAGGGCGCGGCGCTGGTGGTGGTCGACCGCGACCGCGGCGCCGCGACGGATACGGCGGAGAGCATCTCCGCGAGCGGTGCGAGGGCCTTGCCCATCGCCGCCGACGTCGCCTCCCCGGACCAGGTCGCGGCCGCGTTCGACACGGTGGCCGCGGAGTTCGGGGGCCTCGACGTCCTGGTGAACAACGCCGGCGTGGTCCGGTACGGCACGGTCCCGGAATTCTCCATTGCGGACTGGGACCTCGTGATGGATACCAACGTCAAGGGCCCGTTTCTCACCACCAAGCACGCCGTGCCGTTGATGCGCGCCCGCGGCGGTGGCGCGATCGTCAACACCGCGTCGGTGCAGGCATTCGCCAGCCAGGAGACGGTTGCGGCGTACTCGGCGTCCAAGGGCGCGATCGTGTCGATGACCCGTACGCTGGCGCTGGACCACGCCCGGGACGGCATTCGCGTGAACTGTATCTGCCCGGGATCGGTGGAGACGCCGATGCTGCGCTACGGCGCGGAGTACTTCGACGGCGGCGACCCGGTGGCGACCATGCGGGAGTGGGGAAAGCTGCACCCCATCGGCCGGCTGATCCAGCCCGACGAGGTGGCCGGCCTCGTCGCCTTCCTGGCCAGCGACGACGCGTCGGCGATCACCGGTGCGCCGTACCTGGTCGACGGCGGACTCGCCGCCAAGCTCGGCATCTGACCGCGGGCGCACCTGACATACACATCTGACGAAGAAGGGTCCGGAACATGCGCAGAAGAGAACTGTTGTCAGCGATGGTCGCGCTCACCGCGGGAGTGGGGACGCTCTCCGGATGCAGCCAGGACGGCGGCTCCGGCGGCGATGGCTCGTTCAAGGTGGGGTACGTCGTCAACTTCGGCTCGCACGAGTGGTACCAGAACGTCGTCAAGGGGGCCGAGGACACCGCGAAGGAGAAGGGCATCGGCTTCCAGTGGGCGGACGCGAACGTCGACCTGGCCAAGCAGATCACGCAGGCGGAGAACATGCTGACCCAGGGCGTGAACGTGCTGATGCTCTCGCCGGTCGACCCCGGTGGGCTCTCCAGCGTGATGGCCGAGGCCGAGAGCCGCGACGTCCCGGTGGTCACCGAGTCGAACACCGTACCGGGCGCCGCCACCACGGTGGGCATCAAGAACCTCGACGCCGCCCGGCAACTGGGTGAATGGGCCGGCAAGTACCAGAAGGAGCAGATGAAGACCACGGCGAAGGTGCTGATCGTGGGCCTGCCCACGCAGGTCGACACCAGGGACCGGGTCGAAGGCTTCAAGCAGGGCCTGGCGGCCAGCGGCGCCGACTTCCAGATCGTGCAGGAGGTCAACGGCGGCGGCCTGAAGGACAATGCGCTCAAGGTGTCCGCGGACGCGCTCACCGCGCACAAGGACATCAACATGATCTTCGGGATCAACGACGACTCGGCGCTTGGCGCCACGCAGGCCTACCAGGAGGCGGGTCTGGACACGAGCAAGCTCGCCACGTTCGGCTTCGGCGTCGAGGGCCGGGCCGGTAAGTCCGCACTGGTCAGCGGTGGCCCGTACAAGGCCGGACTCGGCATGTTCCCGGAGTACGTCGGGCGCGCGCTGATCGAGCAGGCACAGGCGGTCCATGAGGGCAAGGACATCCCGGAGCGCACCGTCACCCCGGCCACCGTGCTCACCCCGGAGAACCTCAAGGACTACTACACGCAGGAAGGGAACGACTGGAAGATCAACTACGCCGCCGTCGAGAAGCTCCTCGCGCAGTAGACGGGATCGGTAGATGACCAACGGCGGCCGGCCCCTGCTTGAACTGCGGGGGATTTCCAAGCGGTTCCCCGGTGTGCGCGCACTCGACGGGATCGATCTGGACGTGCGCCCCGGCGAAGTGCACGCACTGCTCGGCGAGAACGGTGCGGGCAAGTCCACGCTGATCAAGATCATGGCTGGCGTGCACACCGCGGACCGCGGGGAGTATCTGGTGCAGGGCAGGCCGGTCGAGGTGCGTAACCCGCGGGACGCTCTCGACTTGGGCGTCAGCGTCGTTTTCCAGGAGCTGAGCCAGGTCGAGAGCATGTCTGTCGCGGAGAACGTCTATTTCGGACGGCTTCCCAGCATCCGGTTGGGCATTGTGGACCGTGCCCGGCTGAACCGCCAGGCGCGCGACCTGCTGAGGCAGGTCGGGCTGGATGTCGACCCGTCGACCCGGCTCGGTTACCTCAGTGTCGCGCAGCGCCAGTTGGTGGAGATCGCGCACGGCTTGTCGCGGGACGCGAAAGTCATCGCGATGGACGAGCCGACATCGGCGCTGAGCCATACCGAGATCGAGACCCTGTTCGGTCTGATCGAGCGGCTCAAGGCGCAGGGTGTCGGCATCGTCTACGTTTCGCACAAGCTCGACGAACTGTTCCGGCTGTCCGACCGGATCACGGTCCTGCGGGACGGCGCCCGGGTGGCCGAGCGCCGCACGCCGGAGACCAACGCCGACGAGCTGATCGCCCTGATGGTCGGCCGGCAGGTCGGCAGCCTGTTCCCACGCACCGACGATCGACTGGTGACCGCGCAGGACGCCCCGCTGCTCGAGGTCCACGGGCTGAGTTCGGCCGACGTGCACGACATCGGGTTCTCCGTCCGCGCCGGCGAGATCGTCGGGTTCTCCGGCCTGATGGGCTCGGGCCGGACCGAACTCGCCCGGGCACTGTTCGGGCTGGACAAGTCCAGCGGCGAGGTCCGGCTCCGTGGTCGGCTCGTACCGCGCGGCTCGTCGGTGAAGGCCGTCGAGCACGGCATCGGGTACGTCCCGGAGGACCGCAAGGGCCACGGCCTGGTACTGGTCTCCACCGTCCGGGACAACATGACGCTCGCCATCCTGCGCCGGCTGTCCCGTGCCGGCCGGGTCGATCGGGGTCGGGAACGCCGGCTCGCCGATCAGATGATTGAGCGGCTGCGTATCAAGGCCCGCTCGGTGGAGCAGACGGTCGCCGCCCTCTCCGGCGGCAACCAGCAGAAGGTGACCCTGGCCCGCTGGCTGGTCAAGGAGGATCTGCAGGTGCTCATCCTCGACGAACCCACCCGCGGCATCGACATCGGCTCCAAGGCCGAGATCTACCGGCTCATCACCGCGGTCGCCAAGCGGGGTGCGGCCGTGCTCGTGATGTCGTCGGAGATGCCTGAGTTGCTCTCGTTGTGTGACCGCATCTACGTCCTGCGCGACGGGGCGATCGTCGGTGAGTACGCGCACTCCGAGGCCACCCAGGAAAAGCTCATGACCTCCGCGCTAGGAGAGGCATAGATGAACATCCGCAACCATCGGGCCGTCGCGGCGGTCGCCCGGTACGAGCAGGTGCCGCTGCTGGCCGCGCTCGTGGTGATCTGCGTGTTCCTGACCATCGCGACGAACGGACTGTTCTTCACCACCGGCAACATCAGCAACGTGCTGCGCGCCTCGTCGATCGAGCTGATCGCGGCGCTGGGCATGACCGTGGCGCTGGTCGCCGGTCAGGTCGACCTGTCCATCGGCTCGCTGCTCGCCGTGGTCGGCGTCACCTCGGTGATGGCGTACAACGACACCGGCAGTGTGCTCGTCGCGATCCTGGTGGGGCTGGCCGTGGGCGCGGCCGTGGGGCTCGTCAACGGCCTGCTGGTGACCAAGATCGGCGTCAATGCCCTGATCACGACCCTGGGCATGATGGCGTTGCTGCGCGGCATCGGCTACCTGTCCACCAATGCCCGCGCCCTGCAGACCCAGGGCGACACGTTGAAGACCCTCGGCGTGGGGTACCTCGGTCCGATCCCGATCCCCGTCGTGATCGCCGCGGTCTTCGTCGTCGTGGTCGCGCTGCTGCTGAACCGCACCGTGTTCGGCCGGTGCCTGTACGCGGCGGGCGGCAACCCGGAGGCAGCCCGGTCCGCCGGCCTCCCGGTCAACCGCATCTACGTCGGGGCGTTCGTGATCGTCGCGGTCTGTGCGGCGGTCAGCGGTCTGGTCACCGCCGGCCGGCTGAACTCCTTCCAGCCGACGATCGGTATCGGCTTCGAACTCAATGTGATTGCCGCGGTCATCCTCGGCGGCACCCGGCTCAGCGGTGGTGAGGGAAGCGTGACCGGCACAGTGCTGGGCGTCCTGATCCTCGGCACCCTGAGCAACGGCCTCGTCCTGCTGGACGTCAACTCGTTCTGGCAGGATGTGGTACGCGGTACGGTCATCATCCTCGCGGTGGGGCTGGACGAGTTGCGTAAGCGTCGGCGCCGGGCGAAGTTCCGCGAGGTGTCCCGGGCCGAAGACACGACCGGTGTCGACGTACCATCGCAGCGGCGACTGGCCGAAGTGGAGGGCTGAGATGGCGGCGCGTGGTCGGGTGTTCTACGACGGCACCCTCGGCGATCCTCAGCTGGACCATCCCGAAGGCGTGGCGGTGCACCGGGACGGAAGCGTCTGGTGCGGTGGCGAGCGCGGGCAGATCTTCCGCCTGGCGCCGGATGGCAGCGGCCTGGACCAGGTCGCCGACACCGGCGGGTTCGTCCTCGGCCTGGCCTTCGGCCCGGCCGACGAGCTGTACGTGTGCGACCTGAAGCACCGCGCCGTCTTCCGGGTCGATCCGGGGTCGGGAGCTGTCGAGCGGTTCACCGACGGCGGCGCGGACCGTCCCTTCGTGACACCCAACTGCCCGGCCGTGGCGCCGGACGGGACGGTGTACGTCAGTGACAGCCACATTCAGGGGGAACCGCGGCCCGGTGTCTACCGTTTCGCGCCGGACGGTTCCGGTGGGCTGTGGTACGGCGGCTCGCTGAACTTCGCCAACGGCCTCGCCGTCTCGCCCGACGGTACCGCGGTCTTTGTCGTGGAGTCGTTCCGGCCCGGCATCACCCGCATCCCGATCAGAGCCGACGGCTCGGCGGCCGAGGCGGAGCCGGTCGTGACGCTGGAGGGCACCGTGCCGGACGGGATCACCTTCGGCCCGGACGGCGCGCTCTACGTCGGCTGCTACGAACCCAGCCAGGTGCTGCGCGTCGACCTGGTGTCGGGCGAGGTGACGACGGTACTGGCGGACCCCACCGCGCATCTGCTGTGCCACCCGACCAACCTCGCGTTCCGTGGTCCGCAGCTGTTCACCGCCAACCTCGGCCGCTGGCATGTCACGGTCATCGACGGTGTTCTCGCGGGTGCCGATTGATGGCCAAACGGGTCAGCATCACCGACGTCGCGCGGGTGGCCGAAGTGACGGTCGGGGTGGTCTCCCGGGTGCTCAACGCCGACCCGACACTGCAGGTCCGGCCCGAGACGCGGGAACGCGTCCTGGCCGCGGCCCGCAGTCTCGACTACACCCCCAGCCACGCGGCCCGCGCGATGCGCGACGGCCGCTCGTACGCCATCGGGTTGGCCGTCCACGACATCTCCAACCCGGTCTACGGCGGCATCATCATGGGCGCCCAGAAGGCCGCGGCGGAGGCCGGCTACGTCCTCCTGCTCGCCGATGTCGAGGCCCTCGCCGAGGGCGACTCGACGTTCCGCCGGGCCATCCACGGCGGGGCGATCGACGGTCTGCTGCTGCTCCGCGCCGGTGACTCCGCTGACCGGCGGGTGCTGCGTGAGGCTGCCCACCGCATCCCGACCGTACTGGTCAACGACCGCTCCACGACGCACGCCAGCGTCGCCCTCGACGACGTCGCCGGTGCGCGGCTCGCCACCCAGCACCTGGTCGATCTGGGGCACCGGAAGATCGGCCACTTGCGGCTGGGCGGGACCGCGCGTTCCGGCGCCCGCCTGCGCGGCTGGCGTGACGCGCTGCACCGGGCCGGCATCGCGGAGGATCCGCGGTGGATCGTCGATGCCGGCCACCAGATGGAGACCGGATACCAGGGCATGCGCCGGCTGGCCGCCCTCGACGAGCTGCCGACCGCCGTCTTCGTGGCCAACGTCCTCGCCGGTATCGGTGCCATGAGCGCCGCCCGGGACGCCGGGTTGTCCGTGCCGGGCGACCTGTCGATAATCGCCTACCACGATGTGCCGTACGCCGCCCATCTCGTCCCGGCGCTGACCACGGTGGCGATGCCGCTCAAGGAGCTGGGCGCCAGTGGAGTCGCGTTGCTGTTGGAACGGCTCGCCGGCACCGGACCGCGGCACGTCGTCCTGCACGACCCCGCGCCCAGCCTGGTCCTGCGCGGCTCGACAGCCCCGCCCCGCGCCCGCTCGCGGCGGGCCTGAGCCTCAGAGCCCGAGACCGTTCAGCACGCCTTGCAGGTAGCCGATGGCGTGGGCGCGGCCTCTGCTGCAGTAGGCTTCCGGCGACGTGTCGCCCCAGGTGTCGTTGTCGCCGACCATCGCGGGCACGTGGTCGTCGATGAGGAAGCCGTCGAAGCCGACCTCGTGCAGGCGCCGGATGACCCGGGCCGGGTTGAAGTTGCCCTCGCCGAGGAAGCACTCCCGGAAGCGCGGGACGGTCCCCTGCACGTCGCGGAAGTGTACGTAGAAGATTGCCCCGGCCGGGCCGAGGGTGTCGATCACTTCGTTGACGCTCTTTTCACCGTCCATCTCGGACACGGTGCCGAGGCAGAGGTTCACGCCCCACGACGGGCTGAAGCGGGCCTGCTCGCGGGCGGCCACCAGGGACGCGGGTGAGGTGAAGATGCGGGCGGCGCCGCCGAGCGGGACGTCCACCGGTGGATCGTCCGGATGCAGGGCGAGGCGGACACCAACCTCTTCCGCCACCGGGAGCACCGCGTCCAGGAAGTACTGGTGGTTGGCCCACATCTGCTCCGCGGTCAAGGGTTCCGCCAACGGTTCCGCCGGCGTCAGCCGGTAGGACGCCAATGCGTTGCCCGCACCGCTGTCGGCGAGGTCGAACGCGGTCACCTTGGCGCCGCCGCGCCCCGGCTCATTCATTGAGGTGCGCCACACGTAGGTCGCGATGAAGTGGTACCCGAGCAGGTCGATCCCGACCGCCGCCATGTTGCGGATCGTCTTGCAGTAGTTCTCGATCTGCTCGTCCCGCCCGGGCGCGCCCCGCTGGATTTTCCAGAAGTGGGCGGCGGGGACGTTCTCGAGCCCGTCGATCCGCAGGCCGTCCGCGTCGCAACGCTCGCGCAGGGCGCGCAGCTCTTCCAGGCTCCAGTACCCGTCCTTACCGGGCAGCAGGTTCGGCGTGTGCAGCTGGATGCCGTCGAGCCCGAGCTGGTGCGCGAAGGCCGCGACGCGCGCGTCGTACTCGTCGATATGCCCAAGGGACAGCCTGATCGTCATCCTCGTATCACCGACCGAATCACCAGACTCCTCTGTTCCGCGGCCGTTGCGCCACGGAGCGGTTCGCCGCCGTGGCCGCGAGCGACGCCGGAGATCTCGAAGATACAACGTCCGGGGAGGAAGCCCACCAAGCCGGATCGGCAGGATCGCGGTGCGAGACCCTCCGGCGCCCTACTGGCCGGGACGGGCTACCGGGAAGGGGCCGATCCTGCTGCGGAGTCGTTCGACCTCGGCCTCTACCCGTTGCCTGGTCCGGCGATGGGTTTCCCCGGCGGTCCCGGTGACCTGCCGGACGGCGTCGAGGACCATGCGTACGGGGTCGCCCCGACCGGGTGCCCCAGTCCGATCAGGCCGCCGCTGGGGTTCACCGGTAGGCGGCCACCAGGCTCGATCGTGCCGTCCTCGATCGCCCGCCAGGACTGGCCGGGCGGCGTCAGCCCGAGGTGGTCGAGGGCGAGGTACTCGGTGATCGTGAGTCATGTACCTCGACGGCATCCAATGCGGACGGTCCGGGGATGCCCGCTCGTTCGTACGCGCCGACGCCAAGAGCAGGATCGCCCGGTTCAAGGCGCCCGACACGGTCGAGTTTGTCGACGCGTTACCGAAGACCTCGACCGGCAAGATCCAGAAGTACGTGTTGCGGGAGAAGGAACGGGCCGGCCGCTGAGGGGCGTGGGTATCGACATGCCGGTCCTCGCCGATGCGGCCGCATCGTCGGGGTATCCGGGTCGTGTCAGCCGGGCAGCGCTCCCAGGCCAGCGAGCAACTCGTCCCGCTCCGCGGGGGAGAGCATGCGGTAAATGGGCTCATCCAGTCGGTTGGTCTCGTCCTCGATGGCCTGCCGTTGTGGTCCGTGTGGGGGTAGCGCCCGTAGCTGCGTGAGGGTCAACCCAGCGGCTTTCCACGCCGCCCGGTGTGCGTCGGCCCGGTGGTGGCGCAGCGCGCCGAGCCGGCTGCTCAGACACAGCGCTGCGCTGGCACCAGGTGGCTCATACACCGGGGCCATCGCGCGAAATGCCGGGCCTCCCGTGCTCTCGCCCGCCTCCAACAGGCGGCCGACCAGGTCCGCGAGCCGGGGTACCACCGCGAGGCCGGGCATCGTATCGATCGGCTTCCGATCCCAGAACTCTTCGGCGAACTCGCCCAACGCGCGCTGCACCGCCAGCGCCAGCTCCCGGCCCAGCCCGGTTAACCGCCACGTGCCGTCGGCGTCGACCTCGGCGACACCCTGCGTCAGTTCGTTGGTCATGTCCGAGCCGGAGTAGGTGGTTACCGCCGCGAAGCCCTCGGCCGGCAGCGGACGCGCCAGCAGCCCGAAGTAGAAGCTGCTCTCGAAGCCCGGCCGCAGCTTGTACTCGTCGTACACCATCTGGACGCGGCCTCGCGCCGCGGTCCGCAAGCCCACGTACACCCGATCGATCACCGGCCGGATGAGCGCCGCGTAACTCATGCCACCTCCGTCGATACCGCCCGCTGGCAAGATCAGATGGTAGGCCTGCGGCACGCCACCCCGACGTTGCCCACGATCGCCATTGGCCGTACCCGCCTCCTCAACGCGGCTGGTTAGCCGTCATGCGCGGGTCGCGGCCAGCCGGAGGCCGAGCCCGATGAGAGCTGTACCGGTGAGTGCGTCGATCGTCCGGCGCACGTGCGGGCGGGTGAGGAAGCGTCGTAGCACGGAGACCACGTTGGCCAAGACCACGAACCAGAAGAGGACGACCGCGAGCGCCACAATGGCCAGGGTCAGGGTGTCGGCAGCCGTCGCATCCGGGCGCAGGAACTGCGGCATCAGCGCGACGAAGAACACGGCCGCCTTCGGGTTGAAGATGTTGCACAGCAGTCCCTGTCGGAACGCGGCGAGCAGTGTTGTGGTGTGACCGCTGCTCGGCTGGGTCAATATCTCGCCACGATGCCGCACCGCGGCCACCAGCGCTCTGACGCCGAGATAGCCGAGATAGCCGGCGCCGGCCAGCTTGACCACAGTGAACGCCGTCGCCGAGGTGGCCAGCAGCGTGGCGACACCCGTCAGTGCGGCGATCGACCAGACGAAGACGCCGGCGGCGATGCCGACGGCCGTCGCCATCCCGTGCGCTCGGCCGGAGACCGCCGAACGGTGCACGACGATGGCGAAGTCAGGGCCGGGTGACAGCGCGCCCAGTGCGATCACCCCAGCGAACGCGGCGACCTGACCTGCGGTAGTCGTCATCTGGTCACCATACGACTCGCATCCGCGTTCGGTACGCCCGCCGTACCCCTGCCGCCGCGTCCCGCCTCGGCTCCGCCGCACCCGCCGCGCCCGCCGCCTCCCGCCTCGGCTCCGCCGCGTCCCGCCTCGGCTCCGCCGCACCCGCCGCGCCCCGCCGTATCCCGTCGCCGCACCTGCGCGCCAGTCCGCGATGACGGTGTCGCGACCTGTCCACAATGTCCGGCCGGCAGGGCGTGGCGGCCCGTCCCGGTGGCGGGGAGACTCTGTTCCGTCAACCGTTGACCATGTCCGGGACTCAGTGTTAACTGTTAACAATATCGGGAGGGCCCCAGTGTTGAATGTCAGCCCCATCAGGGCCGAGTCGCTCGGCGAGCGGCTCGCCAACGAGCTGCGTCGCCGCATCATCGTGGGCGACCTGGCGGCGGGTACGCGGCTGGTCGAGGAGGAGGTGGCCGAGTCGTTCCGGGTCAGTCGTGGTCCGGTCCGCGACGCCATCAAGATCTTGCGTGCCGAAGGGCTGGTCGCCGGCACCGGCCGCAACGTCGCCGTCCGGTCGCTCACCGAGGCCGACATCGACGAGTTGATGGCGCTGCGCGAGTCGTTCGAGGTGCTCGCGGTCGAGCGCGCCATCGCCACCAGCCGGGAGGCCCTCACCCGCGACCTGGCAGCCGCGCTGGTCGACATGGACGCGGCGGTCGCCGACCGCAGTTCGACGGCGTTCACCGCGGCTGACATCCGCTTCCACAGCGCCTTCTTCCACGCCGCCGGGCTGACCCGGCTCAGCGTGGTATGGAACCAGTTCCGCCCCACCATCGAGGGCTTGCTGTACGCCTCCGGTAAGCGCATGGACGACCTCGCACCGTCGGCGCGGGAGCACCACGACCTCGCCGCGCTCATCGCCGCCGGCAAGGTCGCCAAGGTCAGGGCCGAGCTGCACCGCCACCTGCAGAAGACCCGTTCCCGGCTGCACTCCGCAGTACCCTCACCGCCCCCGCAAAAGGAGACCAATCGATGAGAACACGGCGATCGACGAGCCCGAGAAGAGTCGCGCTGGCCGCCCTGGCGGTCGCCACCAGCCTCGCGATGACCGCTTGCGCCAACCGGGACGGCGGGGGAGAGACATCCACCGCCGACTACCCGGAGAAGGACCTCGTCCTCGTGGTCCACGCCGCGGCCGGCGGCGGATCGGACCTGACCGCGCGCACGCTCGCCAAGGAGATGGAGTCTGACCTCGGTAAGTCGATCGTCGTGGAGAACCGGACGGGCGGCGGCGGGCGGGTCGGCCTGAGCTACCTCAGGGACCGGCCCGCCGACGGCTACAGCATCGGGTTCATCCCCGTCGAGGTGGCGATGCTCGGGCACCAGGGCGCCGACATCAAGCCCGACCAGTACACCATCCTCGGCCAGGTGATGAACGCGCCGGCGACGCTGTCGGTCCCGGCCAACAGTCCGTACCGGACGTTCGCGGACTTCATCGCCGCGGCCAAGGCTTCGCCCGGCACCATCACCGTCTCCAACTCCGGCGCCGGCGCCATCTGGGAGGCGGCCACGCTCGCGCTGGCCGATGCGGCCGGCGTGACCTTCAAACCCGTCCCGTACGACGGCGGCGCCCCGGCCGTGGCCGCCGCGGTCTCCGGCGAAGTCCAGGCGGTCATGGCGGGGGTGAGCGAGTCCGGCGCGGCCGCCAAGGACGGACGGCTGCGGGTACTCGCGGTGATGGCTCCGGAACGCGTCTCCGCGATGCCCGATGTCCCGACCGCGAAGGAACTCGGCATCGATCTCGTCATCGGTGGCTGGGGGTTGATGGGCGCGCCGGCCAACCTGCCGGACGAGATCAAGCAGCGGCTCGCCGACGCCGTGCACAAGGCGGCCACGTCGAAAAACTTCATTGACGTCATGACGAAGGCCGGCAACACCCCGATGGCCACCTCACCCGAGGAAGCCACCGCGTTCGCCCAGGCCGAGTTCGAGCGCTTCGGCAAGATCTACCAGAAGTGACCCACGACCTCACAGAAGTGACCACGGCGCAACCGGCCCCCGAGGGCGAGCCCGGTCCCGCCACGCGGTGGCGCGAGGCGGGACCGGGGATGGTCTTCCTCGCGCTGGGCATCGCGGTGCTCGTCCTCGCGCGCGCGATCGAGGTGCCCGATCGGGCACTGGCGATCAGCCCCCGCATCTGGCCGGAGGCGTTGGGCGTCGGGATCATCGGCATGTCGGCCGTGCAGATCCTGGCCGCGTTCACCGGCCCCGCCGGCCGGGCGGGCGACGACGCCGAGCAGCCCGCCACCCGGGTCGGCGTACTGCGGGTGACCGGCTTCGTGCTGGCCGCCCTGGCCTTCGGGGTGCTGTGGTACTACATCCATTTCCTGGTCTCCGGGCTGATCTTCGTCGCCACGCTCACCTGGCTGGCCGGCGGCCGCGGTGTGAAGGACCTGATCCTCTTCCCGGCCGGGATCACCGTCGTGATCTACGCCCTCTTTGGGCTCCTGCTGAAGGTCCCGATATGAACGCCCTCATCGACGGCTTCGGCGCGTTGTTCACCCTCCAGATTGGAGCGTGCGTTCTCGTC
>Ga0310828_1001118_pt1 | contig 17905 bp, 18 predicted proteins | sample WT_ome_3_FD_202242 | JGI IMG/M metagenome (GOLD analysis project Ga0310828, IMG submission 202242) | Sorghum-adapted microbial communities enriched on wild type (WT) sorghum from Joint BioEnergy Institute, Emeryville, California, United... ... | reverse complement strand
TGAATTACTTTAAAAAGAGGAAAGAGACCTTTCATTTTACTTTGTATACAAAAATCGCAACACTTATGTATTTAATCTTGGTTGTATTCGGGGGTCTCGGCTTTTTATTGTTTGAGTGGAATCATTTTTTAAATGGTAAAATCTGGCATGAATCATTTTTTTATGCGTTTTTTCAATCGGTATCAACGAGAAGCGGTGGACTTGTTACACTTGAACTTACGCACTTGTCGGATGCCACTTTAATGTTATTAAGTTTTTTAATGTTTATTGGTGCTTCTCCCAGTTCGGTTGGTGGCGGTATTCGTACAACGACGTTTGCCATCATTATTTTATTTCTTTATTATTATTCCCGAGGAAATCAAGCAATAAAAATATTTAAAAGGGAAATCCATGAAGGGGATATTATAAAAGCCTTTGTTGTATCCATTTTTGCTGTAATGGTTTGCTTTGGTTCGGTTGTCTTATTATGCTTTACCGAAGATGTTCCGGTTATCGCCCTAATATTTGAAGTTTGTTCGGCCTTTGGAACTTCCGGTATGTCGCTAGGGATTACCGCTGAGTTATCGAACATTGGAAAAATTATTATAATGGTGCTTATGTTTATTGGTCGCGTCGGTATTTTAACCTTTTTACTAATGATTGGTGGCAAGGAGAAAAAGGAAAATTTCCATTATCCGAAAGAACGGGTGATTATTGGCTGATTTTAATCGTATGACTGGTGAATACCGGTTCCTTTTACACCATGAAATTCGTGGCTGGATTTAGACGTGTGACCGAGGATATTGAAAATGAATGGGCGCTTGGAGGATATCATGCTACTTCTACTATTATTAATTTTACTGTTCGTTTGTCAATTTTTTGTAAGGACAAAAAAAGGGATACTCTTGGGATTTAGTCTTCTCCTCGTAGTCTTTTCGCTTTTTCTAGTAAATTTAGTCAAGGATGAAAAATTTGAGTATATTGCTAATGCAATCGGAATCAACAATATTCAAAATCAAAGAGAAGAGGAAGTATTGAATGAGTTTTCGATTGTAAAAATAAGGGACTCGGTCATGATTGATGCACCCTTAATTAAGCAATATCCGGAACTTCCAAGAGGATGTGAAGTGACAAGCTTGGCCATGTTGCTTCAATTTGCCGGTGAAGATGCTGATAAAATGACGCTGGCGAATGAGGTGAAAAAGGATCCGACACCTTATTCTGTCTCAGATGGAAAGGTGTATTTTGGAAATCCACATGATGGTTTTGTTGGCGATATGTATAACTTACAAAATCCGGGTCTCGGTGTTTTTCATGAGCCGATTCGAGAGTTGGCGGAACAGTATTTGCCGGGGAGAATTATAGATATGACCGGTTCCGATTTTGAAAAATTAAAGATTCCGCTATCTGCAGAACAACCGGTTTGGGTCATTATAAATACCGCTTATCAAAAAATTTCCGAGGATCTGTTTCAAACATGGGAAACGCCGTCAGGAACGGTAAAAGTGACCAGTAAGGAGCATTCCGTCTTAGTCACCGGATATGATGATCAATTTATTTATTTTAACGATCCATTGACAGGGATTAAAAATAAAACAGCACCCATCCAAGATTTCAAAGAGGCATGGGTGCAAATGGGAAGTCAAGCAATAACCATATTACCGTTTGAATAAGGACATGTGAAAAAACTTTCCTACGCTTTTTCTATCTATCTAAAAGGCAGTAACAAGAATGATGATTCATGTTACTGCCTTGTCTTTTGTCTTGGACATTAATTCGCTTTTACTGGACTTTTTTCACGTAAGACTTCCTGTTCAAAAGAATATTTTTTTTCAATATAAATTTGATGCCAAAGCATAAACATTAAAACGGTCCATATTTTTCGACTGTAATCACCTTTCCCGGCACAATGGGCATCCAATAAATCAAGCACGTATTTTTTATTAATTAAATGATCTGTATCACTTTCCATAATTAAATTTTTTGCCCAATCGTTCATTTCATTTTTTAACCAATGGCGGATCGGAACAGGAAAACCAAGTTTTTTTCGATGTAAGACATGTTCAGGAACAATCCCTTCAACTGCCTTCCGTAAAATATACTTTGTTGTTCCATCAGCTGTCTTTAAGCTTGATGGGATTCTTGAAGCAACATCAAAAATAGCTTTATCCATAAATGGGACGCGCAATTCCAATGAATGAGCCATTGTCGTTTTATCCGCTTTTAATAAAATATCGCCGCGAAGCCATGTATGAATATCAATATGTTGCATTCGTTCTACCGGGTCGTTACCTTTGTTTTCTTCATATAATGGGCGTGTAATATCAAGATAATTAATATTTGAATTGTACACATTGAGCAGACTCCGCTTTTCTTCTTCAGTAAACATTTTTGCATTACCGATATATCGCTCTTCCATCGGTGTTACACCGCGTTCAATAAAGCTTTTCCCACGCATCCCCTCAGGCATAATTGCCGCAATCAATTTTAAAAATGATTTTAAAAATCCGGGCATGCGGTTAAACATCCTTAGTGACTGTGGCTCACGGTATATATTATATCCGCCGAACAGTTCATCAGCACCTTCACCTGAAAGGACAACTGTCACATATTTACTTGCTTCCCTGGCGACAAAATAAAGCGGTACACAAGCCGGGTCTGCTAGCGGGTCATCCATATGCCACATAATTTTCGGTAACTCTTTCATATATTCTTTCGGTGTAATAACATAGCTAATATTTTCAACGCCGATTTTTTCTGCTGTTTCTTTTGCTACATCGATTTCACTATATCCTTCCCGTTCAAAGCCAACCGAGAATGTTTGAATGGATGGATGAAATTCCTTTGCAATGGAAGCAATAATAGACGAATCAATCCCGCCGGACAGGAAGGAACCGACCGGAACATCGCTTCTCATGTGTAAACGGACCGAATCATATAATACTTCACGTATTTCTTTGATCCATTCTTCCTCCGATTTATGTATCGGATGGAATGAAGCATGCCAGTATTGTTTGATATCGATTGGTTCGCCAATTTTTTTTGTAAAATAATGGCCGGGTTCCAGTTTTTTTATCCCTCCATGCATGGAGAGGGGTTCCGGTACGAATTGATAAGTGAAATAATGTTGTAATGCTTCAAAATCTAATACATCATTTTCAAGTGCCATAAGGATACTTTTCTTTTCAGAGCCAAAAAACATCCGGTCACCATCCAAACAATAGAAAAACGGTTTAATTCCAAACGGATCCCTTGCACCAAATAATGTTTTTTCTTGTTTATCCCAAATAACAAAGGAAAACATACCACGAAGTTTTTTTACGGCCTTTTCTTTCTCCAGACTGTATAGAGCAATAATTACTTCAGTATCTGTTCCTGTTTCAAAAGAGAGTCCTTGCTTGATTAATTCATCTCTAATTTCAATATAGTTGTAAACTTCGCCGTTAAAAATAATCCAGTATCGCTCATTTTCATAGGAGAGCGGCTGGTGCCCATTATCGATATCTATAATACTTAATCGCCGAAACCCGAATTGAACATGTTCATCAAAATAGAAACCTTCATCATTGGGACCGCGATGGGTAATGATATCGTTCATTTTTTTAAACTGATTGATTTGTTCGTTGCTGTAACTCTGTGCCTCTTCATGGACACAGCCAATAAAACCACACATGACAATTTCACCTGCTTCAAATATATTTACAACATTAATTGGCTGGACTAAACAAAGTTCACTAGAAAATCCACTCCCTTATACTAGCATAAATCTTTTTTGCTTGCTAGGTATGATTACCACTATTACCGTCCTGTCATACTGCCGCTTAGAGATTTGTGTCAGCAAGGAAGTACGTACAAGAATAAGCTGCATGCATACGATCTTATAAATTAATGGTTCCATTATGAAAATAATCGGCTGTTAAATTGTTTAAAAACAGATAGCCAATTAGTTAATTTAAATTCAATAATCGGTTGCGTCAGGACACGCACGAATTTACTCGACAACAGTAAAGTCAAACTGAGAGCGAAAACTGCCAAAATCCAAACAGAATGATTTTCAGCAATCCATTTTTCCCAATCTGAATTACGGAAATATTTAATAATAAAACCATGTAATAAATAGATATACAATGTGTATCTTCCAATTTTTGTAAAGAAATAGTGCTGTCTTGGAACGAATGCCCAAAAGCTAAATACGGTAATGAAACTGACTCCATAAATGAACAGTCTTTGTAACCATGCGAAAGTCATTTCTGTCTCAAAATGATTGTACGGCTTAGAACCGAATAACCATTCAAAATCCATTAAAGGAAACAGATAGAAAAGGATAAACACCGAAGTTATAATAATGGTAGCAGAACTTACAGCAATTTTCGATTTTAACCAATAAAAATGTTCCCGTTTTAAATAATAACCAAGCAGAAAGAACGGAAAGAAGACAAAAGTTCTGGAAAGGCTCAGATAATCATCAATAAAATCAATATATCCAATCAAAATCCCAATGATTATAGAAAGGATAAACCCAAACGGCTGATTCATTTTTGCAAATACAGGCAATAACAAATGCCAGCAAAATAAACTAACTAAAAACCATAGAGACCATTCAGGATCAAATATATTGATGGATAAACTGTTCTCGCTGAGTAAGAAATAATAGTATACTGAATAAATAACTTGAAAAATCAAGTATGGTACGAGCAATTTTTTGACTAATTTCATGAAATATCCTTTTTCAAAATATCCCTTGGCAAAATAGCCGGATACCATTATAAAAGCCGGCATGTGAAAGGAATATATTGTCTTATAAAAAGCATACAAAATTTCATTATTTTCAATATAGGAACGAATTAAATGGCCAAATACAACAAAGAAAATTAACAGGAACTTTCCATTATCAAAATAATAATCACGCTGTTTACTCAATGGAAAAAACCTCCTATTTTTATATAACCGTTCTTAAGACGGTTTAAGAAATAACTAATAATATATTATACATTCAATTTCTGCCGATATAAATGATAAGAAGGTTACTATTTCTATAAAATTCAAACCTGCTTGTAAAAGGAATTTAACATTCTATATCGTTTGGAAATATAAGGAAAGAGGAGTTTTTCAGTTGACGTCGAATTTTTCTAATAAACAGGGGGGAATATTTTGGGTAGGTCAGATCGTGATAATCAGCATTTTGAAAATGAACGGATGAATGAAATGGATTCAAAAACAAACAGTATGGAAGGCACAAGTTTTACAGTATTTCGTGATATTACAGAGAAATTACAAATGGATGAACAACATAGACAAACGGAGATGTTAAATGTTCTTGGGGAATTAGCTGCCGGCATTGCCCATGAAATTAAAAATCCATTAACATCAGTAAAAGGATTTATCCAATTGTTGCAAGGGAAAATCGACGGTTATTCCATGTATTTTAATATTATGATGACCGAATTGGACCGGATTGATTCAATCATTAACGAATTGCTTATTCTTGCTAAACCTCAAGCCGTTCAGTATAAAAATACAAACATTATTAAAATTATGCAAGAGACGATTGAACTACTTCAAGTACAAACCTTGATGGATAATGTTAAAATCAAAACAAATTTTAAACATGACGATATATCGTTTTACTGTGAACCGAACCATCTAAAACAAGTTTTTATAAATATTTTAAAAAATGCCATCGAAGTATCAAAGAAAAATAGTTCGGTTCTGGTTGAGATTTCTATAGAAACTGAAAAATACATAAAAATTTCAATAACAGATTTTGGTAAAGGGATTCCTGAACAAAGGTTAAAAAAATTGGGAGAACCGTTTTATACGACAAAAGAAAGAGGGACCGGACTTGGTCTAATGGTGAGTTTTAAAATTGTCAAAGAATATGGAGGAAAAATTAACGTGGAAAGTGAAGTTGGAAAGGGAACAACATTTCATATATTTTTACCAATTGACCAATCGAATAAAATGCAAGATTAAATGAGCCGTGTTGAAAAGAAATAATTATCAAATATACCGAAACTTTGCCGATTATATGATGAAAAGGGAATATTTTGTCTATTTTTGCCGATTCTCTTTACATTATGTAATAATTTTGGTTAAATGTCATAGGAACTATATTTTATTGGATGAGAGGATAAAGTAGGAGGATTACAAAAGTGGATGTAGAAATGACCAAAAGAGAGATGGAAGAACAGATTAGAAAAAAACGCGAGCAAATGATCGAGATAGCTAAACAACATGGCTTTACCAATGAAAAAACGTTAAAGTCTAGCCAAGAACTAGACAATTTATTAAATAAATATCAACGTTTTTTTCGAAGTCCTAAGATCAGGGAGTATCCTACTGCTAGTTTTAGTATAAATGACTTCCCTGATCTTCCTTCACTGTCAGCATAGAAGAACGGAAATTAATTTAGAACAATTCCATTTTCTCGACTAGCGGGTGTTTTCATAAACACCCTATATTCTGGAAATACCATGATTGACAATAAAGGGGCATCTTCATTAAAAAAAGTATGGAACCATTATCGATTCCATACCTTTTTTCTTTACTCAGCTTTTATGACGATTAGGCCATTTTCTAGCGTTGCCTTTAAATGGTGTACGTCCGGTTCATCGAGAATGAAATCGGCAATTTTATCTTCCAATTGCTCTTGAATGGTCCGACGTAATGGTCGTGCACCGAAAGAAGGATTGTAGCCAAGGTCAACCAGTTTTTCTTTCACTTCCTGACTAACGGTGATTGTTTTATTTTCTTCACTTAATTGATTTACAACTTCAAGTAACATTAAATCGACAATTTGTAACAAATCTTCTTTTGATAATGAATGGAATCGCACGATGGAATCAAACCGATTTAGAAATTCCGGTTTAAAGTAATCACGCAATTGTTCGACTACTGACGATTCATCCATTTGATCAGATATACCGAAACCGACACGAATATCTTTTATATGTTGACCTGCATTACTTGTCATAATAATAACCGTGTTTTTGAAGCTTACTGTTCTACCTTGGCTGTCTGTTAAACGCCCGTCATCCAAAATTTGCAGGAACATGTGTAAAACATCCGGATGCGCTTTTTCAATTTCATCCAATAATATTAAGCTATACGGATTTCGCCGGACTTTTTCCGTTAATTGACCTGCTTCTTCATGACCAACATAGCCAGGCGGTGAACCGATTAATTTGGAGACGCTGTGTTTTTCCATATATTCACTCATGTCCAAGCGAATCATTGCGTCTTTTGTACCGAATAACTCCTCGGCAAGCGTTTTGGCCAATTCAGTTTTACCGACACCGGTAGGACCGATAAAGAGGAACGAACCGATTGGACGGTTTTTCGCTTTTAATCCGGCCCGACTGCGACGAATCGCTTTAGCTACTTGACGAACCGCGTCGGACTGACCAATCACTTTTGCGGCTAAGTTTTCTTCAATATGTTTTAATTTTTGTTGTTCATCGGCTTGGATTTTTCCAACCGGGATACCGGTTTTTTCCTCAATAATTTGTTGAATCAAATCAACATTGATAATTGGTGTAGCTGCATCTTTTGCTTGGCCGCGCTGATTTTCCAGTGTTTGTTCTTCATCACGTAATTTTGCAGCCAGTTCGTAGTTTTCAGCTTGTAGGGCTTGTTGTTTTTCTACGGCAATTTGTTTTAAGCGTTCTTCAATGAAGGCAGGTGTTAATGTTTTTGATTCGAGATTCATTTTAGAACCTGCTTCGTCAAGTAAGTCAATCGCTTTGTCCGGTAAGTAGCGGTCTTGAATATAGCGATGAGATAAATTGACACAAGCACGAACGGCTTCGTCAGAGTATTTTACTTGATGATATTCTTCATACTTCGGTTTCAATCCCATTAATATTGTGATGGTTTCATCGACTGAAGGTTCATGAACTTGAACCGGTTGAAAACGACGTTCCAAGGCAGCGTCTTTTTCAATTTGACGATACTCTTTCAAGGTTGTAGCACCGATTAATTGTAGTTCACCTCGAGCAAGCGCTGGTTTTAAAATATTTCCTGCATCCATGGAGCCTTCTGCAGAACCGGCACCGACAATCAAGTGAATTTCATCAATAAAGAGAATCACTTCCGGTCGGTTTTGCAGCTCGGCAATTAATTGTTTCATTCGTTCTTCAAATTGTCCGCGAATACCAGTGTTGGCAACGAGGGATGCCACATCAAGCAAGTAAACTTGTTTTCCCCGAAGTTTCATCGGCACATCGCCTGCAACAATTTTCAAGGCTAAACCTTCTACAACTGCTGTTTTACCAACGCCGGGTTCTCCGATTAATACGGGGTTATTTTTGTTACGACGGTTCAAAATTTCAATGACTTTTTTAATTTCTTCATCCCGACCAATGACCGGGTCAATTTTGCCATTTTCTGCTTCAAGATTTAAGTTTTTTCCATATTGATCAAGGAAACCACCACGACCGCCGGATGTTTGCCGAGTTAGCGTTTTTACCCCATTTTGACCATCAATTGGGCTGCCAAACGGAACAAAACCTCCAAACATTTGTGAAAACGGGTTTGCATTTCCCATAAAATTTTTCAAAGAAGAATTTAATTTTTCTTGTTCCTCTTGATAGCATTTTTGACATAAAGCATATTCAGTTTGTTTTCCATTTACGTAAAATTGTAAATGAATGTTTGCCTCGTTTTTATGACATTTTTGACATAACATCGTGCAAACCTCCTTACATAAAAGAATTGTCTATTTTAATTTATAAAGTAAGTTGCCTGTCAATTGTTTGACTTTGACTATTTTTGACCTTCTGACTATATTATACTTTGACCATCTTTGACTTTCAAGTATTTTGTCATAAAAATTTTTAAAAAGACGTGAAATATTTCGTTCCGTTCTTTCCTTGTCCCCCTTGGCATAAGATGAAGGGAGGGGGGAGTTTGGTGAGTTGGAAAAAGTCTTTTCAATTGGCCTTTATCTATGTAGGAACGATTGTTGGGGCAGGATTTGCAACCGGAAAAGAAATTGTTGAGTTCTTCTCCCAATATGGTTTCATGGGTTTGATTGGTATCTGTATTTCCGGTCTTAGTTTTATCGGTTTTGGTGTAAAAATCATGTTATTAGCGATTGAATTGCAGGCGAGGAGTTTTCAACAATTAAATGTACATATTTTTGGACCATATTTCGCACCGGTGATCAATTTTATCATGTTTGCCATGTTAATAGGGGTAACATCTGTCATGTTAAGCGGGGCGGGAAGTGTGTTTCAGGAACAATTGCATTTACCTAAAATGGCTGGAATTCTTATTACCATCATTTTTACGTTAATTGTCCTTTTGATTGGGACAAGGGGGCTGGTTTGGGTTAATACGCTTGTCGTTCCTGTTTTAATATTGTTTAGTTTTCTTTTGGCTTATCTTGCTTTTCATTTACCTGACTTTATGGAAAATGTTGTAAAAGGATTTCATTTTACATGGGGAGCAATCATTGATAGTTTTGCTTATGCAGCATTTAATATTTCCTTGGCAACAGCTGTACTTGTACCGGCTGCCGTCGAAATCGGTGATAAGAAGACTGTGAAAAGGGGGGGAGTGATCGGTGGACTAGCCTTGACATTGATTTTGATTTCAAGCCACGTCACCCTGGTTCAGCTTCCATCTTTAACCGAATTTCAAATTCCAATGGCTGTCATGGTGAACACCCTAGCCGCATCATTACATTTCCTATTTATCATTGTCATTTATGGGGAGATTTTTACATCAGTTATCGGCAATTTATATGGTTTAGAGCGTTTTGTGAAAAGGAAAATACCGGGGAATACATTAACAATTGGAATGGCCATTCTTTCCGTTGCGTTTGCCATCAGCATGGTCGACTATGGAACTTTACTTTCCTTTTTATATCCTTTATTTGGTTATATCAGTCTAGTTTTTCTTTTGCTATTAATTATACGATAATACTAAAAGGTGCCCCGGCTAAACGATAGGGTAACCGGGGCACCTTCTTTGTACGTTAAGAAGTATAAATTTTCAGCAACAATTCGATGTAGCGAGAAATTTTAAATTTTAAGTATAAATGCATAAGGAAAGCTTTGCGGGTATACATCGCAGCCGAAAAAATTTTTTGTTTTTTAGATGAACTAGAGAGACTTCGGTAGCACGACCTTGCAAACGAAAATGTTTTTTTCGCTGACTACGGCTATGCGAACGCTGAATTTTCTTTACTTATCGTAATGGAAAAAATAAAAATAATAATAAATTAAAAGTCAAGTGCGAGATAACAACAAGCGGGAGGCTGCGTTTCCAAGCATAAAGAGCTCCCCAAACGGTTCCTGCTATGAAAGCGGCTATAAAAAGTACAATTGATCCTGAATACAATTGTGCTAAACCGTAAAGGAAGGAAGAAACAATGACAGCCGGCCAAATTTGATTGTCTTTAAGCAAACGCTTGAGAATAAACCCTCTCCAGAAAAATTCTTCACCGGGTATTAAAATCAGTACTAAAACAATATAATGCCAAATCACTTTAGGTGAATATAAATGATATAAGTTTGTAATTTGATTTTTAAAATAAGTAAAGTTGATTAAGCGGATAATGGTATCACCAAGCCAAAAAATAGCATAAACCGTAAAACCGGACAGTACTCCATAAAGTAAATAGCGTCCGAGTGATAATTGGTCGTCAATATCTTCATTTAAAATCGAATAAGCAATTAACAAAAGCATAGCGCCTGTTAAGATATACCAAAAAACGTTTGCTTGATCAAAAGCGAAAAATATTAGTAAATGGGCTATGGCAAGTCCAAACAGGAATCTCCAATCAGTGAATGTCTTTATCATATTTGCGAGGCTCCTTTCAAAACATAAATATATTTTAGCATAATTTACGAAGGAGAAAAATGAAAAAATATGAAGGAGAAAATGAAAAATGTAGTGAATATAAAGTAGGGGTGAGGAGAAAAGTTCTCTGCATGAACGATCACTAAATCTTCACGCACAAATCAAGAAGAAATGGGTGGGAGAATTGGCACAACAATCAGTGAGGAAGATTCCCCACTGATTGTCGTTTTCACTATATATTTTACGAGGAGGTTGTTATGGATAGTTGTTTTGGAGCAGTGTGAAAAAGGAAAAAATTTTTCGGTAAAAGTGTACAATTACTGGATAACGTCCTACATTTTTGTTATTCATCAACAATTATGTAGTTTTTATGATTCACAACTGTTTTTTCATCCAAATCCATTTCTCGAAAATTTTGCATATAGGTTAAATTAACTATAACAGAGTTTTCATTGACCTTCTCGACAATTCCACGAAGACCATTTTTGAATTCGATTACATTCCCAATTGCAGCTTTTCTCATTTTACTTCACTCCCTCGATTAATTATAATTATAAATTAGTTTGCACTAGATCTTTTTAAAAGTAAAGTACATATGACAAATTTAGTTTAAAAACCGAAAAACTTTTAACGGGATAGTCAAAATTTCGGCAAATTTTGGCTAACGAGGAAGATAGTTGGGAGAGGGGTACCTGTATGTGTCCAATTAGTTTGAGAGGGCTGGGTGTTGTCACAAGACGTGGGCTATTTATTGTGTTGTTTGATATTGCCCCTTTACTGACTAAAGTATCTACTTTTCATTATTAATAGAATTATAGGAGCGGTGACTTTATGGATGAAGAAACAGCACGCGAACTTCTTGATAAATTAGCTTCAGGCAAAATAACTGAATGTTTGATTGAAAAAAGTGATTTTTTGACCTTTCGTAAATATCTGGTTGAGCGTCCGGACTTTAAACATTTCCGCGGTGTTGCCCAGCATGGGGGAAATGTAATTTATTATTATATGGAAGAACCAAGAAGTTAAATATTATCTTTTCTCGTTTCTCGTGCACCTTCGTTTGGCAAAAAACGGTAAATTAGCCATGCCTCTACTAATGCAATCTACTAGATTCCTTGTTAACCTAGGATATGTACAATTGATAGGAGGTGCTCTTGAAGCATGGGAAAAAGAGTAATAAAAACGGTGATTACAATACTGGCGATGTTTTCGATAATTAGTTTCGGTACAAACCAAACAGAAGCTGCATCAGTTTACACAGTGAAAAGTGGCGATTCACTTTATAAAATTGGCCAAACTAATGGAGTTCCTGTTCAACTTCTCCAGTCTATGAATCATTTAAACTCCAATACGATTTATCCGGGGCAAAAACTAACATTGCCGGACAGCTTATCAAGCAGTGACAAAGATTTGCTTGCCCGACTTGTAACTGCAGAAGCAAAAGGTGAACCATATGCAGGGAAAGTTGCAGTTGCCACAGTTGTCCTAAACCGGGTTGACAATCCGAATTTTCCGAACAGTGTCAGAGACGTAATCTATCAAATTGATAATGGGTACTATGCATTTTCACCGGTGGCTAACGGTGAAATTAATAAGCCGGCTGATGCTGAGTCGCAAAGAGCAGTACAGGAAGCATTAGCATATAGAGGGCAAGGAAATGGTTCATTGTATTTTTATAATCCAAAAACAAGCACAAGCAAATGGATTTTTTCAAAACAAGTGACAGTCAAAATCGGTAACCACGTTTTTGCAAAATAAAATGATTGCCATTGGGAAGGGGCTGTCCAGAAAGTCGTATTTTAGACTTCTGGATGCCCCTTTCCACGTTTCAAAACCTTGATATATCAACATTCTTGATTATTAAGTTTTTGGGGATTTCTACTTTTCGGACAGCCCCTTTTCTCTCATTTTAAAACATACTTTGAAAAAAATTTTTCTTTCCAATGTAGATGAAAAACTTTTGATTTATACATATAATAAGAGTGAAGTTCGCAGTTAAAGGATGGAGTGTGACAATTAGGAATTAATAGATGTTCTAACTAATTAACCGACAGAAAGGAATGGGCCGATGTTTCAAAATAAAACAGTTATCGTCACAGGTGGTGCTAATGGGATTGGAAGGAGCATTGTCCAAGCTTTTGCAAACGCATTCGCTAATGTTGTTGTAGCGGATGTAGATGTTGATGCGGGAAAAACATTGGAAAAACAATTATTGGCATCTGGAAAGCATGTTTTCTTTGTTGAAACAGATATGAGAAAAGAAGAAGAGATTCGCAGACTTGTCGAATTCACTATTCAAAAATATGGAGGAATAGATGTATTAGTTAATAATGTCGGTATTTCAAAATTCATTCCATTATTTGAAATGTCTGTTGCAGAATGGGATAACATTCTTAATACAAACCTACGAAGTGTATTTCTTTGTTCAAAAGAAGCTGCCAGATTTATGAAAGAAACGGGCGGTTCCATTATTAATATTGCTTCTACAAGAGCATTTATGTCAGAACCTAACACAGAAGGGTATGCCGCATCCAAAGGTGGAATCATCGCCCTTACCCATGCTTTAGCGGCAAGTTTGAGTCCTTATCATATCCGCGTAAACTCCGTCAGCCCCGGTTGGATTCATACCGGAGATAAATCGGCATTATCTGAGCGCGACCATAAACAACATTGGTCCGGTCGGGTTGGTGAACCTTTTGATATTGCTCGTGCCTGCTTATTTTTAGCAAATCCGGAAAATGATTTTATCAACGGGGAAAATATTACCGTTGACGGAGGGATGACGAAAAAAATGATTTATGAAGAATAATTATAGGGAATGGGGTTAAATTATCATCGATTCAATAAATTTAATTTATTTGAGCTTCAAATAGTGAACAATTTATCAAATGATATGATATAATAAATCATGCTAAGTTTTTTACATACTTTAAAATTAATCGATAATGAGGAGTGACTTATATGATTGAAAAGAAATTTAAAGTTATCGCAGAAACAGGTATTCACGCCCGTCCTGCAACATTATTAGTACAAGCAGCAGGTAAATTTGAGTCGGAAATTTCATTACAATATAAAGAAAAAAAAGTTAATTTAAAATCAATCATGGGTGTTATGTCTTTAGGTATTGGAAAAGATGCGGATATTACGATTATCGTTGACGGAAGCGATGAAGAATTGGCAATGAATGAATTAACAGAAGTAATAACAAAAGAAGGACTAGCAAAATAATATATGGTTAAGGGCGGACAATTCGTATAGTCCGCCTTTTCAATTAGTAATATGATAATATAAGGTTATAAGCGATTTTTCAAAAAATGAGGTGGTAAGGACAATGGATAATAAGCAAAAACCGGTTGTTGGTTTCATCGGATTAGGCGTAATGGGTAAAAGCATGGCCGGTCATATTTTAAATGGCGGCTACCCGTTATATGTTTATACAAGAACAAAAGAAAAAGCGGCTGAACTACTGGAAAAAGGTGCGGTTTGGGCTGCGACACCGAAAGAAATAGCTCAACAAGCAGAATATGTGTTTACCATAATCGGAACACCTAATGATGTGGAAGAAGTTTATTTAGGGGATAACGGCTTAATCACAAACGGAAAAGAAAATACATATTTTATCGACATGACAACCTCTTCACCGACGCTTGCTCAAAGATTATATGAAGAAGGCAAGAAAAAAGGAATACACGTTCTTGATGCACCGGTTTCGGGTGGTGATATCGGAGCAAAGGAAGCCAGGCTTGCCATTATGGTCGGCGGAGACCAACAAGATTTTGATACCGTTTTACCACTTTTTCAATTGATGGGGAAAAATATTGCCTATTTTGGAAAAGCAGGATCGGGGCAACATACAAAAATGGCAAATCAAATTGCCATTGCTCCGACAATGATTGGTGTTTGTGAATCATTAATTTATGCAAAAAAGGCAGGATTAAATGTTCAAAAGGTTGTTGACTTAATTTCGACCGGTGCGGCTGCAAGTTTTTCTCTTTCCAGTTATGCACCGAGAATATTAAAAGAAGATTACAGTCCGGGCTTTTTTATAAAGCATTTTATTAAAGATATGACGATCGCGCTAAATGAAGCGGAAAAGATGAATCTCGACCTACCCGGATTGACCTTGGCAAAACAGATGTACGAAAAATTGGCGGAAATGGGTGAAGAAAACAGCGGAACCCAGGCATTGTATAAATATTGGCAATGAATTTGAAAACCGAAGTAGACGGTTTTTTACTCGATGAAAAGAAAAAGGGCACCATAAAAGCTGAAAATAGTCCTTTTATGGATCGCCCATTTTTCTTATTTGTCAAGCAACCGGTTCAGTCCTTCTTGTAATTTTTCCATCGAGCATGCATAAGAGAGCCGGAAATACCCTTCCCCATAGTCAGAAAAGGCACTTCCCGGTACGACGGCCACCCCGTTTTCTTTGACCATTTTTAAACAATAATCGAAGGAATTCAATTGAAATTCTGTCGGTATTTTTACAAAAAAGTAAAAAGCACCGTCGGGAAGAACAGTATCATAACCCTTTTCTATAAGCCGCCCATAAACATAGTCTCTTCTTTTTACATATTCTTCACGCATCAGCCTTCCGTCATAAAAGCCGGTTGTTAATGCTGCTATTGCAGCTTTTTGTGAAATCGAACTGGCACAAGAAACATTGTATTGATGTACTTTAATCATTTCCTTTGTCAAAAAGGCGGGTGCAAAAACAAAGCCGATTCGCCATCCTGTCATGGAATGAGACTTCGATAAACCGTTAATCACAATTGTCTGTTCAGGTATGAACTCTGCAATTGAAACATGTTCTTTTTCGTATACTAATTCACTGTAAATTTCATCGGCAAGGACAAAAAGCGGTTTATTTTTTACAACTTCAGCGATTTCTTTTAATTCTTCCCGCGTTAAACTTACTCCGGTAGGGTTGGAAGGGTAGGGGAGAATAAGGCAACGCGTATGGTTATTTATCGCTTTTTCAATCATTTCAGCCGTTACTTTGAATCCTGTATTTCGTGTATCCAAAAAGACCGGCTTTGCTCCGGCTAGTTTAATAAGTGGTTCGTATCCGGGGTAAATCGGACCGGGTAATAAAACTTCGTTACCTGGAGTCAAGATCGTTCTTAAAGCAATATCAATCCCTTGAGTGGCTCCGACAGTTACAATGATTTCGGACTCAGGATGATAAACGATGCGATATTTTCTTTTGACATAGTTACTCGCTGCTTTTCGAAGTTCTAAATAACCCGCATTCGCTGTGTATGAAGTAAAATTTTGGTCAATTGCCTGTTTTGCAATATCTTTTATGTGGGAAGGCGTTGGAAAATCCGGTTGACCGATTGTAAGTGAAATGACATTTTGAACACCTTCAACCATATTAAAAAATTTGCGGATTCCCGAGATTTGAATATTCTTTACATTTGGGTTGATTAATTGTTCCATTATAATCCCTTTCCTTCAGCAGTCTCAGCAATATCATACCATAAATAAGGCAAGCTTGCTTCCACTAACCATCAGTAGGATGGCACAATGCTGGAAGTTTTACATTATCCCCCTTATTTGTGATAGAAATTTATTAAAGATAGTGGATTTATCTATTATTTTTCTTGTTTGTAAAGTAAAATAAAAGAAGGAATAATGATAGAGAAAGGGAAATCAACATGAAAACGAATGAAAAACATGCGAATACGGTAACTTTGGCTGAGGAAATGATGCTCGTTGAATTTTATTTGGGCAAAGAGCTTTTTTGTATACCAGTAAAGAATGTCAATGAAATTATTATGCCCACTCAAGTGACACCTGTTCCGCGTTCAAAACAATATATTGAAGGGATTACCGATATTCGCGGAGAAGTATTACCGGTTATTGATTTGGCTATGTTCCTTTCAATTCCGGTGCAAGAAAACAGGGAACAGGATCGATTTATCGTTACAGAAATTAACGATCAGCGGGCAATTTTTCATGTATCAGGAGTAGAACAAATTTTATCAGTAACAAAGATTGAGAAACCGAACGATTTAAGCAATCGGAATCAGTTTGTCAGCGGAGTTATTAGAAATCAGGAGCAGATTGTCCTCTTGCTTGATTTTGAGAAAATGTTTAGCGAAATCATTGCTTTGAATGAACTGTAAATAAAGTAGATAACCTATAGCTGGAAATGATGCCGGTTATTTCTTGCCAAAAAGTTTTAGAAAATGAGCGATGATCCGTTCTTCAATCGTTGAACCAGTCAGAAATAATCCTCCCTTTCTGACTGGTTGATTTATATGTTGGGGATCTACATGATATTATTCACCCAATCTTTTGAAGAGGGGTTGTTGATAACGTGGGCGCTGCCTTTTCTGATTTACGTTTTCTCTCTTAATACCTGTATATAATTGCAAAATTTTTTTGGCTTCTTTCAAAGGGAGAATTGTTTTCGGATTCCGAAAATGGTCATCCAGTTTTCCTAAATGTGTTAAATTATGGATATCTTCTCTTGTGGGGGGAATATGAAAATAATAATTACCACAGGAAATAAGCACATCAAGCTGTTGTTGACTGAATTTCGGATTACGCGAGAAATGCAGTCCAATTTTTTTTGCCTTACCTTCTGCCAGCATCTTTTTTATAGTGGCATGTTTTAATTGGTATAAATATCTTGAATCAATAGCCGTTTTTGCATGACGATTTACGATGAAAAGTGCTTTAGATAAGATTTCGGTTGGGAAGTTGGTCGCTTGTTCACTAGAAGGTTGCATCATCTACTCTCCTTTTCCTTTATGTTTTCAAAGTGAAGATGGTGATTTCCGGACGGGATAAGAGTCGGTAAGGTAATCTCGTTGTTCCAAGTCCCCGATTGACATAAAGCCTAAGGTGTTCAGAAATATCGTAAGAACCCTCAACATATTTTTTTCCATAGGGTGGTGTAATCAATGGACCGATAAAAGGCAACTGAATTTGTCCACCATGGGTATGACCGCTAATTTGAAAATCGACCGGATAATGTTTAGCGTCCTCAATTAAATCGGGTGCATGTGAAATTAATAATGTAAAGTTGCGCTCTTGAATTGAGCTAAATGTTTTTTCAAAATCCGGTTGACCAAGCATGGCATCATCAACACCGGCAATAATGATTTCC
>Ga0310828_1001117_pt1 | contig 17930 bp, 16 predicted proteins | sample WT_ome_3_FD_202242 | JGI IMG/M metagenome (GOLD analysis project Ga0310828, IMG submission 202242) | Sorghum-adapted microbial communities enriched on wild type (WT) sorghum from Joint BioEnergy Institute, Emeryville, California, United... ... | reverse complement strand
TGGGCACCGGGCTGCCCGTGTTGGGTATGTGGCCGAGCAGAACCGCCGACACGGCATACGTGATCGCGTCGAACACGATGCTCACCGCCGCGCCGACGGCCTGGACGAGCAGACCCCCCAACGCCGGCCCGGCGAGCTGGGTCGTGGCGATGGTGCCGGACATCAGCCCATTGCGCGAAATCAGCTCCTGGCGGGAGACGATCCGAGGTAGGAACGTGGCGTTGGCCATGTCGAACAGGTTGTGCGCCAAGCCCATGAGCAGCGCCACGAGGAGCAGGTGCGCCATGGTCAGCACGCCCAACCAGGCAGCCAACGGGACGGTCAACACCGCGATCGCGCGGAAGACGTCCATCGAGATCTGCATGCCGCGCAGTGAGTACCGCTGGACGATCACACCGGACGGCAAGCCGACCAGGATCACCGCGGTGTAGCCGGCCGCGGCGAGCAGGCCCATCTCGAAGTTCGACGCGCTCAGGGTGGTCAGTGCGATGATCGGCAGTGCGACACGAGTGACACCAGCACCGACGTTGCTCGTCGCAGACGCCGCCCAGTATTTCCAGAAAGCGGCCGCGGAGCGCGTGACCCCACCCTCCGCGATCTGCGAAACCGACTGCGTCGCCATCCCCGCTCCCGATCGGACCAGTTCGTCGCAGATCGACACGATACCCCAGGATCAGCGATCCGCCAGGGCTTCCGACGCACGTGGCCATCCACTGTAGGCATGTGTCACGCCGCAGGCGTCGTGGTGGGTCTCGTGCTAGCGTTCAACGACAGTGATCGAGATCGGCATTTCCGACGCATGCCTGAGTCGGTTGCGCGTTGCGTGGAACCCGCTCGCGGAGATCTTCGCGAGCGCCGCACTGCTGGCCAGATATCGGCAGAATCTCCAGTTCCCTTACCGCAGCTGGATGATGCACGCCGGCCGCGCGACGGCCGAGGGTGATGGCGTCGCCATGCTGGCGTGGGCGGGGCGCTGGCCGCTGGGCTGCCTGCCCTGGTTTTTGCTTTCCGAAATGGACGACAACCCACCGAGGGAGCTGGACGACCTGCTCGTCGGGCTCGGCAAGGCCTCGCCGGAGCGAGTGCGCAGCCGGCTTCTGGCCGACTATCCAGCCGGAGTCCCCGAGGCCTTTGCGGAATTCGCGGCAACCCCGGCCGCGGCGCTGGCCGAGCTGGTCGACATGGCGAAGGACTACGCGTCCGCTGTGCTGCGGCCATACTGGCCGGTCATCTGCGACACGGCGGAGGGCGAGATACTTCGATGCGGCCAGGCGTTCACGACGCGGGGTGTGGACGGTCTACTCGCCGACCTGCCCGCCCGGATCCGGTGGACGAGACCGACACTGGCCCTGAACGCCGCCGCCGCGCCGGACCGGCCGTTGGCCTCACCGCAGCAGCTCAGGCTGATCCCGCTGGTCTTTCTACGTGACCAGGTCCTGATGTATCAGTTCGGGGAAACGCTGTGCGTGGCCTATCAGTCGTCAGGAGCGGCGAATCTCGCGCTACCCGGGCGGCAGGTCGCCCCGCCGGACGACGGACTGACGATGCTGCTGGGCCGCAGCCGAGCCACCCTTCTGCTGTCCCTGCAGCGGCCCAGCACCACGACGGCACTCGCCGCCCGACTCGAGTTGGCCGCCAGCACAGTCTCCGAGCACCTGGCCACGCTGAGGTCGGCGGAGATCGTGGAGCGGCGGCGCCGCGGCAACCGTGTGTACTACGCCCTCACCGACCGCGGAAAGGACCTGCTCGCCCTGTTCGGCGAAGCCGGCTCCTGACAACTCGCCGAGGTCGCACCTTGCCGGGCAGGCGGCGCGAACGGCACTCCTGACAGCTGGTCCAGCTGTCAGGAGTGCCGCACGCCGGCGGCGGCCGCGTATGGTGGGAAGACCGCGTCGAACAACCCGGTCTCCAGCCCTTCGAGGTACGACAGGACCGACGCGGTCGTGGTCACGTCCGCGTACTTCATGTGGATGTCCATGAGCGAGACCTTGTGTGACAAGGTCGAGCGGTCGAAGACCGCCTCTTGCGGTATCACCACCCGGAAGTCGTACGAGATCGCGTCCACGGCGCTCGCCCGCACGCATCCGCTTGTCGTGGTGCCCATGATGATCAGCGAGTCAGCACGGAGGTGGGTCAGATGACTCACCAGCGGCGTGCCGAAGAACGCCGAAGGCTTCCGCTTCTCGATGAAGAGATCACCAGGCAGCGGACGGATCTCGTCCACGATGTCGTTCCCTCGGTGCCCGGCCACGTCGACCGGGTCATCGCTGCGGTAGCTCTTGTCCTTCCATACGCCGAGGTCGAACCCGTCATCTCGACGTGGGCTTGTCGTGTAGATGACCGGCAACCGCTTCGCCCTGGCGAGTTGTAGCACGCTCTTGATCGCGGGAATCCCCTCGGTCCAGGCGACCTCACCGCATGAGTAGCGCCACCGCTGGATCGACTTCAGGATCGGTTCGGGACGGTCGCCGCAGAAGTTGTAGTTCATGTCGATGACCAAGACCGCAGGACGCTGCCCGAACCCGGCGGGCCGCCCCCAACCCGCGGCTTCGAAAATGGCCCGCTCCTCGTCGCTGAGAAGGCCATCCCACGGCGCGGGTGCACTACCGTCAGACATCAGCATGGTCCTCCTTGTCGTTATCACACAGCAGTTTCCGCAGGAGGGGCTCGAGCCCGGAGTAGTCGTTCGGGGTGCCCGTGTCCACGACCACATAGCCGTTCGACTCGGCCAGAACGCGAAAACGCGCCACCTCGACGTCCTTGTCGTGCCGGGTCTGCGGGTGAACAGCGTTGTCGGGCCTGGCCGACACGCGCTCGATCAGCACGTCGCTCGGTGCGTCGAACAGGAGCCCGAGGTCTGGCCTGAAGAGCCGCTGCAACGGCTCGGAAAAGAGCGGATCGGAGTTGAAGACCAGCGGCGTGAGAGCGAATCGCTCGCAGATCACGAGGTGACCCTCTTTGAGGGCTGGTTCGATGATGGCCTTTTGCCGGACGAGGCGATCGCCGACGGCCATCAGGGTCAGCCCGAAGCCGTCGATCAGGCGCCGATCGATGCCGTACGACGTATCGTTCCACGCCCGCCAGTAGGGATAGCTACGCAGATGCTCTCCTGGCATAAGCACGTGCGTGCACGGGACGGTCTCCCCTATGGCCGCCATGAGCCAGGAGACGAAGTGTGATTTGCCGGCTCCATCCGAGCCTTCGATGGCCACCAGACGACCCCGGAAGCCATGGGACGGCCCGCTCAGCACGACCGGAGTCCAGCCCTCGCTTCGGCCGGTCGAACTCATCGCCAGTCCCCGCCGATCGGAAACCTTCATCAGATCCTGCCCCAGGTCGTCCGAGTCCGGACACCCATCGCACCGGCGGCGATGAGATGGTCCCTGACCAGCCCCACCGACTGTGGCAGGCCAACGTCCGTTCGGACCAGGACGCCTCCGTTCGCCAGAGCGAACTCGCGGAAGAGTCGTGCCCTCGCCGACATCCCCGGCAGATCGACGGTATCCGCCTCTGCTTTCCCACGGCCGCGGAGACGATCCGCGGCAACGGTCACTGGTACGTCCGCGACGAGGTAGCAGTCCGGCCGCGGAAACATCTCGACGGATTTCCAGATCACTCGCCGCTCCGCCGGTGAATGTGGAGAGAGGAGAAACTCCACCAACGTCGTGAACAGGTACCGGTCCACAATGACCCGATGCCCTGCCCGGAGATGCCGTCGAATCTGGTTGCGCAGTGTGAGCAGGCGATCCCCCATGAGGACCATCGTGAGCCCGAACGGATCGACGACGCCGCGTTCGAGACTGCGTTGCCGATCCCGGTCGAACTCCCGGAACAACGCTGTCTCTTTCAGCTGCCTCGATGGGAACTTGTATCGCTTCGTCACGATCGACTGGCTCCTGAGCGCTGCCGCGATGCAGCGAATCAACGTCGTCTTGCCGCTGGCGTCGATGCCCGAGACGGCAATGAGCTTGCCGGGCCAGGTGTGCCGGTGCATCGTGAGGCGGAAGTCCGTGTCGTCGAACCCGAGATCCGGGACCGACATCGGGAGACCACCTCGATCCGGTTCGTGAATCGGGTGCGTGAGAATCTCAGCGGAGTACGAGTTGTTGGTCACGACTGTCACCTGATGGCTGCGATTCTGTCCAGACCTCGAGGAACTGCGATGTGCTCGGTCAGCGTGGACGTGCCGTCAACGACAAGAGCAAGCAGCTCGGCGAGCCCGTCGCCGGGGCACGGGTAGTAGATCTTTGAGGTGTCGAGCCGGAGTCGCCAGAGCTCGATCAGCGCGATGGTGATGTGATCCCAAAGGATGCGCTTCTCTGCCGTGTCGTCGCCGTCGATCGGACCGACGCTTCGGTACCCGGCAAGCACCTGGTCAACGACCCGCAGGGGCATCGGCGCGAAGTCAATGACCGGATCGAACCAACCGGCGTCGTCCCAGTCGATCAACCCGGCGAACTCGTGGTCGGCCCGCAGCACGTTCGCCGGCTTCGCGTCACCATGCACGAACCGCCGGTAGCCGTCGGCGGCGAGCACAGCGGGCTTCAGCGAGTCCAGCAGCTCTGCGAACCAATCTGCCAGGTGGTGGGCGAGGATCCCGGCTTCGACGAGTGCCGACAGCAGGGCGGCGTGGTCGAGCACACGGGCGTGTTGTTCGAGCCATCCGTGTGGATCGACGACCTCACGCACGCCGAAGTGGAGCTTCGCGAGCTCACGCCCGACCATGTGCCACACCGCGGCCTCGGACGGCCCGCCGCCATCTGGTGCCAAACATTCCCCGGGGAGGTACTCGTAGATGGAGAAGGGCACGTCGAAGATCTCGCCGCTGTCATCGAACGCCACCAGGGACCCGGTACGCACACCGGCGGCGGTCGCGGCAGGCACCGCGACCGCGGCCGTCCGGGTCTCGGCAATGGCGCGCGGATGATTCTTCGGAATCTTCAAGATGTGCCGCTCGCCAATCTTGTAGACCGAATGCACATTGCCAGACGAGCCTAGGCGCGTGACCTCGCGGGGATCGACGCCGAGTGCATAGCGCTCGATGACGGCCGAGCATTGCGCAAGCGTCATACTGGGGAACGGAGTCCCGTCGTACGGTGGGCGGATCGGTCGTCGAAGCAAGGTTACCTCCCTACCCTTTGCAGCTCGGACGCGGCATTATATGCACACTGAGCACTCTCGCCGACAGTACTTTGCTGACCATTCAGGTAGCGGTCGGCGACCGCATGACGGCGCATCGGCAAACCGCCGGCGCCGACGACGTGCACGACAAGGAGAGGCACGATGCAAAAGCGAGACGCAACGCAGCTCAACAAAGATCCGGAGGTGCGCTCGTCAATTCATGAACTGCGCGCCCTGTTCGCCGAACTCCTTGACGAGCTCCGACTGGAGCCGATGGATCGACTGCGGACGCGGCTGCGCGCCTTCGACAATTTCCAGCGACTGGGTTTGGGGCGCGGGGAGACCAAGCCGTTGCTCGCCGGGGACCTCTATTCGACGTTTTCCGTCTCGGACACCCCGTTCGAGCCGGTCGGTGACCCAGTCTTCCCGAAGCCGATGTCGTCCGGCGCGTTCTCGAAGCTGGACAGCATCGTGCCGCTGGCTGCGCGGCTGGCCGTCCCGGCAGCGTACGCTCGCGAGAAGCTGATCGTCGCGCTCTTCCTGCATCGAGTGCTCGTACGACCCGGGGAGCGGTACGAGGGGTTTTTCCACCGAGACATACCGCAGGCGGAAGCGCCGATCGGCACCGTCATTTTCTACCCGACGGTCACCTGGCAGAACATCGAAGGTGCGGAGGTCGGCGTCCACCTGTCCGACCTGCCCCTCGACACACTGGACCGAAATGCGCCAGACCTCACTTTCGCGCCAGCCGACTATGACCAGGCGGCGCTCGTTCTGAAATATCCGCACAACCTGCCCCACGGCGTGCGGCCGGGAAAGAACTGCGCGACGCCGCTTTCCGGTGAGCGCACGGTCGAAGACGAGATGCGCGACTTCTTCGAGCCGGGTGAGACGACCTTCGTCAAGGACATGGCCATTCTGACGTTCAGCAACACTTCCTCGATCGAGGATTAGCCTCCACCGCACCAATGCCGGGGGACGGCGGGAATTCACCCGCCGTCCCCTGGCTATTCGGACGTATGCTCCCGGTTCATCCGGCTCGTGCGGCTCAGGTTGTCAGGACGGCTAACGCAGCGTTAACGCGGACAGTCGTGCCGGAAAGCGCGATGAATAGTTCACCAGGCCGGAGAAACGGACGCCGGCACCCGCCCGGCCACGGTCGAACGGCGGCGGCCAGGAATCACCCGGAGCCCTGATCAGTTACCGCGACTTCATCCGTCGCTCGTAGTCGAACGCGGATTCGGCGTCCGGCGCCACCACGCAGTACTCCACAGCCCCGGACTGCGCCGTGTGGTCGCACGTCAGGATGACGCCCTCGGCTTTGGACGGCTCGAACCCGATCCCCTCCCGCGCCAACGAGTCCACGGCGCTGGAGAAGGAAGGCACCTTCCAGTCGTTGTTGCTGACGAGCTGGCGCCGGCGCAGGTAGTCCTTGCCCACGAGGTTCTCGCCGATCCAGTGCAGGTGCGTGGACCCGCCGAGGCGCCCGTTGAACTCGTTGAGCACGACCGACCCGTCCCCTCGGGCGGCGAGTCCGTCGATGTTGATGAGCCCGCGATAGCCCATTCGATGGACCACCGCGGACAACTCAAGCGCATACCGCGCGAAAGCCGCGTCGCTCTCCGGCGGGACGGACACCGGAGGTAGCACGATCCCGTCGAAGATCGGCGTCATCCGCATCTCGAGCGTGTGACGCATCATCGCCGGTCGGGTGACGTCCACCTCACAGCCGAGCGACACCACGTCCTGGAGGTAGCGCTCGACGACCACGGGATCGCGATCGGCAGAGCTGTAGCGAGGCCACATCCGCTTCACCCGCTCGGCGACGGCACGTTTGTCCCGCACCACGGTGAAGTCGGTCGCGCCCAGCTGCGGTATGTCGTCCGACGGGGCGAGGATTTCGTTGCCATGGCCGCCCTGGTGGACGTCTTGCTTGACGATGGCCGCGGCGCCGGACTCGATGAGCCTCCAAACGTAGTCGACGACGTCCGCCTCGTACCGGGTCACGATGCCGTCCGGTATCGGAATGTTCGATCCCGCGCACAAGGCTCTGAACACGCTCTTGCGGTTGAGGAGGTCGGCTCCGCCGGCCTCGCAGTACGCGAAGCCGGGCTCGTGCGTACCAATACCAAGTTCCCGGGCGAGGGCGGCGACGGCCCGGTCGTAGCAGTAGGGCACGATCCGAGTCACCTCGCGAGCGACGCACAGCGCCTTCAGTTCGTCCATGAAGGCGCCGGATAGACGGTCCGCGGTGAGTACGTCCTCCCCGAAGCTGCCCGGGGGCGGGACGATGACATCGGCCTTGGTGATCGGGGCGTCCTTGATCCGTGAGGCGTAGTCGAGAAACTCGGCGCTGATGTACTGCGGACTCAGGAGCAGGTCCCCTGGCGCCATGAGCCAGACCAGCCGGCACGACAGGTTTCCGCCGACCTGTCGCTCGTCATGATCGAACTGCCGCAGGTCACCCACGAGAGCGTCGTTGTACGAGTTGCCGATGTAGAGCGTCGACACGGTTCGCTGCCTTCCTCAACTGGTCCTGACGGCACGCGTCCGACGCGCTGCGTCGGTGAACCGAGCCAGCAGGACGTCGACTTCCGAATCGCTGATCGTGAGGGGTGGACACACCAGCACCGACTGCGTACGCGCGTCCACACCCGACGGATAAACCAGAAGCCCCGACTGGCGAGCGTGCTCGGCGAACAAACCGTTCAACGGCGCGTTCGCGTACTCGACCGGGTCCTGTTCGAACGCCATGCCCAGCTGAAGGCCCCGACCCCGGGGCCCGCGGAAGAAGCTGAACTCACCAGCGATGGTCGCCAGTTCCTCGCGCAGACGGTGGCCCACCTCTCGGGCACGCTCGACGAGCTTGTTGTCGATCGTGTAACGCAGCACGGCCAAGGCGGCCGCGGCGGACAACGGGTTGCCGCTCATCGTGTGGCCGAGCGACAGCTCAGTGGCGGACACCCCGGGCAGCACCGTTTTCGCCACGATGCAGGCGCCTATCGGGAGGTACCCGGCGCTCAGACCCTTGCCGGTGACGATGAGATCCGGCGTGATACCGGCGCTCGTGACGCCGAACCACTCGCCGGTCCGGCCGAAGCCCGTCATGACCTCGTCGACGATCAGCAAGGCACCCGAGCGATCGCAGAACTCGCGAAGGCCACGTTGGGTCTCGACGCTGACCTCGGCCGCACCGCTCGCCGCGCCGCCGACGGGCTCGAAGCACACGGCCGCCACCTGCGCGGGATCGAGTCGTTCGAGGACCCGCATCCAGTCCGCGAGCGAGGGGAAGACCTCGTCCTCGCTCGTTGACTCGACGTGCACGACGTCCGCCACGCCGGAAAGCAGCGGCTCCAGGTTGTGCCGGCGCGGCGGATGAGCGGAGATGGCGAGCGCGCCGGTCGTCACGCCGTGGTAGCTCGGTCGCTGGGACACAATGGTGCGACGTCCGTTCCCCGCGTGGTGGTAGGTCATCAGGCGAAGGGCGGTCTCCGTCGCCTCCGAGCCGGAGTTCGTGTAGACCACTTCCTTGTACGCCGGCCCCGTGATCGACAGGATCGTGTCGCTCAGCTCCGCGAGCGGTTCGTTCCGGAACTGGCTTCGATGGGCGAACGTCACGAGCTGGGCTTGCGACACGATCGCGTCGAGCACCTCCGGGACGCCGTGCCCGATGTTCACACAGATGGTTCCGGAGCAGCCGTCAAGGTACTCCTTGCCGTCGGTGTCATAGACCATGACCCCGTTGGCTCGTTTAACGACGGGCAAGGCTGAGGCCATCAGTAACCCTCCCCCGGGCCTGATCGTCTGCGGTTCGCACGCCGGGCTGTCGCCTTCGCGATCGCCGTGCGTGGTTGAAGATGTTCTTCTTCTGCATCTCGTCGGTGCCGCCAGCGATCTTGAAGGCGATCGAGTCGCGAAGAAGCCGTTCCATGCCGCTGCCTGATTCGTAGCCGACGTGACCGAAGGCCTGGACCAGTTCCAACGCCGCGTTGACCAATCCGGAGGAGGCGTACAGCTTCGTGACCGAGGCCTGCAGCGCGCTCGACTCGTGTCGCCGATCGAACAGATCGAAGGCGCGGTAGGCGAGCGCGCGGGAGCCTTCCACGCACATGACGAGTGATACAACCTTTTCCTGCATGTACTGGTGCTCTGCCAGCGGCACGCCGAACGTGCTCCTCGACTCGAGATGTCGTAGCAGCGGCGCGATCTGCGTCTCCATGCAGCCGGCCACCATGATGCCGAAGAGGATCCGGTCGTAGGCCAACGTGCGGTAGAGCAGCCGCAAACCTTGCCCGACACCTCCGATCACCGCGTCTTCGCCGAGGACGACGTCGTTGAGGGTGATGGATCCGGTCGGGCTCGTACGAAGACCCATCAGATCCTCGGCGGCGCCGAGCGTGAGTCCTTCGACCGACGTGGGCATCAAGAATACGGTCAGCTCGAAGGAGCCAGGCACGTCATCGGTTCGAGCGACCAACATGACGATGTCGGCGACCGGAGCGTTGGTGATGTGGGCCTTCGCACCGCTCAAGACGAAGCTGGAACCGCGCGCGACCGCCCGGGTGGAGAACCCTCGCACGTCGGAGCCGCCCGTCGCCTCAGTTGAACCTGTCGCCGCGATGCTCCCGGTCATCAGGGGCGGCAGCCACTTTGCCTGTTGCTTGGCGGTGCCACTCTCGGTCAACAACCGGATCAGACCGCACTGGCCAGCCACGGACATGAGAAAGCCGAGATCGCAGGCACCGAGCGCCAGGCCCTCGATGGCAGCCAGCCCGTCCCAGCTGTCCCGAGCTAGACCTCCGATGGCCGTGGGAACCTGCAGGCGCCAGAAATCCGTCTCGGCCAGCCGGGCCCAGACCGCACGGTCGAAGCTCCCACTGCGGTCGCGAGCCGAACTACCTACCGCCACCACTTCCTGACCGAAGTCAAAGAAGCGCCGCCGGATATCTTCCTGCCTCGCGTTCCAGTTAACGATCATGATGTCGACCTGACCGAGCGGTGGATTTCGGACCAACGCAGTAGGGTGCTCCCCCACGACATGCCGGCGCCGAAGGCGACGAGGAGCACCAACGATCCGGCGCGCAGACGACCGTCCTTCGACGCGATGTCGATGCCGATCGGAAGCGAGGCTGACGCGGTGTTGCCGAACACCTCACCGGTGTTGACGACTTGATCCAGGGCGAACCCGGCGAGCTCGGCGCAGCGAGCGACCAGCTCCGGGTTGGCTTGATGGCAGATCAGGAAGTCGACGTCGGCCACCGTGACACCGGCGCGGTGCACCACGTCATTCACGAGCTTCGGCATCGTCTGACACATCAGGTCGGCGATGTCGCGTCCACGCATGCGGAAGTAGTGCTCGGTGGGGCCGACGACATGGCCCGGCGGTGGCGGGATGAACCCGCCGACCGCGAGTTCGCCAAGCTCACCCCTGCTCTGCAGCGTCGTCGTCACGATCCCGCCGACATCCACCGGTCCCAGTACCACCGCGCCGGCACCGTCTCCGAACAGCGGAGCGGTTCGACGATCGTTCGGGTCGGCCAAGCGGGAGAAGGTGTCACACCCGATGAGCAGTACGTAGGGCTGATCGGAGTCGGGTTGGACCAGCGGGCGCGCGATCTCGAGTGCGAAGAGGAACCCGGCACACGCCGCATTGATGTCGAAGACAAAGGCATTCGCCGCGCCGAGGCTCGCTTGGACGCGAGTCGCGACTGCCGGGATCGGAGGATCCGCGGTGACCGTCGCGACGATGATCGCGCGGATCTCGAGTGGATGGATACCTGCCTCGTCGATGGCGGCTCGTCCCGCCTGAATGGCGAGGTCGGTGAGCGGCATACTCGCCGGGGCGCGCCGCCGCTCGCGGATGCCGGTCCGCGCGCGCGTCCATCCGGGCTCAACGCCGAACGATCGGTCGACATCGTCGCTCAGGACGACGGTCGGCGGCAGACATGAGCCAGTACCTATGATTCCAGTCGAGGCCATCAACATTCGCCTCTCATCAGACGTGGTGTGGCGTGGTGTGGAGCAATGCCTTCGGGAGTACGCCCGACCTGTCCGTGCGGACCGTCACGAACCCCCACCTCTCCCAGCAACGGCTTCGGCCAGCTCGACCACCTGCAGGTTCGGGATTTTCTGCATCTCTGGCGGCCACGCAGCCCAGCCGGGGACCGGGTTCACCTCGATCACCGTCAAACCGGCTTCGCTCATGATGATGTCGACCCCGGCCATCGTGAGACCCATGGCTTTCGCCGCGCTCACCCCGAGGTCGGCCAGTTCCTTCGTCGGTTGGATGTACTCGAACCTGGCCGGGCGTTGGTTCGGGTCATCGCCAGGGAACGGCTTCCACTGCTCGCCGCCGGTGTCGAATCGGGTACAGGACGAGGCCTCAGTGCCAATGACGAGGACGCGATAGTCGCCCTCGTGCCTCAGATAGGGCTGGCAGAGCAGGACGCCATGCCGGTCGATCAACGCGGCCACGTGCTCGAGCGCGGCCGCCGTCGGACCGTCGAGCAGTCGTTCGACGTCGATGCCCCGGTAGCCCAACGCAGGCTTGACGACGATCTCGCCCCACTCCTCGAACGCGTCTCGGACGTCCAGGACGCTGGTGCACGCCCTGGTCGGAGGAACCGGGATGCCGCAAAGCGCGAGCCGCTGAAGCATGGCACGCTTGCTCGCTGCCCTGATGTGGTCCTGAGGGTGATCAAGTACCGTGACGCTCGGGTCGCCGCCCAGGAGCAGGAGTTGTTGAATCTTCTCGGTCCAGGGCGGCGTACTGAGATCACCACGACAGATGACGACGTCGTAGTCCGACAGGCGACGGTCGGCGATCGTGACCACCGGACCGGATTCGCCGGGCACGCAACGCACGTCGTCAAACTCGAATATGGTCGCACTGTGCTGCCGCGCTTTGGCGATAGCCGCGATTCCCTCTGATTCGGGCTCCGCCTTCTCCCACGTCAAGATGCCGAGATTCATCGTGGGCACCGCAAAGCTGGCAGGTCCGTGACGGAAACGGGCGACTTATTCGCGGAGGCCTCCACCTTCGCAAACAGCGCTGAGATTCGCTCCATCGAATCCAACCTCTCAGGCTGAAGATCATTATCGTCGTAGGTCGGCATTGGTACCGATCGCACCGGCTCGACCGCGTTGAGCGGTCAGGCTCCCCGGGCAGAGTGTTCCGCGAGAATCGCTTGCAGATCGGGATGTCCGGGCTGCCATTCGCCAATGATCGCCTGTGTTGTCGTCAGCGCTCCGTGCTCAGCGACGCCCCTGGTGCTGATGCACCCGTGCGACGCCGTGAGAATGCACGCGGCACCGACCGGGTCAAGCTTCCGCCGGATCGCGTCCACCACCTGGTAGCCGATCTGCTCCTGGATCTGCAGTCGCCGCGCGTAGCCGTGCAGCACGCGAGCCAGCTTCGAAAGGCCGACGATGGGCGCTCCCGGACGCGGCCGATATGCCACCGTTGCTACGCCAGTGATCGGAAGCAGGTGGTGGGCGCATGTCGAGATCAGCTGGATCCCGCTGAGCACGACGAGGCCGGGATCCGACGGCCCGTCGAATGTCGCGTCCAGGTGCGCGGCCGGGTCGTCGTCGTATCCGGCGAGGTTCTCGGCCCACGCCTCGGCAACGCGTCGGGGCGTATCAGCGGTGTGCGAGTCGATCTCCACACCGAATGCGAGCATTAGGTCGGCAATGCTAGAGGCGACCTTGTCAACGTCAATCACTTAGTGACCTCTCTGATCATTCCAAGCAAGAATGTGCAGCCGGTGGGTGGCATTGATGCCGGCCTGCGCGGCCGCCTCTGCGATCGTGCGCCAACGCCCGTTGAGCGCTTGTACGGTCACTCCCTCGGGCATCACCCAGACTTGGCTGAATGGCCAGCCGACTGTGCGGGCGAGGCCGACGGCGTCGGCGACATCGGCGGCAGACTCGCACACGACCTTCAAGTGCGCCTTGCCCGACTCGGCGATCTCGACCCACTCGCTGCGCAGCGTCGGGTCAGTACCGCCGCGGTGCACTCCCGCATTGGCGAGCTTCGGCGACACCACGAACGTCTGGACGAGATCTCGACTGGCCGAGTTGGGCACGATCGTTCCATTTGTTTCCACCTGAATGGTGCAACCGCGCTCCTTGAGCGTGCCGCAAAGTACCCGCCACCCCGCTCGATGCTGTTGAAGCAACGGCTCACCTCCGGTGAGGACGACGAGTGAGGATGGGGGGATCTGGGCCAGAACCGCTCCCGCGGGAATGTTCCGGATCTCATGCCTCAGATCGAAACGCGCCGCGTCCCACGTATATGCGGAGTCGCACCATGAGCACGACAGGTTGCATCCACCGAACCGTATGAACCAGGCCACCCTCCCGGCGTAAGGTCCCTCGCCTTGGATTGTCGGACCGAACACCTCGGATACGGGCAGCACGGCGTTGTCCACAGCCTGCCCCAACTGGGCCTGATCCGAGCCGATGGTGGTCAACGGGACACCTCGGCGGTATTGACATGAGTCTCATGCACCGCTACTCGAGACACACGGACGTCGGGCCAGCCTCCGGATTGGATGAATCCAGCCGTCACCCGCGCGAGCAGCTCGGCAACGTTTTCAACCGTTGGCCAATCGAGACCGAACGACGGTTCCGACTCCCCGAACACGAACACCTTGGAATCCGCCGCCTTCAGCGCGGGCACCAACTCGTCCGCATGGCCCAGCATTGCCCCATGGTCGAGATGGCCATCGACCCACTCCCGCAGGCGCCGCTTGAGGTCGTGAAACTCCACGACTATGCCGTTCGTGCTCGCGGTGCCCGAAACAGTGACTTCCACCCACCACGAGTGACCGTGGAGGTTTTGGCACTTGCCGCCGAGCTGAGGCAGCCGATGTGCGGTTTCGAAGTTGTGCCGGACGGTTACCGACATACTTCCCGCCGCGGGCTGTCCAACGTCCGCCCAGCGGGCACTCGCATCGGCTCGCGCGGGCATCATGAAGGCTGCTCGTCGGTTGATCGCGAAGGTCGAGGACCAACGCCCTTCCGCCTGACCGGGCGGCGTGTCAGGCGGTCAGCGGATCGGCCGCTTCTCCCAACCATCGAACTCATCCTCCAATCCGTTTCGTTGCCCCACTAGCAGGACTTGCGCGCAGCCGCGACATTCACCAACGGGCCTCAGGCACATGCGCCGACCCGCTCGCTTCCATCGATATCAAATGCCTTTCGGCTAGACCATGCCTTTGTCGATATGTTGAGTTGTTCAGGACGCTCGACCCGATCCTGATATCGCCGGACTCATGACGGGTCAGGCTCGGATCACGGCTTACGCGGGCAGTGCCAACATCGTCACTAGCGCCACCAAAGGACGTTGACCCATTCAGAATCGCGCTCGCGATTGGGCGATCGTCTAAAGCCGCGTCAGCGACGGGCGTCGCACGACCAAGCGTGGGTCAACGAAGCAGCCGCCTGCGAAATCGGTCGGTATTGACCGCGGCGCGCCCGTGGACGCCGTCACAGAGAATATTGCCGTGGACGTCTCTGACCTCGAACTGAAATTCGACGCGGGTTCCCATGCGAGGCGCGGTAGCACTGATCACCACCTCGTCCCCCACTCGAGCTGGCGCCCGGTGATTCATTACCACGGACACACCAACGGTGGATTCGCCGGCGTCCAGGTACGGCGTCAGGAGATCGGCACAGAGCCGCTCGGTGTGACCAAGTATGGCCGGCGTCGAGAGTACCTCGAACGTCCGATCCCCCCACCGTGAAGTCGAGTCATCCGAGGTCACCGTCAACCGGCGCTCGCCAGCGATTGTGGGCGGTTGTCTGCACATCTGTGATCGCCATCTCCTGCCCGGTTCCACTTGGATCGACATCCACGCTCGTAGAGCGGTATCTGCGCGCAGGTCGTCACCGATCTGCCGCGGGCGCCACGTCCAGGATCCTGAAGGAGATCGGCACATGGCACAAGACAATCAAGGGCGACCGGCCACGGTTCCGCGGTCCGCGGTCAACTGCGGAATTTCCGCAGTTGACCAGTCCCGCGTCGCCCGACACGTGCTGCCTTCACGCACCAGGCTTGTCGCCTGACCGCCGGCTGTCTACTCTCGAAAGATTCCTTTGTGGACCCGGCGCGACTTCTATTGCTGCCCGGAGCGGCGGACGGAGGTACTGCGCGAGCTGTGCGACGCGGTGCTCTGCGCGCCATATGCACGGCGCCGCGAGACCGGAGCTGTTGTACTACCGCTGCTCGGCGAACGGTCGGTCGGCTCGTTCGCCTCGCGCTGCCCGCGCGCGGCGGCCCCGGGAAGTCCGAAGTACCGGGTATCGCGTCCGTCTACTTCGGAACGCGCGAGCAGGTCTGCGCCGCGCGCGACCAGGCCCGCACCGCCGCGTACACCCGCAGCCTCAACGGCTCGGCCGGTGTCCGGACCGATTCCACTGTGGCTCGTACAAAGCGGCAAACCTGGTCCGGGTCCGGTCATCGGGCTTGCCACCGCGACGGACGACCGAGCATAGTTTGCTTCCGCGTCGCGGATCGGGCTCTCGTCACGAGCGCAACAGGGACGCAATTTCTGGTAAAGCGACCTGTGTCGAAGCTGAGGTAGGGACATGGAAGCTGGCCGTGAGACTCTTGATCTGATCGTGACGAACGGGACCGTCGTCACAGGTGGTGGGCGGTACTCGGTCGCGGTTGGCGTCCGCAATGGCAAGGTCGTCGCGCTCGCCCCGGAGGAGCTGCTTCCACCGGCGCGACAGCGAATTGACGCGCGCGGCAACTACATCCTCCCTGGCATCGTCGACTCAGAGGCGCATCCGGGTTGTTACGTCCCGTTCGACTACGACATTCGAACCGAGTCTCGGGCCGCCGCCTGCGCCGGCGTCACGACGTGGGGCATCCAGGCACCCGTGACCCGGCTCGGAACCGAGCCGTTTCGAGAAGTTGTGCGACGGCAGGACGTGGTCTCCTTCAACCATGCCTTTCCTACCGCCCGCGACATCCTGAACTCCACGTCGCACGTTGACGCGTACCTGACCTACATGCTCGAGACGGACGAACAGGCGAACGAGATCCCTGAGTACGCCGAGAGCCACGGGGTCACCGGGTACAAGCTCTACCTGCAGACCCGCAGCCTGAAGGGCATGAGCGATGACTCGGACAGCAACTGGCCGTCTCGCCGCGCCGGCCTGGGCGCGGGCATCGACGACGGGACCGTCTTCCTGGTGATGGAGCAGGCCGCGCACCTGGGCTACCCGGCCATGGTCCACATCCACCCGGAGAACTGGGAGATCGGGCGCGTCTTCGAAGAGCGCCTCCGGGCGGCCGGGCGTACCGACTTCGCGGCATGGACCGACCGGTCGCCAGACTTCCTCGAAGCACAGCACATCCGTGCGTACGCCTACATGGCGCAGCAGACCCCCGGCCGCGTCCCCCTTTACATCCAGCACTGCACCACTCCCCTGAGCTTCGAAGAGGTTGTTCGTGCGCGGGCCGAGGGCGTGGAGATCTTCGCGCAGACCGGTCCGGCCTGGCTCTGGGGCGAAGGGGGCTTCGCGTGGCGCATCAACGTCCCCTTGCGGCGCCGCGAGAACGTCGAAGCCCTCTGGGTCGCACTCGCCGATGGCGTCGTCGACGTCGTCGGTTCGGACCACGTGGTCGGCTGGGAACCGGCGTCATACGAGCAGATGTATGACCCCAACATCTGGAACTGCCGCACCGGCTTCAGCCGGGTGGAACTGTTCCTCCCGGTCCTGTTGTCAGAGGGAGTGAACAAGGGCCGAATCACGCTGGAGCGACTCGTGCAGGTCAGCTGCGAGAACCCTGCCCGTACGAGCGGTTTGTGGGGCAAGAAGGGCTCGCTGTTGCCCGGATTCGATGCCGACATGGTGATCGTGGACCTCGGGCGTGAGGTCACCGTCGGCAAGGAGCACATCAACACTCGCACGGGATGGTCGGTCATGGAGGGGCACCGCTTCACGGGTTGGCCGGTGAAGACGATCCTCCGCGGACGTGTCATCGCCGAGTGGGCCGATGACTCGCCTGGCATGCGTCCAGTCGGCGAACCGCTCGGTCGGTACCTGCCGCGTACCCTGAGCGAGCCCGACGCGAGGTACGAGGTTGCTGGCCGGCTCGGCGTCCGCCAGCGGGACGTGCTGGGCAGCACCGACTTCCGACGCCCCGGGTTCACCGTTGACACTCAGCGCTATTTCGGCGTACGGGGCAGGCTCGATCGCGTTGGGTGAAGGGTCCGACCGGCCGTGGCACGCGATGATGTGCCCGGAAGACGGCCGTGGTCGATGCCGTTCGAATGAGGGCGTGCTGATCCGCGGCAAGTACATCCTCACCTCGGCAGAGCCCGAGGTGGTGCGGGACGGCGCCGTGCGCGTCGTGGGCGACACGATCCAGGACGTCGGATCGTTCGCGGATCTCTCCAGCGCCTTTCCCGAATGTGCCGTGTTCGGCGCAGCGAACGACATCGTCACTCCTGGCTTCATCAACGCTCACGGTCACTTCTCCGAAGCGCTGGTCACCGGAATCGCGGAGAACTTCGCACTCGGCGATTGGCTTCGCGTCCTGATCGACGCCATCGCCCCACACCTCGACCGCGAGAGTGCCTACATCGGCACGTTGCTCGGTGGCGTTCAGATGTTGCGGACCGGGATCACCCTGACGAACGACATGTTCGTCTGCGACCCGCAGCCTACTCCGGTCACCCCCGGAGTCGTTCACGCCCTCGAGGACCTGGGGCTCAGAGGTGTTGTCTCCTACGGCGCGAGTGATCGGCGCCCGGGCTCCGTGGCGGAGGACATCTTCGTCGAACACTCCG
>Ga0310828_1001105_pt1 | contig 18180 bp, 17 predicted proteins | sample WT_ome_3_FD_202242 | JGI IMG/M metagenome (GOLD analysis project Ga0310828, IMG submission 202242) | Sorghum-adapted microbial communities enriched on wild type (WT) sorghum from Joint BioEnergy Institute, Emeryville, California, United... ... | reverse complement strand
AAGTTGGCGACCAGTAGACGGTCTTTTTATCCTTATAGATATAACCGCGTCTAGCCATTTCGCCGAAAACGCGGATTTGCGCCGCTTCGTATTCCGGAAGCAGCGTGATGTACGGATTTTCCCAATCCCCGCGGACGCCTAGGCGTTTAAATTGGCTGCGCTGCCGGTCGATTTGTTCGTAGGCATAGTTTTTGCAAAGCTCCCGGAATTCGGCGACCGTCATTTTTTTGCGGTCGACCCCTTTTTTCGTGAGCGCCTGCTCAATCGGCAGCCCATGCGTGTCCCAACCAGGTACATAAGGCGCTTGGTAGCCCATCATTGAGCGGGAGCGAACGATCATGTCTTTTAAAACTTTGTTTTCCGCATGTCCAATGTGGATGTCACCATTTGCATAAGGCGGTCCGTCGTGTAAGACAAATTTTGGCCGGCCCTCTGTGCGTTCCAAACTTTTTTGATAAACATTTGCCGCATCCCATTCGGCCTGTAATACTGGTTCTTTATTAGGCAGATTTCCGCGCATCGGGAAATCCGTTTTCGGCATAAGCAGAGTATCTTTAAAATCCACTGTCATTCCTCCCAATTTTTTACAATAAAAAAGGCCCTCATCCGTAAGGGACGAGTAGGCCCGCGGTACCACCCTTATAGTCTGCGGAAAGAAGTCCGCAAACCACTTTGCTTTCTTAACGCAAAAGAAGGCGCCGTCACTTACTTCGCGTTTCGGTGACGGAGCTCTGAGGTGATTTTCATTATGCGAGCGCACCGGGCTCCCACCTTCCCCGATTCGCTGAACGAGCGCTTTTCTGCATAATGACTGTCCTCTTCATCGCTTTTCATTTCATCCATTTTTTTCATGACAATTTTATACGGTTAGTATATGAAAATCTTGACGCATTCGTCAAGGGTTTACCTTCACGTGTCCGTGCACATGATTATCTTCATTTTCTTCAAATTCTTCTATGGACTCGCTCAGTTTGTCCCAATCATCGCTTTTTAGTAATTCCAATTGAGCTTCAATTAACATCCGGAAGCGCGTGCGATAGACTTTTGCCTCTTTCTTTAGTTCTTCAATCTCCAGCGTGATTTTTCGCGATTTGGCCAATGCTTCATTGATGATGCGATCCGCATTTTTTTCCGCTTCTTTAATAATGAGACGTGCTTCTTTCGTCGCATTTTGTTTGACTTCTTCGGCCGTTTCCTGGGCGACGAGAATCGATTTATTTAACGTTTCCTCAATTGATGAAAAATGGCTGAGGCGCTCTTCTAACTTGCGCACGTTTTCTTCAAGCTGTTTTTTTTCACGGATGACAGCTTCATAATCCTTTATAATTTGATCTAAAAAATCATTGACTTCATCTTCATCATAACCCCGAAATCCACGCGTAAATTCTTTATTATGAATATCCAACGGTGTTAACGGCATGCTTGCACCTCCATGATTCTATGTAAAGTTGTTTAATTATTCGACAAGTCTCGTTTTGTTTCCTGCTTTTTTTTAAAAATGATTGCGTTTATTTCAAACGGCTGTAGTCGATCGAGAGATGCCCCCTTTTGGTCATCCCTTTTATAGCATCAAGGCGCGCGCGGCCAAAACCGCGAACGGATAATAGATCCCCAACCTCAAGCTCAAGGGAAGGTTTGTCCACGAGCTTCCAATTTACTCTGGCTTTTCCGGCTAAAATCACATCCTGTGCCTTTGCCCGCGAAAGATGGAAGATTTCGGATATCACCACATCTAGCCTGAGCGATGTGACAAAGCCATGTTTCTCCTCCCATTCTTCCTTCGGTTGAATGAGTTGATTAGCTTCGATTTCTCGGCATGAGACTTTCTGCCGTCCGACTTCCGTAAGATGAAGCCGCACATAATCGCGGATTTCTCTTGCGCAAACCCATTGAATGCGGCCCTCTTCGACTAAAATATCACCAAGTTTATCTCTCTTAATGCCAAGGGAAAGAAGCGCTCCAAGCAGATTCGGATGCTCGATTCGGACAAATTTCTGCGGGTAGACGAGTTCAAAAAAAGCAAGGGAAAAATCGCTTTCGTCACTGTAAGGCGGAAGAATGATGGCGCGTTTTCTCTCAGCCTGATCATACCCGCCGGAAAAAATCACGCGAACGGCTCCGGATACGCCGATGATGCTTCGAATGATGTCTTGTCTTCGCGGGTCTAAAAAATCGGTGCGGGTCGGTATAAAGCGTTCTTCTGCCCGTGTTTTCCAATCGAGCACGCGATCGACAAACGGCCGTTCTTCTTCATTAAAATGTTGATGGATCAAGACCATCACCCAAGCAATAAATATGGCAATTGATTCAAGCCGAGTCTTGCCAAATATAAAACGATAAAGGCAAGCCATGGCGAAATATCGATCATTCCGCCGATCGGCGGAATGATGCGGCGAAACGGTTCAAGATAAGGCTCACAGACTCTTGCAAATAGCTCGCCGATTGCCGACTGACGCACATTCGGTACCCAAGACATCAATATGTATATCAATAGAACCCAATAATAAATCATCAACAATTCGGACAGGATATTTGTTACCAAAAATAGGCCATTCAAAAGATTCACCTCACGGAATGGATGCAATTATCATTCATGAATGAGAAAGCTTTACGTCGTCACAAAACTTATGAACTGTTCGATGGAGCCTTCCAATATCCACTCATCTCTTCAATCCCAACGCTTTTCACAGCCTTTTTTCCATGACTTCCGAGATAACTCCATTGATATCCACATGTGCCGGCGCACATAGGAAAGTGTCGGGGCCGAGCTTTTGAATATGGCCATCCAACGCGTAGACAGCCCCACTAAGAAAATCGATCATCCGGCGAGCATCGACAATGCTTGCGCGCTGCAGATTGAAGACGACCGATCGCTTGTTTCGGAGATGGTCGGCAATGGTTTGCACATCATCGAAATGACGTGGCTCAATAAGCATGACTTCGGTCTTGGCTGGCGGTTCTTTGACGGCATGTAAAGTGACGATATTCGATTCGCTTCGGCGACTTTGGCGTTCGACATAAGGTTTTCTTCCAGGCTTACCAGAAGCGCCTTGGCGACGGCGAGAACCATCCTCTTCATTTTCCCAACCGAAGGCGTCTTTTATCACTTCATCGAAATCATCGTCAAGATCGAAAAATTTTTTAAAAGTCGTTTTCAACCCCATAGCCCTTCTCCTTTATCCTTCTTTGCCAACCAGCGCCGTTCCTATACGTACAAAGGTAGCCCCTTCTTCAACCGCTATGGTATAATCCCCGGACATCCCCATTGACAATTCATGACACGGGGCATGGGCCCAACCTTTGGCCTCAACGTCACGCTGTAATTCTTTAAGTTTTCGAAAAACGGATCGCAAAAGACTTTCGTCATTTGTTTGCGGTGCCATTGTCATCAGTCCAACCACTTGAATTTTGGAAAAGGTTTGGAGGGACTCGATAAACGGCACGGTTTCAACCATTGACAATCCATGTTTCGTCGCTTCACCGGAAACATTGACTTGAACAAAACATTTGACGGGTTGTTCCGCGCGCTTTTCAATCTCTTTTGCCAAGGAGAGTCGGTCGAGTGAATGAATATAATCGGCATAGGGTAGCACCATTTTCACTTTACGCGATTGTAAAGTGCCAATAAAGTGGAACGATACACCGTCTTCCTTTAAGGCTTCATATTTTTCAATGAGACCCTCTGGGCGATTTTCACCAATATGCCTTATGCCGGCAGAAACAGCTTCTTTGGCCTTTTGGGTGTTGACATATTTTGTCACCGCTATGACTTCAACTTCTGAGGCTTTTCGCCCCGCTTTAAGACAAGAGGCATTGATCTTTTCTTGAATGATGTGCAAGTTTTCTGCGACAGACATTTCAATCACCACTAAATATACCGATATAACCCATCATGCGGCCGGTCGGAGCTCCCTCTTTTCTGTGCGAATAAAAGAGATCCGTATGGCAACTTGTACAAAGGCCGGACATATGGATGGCTGCTTCAGGTAAACCGCTCCTTATCAAAATCTGTTTGTTTAATAAAGGCAAGTTCAACCGATAATGGCCTTTGGCTTTCGGCATTAATACATCCGGATGGTGTATCCCGGAAATGGCACGAACGCGCTCGGCCACCCTTTCATCGACTTCATAACAACAAGATCCGATGGTTGGGCCAATGGCGGCTTCCAAGTCAGAAGGTAACAAGCCAAAGGTTTCGGTAATCTTCTGAACCATGACAGCAGCGATTTCCCCGGTCGTGCCCTTCCAGCCAGCATGGGCGATCCCGACAACGGGTTGTGATTCACTCCAAAAAAACAAGGGGGTGCAGTCGGCAAAACATGCTGTAAGAAGTACATCCGGTGAATCGGTAAAAAGGCCGTCCATCCCCGATATGGCGCTTTCAATGTCTAAAGCGCCTTTGCCCTTATGAGCATGGGTGACGTGAGTGACAGCATGTCCATGTACTTGTTCCGCACCAATCCAATTTTCAGGGGCAAGGCCAATAAGCTCCCCCAAACGGCGGCGGTTTTGCGTCACTTTTACGGGGTCGTCACCGACATGGTAACCGAAATTCAATGACGAATACCTACCGGTGCTATACCCGCCGTTTCTAGTCGTCATGCCGGCCCGAATCGTTCCACTTTTCGTGTGAATAGGTGGAAGCGTCAAGTATTCAGGCTGGTGATTCTGAAAAATTTCTGTAGACATGGCATTCTCCTTCAGAGGAAAAGCATCTGTCTTTATCATACCATATTTTTTGCTTTGCGGGCATTAATGGTTTAAGTCTCGGGCGGTTTTTCATATCCGTTTGCGGCTTCATAGAAACGGACTAAAATGACATCCGCACCGATTCGAACAATATTTCGCCAAGGTATGATCACTTCGCTTTCTCGGCCAAAAATCCCGAGCATTTTGCCCGACCCAGGAATGATGAGATTTTCAATTTTTCCGGTTGTAATGTTGATGTCCAAATCACCAATATGCCCGAGCAACTTGCCATCTTCGACATTGACCACTTCTTTTGCTTGAAATTCCGAAATTCTCGTCAAGGGTTTCTCCTCCTTAAGTCTTCGATTGATCTTGTAACTAATATATGTCCAGTCATCTAAAAAAGACGCAAGGTGGGCGATCGTTGCGATGCTTACCTGTACCTTTTTTCATGATTAAATGAAAACAATCCTTACTTGACATGCTTGAATCCGTTCAACCTTCTTGATTCTGTCTTTGGTCAAAAAGGAAGAAAGGGATTCCGAATCAAATTCAGTTGCGTTTTATTTTTTCGTTTTAAAAGCAATAAAAGCGCCACTTAAACGTTGGCGCTTTCGTTCATGGATGAGATTGACAATCCCTCATGCACAGAAGGCGAGGAATTCGAGAACATACTGCACTTTGCCATATTTTTATGTAAACTCCTTGACTTAACTTTGGATGTTCTTATTCATTTCTTTTATAGCTGCCTTTTCCAAGCGGGATACTTGAGCTTGGGATATACCGATTTCTTCGGCCACTTCCATCTGCGTTTTACCTTGGAAAAAGCGCATCGACAGGATATTTTTCTCACGCTCATTCAATCGCGTCATCGCCTCCCGCAAGGCGATTTCTTCTATCCATTGGTTATCCTTATTCCGCTCATCGCTGATTTGATCCATGACAAAGATCGGATCCCCGCCGTCGTTATAAATCGGCTCAAATAAAGAAACGGGATCTTGGATCGCGTCTAAGGCAAAAACGACGTCTTCAACGGGAACATCTAAAACCTCAGCGATTTCGGACGGGCTTGGTTCGCGGGAGTATTTCGAAATGAGTTTTTCTTTAACTTGTAAAGCTTTATACGCAATGTCTCTGAGCGATCGTGACACCCGAATGGGGTTGTTATCGCGAAGGTAGCGGCGGATTTCTCCGATGATCATCGGAACGGCATACGTGGAAAATTTCACGTTTTGGCTTAAATCAAAGTTATCGATGGATTTCATAAGACCGATGCAGCCCACCTGAAACAGATCATCGACATATTCGCCGCGGTTATTGAAACGCTGGATCACGCTTAACACAAGGCGTAAATTGCCGTTAACAAGCTTTTCTCGGGCTGACATGTCACCGTTTTGCAATTGAACGAATAGTTTGCGCATTTCTTCATTTGTCAATACGGGAAGTGTGGATGTATCGACACCACAAATTTCCACTTTATTGCGTGCCATCTCATTCCCTCCCCAAACGGAGTGTTGTTCATGTAAAGTATCTCCGGGGGAGGGAAAATTATGCACTGCTATACGCCCACGCTTATACCATTTTGTTAAATTCCTTTTGGAGACGGCGAATGATCCGTTTTTCTAACCTCGAAATATACGACTGAGAAATGCCAAGTTGGTCGGCGACATCTTTCTGTGTTTTTTCTTTTCCGCCTGATAGGCCGAAGCGTAGTTCCATAATTTCTTTTTCGCGATCATTGAGCATGAGAATGGCCCGCTTAAGAAGCGTCCGGTCGACTTGCCGTTCCATATCCCTCGTGATGATATCTTCATCCGTTCCGAGAACATCGGATAAAAGCAATTCATTACCGTCCCAATCAACATTCAGCGGCTCATCAAATGACACCTCCGCGCGCGTTTTATTATTGCGCCGTAAATACATTAAAATTTCATTCTCAATGCACCGGGAGGCATACGTCGCTAGTTTAATCTTTTTCTCTGGATTGAAGGTGTTCACGGCTTTAATTAAACCAATCGTTCCGATGCTGATTAAGTCTTCGATATTAATTTTCGTGTTTTCAAATTTACGAGCGATGTAGACGACCAATCTTAAATTCCGCTCAATGAGCGTGGAACGCGCCTCTTTGTCCCCCTGTGCTAATTTTTCCAACAGCGCCTTTTCTTCTTCCTTTGTTAACGGAGGGGGGAGGGCTTCACTTCCCCCTATGTAATAAATTTCCTTGGGTTTTAGGCCGATTTTTTCAAGCAGGCGGTACCATTTTGTTTGAAGCAGAATCCAAATGCGTCTCATATTTACCCCTCCATTCAATTATGATGCCGGCAAGGCGGTACCTTGTTGGATGAGATCTGGGTGCAGGATGCAGTTAAAGTCGTCTTCCTCGGAAAGCTTCTGATTGGTAAAAGCCACGAGCACTTTCTGACACGAAAGCCGTCCTTCGGGATGTTCAATCACCACTTCATCGGGCCTGAAAGCGACGGTCAATTCGCTATGTCCGCTAACTCCCCGATATGGGAGAATGGAAACCCTCTTTACCCACGCTTCCGGGATTTGGCCGGTTGTTACGGCGGAGATTACATCCCCTGTTATTAAGGGTTCCGGTATAACCCCCAGAGCGGCTTTGTTTTCCACAAAAACAACGGGGAGTTGACGGGCGGGGTCATTGACTCCGTTTCCGGTATCAATCAATCCTTTGGCTTCAATCGTTTGATCATTAAAACGAATGGAGACAGGGAATATCCCATCGGTTTTCCATTTTCGTAGAGCGACATCCTCCATTCTTTTTCTAGAAAACCACCATAAAACCGGAAAACCGATGACAACAAGCGCCCAGCTGATCGGATCACCAAAACGCAGAGTACTGAAAGAAAGAAACGCCTCATATGATGCACTAGACTGAATGAAATAATGGATGGCAAATAGCGAGCCGCCCAGCATAAACGCGGTAAAATAAAACATAAAAAAATTCTTGATGAAAAAGGAAAAACGCCGGTAACCGAAAACGATCCAGACGATGATGGCGGAATAAACCAGCTTTCCGACCGGGTGATAAAAAACCGGAGACAGCGGTGTAAATAAAAATAAGACGATAAGAGAGCTAAACAATGTTCCAGCGGCTAAACGCCATGGCCGGACGTTCCGTTTCAGTACGATGGCTGTTAATTTTAATAACAAAAAATCAATAAAAACATTTAACAACCATACGACATCCAAGTAGACTATCAACCGCCTCACCCGCCGAATGTTGTTTGTCCTTAGTATAAACACGCGAACGGGAGAAGTCTGTCATTTTGGGGCGCGCATCAATTGTTATTTTGTAAAAATCGAAGGGGTTTTGTCGGTGGTTAGTTAGGTGAAGAAAATTGGTCTTTGAAAGGGAGAATTCTAAAAAATTTCCTCTGCCAAAATGCTAGCTCCGAAAAACCTTCTGAGCAAAGGTCAAGATCAATACCTTTTAGCTGGATTGAAAAATGATCGACATGCTTAACCGTACAAAAATAAATCACCCTTTCAAACCAAGAAGTTTGAAAGGGTGAACAATATCATTTAATTAAGGACGGCGTCGGTTGCGATTGCGCAAGAAAGCTGGAATATCCAGCGCGTCCTCTTCATCATTTAAAGAAGGCGTGGTACGCGGCGCCTCATAATCATTGCGATATACTGGCGTTTTGTTGCTATTTACGGAGAGGTTTGGTCGTTCACGGCGGATCGGCTGTGGGCGCTCGGGAGACTCTTCGAACCCGGTCGCGATGACGGTAACGACGATTTCATCCTTTAAGTCTTCACTGATGACTGACCCGAAAATCATATTCACTTCCTGGTCAGCGGCATTCATGACGATGTCAGCCGCTTCATTTACTTCATAAAGACTCAGATTCGTACCGCCAGTGATGTTCATGATGACACCTTTTGCGCCGTCAATGGATTTTTCCAACAAAGGACTGGAAATCGCCTTTTTCGCAGCGTCAACGGCACGGTTTTCCCCACTGGCAACTCCGATCGCCATTAACGCCGAGCCACCTTCTGTCATGATTGTTTTGACATCAGCAAAATCCAAATTAATCAAACCAGGAACGGCAATTAAGTCAGAAATCCCTTGGACGCCTTGTCGCAGGACATTATCAGCTTCGCGAAAGGCTTCTAGCATCGGCGTGTTGCGGTCAACGATTTCAAGCAGACGGTCATTTGGGATGACGATCAGCGTATCGACTTTTTCTTTCAGATTGCTGATACCGGTTGCTGCTTGCATGCTCCGCTTACGCCCTTCAAAGGTGAAAGGCCGGGTGCAAACGCCGACGGTAAGCGCTCCAAGGTCTTTAGCAATTTCAGCGATGACGGGAGCCGCACCAGTGCCTGTTCCCCCACCCATCCCCGCCGTAACAAAGACCATATCTGCTCCGGCGAGCACAGCTTCGATTTGTTCACGGCTTTCTTCGGCCGCTTTTTTACCTATATCAGGATTAGCCCCGGCTCCGAGACCGCGGGTCAATTTTTCACCTAATTGCAATTTCGTTGGTGCTTTAGATAATTTTAAGGCTTGGGCGTCGGTGTTAACGCATATGAATTCCACGCCTTGAACACCGCTTTCGATCATGCGATTGATGGCGTTCGAACCACCGCCTCCGACCCCGATCACCTTTATATTTGCGAGTTGATCCATCTCCATATACTCCAACATGCTATTTCCTCCTATATAATAATTCCCTCGCAAGATTAATCGAAGAATGATTCATAGAGACTTTTCATTCTGGAAAGGACGCCGGCTTTTTGCTTTTTCGGCTCGGATTGTCCAGACCGTTTCGCGTTAAACCGCTTATGAGGCGTTTCACTACTATGCGGTGAAACGGCTTTGGCGACATCTTTTCCTTGTATTTTCACATTATGATAGGCAAATTTGATCAATCCAACGGAGACGGTATATTGTGGCTCACGAACCCCGATATAATCCGGGATCGCCACTCGTACATTGTGATCGAGTTCGTGTTGTGCTAACTCGAGAACGCCGGGCATAGCCGTCGTGCCCCCTGTCAATATGTAACCTCCGGGTAAATCATAAAAACCCATGCGCCGAATTTCTTCTTGGACCATATCTAGAATCTCTGCCATGCGCGGTTCAATGATATAGGCGAGATCCAGTTGCGTGCGAATTTCTTCGGCTGATGAACCAATTTTGGACACTTTCACCTTTTCATCAACAGACGCTAATCCGTAAAAGGCATGTCCATGTTTAATTTTTATTTTTTCGGCTTCTTCCATCGGTGTTCTTAATCCGATCGACAAGTCCTTTGTCACGTGATTACCGCCAACCGGCAGGACCGAAGTGGCCATCAAGATGCCTTGATCGAAAACGGAAATCGTCGTGGAACCACCGCCGATATCCACCAATGCGACGCCGATGTTTTTTTCGTCTTTTGATAACGCCACGGAACCGAGCGCAAGCGGCGAAAGACAAATATCCGCAATCTCGAGACCAGCCTTTTCCACGCAGCGCAATAAATTGTGGAGAATCGTCTTGGATCCGGTGATAATCGTTCCTTCCATCTCCAAACGCACACCGATCATGCCGCGCGGATCATTGATCTCCTCCAGTCCATCGACGATAAACTGGTGGGGAATGCAGTCGATGATTTCTTGTTCGGGTGGGATCGGGATGACCTGTGCCGCCTCAATAACACGCGCGATGTCTTCATCACCGATTTCTCTCGTCTCACTTGATACAGCCACGACACCGTGACAAGGTTGCAAATGAACGTGATTCCCACTCACGCCGACAATGACACTTTGAATTTTAAGACCTACCATTCTTTCAGCTTGTTCAACGGCATTCTGTATGGAACGCACGGTTTCATCAATATCGACAATCGAGCCTTTCTTTATTCCGCTTGATGGTGCCTTACCTATGCCAATGACATTGAGCGCATCTCCTGCCATTTCACCAATGATGACTTTAACTGTGGATGTACCGATGTCCAAGCTCACATAAATATCCTTGTTGTTCAATTCCCGGCACCTCCCTTGCCCTTTCGCTCATTTATATTCATGAGTCTTAAAACATCGAAATAGAGTCATAGAAAAATATTCAACAAAGAGTCACGTGAATCCTTTTTTCTTTTATTATTTTTCTCATTGTTTCTTTATTATTTAAATGGATGTTCACTTCAGTTCCGTCATTGGGCACGATTTTCCATCCGCAGCTAAATACTAGTCTACACGAAGTTCATAACTGAGAAAATATGTCATTTGGTCATTTATTGTTATTTGCCACTAGTCTTTTTGTCCTTAGACTCAGAAAGCGGCCGCCAAGAAGCCCCCATCGTTAAATCGATCACGCCTCGACCCTTTTTATCTTCGGATAAAATGGTCATAATCCCCGGGTAAAGCTTCATTTTATCAGCCAAAGTTCCGATCTCTGCCAAAACTTGCTGACCACCATTCATATAAAGCACAATCAAATCTTCGTCTTTCGCTTCATCGGCTGGTAAGATTTCCGATATCGTATGTACTAAGGCCGGCGGCATCCGGGTTAGCTGCTTCGCTAAACTTTCGAGGGCCGCACCTTCTTTAAATCCGTGTATAATCGGCGCATCCGTTGGTAAAATTTGTTCGGGATCCTGCTTGACAATCGCCCCATTTTCCAAAATAGGAATATAAACATCCCCATTTTTAAGATAGGCGATGCGGCGGTATTCCGTAATTCGGATATCAACGGTTGCCGGAAACTGTTTTCGAACGTCAGCCTCTTTGACCATGATTAATTTTTTTATATCCGCTTCCGCCTTTGCCGCGTTAACATCCCAAATTTTACTTTTTTCGGAGAGGTGGGCAGCTTTTTTCACCGCATCCGCCGAAATATGGTGATTGCCCTTAACGACGAGATGGCGGACATTGCTTATGGGAGAAACGAGGTAAACCAACACAGCGATAAGCAGAAAAAAAATCGTGGAATAAATGATGAGTCGGCGGTTGGCCTTTTGGCGGCGTCGTTCCTTTAATTTCGGTATCCGATCATCAAGGTGAATCACTTTTTTATCGGTCATAATTACCCCGTCCAAAAATCGTCAACATGTATATAGACTATTATAACATTTATTTCGGATCGCTTCTTGCATTTCTTGATCCATTTTTCCCCTAACTGTTCATAACGGTTTGAACGACCTGGTAAAGCCGCTCTGCCGCATCTGGGATGCCAACTTTACGCGCAGCGGTTTTCATTGCGGTTAATCGCTCTTCGTCTGTCAATATACGGTCTATCTCGCTTAAAAGGCGCTCGCCGCTTAATTCCTGTTCCGTGATTACTAACGCTGCCCCGCTCTTCTCGAGAGCTCTTGCGTTTTTCTCTTGATGATTATTCGTCACATAAGGGCTTGGAATGAGAATGCTTGGTAACCCGAGTGCTGTTAACTCGGCGATCGTTGTTGCTCCTGCTCTTGAGACAACAAGATCTGTCACCGCCAAAACGTCAGCCATATTGTGTAAAAACGGTTTAATGATGACGTTCGGCGCAAGACCGATTCTTTTTGCTTCTTCTATCACTTTATCATAATGAACATCACCGGTCACATATAAAATTTGGTAAGCTTTATCCTTTATTTTCCCGAGAAGTGCAAGGACTGCATCGTTAATCGGCCTTGCCCCGCGGCTACCACCAAAAATTAAGACAGTCTTTTTGCCTGGGACAAGCCCTGTGGCGTCATAGGCTTTTTTTCGGTCACCGTTCAAAATTTCAGATGCTCGCGGATTACCGGTGACAACGGTTTTTTCTTGCGGAAAATATGCCGCCGCTTCCTTCATCGATACAGCTATTTTATCGACATATTTGCTTAAAAATTTATTCGTTAATCCCGGAACGCTATTTTGCTCATGGATGACAGTTGGCACACCGCTTTTGGCCGCTGCATAAAGAACAGGGCCGCAAACATATCCCCCGGTGCCAATCACCACATCGGGATTAAATTTATGAATAAGCCGCTTGGCTTTCGCCTGAGCGCGAATAAAGTTGATCACCGTCTTCACGTTTTCCAATGAAAGTTTTCGTTTAAACCCGGTAATGGCAAGCGATGTAAACGGGATATTATCGCGAATGACTAACTTTTGTTCGAGTCCATTACGCGCACCGATGTATAAAAACGATGCGTCGGGGTGGTGTTTTTGAATCTCGTGAATAAGTGCCAATGCGGGGTAAATATGACCGCCGGTACCCCCGCCTGAAACAATGATATTCATGTTCATCCTCCAAATTCTTAAGTCATGTCCTATATGTACATTCGTACGTACTAACTTTTTATTGTCTCAGATATCATCAAAATAGAAAAAACTTGGCTCTGTCGAGTCTTAAAGGCGATGGCAGAGCTATGCCCTAATGCTCGCCCAAAAAAATTATATACTTTTCTTACCAGAATAAACAAACCCTGTCCATCAACAGGGTTTGTCACATTAATATTACATATGTATTACAGCTTTGAAAAACGACTAATATTTAATAAAACACCGATCGAGACAAGAATGAGTGTGAGCGACGACCCGCCATAACTTAAAAACGGCAACGTAATCCCCGTCACAGGCATCAGTCCGGTGACGACCGCGATATTGATCATCACTTGAATGGCGATCATGCCGATGATCCCCACGGCGAGCAGGCTTCCAAAAAGATCGGGAGCACCCATCGCAATGCGGATGCCGCGCCATAAAAGCAAACAGAACAAAAGCAGAACGAAAACGGCGCCGATAAAACCTAACTCTTCCGAAACGATCGAAAAAATAAAATCTGTCTGCGGTTCAGGCAAGTATTGGAATTTTTGCCGACTTTGCCCGAGCCCGAACCCTAGGAGGCCGCCCGGGCCAATCGCATAAAGCGACTGGATGATTTGAAAGCCGCTACCGAGTGGATCCTGCCATGGGTCCATAAAAGAAGTAATGCGTTGAATGCGGTACGGCGCCGATATAATTAAACCAGCAAAACCGATAAGACCCATGATCCCTATAAAAACGAAATGTTTGATTCGGCCGCCGGCAACAAAAATCATCATCATACACGTGGCCACGAGCACCGTACCAGTTCCCAGATCCGGCTGTAGCATAATCAATCCAAAAGCGAGAAAAACGATGCTTAAGGTGGGAACCAACCCTTTTTTTATGGTCGTCACATACTTCTGGTTTTCAGATAAGTATTTTGCGAGAAAGATGATCAAACCCATCTTCATAAACTCAGAAGGTTGTATGGAAAAAGCACCGACGCCGAGCCAGCTACTCGCGCCACCTCGGACGCGCCCCACTCCGGGGATGAGAACAAGAATCAGCAATATAAAACAAGCGAGAAGCAAAACTTTCGACCACGACCGCCATGTCCAATAGTGGATATTCATCACGATAAACATCGCACCGATGCCGAGGCCGGCAAACAACAACTGCCGTTTGGCAAAATAGAAGGCATCATCAAATTTATATGACGCCCACACGGCGCTAGCACTATAAACCATAATCAGTCCGATGGACAAAAGCGTCAAGGTGACCGCAATCAGGAGAAAATCCGGTGCCGCTTTCGAATTCGGCATTTCGTACACCTCTTTACTGTAGAAATAGCCTGTCTACTTTAGCGTATGCACGGATTTTATAAACATGTCTCCTCGTTCTTCAAAGGAACGGTATTGATCCCAACTCGCACACGCCGGTGATAAGAGAATGATATCACCCGGATCGGACAGTTCAAAGGCGCATGGGACCGCCTCCGTTACATTATTGACAAATCGGATGGTTTTCACACCCGCTTCCTTTGCGGCCATGGCGATTTTTTCCTTCGTCTCGCCAAAGGCGATCAATGCTTTCACGCGGCGAAGATAAGGGACGAGCGCATCAAAGCTGTTTCCTCGATCCAATCCACCGGCAAGAAGAATGACGGGTTCCTTGAAAGCTTCAAGCGCTTTTGTCGTCGCCAGAATATTTGTCGCCTTTGAATCGTTATAAAACTTGCGCCCTGCAATCGTCTCAATAAATTGCAAGCGATGCCGTACCCCAGTAAAGGAGCGGAGCACGTTTTGGATAAATGGCGTATCCACCCCCAGGGTCTTAGCAACGGCGAGCGCCGCTAAGGCATTGGCGACATTATGAAGAACCGGTGGCATCGCCAGCTCCTCCCGCTTCAAGATGGGCTCATCTTTATAAAACAACGTATCGCCCAATAAATAAGCGCCATCGACTTTTTCTTTAATCGAAAATGGCACGTTCTTTGCTTTCGTCGAACGAGTAAAATGAATGACTCTTTCATCATCGGCATTGTAGACAAGATAGTCATCAGCCGTTTGATTCATCGTGATGCGCGTTTTCGCCTCACCGTAGGCTTCCAACGTACCGTGATAATCCAAATGGGCTTCGAATAAATTCAAAAACACCGCCACCTTTGGGTGAAAGCGTTCGGTGCCTAATAATTGAAAGCTCGACAATTCGCTGACGATGATGTCATTCTCCCCAGCCTCTTGAACCACTTCGCAAAGGGCGGTTCCGATGTTTCCGGCAACAATGGGGGTTTTCTGTGAACCTTTGAGCATTTCTCCAGTCAGCATCGTTGTGGTTGTCTTCCCATTCGAGCCGGTAATGCCAACGAATGGACTTTCAGAAAGGCGGTAGGCAAGTTCCACCTCCGTCCATATCGGTATGCCGTAAGCGATCGCCTTTTCGACTAAAGGATTGGTATACGGTATACCGGGGTTTTTAATCATTAGATCCGTCGCATCTGTAATGATGTCATCCGGATGGCCGCCGCCATACACTTCAGCCCCGAGCGCTTCGAGTTCTTGCGCCTCTTTGGAATGATCAAGCGGCATCCGATCGTTGACCGTTACGGATGCCCCTAAGCGAAGCAGCGTCTTGGCAGCCGCATAACCACTTTTCGCCAAGCCCAGGACGACCACTTGTTTGTTTTGAAAAAGATCCGTTTGCTTCATCATTGACTCCCCGATTCTTTTCAGTCACTTACAGCCAAATTTTAACATAAATGCCAAGTGCGGCAAAAAGCAGTCCAACAAGCCAAAAGGTCGAAACGATTCGCCATTCATTCCAGCCGGATAAAACATAATGGTTGTGAAGCGGGCTCATTTTAAAGAAGCGTTTGCCCCCAGTTGCTTTAAAATAAGCGACTTGAATGATGACGGAAAGCGTTTCGATGACAAAGACACCGCCGATAATGATGAGAATGATTTCCGATTTCGTTAACATGGCGACACCAGAAAGCAAGCCACCAAGTGCCAGTGACCCTGTATCGCCCATGAATACCTTAGCCGGGTGGGCGTTAAACACAAGAAAACCGAGCAGCGCGCCGCAGACAGAAGCGGCGACGATCGCGACATCCATATACAGTTCGTGATAACTGATGATAGCAAAAGCGGCAAAGCTAATGGCCGCCGTACCAGAAAGGAGACCATCTAAACCGTCCGTTAGATTGGTGCCGTTTGATGTCGCAAGCATCATCAACACCGCCAATAGGAAATAGCCCCAATATAAATCAATTGAGAGACCCGTTCCCGGAAGTTCGACGGCCGTAGAAAAATCGAATTGCAGAAGCAGGATATAAAAAATCAAAGCGACGACAATCTGCCCTAGCAGTTTCTGCTTAGATGTCAAACCAAGATTGCGTTTCATAACAATTTTGATAAAATCATCCAAAAAGCCGATCAACCCATAACCTAGCGTGACGAACAAAAGTAACCAAACTTTATGCGTTAATAAGCCATATTTTGATGCCGTATACAACGCACCGACAATCAAGCCGAAGATGATGATAACCCCGCCCATTGTAGGTGTACCCGCTTTTTTTTGGTGGCTTTTCGGGCCTTCTTCGCGGATGTATTGACCAAATTTCAATGTTCTAAGAAGCGGTATAAAAATCGGTGCAAAGACGACGGCCACGAGAAAACTTACGATGATGGCCACAATCATTACCGTTGTCAAGAACCATTTCCCCCTTTAAGTGATGCAACCAGCGTTTCAAGTTCAGCTCGCCGGGACGCCTTAAATAACATAACCGTATCGGATGTGGCCAATGCCTGTAAATATGGAAGGGCTTCTTCTTTTGTTTTAAAACTGCGTATATCCGTAGCTAAAGATTTTTGCCGTGCCGCTTCAGCAATCCATTCCCCTTTGTTGCCAATGGTCACTAAATGAGTAATGTGATCGGTGATATGATCTGCGACTTGTTCGTGCATCACTTTCTCCTCATGACCCAGCTCATACATATCCCCTAGAACGGCGACTTTTCTTTTATAACGGGTAAGTGCTGACAGCGTTTCAAGCGCCGCTTTCATAGATGTCGGGCTGGCATTGTAAGCATCATTGATCAATAGCGTTCCCGCCGGCCCTCGATCCGCCTCCAACCGCATGCCCGTAATTTTCAATTTTGTCAATGCGGTGCGAATAGCCTCTTGCGCCATCCCTAACCTGCGGGCCACGACAAAAGCATAAGCGGCATTTTTTACATTGTGCCGACCCATGATGGGAATATGAAGCGCCTCTCCATTTATCTTAAATGCCGTCCCGTTCTCATTAACTTGAACATCGGAGATGACCCAATCATTTCTAGCACCAAAACCGCAACGACTGACGCGAGCATCTTTTTGTTTCAGTGTGACATCACGAAGGAGGGCTTCATCGCCGTCAACAATGAGCCAACCGTCATCCTTCAAACCTTCTGTAATCTCTAATTTCGCTTTGGCGATGCCCTCACGGCTACCAAGAAATTCGATATGGGATTCACCAATATTTGTGATGATGGCAATATCAGGCTCTGCGATGGTGCTGAGCACTTGAATTTCTCCAAAATGATTCATGCCCATCTCAACGACCATCACTTCGCAATCGTCATTGAGCGCACATAAGGTTAACGGTAAGCCGATATGATTGTTCAGATTGCCTACATTTTTTTGCGTTTTAAAAGACGTTGCTAAGACGCTTGCAATCATATCCTTCGTTGTGGTTTTGCCGTTGCTGCCCGTGACGGCCACGACAGTCGGGTCAACTTCACGGCGCCTCTCTGAAGCGATTTGCTGAAGGGCCCTTGTTGTATCCGCTACGAAAAACAACGGAAAGTCATGGGCAAGCTGTGCCGGAACTGGGCGGTCTTTTTGCCAAAGCGCACAGACCGCACCGTTTTTGATGGCTTCTTCTAGAAAATCGTGACCGTCAAAGCGCTCACCCACAATGGGAATAAACAAGCCATTTGGTGTGTGTTTTCGGCTATCGATAAAAACGGAAAGCGGTCGTAAATGATGATAATCTCCTCTCTCAGAGAGGGCGACCTTTTTTAAAATGTCAATGCGAATTCCCATTATTGAAGCGCTCCTTTATTGCTTCCTTAGCGACGAGGCGATCATCGAAATCGATCACTTTCTGACCGATGATTTGGTACGTTTCATGGCCTTTTCCAGCAATCAATACAATGTCACCGGCCTCGGCCAAATGAACCGCTTCCGTGATCGCTTCCCGGCGGTCGGAAATTTTGCGATA
>Ga0310828_1001100_pt1 | contig 18312 bp, 18 predicted proteins | sample WT_ome_3_FD_202242 | JGI IMG/M metagenome (GOLD analysis project Ga0310828, IMG submission 202242) | Sorghum-adapted microbial communities enriched on wild type (WT) sorghum from Joint BioEnergy Institute, Emeryville, California, United... ... | reverse complement strand
TCGTCTTCGCGAAGGATGTGCGGCAGGTGCTTTCCTACGTTGAAACGCGGAATGCCGATGCCGGCCTGGTATACCGCACCGACGCGTTGTCCTCCGGGAAGGTGAAGGCGGCCCTTGTCGTCGACCCCGCCGGCTATTCCCGGATTGAATATCCCGTAGGCGTGATAAAAACGTCCCGGCACGTCCGGGAGGCTGCGGATTTCGTCCGCTTTCTGCGCAGCCCGGAAGCGATGAAGGTGTTCGCTTCGTACGGGTTTACGGAGGCGGGAGCGCAGTGACTGGGGGAACGATCTCCGATTTTCTGACGCCCGTCGGACTGTCCCTGAAAGTCGCCGCTGTCTCCGGAGCGGCGGCTTTTCTCCTGGGGGTGGCGGCGGCCTGGGGGATGGCCGGCAAGAGGTTTTTCGGCCGGACGCTGGCGGATGCCTTCTTCCTTCTGCCCCTGGTACTGCCGCCGACCGTAGTCGGATTTCTCCTGCTTCTGCTGCTGGGAAGGGGAAGCTTTCTTGGACGCCTGGTCGAGTCGCTGTTCGGCCATTCGCTCGTTTTTACCTGGTGGGCGGCCGTGATCGCCTCGACCGTGGTCGCTTTTCCGCTGGTGTACCAATCGGTCAAGATAGGCATCCTCTCCGTGGACCGCGAGTATCTGGAGGCGGCCCGTTCCATGGGGGCCGGTTCATGGCAGGTGTTCGTCCATATAACGCTGCCGCTTTCCTGGAGAGCCCTGCTGTCCGGCTATTTGCTCGGAACCGTGCGCGGACTGGGGGAATTCGGCGCCACGCTGATGATTGCCGGGAACATACCGGGCCGGACGCAGACGATCCCGACCGCGATTTATTTGGCGGCGGAAGCGGGCAAGATGGGGCTGGCCGGCGCCTGGACGATTTCCGTCATTGCCATTTCCCTGGGGTTTCTCTGGCTGATCAACCGGAAGCTCTCATAATTTTTCGTTCGGCTGGCGATATATAGGGTAGTTGACGTTATATCCCATATCCTATACTAAAGGTGTGATCAAGATGATATCGCTTAGCCATGACAGAAAAATCCAGGCAGACTACTCGGGAATAAACGAATCGGACCTTGAGCTGCTGAAGCGGCATGAAGCCGACTTTCACGCCGTCGCGGAGCAAGTGGTCGAGGAGCTGTACGAGCGGATCACCCGTCAGCCCGAGCTGAGGCAAATCATTGAACAAAACAGTACGCTGGAGCGGCTGAAGGAAACCCAGCGGGCCTATCTGCTTTCCCTGGCGGAAGGAAGGCTCGACGAGGAATTTGTTCGCCAGCGGCTGGAGATCGGCAAGATTCACTCCCGCATCGGCCTGTCGCAGCAGTGGTTTCTCGCCACATACACGCATTATCTGGATATTTGCACCCGCCATTTCCGAAGTGCCGCACCGCAAGACTGGCAGGATGTGATCCGGGCGTTGTACCGATTGTTCAACTTTGATTCCCAGCTCATTCTGGAGGCGTACCAGACGGAAGAGAACGAAAAAATCCGGCAGCTGGTCGGGTCGAAGGAGAAGGCGCTTGCGGCGATCGATTCGGCGCTTGAAGGGCTGGCCGGCCTCATGACCAAGCTGAGCGGCAGTTCGCGGGCTGTAGCGGAGACTGCGGTGCATACCGCACGTCTGCAGGAGGAATCCGGACGGAAAATCGAAGACCTGACGACCGAACTTGGCAAGATCGAAACGATGGGGGGACTGATGAAGGAAATTTCCGAACAGACCCACCTGCTTGGTCTGAACGCGGCCATTGAAGCGGCGCGGGCCGGCGACCAGGGGCGGGGATTTGAAGTGGTGGCCAACGAGATCCGCAAATTGGCCAGCCATACCAAAGGTTCGCTGGAATCCATCCAGGACAAGCTGAAGGAAATATCGGTTATCCTGAAAGAGGTTCGGCAGCAGAGCGATCAGACGACGCACTATGCCCAGGAACAGGCTGCCAGCTCCCAGGAATTGACCTCCTTCGTGGAGATGATCGGGCATGTCGTTCAGGAACTGGAGAAGGCCAAGGAGCTGTCCCGGCAATAAACGGGAACATGCCGCAATATGCTTGATAACGGAACAGGCGGACCGCAATGGAGGGTCCGCCTTTTTTCGGTACGTGGAGGGCCTTGCGGGCAGGCATTGTGTTATCGCTTGCAAAAGAGGTATGATAAAGAGGAAAGTCCGTGAAAAGGGAGGATACTCATATGCTTACAAGAAGACTGGGCAAGCTTGGATTCATGAGCTCGGTTGTCATGTTCGGCGGCGCCAAGCTGGGGAACGTCAGCCAGGAGACGGCCGACCGCTCCATTGCCTTCGCGCTGGAACACGGCGTCAACCACATCGATACGGCGGCCAGCTACGGGGATTCGGAAATACGGCTCGGCCCTTGGATGCCGAAAATCCGCGACCGTGTTTTCCTTGCCACCAAAACCGGCGCGCGGACGCGCGAAAAAGCCCTGGAAGAAATCCGCCGGTCCCTCGAGCGGCTGCAGGTGGAATCGGTCGATCTGCTGCAGCTTCATTCCGTCGGCACTTTGGAGGAGCTGGACAAGTGCACCGCCAAGGGCGGCGCCCTGGAAGCGGCAATCGAAGCGAAGGAACGGGGCTGGATCAAGGCGATTGGCATTACCGGCCACGGTCACGAGGCGCCTGCCACCCATCTGGAGGCACTTTCGCGTTTTCCCTTCGAGGCCGTCCTCTGCCCGCTAAATTACCGGCTCTACTCCATACCCGCTTACCGGGAGGACTTCGACGCCCTTGTCCAGGAAACCAGGAAACGGGATGTGCCGCTGCGCGTCATCAAAGCAATCGCCAAACGCCCCTGGGAAGAAGGCGCGAAGCGGAAATATGCGACCTGGTACGAGCCCTTCGATGATCAGAAAATCATTGACGCCTGCGTACATTTCGTGCTGTCCATGGACGGAGTGGCCGGGTTTGCCAGCGCGGGCGAAGTCGAACTGTTCCCGAAGATTGTCGACGCCGTGGAACGTTTCGGCTCGATGACAAACGAGGAAGCCGAAGCGATACTCAGCCAGCTGCCGGATTACGCAAGTCCGTTTGGAGCCAGCACCTCCATCGCTTAGGCTGACAAAAAACCGGCGGCGGCAGGCCCGGTTTGACCGGTCTGCCGCCGCCGGTGTTTATGCCCCGCGGCCCGGCCGCAGGACGTGCCTCCGCGGATCCCGCTTGGCGCGGCCGGCAGCCGGGCGCGCTACAGCCGTTTCATCCCTGCCCGGTCCACCCGGGCCCGGCCACGGCCTGCCAGCGCTCGCGGATCGCGGCCAGCTCCTCCGCCGGAAGCGGGCCCGCCTCCAGCATCGCGGCGTTCTGCCGCCAGCGCCCCGGGTTCGCCGTGCCGACAATGGCGGTGTGCACGCCCGGCAGGCTGAGCGTAAAGCGCAGGGCCGTCGCGATGGACGTGTCAAGGCTTTGCCGCAGGAACGGGTAGGCCAGCTCCTGCAGCCGCTCCCAGTACACGTGGTGGTAAGCATCGGCAGGCTTCGTTCCGCTCCGCCAGCAGGCGTTGGCGATCGGCCGTTTGGCGATGACGCCCATCCCGCGCTTGCGCGCTTCCGGCAGAGTCAAATCCACGGCCTGCTGATCGGCTATGTTGATGGACGTCTGCAGCGAGTCGAACGCCCCGCAGGTTACCGCGTAGTAAGCCGCCGCCCCGTCGCCGCTGTAGCCGATATAGCGGGTTTTTCCGGCGTCGCGCGCTTTCTGGAGCACCTCGATCACTTCTCCCCGGCGGAGAATCTCCTCCGAACAGCTGTGCAGATGGATGAGGTCTACGTAATCGGTTTTCAGCCTTCGCAGGCTGCGGTCAATGCTCGCCTCCAGCATGCGCGGATCCCAGTCCTGCCCTTCCAGTCCGGAGGCGTGTCCGCACTTGGTGAACAGGTAATAATCGCCGCGCCGGTGGCTGACGGTCTTGCCGATCAGCTCCTCGCTGTTCCTGTAGCACTCCGCGGTATCAATAACGTTCAGTCCGGCATCCAGGGCGCTGGACAAGAGTTCTTCCACCGTTTTCCCGGTCGCGCCCTGAAAGCCGATCTCCGCTCCGCCGAAACCGAGAATGCCGACCTGCATATCCGTTGATCCAAATTGACGTTTTTCCATCATGCTTCGCCTCCTGTGCGGAACGCCGCGAACGATGCTTCGGTTCCGGAACCTCTCCGCCGGACACCGCTGCAAAAACGGCCGCAAAGTCCGGAACAACCGGTCTGCGGCCGTTTGCGGCGCGCCATGCAAATGTTATTCCACGCGGACGGCCTGTTCCTGCGCCTTCAGGCAAAGCTCGGCCGCCTTGAAGGCATGCTCCTGGGTCATGGCGTTCTCCGTGCGGTTCAGGCAGTCGAGAATGAGCTGGCCGAAGAACGGGAAGCCGACCTTGCCGCGCAGCGACAGGTGGTGTTCCCCCTCGTGATTGACCAGATAAAGCTGATCCCCTTCCTTGTCGCGGGCGATATCGATATATTTGCGCAGCTCGATATAGCCGTCGGTGCCGAGGATGATGGTCCGGCCGTCGCCCCACGTCCCCAGGCCGTCCGGCGTCAGCCAGTCGACGCGGAAATAGTTCGTCGCTCCGTTATCGGCCACCAGTGTCGCATCGCCGAAATCCTCCAGCTCCGGATATTGCTTGTGCTTGTAGTTGGCGACCTTGCTGGCGATTACCCTGGCATCCCTGGCGCCGCTGAAATACAGGAACTGTTCGATCTGATGCGAGCCGATGTCGCACAGAATGCCGCCGTACATGTCCTTCTTGAAGAACCAGTCCGGGCGGGTCGGGGCGCTGATGCGGTGCGGACCGGTGCCGATCACCTGCACGACGCGGCCGATTGCGCCATCCTGAATCAGCTGGCCGGCGTAAACGGCGCTTTCCACGTGCAGCCGTTCGCTGTAGTAAACCGCATACTTGAGGCCGGTTTCGGCCGTCTTCTTGCGGGCCCTTTCCAACTGCTCCAGCGTCGTGAACGGACATTTGTCCGTAAAGTAATCCTTGCCGTGTTCCATGACGCGGAGTCCCAGATCACAGCGCAGCGCGGGAATGGCGGCGCCGGCGACCAGGCGGATCTCCGGATCGTTCAGAATCTGTTCCTCGCTGTCGGCCGGTTTAACCTGGGGATAGCGCTTTACAAACGCTTCCACTTTCTTCGGATCGGGATCATAGACCCAGCGAAGCTCTCCGCCGGCTTCTATCAGGCCGTTGCACATTCCGTAAATATGGCCGTGGTCCAGGCTGATGGCCGCAAAAGGAAATTCCCCGGCGCCGACGACCGGCTTCGGCTTGCCCTGGGGCGCGTAGTTCATACCGTCGTTTTTGTTCAAGTTCCTCTTCCTCCCTGTTATGACTGCTGGATTTTGCTCGCGCTTGTCCCTCTTATTCTATCAAATTTCGGAGGGAAAATGTCACTCCTTTTTTGCCGGCGCAGGAAATCGCCGCGCCGGCGAGCCTGAATAGGGGAGCGGTTTCAGTTCTTTCCCGGGCGTGCGGGACGGGGCGGGATTCGGCTTTGCGGAACGGATCCGGGTTGTCCCATACCCGCCCGCGGGAGCGGATGACCACAAACGGGCCGGCCGAACCCGCCAGCCACACCCGGGTTCCCGTCCAGCCGAGCCCGGCCGGCCCGGCCCGGAACAATCCGGGAAACAAGTCCGCCGGAGCGTGCCCGGGCACCATCAAGGAGCGGCAGCCGCCGCCGGCGCAAGGCACGGAGGACGGCCGGGGAAACTGTGCCCGGGACCCTCCGCGAATTCCGCATGGTGGAAGCCCCTCCGGCGTGTATGCCGCCGGTGCGGCGTCATTCGAGCAGATGCTTGTATTGGTTGAAGTCGATCTCGTTCTTTTGCAGAAATTCCACCAGGAATTTATGATCCCGCTTTGGAGTGGCGAGCAGGTAGCCTTTCAGGCAGTGCTCCCGGGTTACCCGGTCGGCGCCGCTTTCCAGCGCCACTTGCCCGATTTTGGCGGCGATCGAGTGGCGGGCGATGTCGCGGAAAGGTTTCGGGACGGGCTCGACCAGCTGCTCAAGGAAGCGCCTGGACTCCTCGGTCCACAGATGCCTGGACGATTCGACATAGTAGTTCTGCCAGTCCAGCTTCGACTTGCCGTCGCCCATCGGCAGCACCTTGAAAAACTTGCGGAACATGAAATAGCCGCCCACCGACATGAAGAAGAGCAGCACCACCGCCCAAAAGACGAGGAACCACATGAAATAGGGATTCAAACCGTTCACCAACAGACTCCCCTCCGGCAAGATCAGACATTCACACGTATTATACCCCAATTGTGGATTTCTGGCGACAATCCTAGTAGAATAGGGAGATAGGCCAGTGTAAAGGAGAGATTTGCGTGCTCAAAATCGGCTCGCACGTATCGTTTTCCGATAAAGGGCTGCTCAATGCCGCCGAGGAAGCCGTTTCCTACGGCTCCAGCACATTCATGATCTATACGGGGGCTCCGCAGAATACGCGCCGGAAGCCCATTGAGAAACAATATATCGAAGAAGGCCGGGAAGTGATGGACAGGCACGGCATCGGGGAGATTGTCGTCCATGCCCCGTACATCATCAATCTCGGCTCCTACAAGGACGATACTTTTGAACTGGCCGTCCGGTTCCTGCAGGACGAAATCCGCCGCACGGACTATCTCGGAGTGAAAAATATCGTGCTTCATCCCGGCGCTTACACGGACAAAGACGCCGAATTCGGCATTCAGCGGATTGCCGAGGGACTGAACGAGGTGCTTGAGGGAACGAAGGATACGAAGGTCAGCATCGCTCTGGAGACGATGGCCGGGAAGGGCACGGAAATCGGCCGCCGGTTCGAGGAACTCGCGCAGATTATCGACAAGGTCAGGGACAACGAACGGCTGACGGTTTGCATGGACACGTGCCATATGCACGATGCCGGATATAATGTAGCGGAGGATTTTGACGGAGTGCTTGCGGAATTCGACCGCGTAGTCGGACTGGACCGTCTTGCGGTGCTGCATCTGAACGACAGCAAGAACTTCCGGGGCGCCGCCAAGGACCGGCACGCCCCGGTCGGCTCGGGCCTGATCGGCTACCGGGCGATGCGGGATATCGTCCGCCATAAGGAACTGCGGCATCTGCCGATGATCCTCGAGACTCCCTGGATCGGCAAAAATCCGGACAGGCAGCGCCCGATGTACGAGGCCGAGATCGCCCTGCTGCGCGGCGATGCCGGGGAACGGTTCGGGGGCGAATTTTTTGAGGACGTGGAGCGGCTCGATCATTTTTTCTCCAGGCAGGGCATTCACCACCGCGATTTTATCGTCCAGACATGGGATTTGCTGAAAAATGACGCCAAGGCCAGGAAAGAGGACAAGCGGGAGCCGATGGAACGGTTGTATGACCTGATCGAGGAAAACCGCCTCTTCGCCGACCTCGAAGAGGAGAAAATCAACCACCGCCTGACCGCCTGGCTGGCCGGAAAAGAAGCGAGAATTTAGGAGGAACCCATGGATCAGAGTACCGCAAAAGCAACGCAGAAAAGAAAAGAAATAAACCTGAACCGGGCCCGGATGCTGGTCTCCTGCCCGGACCGGCCGGGGATCGTCGCCGCGGTATCGCAATTCCTGCACGAGCAGGGAGCGAATATTGTACAGTCCGACCAGTATACGATGGATCCGGCCGGCGGCATGTTCTTTATCCGCATAGAATTTGATCTGCCCGGCCTCGGGGAACGGGAAGCGGAACTGAGGGACCGGTTTGCGCCGATCGCCGGCCGTTTCGAGATGAACTGGGAACTGCATCGGGCGGCGCACAAGAAACGCCTGGCGATCTTCGTGTCCAAGGAGGATCACTGCCTGCTCGAGCTGCTGTGGCAGTGGCAGGCCGGCGGCCTGGATGCGGATATCGCCATGGTCATCAGCAACCATCCCGATATGCGGGCCCAGGCGGAATCGTTCGGCATCCCGTATCATCATGTTCCGGTCACCCCGGAAACGAAGCAGCAGGCCGAACGAAAACAGCTGGAGCTGGTGGAAGGGCAGGCCGACGTGATCATACTGGCCCGTTACATGCAGATCATTTCGCCGCTGTTCATCGAACATTACCGCAACCGCATCATCAATATCCATCATTCGTTTCTTCCGGCCTTCATCGGCGGCAAACCGTACGCCCAGGCGCATAACCGCGGGGTGAAAATTATCGGGGCTACCGCCCATTATGTCACGGAGGAGCTGGACGGCGGTCCGATTATCGAGCAGGATGTGCAGCGGGTCAGCCATCGGGACAGCGTCGACGACCTGAAGCGGATCGGCCGCCACATCGAGCGCATCGTGCTGGCCCGCGCCGTCGCCTGGCACGTGGAGGACCGGATTCTCGTGCACCAGAACAAGACGGTTGTCTTCAACTGACCGGACCGTTCCCCCCAAAGAAGCAGCGGGTTTTGGAGACAATTGCCGGCCCTGTTGCTTTTTTGGTTTTTTTCGCCAGGGGCGGCGCACCCGGAACATGAAATTGGAAAAATGGGGGAATCTAGGATGAGCGACCGGCCGATTGTGGTGGTTGGCAGCCTGAATATGGATATTGTGCTATCGGTGCCGCGCATGCCGGCGACCGGCGAAACGATTCAGGCCCGAAGCGTGCTGCACGTTCCCGGAGGCAAAGGGGCGAATCAGGCTGTCGGGCTGGCCCGGCTTGGAGCCCGGTCCGTGATGATCGGCGCCGTGGGGGAAGACGGCTACGGCCGGGCCATTCTGGAGCGAATGCGGTCCTTCGGTGTGGAAACGGACGCAATTCGTACGGTACGGGATGTTCCAACCGGAACCGCCCATATCCTGCTCACGCCGGAAGACAATAGCATCATTATCGCCGCGGGGGCCAATGCCCGCGTACTGCCGGAGGATCCGGCCCGGCATGCGCGGCTTCTGGCGCAGGCGAAGGTGGTGCTGGCGCAGCTGGAAATCCCGGAGCAGACGGTGCTGGAGGCATTCCGGCTGGCCCGCGACGCCGGCGCCCGGACGATCCTCAACCCGGCCCCGGCCCGTCCTCTCCCGGACGAACTGCTGCGGCTTACGGACATCCTGACTCCCAACGAGACGGAGCTGGCTCTGCTCAGCGGCCGCGGCATCGGGACGGAAGAGGAACTGGAGCGGGTCGTCCGGGACTGGCAGGATGCTTACGGCCATACGGTGCTGGTTACCCGGGGCTCCAAGGGCTGCGCTTACCTGGAGGAAGGCCGTCTGCGAACAGTCGCGCCGCTTAAAGTTCCCGTTGTCGATACGACGGGAGCAGGGGATGCCTTCAATGCGGCGGTCGCCTACGGACTTTTCCGGGAATGGCCGCTTGCCGAGACCGTCCGGTTTGCCGTGAAAGCTTCCTCCCTCTCGGTCCGCAAGCTGGGGGCCCAGGACGGAATGCCGGTTCTGGAGGAAGTCCTCAACGCCTGACGGGGGTGGCGGCGTCCCCCCTCGGCTGTCCCTCCGCCCGGCTGTCCTTCCGGCGGCGGCAGGGCGCGGCAGCCCTGTCGGCACAAGGACCCGGGGCCGGTTTTTTCCGGAGAATTGTGGTAAAGCGGCGGGCCCCATGGTACAATGTAGTTCATAAAGAATCAGAATGACATTATTGAAATGGGAGGAATGCTTGACATGACAGCGACCAAACAAACGATTGACCAGCTGGCGGTCAATTCGATCCGTACGCTGGGAATTGACGCCGTTGAAAAGGCGAATTCGGGCCACCCGGGCATGGTTATGGGCGCCGCTCCGATGGCCTATGTGCTTTGGACCCGGCAGATGAAACACAACCCGGCCAACCCGAAATGGATCAACCGTGACCGGTTCGTGCTGTCCGCCGGACATGGCTCGATGCTTCTTTACAGCCTGCTGCACCTTTGCGGCTACGATGTAACGATGCAGGATCTGAAGGAATTTCGCCAGTGGGGAAGCAAGACTCCCGGCCATCCCGAGTACGGCCACACGCCCGGGGTGGACGCGACAACCGGTCCGCTGGGACAAGGGATCGGCATGGCGGTAGGCATGGCCATGGCCGAAGTGCATTTGGCGGCTACATATAACAGGGACCAATTCAACGTGATCGATCATTACACCTTCGCGATCTGCGGCGACGGCGACATGATGGAAGGCGTTGCGTCCGAAGCGGCCTCGCTGGCCGGTCATCTGAAGCTGGGCAAGCTGATTGTGCTTTACGATTCCAACGATATTTCCCTGGACGGCGATCTGGACAAGTCGTTCTCGGAAAACGTCCAGAAGCGATTTGAAGCTTACGGCTGGCAGGTTCTGCGCGTGGAAGAGCAGAACGATCTGGAAGCGATCAACGACGCGATCGCCCGGGCGAAGGCCGAAACGGGACGGCCGACGCTGATCGAGGTCAAGACGACAATCGGCTTCGGCAGCCCGAACAAAGCCGGCCGCGGCGGCAAGGGCGGACCTCACGGCGAACCGCTGGGAGCCGAGGAAGCAAAGTTGACGAAGCAAAACTACGGCTGGCCGGAAGAGCCGGACTTTTACGTGCCGGACGAAGTGTACGCGCATTACGCCAAAGTCAAGGAGCAGGGAGCAGCCGCCGAAGCGGCCTGGGGCAGCCTGGTCGAGGAATACAAGAAGGCTTATCCGGAACTCGGCCGGCAGTTCGAGCTGGCGGCTAACGGCGGGCTGCCGGAAGGCTGGGATTCCGGATTGCCGAAATATGCTCCGGGCGACAAGGCCATTGCCACTCGCGCCGCTTCCGGCAACGCCATTAACGCGATCGCCGGAAAGGTTCCCTACCTGTTCGGCGGATCGGCGGATTTGGCCGGCTCCAACAACACCGAGATCAAGGGCGAGGACATGTTCAGCGCGGGCAATTACGCCGGCCGCAATATCTGGTTCGGCGTCCGCGAATTCGCGATGGGCACGGCGCTCAACGGGATGGCTCTGCACGGCGGGCTGCGCGTGTACGGCGGCACCTTCTTCGTCTTCTCCGACTACCTGCGCGCTTCCATCCGCCTGGCCGCTTTGATGAAGCAGCCGGTCATCTATGTGCTGACGCACGACAGCATCGGTGTCGGCGAAGACGGACCGACCCACGAGCCGATCGAGCAGCTGCCAGCGCTTCGCGTCATTCCCGGTATGACGGTCATCCGCCCGGCCGACGCGAACGAAACGACTGCGGCCTGGCAGTACGCGCTGGCCAACCCGCATGGGCCGGTGGCGCTTGTGCTGACCCGCCAAAACCTGCCGATTCTCGAAGGCACGGCAGAGCTTGCGCCCGCCAACATCGGACGCGGCGCCTATGTGCTCTCCGATGCGGCAAACGGCAAGCCGCAGGCGCAAATCCTCGCGACCGGTTCGGAAGTTCAGCTGGCGCTGCGCGCCCAGAAGAAGCTGGCCGAAGAAGGCATTCAGGTGCGCGTCGTCAGCATGCCGAGCTGGGAGCTGTTTGAAAAGCAGCCGCAGGAATACAAGGATTCGGTAATCCTGTCTGACGTCAAAGCCAGACTGGCCGTCGAAATGGCTTATCCGCTCGGCTGGGAGCGTTATGTCGGCGACAAGGGCGCGATTCTCGGCATTAGCATTTTCGGCGCATCGGGCAAGGGAGAGAAAGTCATCGAGGAATACGGATTTACCGTGGACAATGTGGTGGCCAGGGTAAAAGCGATTCTGTAAACAGACCGGAAGGGGAAGACAAACCGCATGTCCCAATTCGACAACGTCTCGGTCGTCAAGAAAGCCAACCAATATTTCGGCGGCAAGGTAACGAGCCGGACCGTTCTGTTTCCCGACGGGACCCGGAAGACCTTGGGCATTATGCTGCCGGGGGAATATGAATTCGGAACGGATACGGTGGAGATTATGGAGATTTTGGCCGGCGATCTGAAGGTACTGCTGCCGGGTGAAACGGAATGGAAGGAGTTTCACGGTTCGGGCGAATTCACCGTCCCGGCGCATGCCCGCTTCAAGCTGGTCATCGAAACGACGACCGACTACTGCTGCTCCTACGCCTAGGCACAGGAGAGGCAGCCGAAAGAGCAGGATCCCTTCGTCCAAGGGAGCCTGCTCTTTTTGCGTTTTCTTTCCATCGCTTCCCGGGGCTCAGGAAGGTTCTTCGTACGATTTGCCCGCTTCTGTCTTCTGCAGATGTTCCTTAATATATTCCTCCAGGCGGATCCGGGTATACGGCGGAAGGCCGGACAGCATACAACCGTAGTGATAAAGATCGTTCTTCCGGACGATGCGGATAATCTTCCCGGTGATCGGCGGTAGATTCGCTTCCTGGGGAAAATGGACCACCACGAACATGTCGGTGGTCAGCTCGTGCCGGGTCACGATTTGCAGGCCGCTGTCGGACAGATCGACCAGCGTGCCCTCAAGGTGCTCACCGCTGAAGGAGTCCCCGTTCTCCCACTGGTAGACCGACAGATGAAGCCGGATGTTCATCGGGATCCGGACGCTCTTCCGCCGTTCGACCCGCCTCGCGGAAAGCGGACTGCGGGGCTGCTGCCGACGTTCGTCGCTCAGGGGAACCACCTGCTGCTGCATCCATTCCTCATAGCATTGAACAAGGGCGCTAAAATCCAGTTCGCCGAGACCTTTGGCAATGCCGATTTGAAACAGCGTAGTCGCCGCGTTCAGCATGGGGGTAGGCAGCTGAAACTGCCTGGTCAGCTGGGAGGACAAGCCGAGATCGCGCATCATCGAAGACAGCGGAAATTGCCGGCTGAAATCGCGCTGGACAATGCGTTGGCCCTTCGTCTCGGCCAACCGGCTGGAGGCGTCTCCCGAGTGGACGATTTCCAGAAATTTCACCGGATCGACTCCGGCTTTGGTGGAAATGGCCAACGCCTCGGCCAGAGCGGCGGCGTGAATGCCGAGCATCGTATTGTGGGCCAGCTTGGTGCAGGACCCGGACCCGGAGGGACCCATATAAAGCGCTTTACTGCCCATGGCTTGAAACAGATCGGCATGGGCGTCGAAGACTTCCCGAAGTCCACCGGCCATAAAGACAAGGGATCCGTTTTCCGCTTCCGGAATACCGCCGACAACCGGGGCATCCAGAAAGTTGACGTAATGCTCCTCCAGCAGGACGTGAAGCTGCCTGCTGGTTCCGGGGGATACCGTGGTGCAATCGATCACCGTCATCCCGGGATGGACTCCATGCAGGATGCCGTCGTTGCCGTAAAACACGTTCAGGACGGCTTCATCACCCGAAAGCATCGTGATCAGCACATCCGCGGAACTGGCCGCCTCGGACGGCCTGGAGGCCAGTTCCGCTCCCAGGCGGAGCAGCTCCTCCGATTTTTCTTTTGTTCGGTTATATACGGTAACGGGGTATCCCTTTTTAAGCAAACGGGCGGCCATAGGTCTTCCCATGGTTCCCAGACCGATAAACCCGATCGTCTTCATATGATCACCTCTCGCTCAATTTTATCATGTCCACCTGCCGCTGTGAATGAGCCGGCTTGCTTTTCGCCGTTGAAGTGAAGTATGATCATGGTCAGGATCACCATTACCTTTAGGAGGAGGATTTAGCGAGTGAACCGGAAGCTTCGTTTTGATTACGGGAAAGCTCTGCCCTTTCTCGCGCCGCATGAAGTGGACTATCTGGCGGAACCGGTGCGGCTTGCGCATGAGCAATTACATAACAAATCCGGCGCCGGAGCGGATTTTCTGGGCTGGATCGACCTTCCCGAAAATTACGATAAAGAAGAATTTGCCCGCATCCGGAAGGCGGCGCGGCAAATCCAGTCCGATTCGGACGCCCTGGTTGTGATCGGGATCGGCGGCTCCTATCTGGGGGCCCGCGCCGCGATCGAAATGCTGACGCATTCGTTCTACAATGTGCTGCCGAAGGACAAGCGCCGGACGCCGGAGATCTACTTTGTCGGCAACAGTATAAGCTCCACGTATATGGCCCAGCTGTTCGAGGTGCTGGAGGGCAAGGACTACTCGGTAAACGTCATCTCCAAGTCGGGGACGACGACCGAGCCGGCAATCGCGTTCCGCATTTTCCGCGAGGCGTTGGAGCAAAAATACGGCAAAGAAGCCGCCCGCAAACGCATTTATGCCACCACCGACCGGGCCCGGGGGGCGCTGAAAAAGCTGGCGGACGCGGAAGGCTACGAGTCCTTCGTCATTCCCGACGATGTCGGCGGGCGCTATTCGGTGCTGACGGCTGTGGGGCTGCTGCCCATCGCCGCGGCGGGGATTGATATCGAGGCCATGATGCAGGGGGCGGCCGATGCGATGCGCGAATACGCCAACCCGAGCCTGGGCGATAACGAATGCTATCAATATGCCGCGGTGCGCAACGCGCTTTACCGCAAGGGCAAGCTGACGGAAATTCTCGTCAACTACGAGCCTTCGCTGCACTACGTGTCGGAATGGTGGAAGCAGCTGTTCGGGGAAAGCGAAGGCAAGGATAACAAAGGCATCTATCCGGCTTCCGTCGATTTCTCCACCGACTTGCACTCGATGGGCCAATTTATCCAGGAAGGCTCGCGGCACCTTTTTGAAACGGTCATCCAGGTGGAGAAGCCGCCCCGGGAAATCGTCATCGGCGAGGACAAGGACAATCTGGACGGTCTGAACTTCCTGAGCGGCAGGACGATGGATTTTGTCAACAAAAAAGCGTTCGAAGGGACGATGCTCGCCCACACGGACGGGGGCGTCCCCAATCTGATCGTCACCCTGCCCGACATGACGGCCTATACGTTCGGATATATGGTGTATTTCTTCGAGAAGGCCTGCGGCGTAAGCGGCTATCTGCTGGGAGTGAACCCGTTCGACCAGCCGGGTGTGGAGGCGTACAAGAAAAATATGTTCGCTTTGCTTGGCAAACCGGGCTACGAAGAGGAGAAAGCGAAGCTGGAAGCGAGGCTGAACTCCTGAAAACCGCGGAGACAGCCCGGACAGGCGCGAAAGCCGGGCCGGGGCCGGGTTGACCCCGGCTGCGCTCCGTTCGAGCTGACGCCCTGTACGGAAGCCATTCGGGAAGGCTGGGGAAGCTTATGCTGGAGGAATTCCGCACCGTAAAATGCCGGGCCGAAGCCGAGATTGTGATCCGCAAATCGCGTTTTATCGGGCATGTCATGCCGGTGGCTTCGGAAGCGGAGGCCGTAAGCTTTATTGAAGAGATCAAAAGAAAACATGCGGATGCGACGCACAACTGTTCGGCCTATGTCGTCGGGGAGCGGGACGAGCATCAGAAACAATCCGACGACGGGGAGCCGAGCGGCACCGCCGGCAAACCGATTCTGGAGGTTATCCGGCATAAGGAACTGAAGAATACGGCAATTGTCGTCACCCGCTATTTCGGCGGGATTCTGCTGGGGGCGGGCGGCTTGATCCGCGCCTATACCGACGCCGCCGCCGCCGGAATCGCGGCCGCCGGCATGGTCCGCCGGGTGCTGCATCGCGAGGTGACCGTCACCGTGGACTACACCTGGTACGGCAAGCTTGACAATGAGCTGAGAAACCGCGGAATCCGTCTGGGGGACACGCAGTTTACGGACAAGGTCACAGTGCGCTGCCTTCCCCGGAATGCCGGGGCCGAAGGTTTTGCCGCATGGCTTGCCGACCTGACCCGGGGACAGGGAGACATCCGCCTGGGCGGAGCCCTTTATCTGGACCACGAAATCAGCGAACCCGCGTCCGACGGCCAGTCGCCGATCGATGGCCCTCTGCCGTGAAGCGCGGCGGAGGGCCTTATTCCGTTCTGTTCCCGCGGCCCGGCCACCGGCGAAACCGGCACAGCGATGAAAAATTCAGTCATGCGGCCTCTTTTTCCGTTCATATATTGGCAAGGAAGGGAATCCGAAACCTGGAGAACAGAAAGGGAGGGATCGTCTGATGGCAACCGCCTTTTCCAGAATCATGGGCGGGATTTTTCTGCTGGCCGGCATTCTGGGCTTCTTCTTCGAAAGCTTGTTCGGCGTCCTGCATGTCAATCTGTTGCATAACTGTATCCATCTGGCGTTCGGTTTTTGGGGGATTCTGGCTTCGGCCCAGGAGGGGAAAGCTTCGTTCTACGCCAGATCGGCGGGAATTCTTTATGCGCTGGCCGGGCTCGCCGGACTGGCCGCTCCCGCGTTGCTGCAGGCGCTTGGAGCCGGCTGGCCGGATCATGTGCTGCATTTGACCATCGGAGCTGTCGCGCTTTATATCGGCTTCCGGGCCGAACGAGTACGGGTGGTGAAGCCGCGCCGGAAATCGGCAGGGGCGGCTTTCCGCGGCTGACCGGCGGAACAAGCGCCGCCGAGTCCGGATTCGCCAACCGGAAAGAGGCAAAATGCGGTACAATGGATGCAGGCTTGCCGACAGAAAGGAGGAATAGCTTGGATTTGACGAAGCGTTCGCAGGAAAATGTCGCCTTTATGGTAGAAGAGATCAAGAAGAAGCTGAGAATGGCAACGGGAGCGGCAATGAATGCATCCCATTTCGACGAGGAACAGTATGAGGATCTGAAGGATCTGTACGAAATGGTGGCATCCAAGTCCAATTTCAGCATCAGCGAAATCGATGCCATTACGCGGGAGCTCGGCCGCATGCGCAAGGCGTGAGGTCTGGCTTTCGCACGCTTCCGCGCGACAAAGCCTCTCCGCTGCCGGGACGGGACGGAGAGGCTTGTTTCATTTGCCGAACAGAATCCAGGAAAATTTCACTTTCTTCAGGACCAGCACAATCAGCCACGGCACGATGATAATCAGAAGGGTAGACGCGAGGAAAGAATAGTAGTATTCCGCCGATCCGACCGGGGGAACGATAAAGTTGCGCCAGGCCGACAGGAGACTCGGGTGGATGAAATAGACTCCGAAGGACGCCGCCCCGAGGGAATTTAGCAGAACCGTCAGCCGGGGCAATCGCTCTCTCAGGAATGAACCCGCATAAATCAGCACCATGCCGATGATCGCCGCGTAGCTGTTGAAGAGCAGAAAGTAGACCGTCTGGCCGAGATCGAGTCCGAAGGCGGAAAGCTCGAACAGGCCCGCCAGCATGAATCCGAGCGCGGTTCCGAGGCAGGCGACCCACCAGATGTTCCGGTTCAGCCACTCTTTGAAGGCCCCGTACCGGATTCCGATGGCCCCTCCAATGCAGTATGCGGCGAAGTACTGGATACAGAGGGTGGAAAGATGGGGAATTTCCCCGATCCAATGATTGTATATGTAGGTTCCGGCCTGAACAACAATGCCGACCCAGACCAATCCCCTTGCAAACCAGCGGAAGCTTCGGGCCAGCGTGACCATGAGCGGGAAGATGGCGTAGAACTGCAGGATGATGATCATGAAATACAGATGGTAGCCGGTATCGGCCCATTTCAGCTCTTCCAGAAATTCCGGCAGGTTGAATTTCAGCCGGTCGGGATGCTGGAGCCATCCGTTAAACAAATAGTAAAAGAGCGACCAGATCAGATAGGGAACGAGAATATATTGAAGTCTTTTCCGGTAAAAGGCCAGAGCCTGCCGTCCGCTCCAGTCATCGAAATAGCGGTAAAAGAGCACCAGTCCGCTGAGCAGGAAAAAAACCGGGACGGCAAAATTGCTTAATTTGTTGACTGCGATGAACAGAACGTGGGCCCGGCTTCCCGTTCTCAGATCCACCGTTCCGTCCGAGGTGGCGTGAATCAGCAGCACAGCCAGAATCGCGAAGGCCCGGACAATATCGAGTTCGTAAATTTTGGCTTTGGCCATAAGAGCTTTCCTCCGATTTCCGTTGCATTTGTCTATTATAATTCAGCGCGGAAAAAAATTCTAATCATGAAATCGGGCGCAGCGGCAAAGAAAAAGACCAGAGAACGCGCACAAGGCACTCTGGTCTTTGGCATAGGAGCTTCCGGGCCTTAAAGGTTTTGTCGATTGACAAGATTTTGTTGGGCCAGGCGGATCATTTCCCGCACCATCGAGCCCCCGATCTGCCCGCCGACCCTGCCGGCATCCTCAGTCGTCAGTTGGCCGTTATAGCCCGGTTTCAACGGCACACCGAGCGTGCGCGCCACTTCATATTTGACGCTGTCCGGATTTTGCGGATCCACCGCATAGCCTTCCCGGCGCATCACCTGCGCTTTGAACGCATCCAGACTGCGTCCGGCGTCCGGCACGACGGGACGGCGGCGGCTTCTTCTGCCCATACTGATCACCTCCCCGGATTCGCCTTCGTCTAGCGATCGCAAAGCGAATCCTTATCCGTAGGTTGTACGAAGCCGCGCCTTCTATTCGGCGGTTCCGCCGGTTTCGCCGCCCGTACCCTTTCGCGGGCCGGACAATCGTGCTACAATCGTAGTCAAGACTTCTTATGGACGGAGAATCATCCCATGCTTGACATACTCAACCGAAAGCTGCAGAAAGCCATGCCCTTCATTAC
>Ga0310828_1001094_pt1 | contig 18435 bp, 17 predicted proteins | sample WT_ome_3_FD_202242 | JGI IMG/M metagenome (GOLD analysis project Ga0310828, IMG submission 202242) | Sorghum-adapted microbial communities enriched on wild type (WT) sorghum from Joint BioEnergy Institute, Emeryville, California, United... ... | reverse complement strand
TGAAATTCGCTACCGATCCAAGCGAATAGTTTTCGCATGCCTTCAATATAGGTAATTCCCCCAACGACAAGTATTGCGGAAATCCATATTTCCAAATCGCGATCAGCGCTTTTTAAACTGATAAAGATCAAAGTGCCCGCCATGACGGTCATAAGGGCATAAGGCGAAGCTAACATCAGCACATCATCCATGTAAAGCGCGTCGTTTTTGCTGAAAATCTTCCAGAAGACGAGAAGGAAGATCCGATTGAAATCACCGAAATCATGAGCAAAGTAATCTTGGATCAGCCCAACGGACACAGAGACGAAAACAATAAATAATACGACAACACTGGTAATTAACAGCTTTTGGCGAAACCGGATCTTATAACTTGAGTAAATCATTTTGGCCGACTTCACAATAAACCATTTGATGCTCTCTAAATGCCTTTTTACCAGATAAACGGCAACAGCTACCAGAACGATCAACGCAACGATGAGCACCATGTATTTTTTAATTGAACGTTCAATTAAATCATATTGTGGTCCAAGGAGATGGCCTAGCCCAATGAAGGAACCGGTCCAAATGAGGACGCCTATCCCGGAAAAAATGGAAAATCTGCGATATGTCATTCGTGAAATACCGGCAAAATAGCCAGAAAGATGACGAACTCCTGGAATAAAACAGGTAATGAGCAAAAATTGCGAGCCGTATCGGTGAAAAAGCCCTTCCATCCTCTTCAATCGCTCCGGCCCCATATGTATTTTTGCACCGTGTTTATTAAAAAACGGATAGCCCAACTTAAACCCAATCCAATAGGCAACGGACATGCCACAGAAACTGCCGAAGGCAGCACTTAAAACCGAAAGAATGACATTCATTTGATGTTGATAGGTTAAAAAACCGACATAACTCATCAACGGCTCCGTCGGAATGGGTAAGGCGATCAATTCGAGCATTAATGACAAAAACAAAATGACATAGCCATATTGATCCAACAGATGAATAATGTCGTCCATATGACACCTACTTTATGAAAGCCTTTGTCATTTTCATTATACCTTAATTTTCCTCCATAAATCGTTCCATCCCAAAAAAATCGGTCAAGCTTTAATAAGTGCCCAGGTAATGAAATATATATAGGACGAGGCATCTTATTGGGAGCGGAGGAAACGGACATGAACGGAATCGAATCATTTATACTCGGATTGTTGCAAGGAATCACTGAATTCTTGCCCATTTCCAGCAGCGGCCACCTTTACCTCGGCCGCCATCTCTTTGGCCTTGATGAGGCTGGTCTCTTTTTGGATACCATGCTGCACCTGGGCACTTTGATTGCGATCCTCACTTTCTATAAAAATGAACTGACATCCCTTCTTCGCCGACCGTTTAGCCGCCTGAGCGCGTTACTAGTTGTCGGTACAATACCCGCCGTGGTTTTTGGTTTTTTGTTTAATGACTTTTTTGAAAAGATTGCTAAAACCGGCGTGACCGTCGGTTGGGAATTTTTATTCACTGGCTTACTTCTTTGGTTTAGCGAACATGTGAAAAACGGTCATAAAAAATTAGAACAAATCAGCTTGGGCGATGCCTTCTTTATTGGCTGTTTTCAGGCTTTGGCCATTTTCCCTGCGATCTCAAGGTCCGGGGCGACCATTGCTGCGAGTTTAATGAGGAAAATTAGCCGGGATACTGCCGCCTATTTTTCATTCCTGTTATCAGCACCTGCCGTGGCTGGCGCGGTCGTCTTACAAGGGGCGGACCTCATCCACGGAACAACGGAACAGGTGAGTTTCGTTCCCCTTCTGATCGCCACATTATCCGCTGCCCTTTTCGGTTACTTAGCCATTCAGTGGATGATCGATTTCGTGAAAAGGCGTTCGCTCAAACTTTTCGCCATCTATGTTTGGATTCTCGGTGGTCTCATTCTTATTTTGCAATGGACGGGAACTTTCTGATTTTGGTAGAAAATACTTTGGAATGGGAGAAGGTGGAACGGGGATGACACAAGCCACTCGGCAATCGTTACAAATTGCCGCTACCTTCGTCGGAACGGTCGTAGGTGCGGGGTTTGCGACGGGAAAGGAAATCGTGCAATTTTTTACCCAATACGGCGCTTGGGGGACGATTGGCATCTTCTTCAGCGGTCTCCTTTTTATATGGGCGGGAACAAAAATGATGCTGCTTGCGGCTAAAATCAAAGCCGGCTCATATAAGGATTTAAATGTCTATTTATTCGGTGAGACGGTCGGCCGTCTCTTTAACGGTTTTATCCTTATCGTCCTTATTGGTGTGACAGCCGTTATGTTGTCGGGCGCAGGAGCCGTCTTCCAGGAACAGCTCGGTTTTCCGCTGCAAGCCGGTTTGTTTTTAACCATCCTGCTTTGCTACGGCGCACTTAAAAACGGATTAAAAGGATTGATGGCCGTTAATGCCATGGTTGTTCCGCTCATGATTCTCTTTACTATGGGGGTCTGCATTTTACGTTTTCCGTTTATTCACTGGTCGATCTTGTTCCCGACTTACCCAATCGATCACCTTCCCTATCATTGGCTGATCAGCGCGTTTACTTACGTCTCCTTCAACCTCCTCACAGCTCAAGCCGTCCTTGTGCCTTTAGGCGGCGATCTTCGCCAAACCGTCGTCATCAAGCGGGGGGGACTACTCGGCGGAGTTCTCCTTGCCATTTTGCTTCTTTTCAGTCATACCGCCTTAGCCGGAGCTCCTTTTACCTTGAGCGTCCAAATTCCGATGGCCGAATTGATTAAAGCTTTGGGCACAGTCGTTCACTTGCTTTATATTTTAGTAATTTTCGGGGAAATCTTTACCACCTTTATTGGCAACATTTTCGGGCTTAAGCGCCATCTTGGACAGCTTTTTCACATAAAAGAGGCGATACTTATGGCGGGGTTACTCGGGGGGGTTTATGTCATCAGTCAAATCGGCTATGGCCCGCTCATCACCCATCTGTATCCTTTATTCGGCTATCTTGGCCTATTGTTCATGTTTTTCGTCATGATTAAAGGGACGAGAATTCTCTCCTAGGAATTCCCGTCCCCTTTTAGTTTGTTTAGCCTAAATTGATCCAAACACTCTTAACTTCAGTATAGTTATTCAGCGCGTAAGACCCCATTTCGCGACCGATGCCGGACGCTTTATAACCGCCGAAGGGACTTGCTGCGTCAAAGACGTTATAACAGTTTACCCAGACTGTTCCGGCTTTTAATTTGCTCGCTACATAGTGGGCATTCTTCACATTTTCTGTCCAAAGTCCAGCGGCCAAGCCATATTCGGAGTTATTCGCGCGGGCGATGACTTCATCTAAGTCTTCAAACGGCATCGCACAGACAACGGGGCCGAAAATTTCCTCTTTGGCAATGGTCATGTCATCACTGACATCGGCAAAAACGGTCGGTTCCACAAAATAGCCTCTTTCGGAATACGTGCCACCCGTCAGAAGCTCGGCCCCTTCGGATTTGCCTTTCTCAATATAATTAACGACACGGTCTTGTTGTTCTTTGGATACAAGCGGACCCATTTCCGTTTCCGGATTCAAGCCTTCACCTTGTTTAATTTTTTTGGAGTAGGTGACTAAATCCGAGACGACATTGTCGAACGCCTTTTTCTGAACAAAGAGGCGGCTTCCTGCGCAGCACACTTGCCCTTGGTTAAACATGATGCCAGAGACCGCTCCTGGAATGGCTCGGGACATATCCGCATCAGGCAATATAATGTTTGGCGACTTGCCGCCAAGTTCGAGCGTGACCCGTTTTAAGGTGCGGCTTGCTTGTTCCATGATTTGTTTACCGACTTCGGTCGAACCGGTAAAAGCGATTTTGTCGACTTTCGGATGTCTGACAAGCGGGGCTCCTGCCGTTTCGCCAAAACCTGGAATGACATTAATGACACCTTCAGGGAACCCGGCCTCTTCAGCAAGACCTGCAAGGTACAAGGCTGAAAGCGGCGTTTGCTCGGCCGGTTTCAGAACGACGGTGCATCCCATTGCTAGGGCAGCCCCTAACTTCCATGCCGCCATGAGTAATGGGAAATTCCATGGAATGATTTGCCCCACCACGCCGACTGGCTCATGACGCGTATAGTTAAAATACTTACCGGCTACCGGAATCGTCTGCCCGGTGACCTTGGTCGCCCAACCAGCATAATAGCGGAAGTGCTCAATGGCCAGAGGCACGTCGGCATGCCTCGATTCACGAATCGGCTTGCCGTTATCGAGACTTTCCAATTGTGCTAACTCTTCACTATGGGCTTCCATCAGGTCAGCCAATTTGTAAATCAATCGGCTTCTTGAGGCAGCGCTCATTTTGGACCACGGGCCTTCGTCAAAAGCTTTGCGGGCTGCTTCTATTGCGCGGTTGACATCCTCTTCCCCAGCTTCGTAAACGGTTGCCAACACTTCACCGGTTGCCGGGTTTAACGTATCAAACGTTTTTCCGGATGCTGATTCCACCCATTTTCCGCCAATATAGAGCTTTTTCGTCCCAACCAAAAAGTCCGCAAGACGACGACTGATCTCAAGCGTGTTTTGTTCCAAGAAAATCCCTCCTCAATATAAATTTATTAAAGACTTCGCTCCTTCTTTATGAAAACCCTTTCATTTCTAAGGAAAATCTTCCGACAAAAATTGAGCCTGCTTTCTAAAAAGCAGGTTGATAGAAGCAAAGAATATGAGGTAAGGGATTTTTCGCATATGGACCCTAAAAAGGGATTCTATGACGTTGTACAAGGGTCTTCCCGTTGATTTGATTCACGTTTTCCGTTTGCGTGGCTTTACCTTTTAACACGGCTCGATATGTAACGTCCTTCGCTTTTTGGCATGCTCTTCCCCGCCCTCCTTTTTTCAAAACAAATTGGGTGGTACTTTTTCGTTTTTAGGGTTGGATAAGCTTCATATTGTCTAATACTTCATCAACGCTTGCCATTGGACGCGTCAGAATTTTGACGATCTTACCGTTTTTATCAATTAAAAAAGTTGTTGGGATCGGCACAACTTTATAATTGTCCGTGACAAAACCATTAGTATCAAGTAAAACGGGAAAGGACAATTGGTTATGATCGACAAAATTTTGGACGACAAGCTTCGTTTCGCGAATATTAACAGCGAGAACCTCCACACCATCCACTTTTTTCTTATAAGCCTCATTTATAAACGGCATTTCTTCCTTGCAAGGATCACACCAGGAACCCCAGAAGTTCAACATAACGCCTTTGCCGCGGAGATCTTTCAAATGAACCGTCCGGCCTTGCAGATCTTTTAAGGCAAAATCCGGCGCCGTATCACCTTCGGCCAAAGCATCCTTGGAATGAAGCACCTGGAACAGCGTATACCCGACAGCAGCAATGATCATTATCAAAATAACAGTACGCACAACCAAGCGTAATTTGCGGTTTTTCATAACTGTCCACCACCTCAATGAGCACTACCCTCATTATACAAGGACATTCCCCTTTTTGTACAAGTGCTTTATTTCAAACAATTATCATTTCATATTGCCTATCGAAACGAATGATTGAAAACTTGTCCCGAATTTTATTTATACAATTTTGAATAGTCTCTGCCCTGCGGTAAATTAGTCATTCCATATAAGGAAAAAAGCGGCATAACGCCGCTTAGGATTCCTTTAATATTCAATTTCTTCATAATCCTTGGGTTGTGCCGGGGGATGCTGCGGGCGACCTAAAGTTTTATCAAAATGCCGGTCATTGTTCTTGGGCTTGTCGTCATTTCGCTTATTGTTATCATCCATCTTTTAACCCTCCTTATTGGTAGGGTGTGATGGATCAGAGATTTTTATGTACCGATCATTTTTATACAACCAATTTATTGATTTTTTAGAAAAATATTTTACAATTGTAGTAAAAAGCAAAAGGAGGGGACGAAAATAGATAAATTATTTTCTTTTCTAGAGATTTTTTTAATAAATTTCTTGCCTGGTTTTATTTTGAGTTATTGAATATTTGACGTTTTCACAAATTGGCATCATCTTTTTGTTGAACTTTCTTCCCTTGCATTTGTTTTCGCAATGACTAAAGCAGTCTTAAAAACATTCTTTCGCAAGAGATTCAACAATTAAAAACCGGTAAACCCGCCGAACACTTTGTTAACCAGAAAAGATGTCAAAAGCGTCATCCAATCAAAGAAAAGCATAACACCCATGATAATCATAACGATACCGCCGATTTTCATCATCCATTCATTGTGACGACGAATCCAACTTAATTTGCCAATGAAAAAGCCTAAAATAACAAACGGCAACGCAAAACCAAGGATATAGGCGATCATATAAAACAAGCCCTGTCCCGGGGCGGTGACGCTTAAGGCGATGACTGAGGCTAAGATAGGCCCCGTGCATGGCATCCAACCCGCAGCATAACCCAACCCGATGACAAATGAGCCGATATAGCCTGTAGGCCGGTTTCGCAAAGTGATGCGCCTTTCTTTCATAAGAAATCCCGGTTTAAAAATGCCTAAGACGACACAGCCGAAAAAAACGATGAGAATGGCGCCGATGCGTCTTAAAAGATCATTGTATTCGGTAAACCATTCCCCTATGATTGAGGCACTAAAACCCAATGAAATAAAGATGATCGAAAAGCCAAGCAAGAAAAAAACGGTATGGAGCATCGCTCGCCGGCTGAGCATGGCGTTTTGCTCTTTGAATTCATCAACGGAAATGCCTGTTATATATGATAAAAATCCGGGATATACGGGTAACGTGCAGGGTGATAGAAATGAAAGCAGTCCAGCCGCAAACGCTAAAAATAAATTCACATTCGATACCAAGCCATCCCCTCCTTTAAGGTGTAACCAGTGTTAAATTTTTTATCACATCATCCACGGAAGTCATCGGGCCTTTAATGGTTTTGACGACGATGCCGTTTTGATCAATTAAAAAAGTTGAAGGAATGTTATCGACATGGTAAGCATCGGTCACTTTGCCGTTTCTGTCCAATACCGTCGTTAAACCGATATGATAGCGCTTGTAAAAATTCCGGACATCGCGAGGCGTATCCCTTATATCTACGGCAATGATCTTGACGCCTTTTATTTTTTTCAGATCTGCCGCGTTGATCGCGGGCATTTCTTTTTTACAAGGGTCGCACCATGTGCCCCAAAAGTTCAAAAGGATACCTTGTCCGCGGTAATCCGACAATTTCAGCACTTGTCCATCCAAAGTTTTCAGTGTAAAATCGGGAGCTTTTTCACCGACACTTATCGTCGTTTTATCTTGTATCACTTTATAAATCGTAAAAATGAGAGCAGCAAGTAAAACGAACACAACTATGATTTTAATAAATAACTTTAACCGTCGCGAACTGATATACTGTTCATTCATCAAGGTAACCTCCGAGCGGACATCTCCTTTCATTATATACGACTTTTTACGAGTTTTTTATGTGTTTCATACGAAAAGAAAAAATAGTTATAAAAATTTATCTCAAAAAGTGGACGCTCAAGACAAAGTTTTATTGATATGTTCATCGATCCATTGCACGATATCGCGCATGACTTCCATACGGTTCGTTTCGTTCAGCAGCTCATGGCGCCCTCCTTCATAAAGCTTGCAGGTAACATCCGTCATTCCGACCTTTTTAAAGTTTCGATACACCTGCTTCACCCCCCTGCCATTGGCACCGACCGGATCCTGATCGCCTGAGATAAACAAAACCGGCAAATCCTTCGGCATCCGGTTTAACCATTCAGGACGGTCAAGTTCCTTTAGTCCTTTAATTAAATCTGCATAAAAAGTCGTGGACGCTAGAAAACCGCAATCGGGATCTTGAATGTATTGGTCCACTTCACTTGGATCCCGGCTCAGCCAATCAAAAGGTGTGCGAGCTGGTTGAAAGGCTTTGTTATATCCCCCAAATATCAGCTTATTCATCAGGTCGCTCTTTGCCCGTTTCCCTTTTTTACGAATCTCCCGCTTAGCGACAAGCCACCCAAGTGAACCTAAAAACCCCGGGTTTCCACCCGTTCCCGATAAAATCAAAGCGGAGATACTGTTACCGTATAGTTGTGCATAACGCCTTGAGAGAAAGGATCCGAGACTGTGTCCAAACAAAATGATCGGGAGTTTCGGAAAGCGATTTCTTATGACATCATTCAATTGCTTCATGTCGCCGATTGCGATATCCCAACCATTTTCGTCAGCGAAATGTCCCTTTTCATCCTCCGATTTGGCTGTTTTTCCGTGTCCGCGGTGGTCATTGGCTAGCACTGCCAATCCTTCTTTTGTTAGTACTTCGGCAAACCGTTGATAACGAAGACCATGTTCAACCATTCCGTGTGCTATTTGCACCACGCCCCATGGGTCTTTTTCCGGCAGCCACTCATAGACATGAATTTTCACTCCATCCGGTGCCTGCAAGGTCCACTGTTCCGAACGCAAGTCACCCACCCCCTATTCCGCAAGAAGTCTCTCACTGACAAACGAGTTATATTTGGCAATAGAAAAATGTATAAAACGGCAAGCCTTTTTGTAGCCACTTTCATCCCCTTCTTAGCAACTTTAAGCCATTGATTCTCTTAATCGATGACTATTACCTTTGAATAAGATCAAATACGAATGATGGGTGAGCCGATCGACAACAGCTTCTGTCAAAATAGGATCTCCAAATACATGAATCCATAGCCCAAACTGAAGGTTGGTTGTGATAATAATACTTCTTTGTTCATAACACAGACTGATGACTTGAAAAAGCAATTCTGCACCTTGTTTATGCAATGGTATATATCCCAGATCTTACAAAAAAAGCAAGAAACCCTTGACAAACAAAGGTAAAAGGCAAACATATTAGTTGGTACAATCCGTTATCATTTTGTGCTATCATAACTTCAGTGGCCGGATTATTGGGATGGGGATTAAGCCACCTAACATCTAGTCAGTGGGTAAAATTCATTTATTAATAACTTTATTTAAAGGAATGTACATATTTGTTAAGATATACAAGGCTTCTTAAAACAAAAAATGTTGAGTTTTATCAAGTTTTGGACCATCCAACACTTGACTTAAAATGCTACATACTTTTGGTTGATACAAGACGGCCTAGTCAATTGAGTGATTTCCCTGTATTAGAAGATATTGAAGATGATAGAGATTTCGAAAGTGATGCTAATTTTATACAAGCATTTATTATTAGCCCCAAAAAGCTTTCGAAAGAGTTAAACGAAGAAGTTTCTATGTTTATATCGGATATCCTTGATGCCAAGCCTAATTCTTCATTCTTCATACTGGAGGAAGAAACTGATCGTGAACTCAATTTTAGTATAAGAAAAGATATGCTACCTATAATTGATTTTATCAAACCTTACGTATGTAAAGTAAATAGAAACATTGATCTCAATAATATCACTCACAATGATTTTAATTATTTATCTCAAGACTAAAAATTTTGGAAGTCCTATCAAATCATGGTGGGATTTGCCAATGAGCCTCACGTAAAAAGCGCGGAGTTTCCAGGTAAACCTGAAAACCCGCGCTGTTATTAGCCCTGCAATAGCTAGCAAAGGTAGAGCGCTGCTTTTTAACTCCCACGTCCCCTGATTGGTTCGGAACACCTCCTCATCTGTGTGTTCCTCAGCGCCGTCTACTCGGCGATGCCTTGCTTGAGTGCTCTACCAAGCTGAGTTTGTTCTGTTCCCTTCTCAATAAAATTTAAAACAGCCACTTTCGTGGCTGTGAATATTTTTTTATGTATTATTGATAAAAATAAAATGATCCAAATCGTGGATCACTACTTTTCGACTTTTCACGTACTACAGTTTATTATCGTTAAAATAAAAATGGTCGGGAAGACAGGATTTGAACCTGCGACCCCCACGTCCCGAACGTGGTGCTCTACCAAGCTGAGCCACTTCCCGATTGCTAAGACACAATATGGTGCGGACGAGAGGACTTGAACCTCCACGGTCGTGAAACCACTAGAACCTGAATCTAGCGCGTCTGCCATTCCGCCACGTCCGCAAAATTCAATGACAAATTATATTATACTCGGGTTTTAAAATTTTGCAAGACGTTTTATGAAGGAATTTTTTCCCGATCACACATCGTTGTTTAATCATCTTTGTCCAGCTTTGCCGTTTTATTCAAGCATGCATTGCCCGGCTTTGTTTGATGGCGCTTGGATGTTGGAAAACCTTTTAAAATGATCACAAAAGCTAAGGAAAGTAAAATCAGCAGCATGGCATGCCATAATAAGAAGTCAATCAGCTTGACTCAACTCCTCGAATCTATTTTACTGCCCTTTGCCCGTTGATGCAACTGCGGGGGACAGGATGCCCATCCCCCTAATTTTATGGTTTAATGGTTGGAGTGTTTATAAACTTGAACGGCTTTTTCGATTCTTTGTAAGGCTTCTTTCAAGACTGATCGCGGGCAACCGAAATTCATTCGGCAGAAGCCGTCGCCTTGTTTGCCAAATTGAAAACCGTCATTCAAACCGACTTTAGCTTCCCGAATGAGGAAATTCCTTAGTTCTTGGCCATACAAACCGAGCTCTCGGAAATCGAGCCAAGCTAGGTAAGTGGCTTCTGGAATGGTCATTTTTATTTCAGGGATCCTTTCGCTAAGAAAATGGCGGATCATGACGGCATTCTCGTGTAAGTAGTCCAAGAGTTCATCCAACCATTGGTCACCGTGATTATATGCGGCCGTGCTTGCTACAATACCAAAAAGATTGATGTGATTGAGTCCCATTTTGTTTGCTGTGACCCGGAATTCATTTCTCAGTTTACGATTTTTGATGATGGCGATGGATGTAAATAAACCCGCCAGATTAAAGGTTTTACTTCCGGAAATAAATGTGACGGATTGGTTTGCCAGTTGCTCGGACAGCGTATAAAACGGGGTGTGCGCCCCTTTTTCGTAGACTAAATCGGAATGAATTTCATCAGCGATGATCATAATGCCTTTTTCCGCACAGATTTCACCGAGCTGTAATAAATCTTCCCGCGACCATACCTGACCTATTGGGTTATGCGGGCTGCACAAAACGAATAATTTTGTGCGCTGATCGATTTTTTTCCGTAAGTCGTCAAAATCCATTTCATATTTTCCATCCACCCGTTTTAATGGGTTTTCTACAATGCGCCGGCCAAGTTCTTCCGAAGTTGAAAAAAAGGGCGGGTAAACGGGGGGCTGGATGATCACCTTATCTCCGGGTTTTGTAAAAGCTTCGATCGCAACTTGAATGCCGGGGACAACGCCTGGGATGGCAACCATCCAGTCGGTATCGACTTCGGCACCAAAGCGGCGGTTCACCCAACCTTTAGCCGCCTCAAACAAAGCTCCGTTATCCCCTGGATATCCATAAATGGGGTGCTTCGCGCGTGCTTCAATGGCTTGAACGACTTCGGGTGGGCAAGGCAAATCCATATCAGCCACCCATAAAGGAAGAACATCCCCACTACCAAATATCCTTTCTCTGGCATCCCATTTGACAGAATTTGTTCCTAATCGGTCAATGATTTCATCAAAAATCGTCAATGCGTTCACCCCATTTCGCTTTTGTCAGACTTATCATAACACGCCCCGAATATTTCGGAAACCGGAATGCGTAAAGGTTTATCCTTCCGAACAGAAAAACCCCCGCTTCTAGGAAGGTAATCAATAGGAAGCCGTAGTGGCGTGTGCCCAAGAGTCGCTAGGCTTTGGGTAAGTGGGAGGACGCATGCATGGCACTTAGAATGCCTAAGACCCTCTCAACATCCCGAACGACGTTTTCCACGATCTGTTTTGCCGGAGCATTTTGACTAAGTGAAGCGGCTTGTCCAGCCCATAGTGACATATATTCTTTATTTCCGTGTTTTTTAGCGGCATTTCGCAATGGCTTCGTCAAAGCGTTTTGGATCGGATAGGGTAAGATGTCCGCTTCAAAATCACGCATAACCCTTATGTATTGATTTTCAATACCGCGAGCTTTTTTCCCAGAAAAAGCTTTTGTCATGACCGTTTGATCATCACGCGCTTTTCGAATGGCTTCTTTATATACCGGATGAATCCCGCTTTCCTCACTCGTTAAAAAGGCTGTACCCATCTGGACACCGGCAGCTCCAAGGGCAAGACTTGCTACGACGCCGCGGCCATCCATGATCCCACCGGAGGCAATCACGGGAAGTTTGACCCGGTCGACCATTTGTGGGATGAGCGCCATCGTGCCGATACCCTCGTTTTCGGCATTCTTGAAAAAGGTGCCGCGATGGCCACCGGCTTCACTTCCTTGCGCAACAATCGCATTCACACCGGCACGCTCCAGTGCCAAACCTTCTTGCACATTGGTAGCTGTTCCAATGATGACCGTCCCATTCGCTTTCAATTTTTCAAGCCAAAACGGTTTTGGAATGCCGAATGTAAAGCTAAATACAGGCACTTTTTCATCTAAAACAATCTCAAGCTGTTCTTCGAAAGGCTGAGGGTCAAGCGAGAGATTTTCAAAGGAGAAAGGTTCTCCAAGGTCTTTTTCAAACCTTTTCAAAATCCCTTGCATTTTATCAATGGCATCTCTATCGGCGGATGCGGGTTCTGTGACCATTAAATTAACGGCAAACGGTTTGTCGGTTAAACGGCGGATTTCACGAACAGCTTCACGAATCGCATGAGGCGAAAGGTACCCCGCCCCCAATGTCCCTAAGCCACCGGCATTGGAAACGGCAGCGACTAACTCAGGTGTCGTTGCACCACCCGCCATTCCAGCTTGGATGATCGGATATTTGATTCCCAACAAGTTTACTAAAGTATTTGTTTCCCACATCGGTTCGACCTCCACTCATTCTTATTTGCGAAAATACATTAAACATATTATGATAATTGTGACATTAAAAAACGAAGGTGAAAACATGGGTAGCTTAGGATTCGGCGAAATTCTTTTAATCCTTATTTTTGCCCTATTTATTTTCGGACCGAAGAAGTTGCCTGAAATCGGGCGAGCAGCCGGTAAGACGCTTAAAGAATTTAAAAACGCTTTAGAAGGAAAATCAAGTCCAACGGAACATGATAAGTAAAAATTGGAAGGTTGACCCAACAGCTAGGGGCAAACGTCCCTCTTGAGTCAACCTCTTTTTTTGTAAAATGACTAAGGCACCTAAAGCTTGCGAATGTTAAAATTATCGGCCAAAAGCACCCAGTTCTGCGGGTACGGATAACCAAGAACCCAGTAGCTGATTCCTCTTAAGCCGTATGCTTTGACAAGGTCGAACTTTGCTTGAGCGCTGCGGGCATCCTCGAACCAGACCTCATGGGTCCGGCCTTGTTCATCTGTGTATCTGAAATACGGCGACTGGGCGACCGGATCAAAGTGAATCACCGAATGATGCTGAACAGCCCGTCTGACGGCTTCCTGAGGACTAAAGGTTTCCGCCTGCATGCCCGGTCGATGGGGCAGGAGCCAATCCCGCGCATAAAGCTGAAAACCCATCATGATTTTATTTCTCGGTATGACCGTGACCGCATAATTGAGGACGGCTCGGATTTGATTGATGGGCGAGATGGCTTGTGGCGGCCCCAATCGATAGCCCCATTCGTACGTCATCAAAACGACAAAGTCGACGATCCGCCCGTGTGCCGCATAGTCGTGAGCTTCATAAAGCAGCCCTTGTTGGGCGGAACTTGTTTTCGGCGCCAAGGAGGTTGAAATGAAAAATCCTTCCCGATGCAAGCGATCGGTAGCCCGTTGTAAAAAACGGTTGTAATTTTCTCGGTCGCTGGGGCGGACATTTTCAAAGTCAACATTAAGCCCTTTGTACCCTTTACTATGCATCGTTTGAATAATCGTTGTAATCAGCCGATCCTGAATATCCGTGTTAGAGAGCACGGTATGGGCAAGTTCCGTTCCGGCTTCCTCAGAGGTAAAATTCGTAATCGCCATCATCGGGGTTACGCGCTCAGCCTGTGCAGCCGCAATCATTGCGGCATCGGGAAATGGTTCAAGGCCGCCATCCCTTTGAATGCGGTAAGCAAACGGCGAAACATAGGTCAAATCCTCCCCGTGCTGGCGAATGGATTGTGCCCCTTCCTCTTCCGATTGATAGGTGAAGGCATTGACTTCAATCGTCGGTTTAACGCCGCTTGGGATCACTAAGATTCTTCCAACCTGTAAAAGATCCGGAAGCGTTATATCATTAATCAATTGTATATCGCGGACCGTCGTGTTAAAACGACGAGCAATTTCGCTTAGCGTATCCCCCGGTTGAACCGTATAACGCCTGGGCGGTATAATTAACACCGCGCCCGGAATGAGATGATTAGGGTCAATCGTTGGGTTATCCCTTAATATTTCATTGACGGAGATGCCGTAATTTTGAGCGATTTGCCAAAGTGTTTCACCGGGGCGCACCGTGTGATAGCGTACAGCCACGGGAATCACCAAGGCCAGCCCCGGTACAAGACGGTTTGGATCAGGCAGTTCATTCACACGGATAAGTTTTTGAATAGATACGCCGTACCGGGACGCAATGTGCCAAAGTACCTCCCCTCTTTGGACAACATGGATAAGCACCGCTATACCCCCTATAAAAATAGTCAAACTATTTTATGCGCCTAAATAGAGAGCGGTGCATTTACCCATTGGTTTTCTTTCTTTCGGTCCAGATTAACCTTCCTAATAATCATACTCCCACAAACCTTATATACAGAGAAGGTTTTCAAATGAGAGTGTCATCAATCCGCAGCGAGTCGTCCCTGACGATAATGTTTTAGCAGCCCATCTAATTTGAGGGCAAGTCCAATATCCCCCTTTATCTTTAGTTTGCCAAGCATAAATGCGGTCGTGCCGTTCAGTTTACCCATCACAAGCTTTTTAAAATTCGGTACGGAAAGCTTCAGTATACAGTCTGCGCTCTCTTCGGAACCTTTGAACACCTTTGCCTTTCCGGAAGCGAGCTTAAGCTGCCATGTCCCACCATGATCTCCGGTCAATTCATATTGATAGATGACGTTCAAGCCTTGGATAGGTACGGGGTCATCGTTCATCAACCGTTCAATTTCTGCCCAAATGTCTTCAATGGCCCAATCGTTTAAATCCTCCGTCAAAGTCGATCCCTCCTTAATGAAAATCAATTCTAAATACAAAATTATCAAAATAATGCGCGGTAGTAAAAGTATATGATTTTGGACACCGTTCGACTTTGTCTAATCCTTAGGGTTTATCTATGTTACCGGGCGGGAAAAATGATATATTATAGTTAGACTTAGGCAAAATTTTCATACATATGTATAAACAGCGGTCAAACTTAGTCTTCAAAAAAATTTTTTAGAACGACCGGTTAAATATGTAAGAATTTCTTTTTTCCACCCCTTCAGCCATCAAATGAAGTATTCTAAAAGGGGCTACTAGTTTATCTGGAACCTTGGTTAGTTGAGCAAGGATGACCTCAGTTCACTTCTTGGCTATTTGTTCGGAGGTATTTTTTGGAGAGGAGACGTTGGTGGCGTTGTTCAAATCCAAATTGCATTTTTGGACATTTGAAATCCTCATGATCGTTATCATTTTATTTGTCTGCACAAAGCTGTCCTTTATCTTTGAACCATTGTTTACATTTATTTCGACATTGTTTTTCCCATTTCTAATTTCCATTTTTTTATATTTTTTGTTAAACCCCGTTGTGAACTTGATTGAGAAGGCTAAAATTCCGAGAACTTTAGCTATCCTCATTTTATACGTGATTTTTGTTGGGGCCATTGTCCTCGTCATCGGCCTAATCGGTCCCGTCGTCGTCCGGCAAATCAATCAATTAATCAACAACATCCCTGAGTACGTGAAAAGCAGTAAAGATTTATTTAACTATTTGATGCATACCGATCTCTATAATTGGGTCCAGGAACAGAAGTTATTAGAAAAAGTAAACAGTTCAATGCTGAAGTGGCTGACCGATTTTACCGACAATATTACTGCCGGAATGCAAACCGCCATTGGCGTCATCACAAGCATTACGGTCACGATCATTACAGTTCCTTTTATTCTTTTCTACATGTTTAAAGATGGCAAGAAATTTCCGCTTGCCGTCATGCGTTTTATTCCTGTCAATTACCGAAATGAAGGGTTAAATATTATAAGGGAAACCGGTGAAACGCTCGGAACGTACATTCAAGGGCAAACATTGGTATGTTTGGCAGTCGGTTTTCTAACCTTTATCGGCTTTTTAATCATTCATCTGCCTTATGCCTTGTTGCTCGGGTTAATCATCGCGGTGACAAATATTATTCCCTACCTTGGTCCTTTTATCGGGGCAGCTCCGGCTGTGATCGTCGGATTGTTGGATACTCCGTCAAAGGCCCTTCTCGCCGTGATTGTCGTTGTCGTTGTTCAACAAATTGACGGAAATATTATGTCACCGCTGATCATCGGTAAACGGCTCGATATGCACCCATTGACGATTATCGTTTTATTGCTTGTCGCAGGAAACTTGGCGGGCGTATTAGGAATGATTCTAGCGGTTCCGGTTTATGCCGTTGCCAAAACCGTAGTCATAAATATTTATCGGCTGTGGCAATTAAGAAAAGCGGCCAAACACGATTAAACGGGTGTCACAGCCTTATCAAAGGGTACTTTTCGTTTTAAACCCATACAAAATCTTAGAGGTGGCTAATGAAGTTGAAAAAAACTTGTCTCTGTCATGAAGTAGAGCTAAGTTTTTCCTTTTTACGGTCTTGAAAAAACATATATTTTCTTTAAGACAGTCTTCCGGCTAAAGCTTTATACTGAAGCCACTTCAAAGTAAGCCGTTCGCTTACAATGATTTTTATTGACGCACCCATTTGTATAAATGAAAACGCAGCGGGCAAATTATTCTCCGAAAATATCTACGAAATGGAGAGATGGATGTGCAACTTGCCGCCCATGAAATGCATGATTTACATGAACTGGCACTGAGCTGCGTGAATTCCATTACAAACATGGGATATTTTTTGCAACACATTCAAGATCCCGAATTAAAAGCCCTTGTTGAAAAACATTTACCGTATCATATTCGTGACTATGACATTAAAGTGGAGTATCTCCGCAAGGCGCAAGGAGCAGAAACAAAACTCCCTATTCCTGAATTAAACGCCACCTTGCCGTCTTTTACAGCCTCACCGACCGCAAATTATGTGCCCGTCACCCCCCGGACAAATGTGCAAGAATTTAATGACCGGGAAATGGCAACCGCCTATTTATTAACCCTAAAAAGGGCAGGACGGGAATATGCGTGGTCGGCGATGGAAATGAGCAACCCCGAAATCCGAGCCTTCTGCCAGAACGCCTTTTTGATGAGTTGTAATCATGCCTATGAGGTTTGGCAATGGCTCGTGAAAAAAGGATACTATCCATTGGAAACAGCCGATCTAACCATGACGGAAAAAATAGGCGATATGTACGGCATGGTTCCGCCACAGTAAAGATTCTTCGCTTTGCCCAACCTATTGAGCGAATGCTGACGTGAAAAAATGCTATACTTTACTAACCTGTTTAAAAAACAAAAGGGAGCCGAACGGGCGTCCCTTTTTTCTTTCAGATTCGTCGTAGCTATAAACTTTTGGCCCTCTCGAACTTGTTAAAGCCTCGTATCGTCTACGGCATCCAGGTAGCTTTCGGCATCACCGATGACTTCTTCCACGCAGCCTTCTTCGAATGGTGATCTTAAATGGGCAATGCGAATCAGCTCGGTAAAGGACCGGCTGCCCCCTTCGCGGCAAAGCGCCAAATAATCGTTCCAAGCGGCCTCGCGATTTTCATGCATCTTTTTCCAGAAGGATAAAGCACAAATTTGCGCTAAAGTATAATCAATATAATAGAACGGTGCACCGAAAATATGGCCTTGCTGGTGCCAGTAGCCGCCTCGTTCCAAATAATCATTTTCGGAGTAATCCAAGTGCGGCAAATATTTTTTCTCGATTTCACGCCAAGCGGCTTTCCTCTCGGCAGGAGTGGCATCAGGATGTTCGTAAACGAAATGTTGAAATTCATCAACTGCCACGCCATACGGAATAAAGAGAATCGCTTCGCTTAAGTGGCCGAAACGATATTTATCAGCATCTTCTTTGAAAAACAAGTCCATCCACGGCCAAGCGAAAAATTCCATGCTCATGGAATGAATTTCAGCGGCCTCATAGGTCGGAAAAGCATACTCTGGCACTTCTAAATGACGGCTGGAATAGGCTTGAAACGCATGCCCAACTTCATGTGTGAGCACATCAATGTCACCGGCTGTGCCGTTAAAATTGGAAAAAATAAACGGCGCTTGATATTCACTGATGTATGTACAGTAACCGCCGCCGGCTTTGCCTTTTTTGGCTACGAGGTCCATCAACCCGTTTTCGGTCATAAAAGTGAAAAATTCATGCGTTTCCGGGGACATTTCTTGATACATCCGCTTACCGTTTTCCAAAATCCAATCCGAGTCCCCTTTGGGTTTCGCATTGCCGGTTTTAAAACTGAATTTATCGTCATAATGCTTGATGG
>Ga0310828_1001093_pt1 | contig 18459 bp, 21 predicted proteins | sample WT_ome_3_FD_202242 | JGI IMG/M metagenome (GOLD analysis project Ga0310828, IMG submission 202242) | Sorghum-adapted microbial communities enriched on wild type (WT) sorghum from Joint BioEnergy Institute, Emeryville, California, United... ... | reverse complement strand
TCAGCATGCTTCCACCTCTACAAAGTGTTGAATGTCATGTTTATTCGACAAAAAAGCGTGTAGACCTTGTACCTTTGGTACTTTGTCTACACGCTGAACAGGCAAGCGAATGCTTGCCTGTTTTCATTTTCAGCGTGTAGACAAAGTCCGTGGCGAATGGGTGATCGGGCTCTCTCGCTCTATTGAGGCCCATCATTCCATGCCATATACTTTTTCTCCACCTTCGGTTTATCAATGTGCAGGCCTTCCTGCCTGGAAACGATGGTAGATCGGTTGCTTTGGAACCTTCTTGATAAAAAGGCACATTGTCTTCAGCCCCAGGCACTTCTTCATGATGGAGTGCCTTTTTTTGTGTACAGCTGGACGGGGCAAAACAAAAAACGACCAAATCAGCGGATTCGTACGTCAGCTGAGGGACGGCATTAGAAAGCCGGCACAACCCTCCGTTATTCTTATTCTCGGTAAATTTTTTCACATCCGGAGAGTTCAGCTCTTTCGCCAGCTTTTGAAAAATCCGTCATCACATAGGTTCTAGTGTTCTTAATCACATTCATTTAACAAAATACCTCTGTTTACAATTATTGGTTTTTAGGTGTGTATTTGAATTGATGTAAATTTTTAGAAGGAGGAAACTCTATGTCGCGCAAAAGGGTTAAAGTTGCAGCTGGTCTATTTACGATTGTTGCTTCACTCTCTTTCTTTACTACTAGTGCAATTGCAAACTTCCTAGGGGGGAAGTGGGAGATCTCAAACATTATTTATGAAAACATTAATTTAGAGAAAAAGTACTCTCGCGTTCTTTGGACTGCTGTTGATAAATGGAATGGAATTAGTAGTAGTTTTGATCTTTCACCTGCTGATTCGGATGAAACTGGTTATGTTGCAGTAAAACATCTACCTAGAGCAGAAGATAATTATCTTGGCTGGAGTGGCACTTATGGTTACGCAATCCCCTATGATGACAGAGGAAGAGAGAACCGTTCTCCATATGCATCAGCCGATGTTGTTATTGTACGATATTTATGTGACAAACTGGACGAGGATGTCAACGCCGACTTAATTTTGACCCACCATCGCCGGTTTAGAATTGACCCACCCGGCGATTTTTGTTGGTTAGGTAGAAGAGGGGGAGCCGTAGGCTCCAGTCCTCATTTTTTCACGGAGTCGGTAACTGTTCCCCCTAATATTGACGATGTGGGAATGGTGTAAGAGCCGATCCAGAATAGCTGTAGCAAGTATCGGATCGCCCATCAGTTCCCCCCATTCACCGAAACTCTTGTTGCTGGTCAACAGAATGCTCCCTCTCTCGTACCTTGCACTTACTACCTGGAAAAAGAGGTTGGCTGCCAAACTATCAAACGGTAGGTAACCAATTTCGTCAATAATCAGGAGTTTCGGTCGAATATAGATGCGGAGGCGTTTATCCAGCCTGTTTTCCGCGTAAGCTTTTCGCAGATCCTCGATGAGTTGCGAGAGACTGACAAAGTAAACGGATATGCCTTGCGAGATGGCTTCTACAGCCAACGCCACCGACAAATGACTTTTTCCTACTCCGGGAGGCCCTAAGAACAAAACATTCTCGTGTCGGGTTACGAAAGTCATCGTGGCCAACTCTCGAATCATCCGTTCGTCAATGCTGGGTTGGAAAGAAAAATCGAACTCCTCCAGTGTTTTTCGGTAAGGCAAGTGTGCGAGTTTGGTACGTACCTCCATATTCCGTTTCTGGCGTTCTGCTATCTCTGCATCAAGGAGCATGTTGAGAAAGGACAGATAGGTGGGCTGTCCATGACTTGCCGCTTCCAAATGAGCATCCAAGAGGAGAGCTGCTTGTTGAAGCCCAAGTTCCTCGAGACGTAGCCGTGCCTGTTCCAGTTCGATCATGCTCCCACCCCTGTTAGCTGCTCATAGACATCCAGCGAACGCACTTCCACTTGCTGCGATGAAATCTGTTGGGCTTGCGGACGTGGATAAGCATAACCTTGAGCGGTCGTAAGACCTGCATACTGGTTTTCGCAAAAAACAGTTGCACGGGAGCGATAGACCTTTTGGTGTCGGGAAATACATGTGCCGTCGGCCCAGATTTCCACCCACCCATTCACTTCTCGCACGGTTACCTCACGTCCACTGTGCCTCCATGGAACCCCATATCGCACACCATCGTAGCTAACAAATCCATCTCGGCTGACCTGTCTGGGTTCATACAGGTATTTTTCCCACCGATCGAAAGAAGGGATAGGCGACAGATCCTCCTTACGGAGTCTGTCGGTGGGACGTTCGCCGGTTGTTCCATGAATGCGACGGTTAATCTTATCGCACCAGAAAAGGGCTTGTTGATTGAGATCCTGTAAATCAACGAAGCGTTTGCCAGGAAGAAAGTTGTATTTTACGTAATGAACGCCTCGTTCCACTTTCCCCTTTGTTTCGGGGCGGCGGACTTTACATACTTTTGGAACAAGCCCAATTGCCGCAGCAAAGTCGGCAAAAAGGGAATGCCAGCGGGGTTTTCGATCGTCTCCCATACCAAGTACGACTGTTTTCATCTGATCAGTCAGCATTACCTTTGGGATGCCCCCAAAATATTCAAAAGCATGAATCAAGCAACGAAGAAAGCTGTAGATGTCACAACGTTTTGTAAACTCGATATACGTAGCACGAGAGTACCCCAATACCATGACAAATACCGGCACTTTCCGGACGTTACCGTCCTGATCTACGTATTCGCACAGTCCCCAGTCAACCTGGGCGTATTCACCAGGTTTCGTCTCGTAACGAAGAACAGCGGGAACTTGTTTGGGAGGACGGAAGTCCTTCACATAGTCTTTCAAGATGGTACGTCCCCCGGTATACCCCTTTTCTCGTAGAAGCTCGAATAAAACCTCGCAGTTATAGATACCTTCTTGAAGACGTTCCTGCAGGAACGGTTTATACGGATCAAGCTTGGAACCACGAGATTTACGGGTTCCCTTTTCGGGGGTGAATTGACCCCGGAGATATCGGCGAACTGTATTTCGAGAATGCCCGGTTTGACGGGCAATTTCACGAATACTCTTGCCTTCTGCCCTCATGGTATGTAACGATATCACTATCCCACTCCTTAGCATGTGTCTCCCTCCGAAGTTGTCTTGGCGGACTATTTTCGAAGGGGATATATTCGCTAAGGGTGGGTCATTTTCATTCCGGCGAACCTGGGTCAATTATATCCCGGCGGTGACAGGGATGATTGAGCGGCGTTCCAGAGATCCTGATCAATAATGGCTGGATGACTCTTCTCTGTAACAATCCACTTACCTTGATCATTTGGACGACCGTCAGACCTCTTATTCCACACGCGACGACCGAGATACGCTTCATTGCTGAGAATGGAAAGTACGGTTGAAGGGCTCCACTTTTTTTCTTGTGGTTGCGATCGCTGATTCAACAGACGTGCAATTTTCTTGCCTCCCATGCCCTCTGCGGCCATGCTGAATATTTGTTTAACAGTCTGCACCTCATGTTCTGGCCCAAGTTCGTATGTCACTCTGTTACCAATCTTACACAAACGATAACCATAGGGGGCACGCCCACCGCAGTGAAAACCTTGCAATGCGTTTTCTCGTAGACCCTTCAGTGTTTCATGCTTCAGGTTGACGTTATAAAACTCGCTGATAACCTCCAGCATTCCTTCAAGCAAGACGCCATGTGGGGTTTCCGAGTCAGTTGGTTCGGTTGCGGAAAGCACAACAATACCCTGCTTTTTTAGCAGGGCTTTGTAGATAATATGATCTTCACGTCTTCGGCAGAAGCGGTCAAACTTGTGCACGAGAATCGCGTCGAACGGTTTGTCAGGCTTTTGAGCCAAAGCAATCATTCTTTGAAAAGCAGGGCGATCCGCCGTCTTCGCCGATTTTGCTTCGTCAACGAATTCTTCAACGATATTCCATCCTTTTGCATCAGCATAGGCCTTCAACGCCTCTCTCTGTGCCGGAATGGACAATTCACGGTTTGCCTGTTGTTCTGATGAAACTCTTAAATACGTGGCAACATTCATATTGACCACTCCTTCCGGTATTCTTTCATCCGTTGATTAAATGAGATTGCAAGAGATACGTCACTATACAAGCTTATGTCTTCACCTCCTCTCTGCTGTTCAACGCCTCTCACCGTTGATTTTTCGCTGTAAATAAAAAAGCACTCATCACATTGGTTAATGTGACAAGTGCGATAGATAGTATCATCTAGCATTCAGTAATCTCTATTAAATGTTTGTACTTTGGTCTACATCAAAGAGCGGTTTAACCTTAGAGCCTCAAGGATTTTACTGCTCTCGGTCGTGTATACACCTATTGCAAGACAATCAATGTACTACTCTGTTGATACCCTTGTACTGGTTGTTTGTACAAATGAATAGCGTTTACCTCCTCCTCGTTAACTCCGAGATACCAAAGGATCGGCAAATAAACCCTAGCCATGTTATCGATGTCCATACCCGCAACCTTTCCACCGATGAACGTCATATTCACTTGAAGGGGGCCGCCAACTCCTGAAAGTTGCATTCCATCGTTCTGTAGGGACTCCGCCACGTCTTTTTGCAAATCCCAATTGTATGGCTCCCAACGTGTGTCATTGTCGAAGTCGATTAAAAGCGGCTCTTCCTTCGGGACAATATAAATAGGAACATCAAAAAAACTAACCACAGGTGAACCTGTATTTGCACTCAATGGATAAATCCTAACTGACAGATTATCCAAAGGTTGCGTAGAACGACTTTGAACATTTTGGGGCCCTGCGTTTGTGATGCAACATTCATAAATACTGCGGTCATTCCCGATAATCTCTTTGTTGATTCCATCAACAACCGATTTCATTACTTCGATTAATGGCAACTCCTTCTTCGGCCTTCTGGAAACAACATCAATTTCAACACGATACCTTTCAGCAGGAAGCGGGGGAAGCATACCCATCCTCTTCAATTCCGCACGTAACAGCATTGCGACCTTTGCCTGAAAATCCATCATTTGAATGGATTGTAGAATCCCTTCTTCCTTTGTTGAATCGTATTCAATCGACTGAGAATGAGGCTCCCCCAAAATCTCTATTGTAGATGATCCATCATGAAGAACATCAACCATTTCAGTTGCCACCTTTACTTTCAACTTCCTCCATGTTGTCGTCATATTTCCATATACCCCTTTTTAGATTTCATAACATCGGTTTCGACTTGATGAAGAATTAAATGGGTCGGGCGTAACACAATTCGTTCAACGACTTTTGCATTTGAATTCGGTTGATATGTACCTACATCACCCGTGTATATCCCTTTCTCAAACCAACACCTAACTGGAATAAATAAACCATCCTTTATCAAAGAAATAACCGTTCTCGATATCACTGTGGTCGAACCTTTTAACGCATAACAGAAGCCTGGATTAAGATCAACTTTACCTTGCTGATCGATCTGCACGATTCTCGGATCGATTCCCCCGTAAAATTCAAGCCAACAATATGCGTACAGTAGCAAAATTGTTTTCAGCTTAGTGATTGTCCACTGACGTTTGGCAAGGGTTGTGTCAGCCAGCATTTTTTCTGTTAATACTGTTTTTGGCACCATAATGTAGCCTTTGTTATGTGCTTTTAACTCATCAAAATCAAAGTTCAGTTCATGACAAGAATAGAATTTTTGTTGACCATAGTGGTAATCTGGAGCGACAAGAATAGTGGAGCGGAACCACTGCTGTTTTCCACTAACACGTTTAATAAAACCTTCTCGCTCAAGCCAGGCTAATGCATTCTGAACCTTCCTTGAATACTTCGGTCTATGTGCAGTTGGCAAATTATACTTCAGATCCTTGTGAATTGTATCAATGCATCGATATGTCTTTTTGGATGTGTAGTCAAAATGTTTACACAAATATAGATAGATAACAAAAGCGTCACGGTCTTTAAAATCACCATATACCTCGCTTAATATCTGTCTTTGAAAAGGGAACCATGATGGAGAAAGAATAAACTTATTCCTCGCACCGGTGTTTCTGAAATAGCTCTGAAAGTTAGGTATCTGCACAGCAACTTCCTCCAGTCAATTCCTATACTTTAATTTAAACAGAACAGACTCAACATGACCACATCAGGCCTACTAGTCGTTATGGGAATGGGAGCCAGTTACCTTATAACGACTCCCATACCACCAATTCTTCTTATACCCACCCCTTTTCTTTGAAACTAAGATACTCTGAACCTGTCATATGAAGAATATCCAAAATCGATATGCCACACACATCCCCGGCCTCAGTAATTGTTTTAGCCACTGAGATTTGCTCAGTAGTAGGATTAAGGTCGCCCTCCTTTAGGATGTGTACCAGTATCCCTGAAGCGGCGTTCCGCAATATTAGTTCGCGGAAGATAAATCGCTGGCAAGTGGGGATGTCGGCCATCACTTTCTCATCAATAGTAGTTAGGCTCAGGACATGATTCTTAGTCGTTAATGCCAGCAGTACCACTTGTCCATCGCCGACCATCTCAAACTTTTCCTTGCAATACTGGTAGGCATCTCTAGGCATGCGGATAACGAACCTATCCTGCCTGCCGGGGTTAGAAAGTAAATGTGCTAGTTTCAGGGTAGCATGAAGCTGTTTTCCTTCCGCAGATGAACTGACTATTTCAGATAAATCCTCTTGAGATAGCCCTTTAAGTTGATTCGGGTGATCAAAGTGATGTAACAATGCTTGAATCGTCAACAAGTCGCTCTCCCGTAGTATGTGGGAGCTTACTAGGTTTTTGATGAGTTTCGCCATGCTTTCCGCCTCCTGACTAGATTTACATAAATCCCTGCTCAGCTAAAGAGCAGTACGAATTCATGCCGCAAACAATTGAATCGAGAACTTCCACGCCAATGATTTCTCCTACTTTCTTGAGAGTATTGCTTATGGTTATATCTTCCCTTGATGGAGTAGGATCACCTGAAGGATGGTTGTGCACGAATATTGCCTTCTCTACTTGTGAATGCTTTAACAATGGAAGGAAGGTCTGTCTCGGCGTAACTATTGCCGCATCGATGCTTCCTACGCTGACTACCTTCCAGAATAAAATCCGATTCCGCTTGTCTAAACCGACAACAACAAAGTGTTCTTGAGGTAAATAAATCATCTCAGCCTTGAGAAAGTCGTAAATTTCCTTGGCCGAACGAACAACTTGCGGACGAGATATTTCAGTGCAGAGAGTTCGAGCACTAGCTAAAGCGGCCATAATTTTTCTCGCCTTAACTACACCGATGCGAGGAAGGGCTCTCAATTCCTCTTCTGTGGTCTGAAGCAAATCATGGAGTGTTGGAAAGTTGGTCAGCAAAGTGCGAATGGTGTGACTGTCAGGCTTCTCCCGCAAAATCTGTGAAAAGATATCGGCAAGAGCAGGCTTGTTGTCAAATCTATCAATCATCGTCAATTACCTCCGTGAAATGAAAATAAGGAGGGCGGCGAACCCTCCTTGTGTTGTTGAAATGAAATCCTGTACAATGCAATCAGCAAAGTTTTTTGGTGTGATCCTTATGGTCGCACCTCTTTTTGTTTGTCTAACTGCTCCAACTGCTCCAGTTTCATCTCGACTAGCACCAGCTTGACGAGAGTACGGGCATAAAGCCGCCCCCAAGCGGGACGCAACTCTTTGATACTCCGTAAATGCTTCAACGCCGCCAATAACCACTTTTTCTTCTCATGCAAATCAACACACTTCTCCATCATCCTCACCTCCCTCCAAGGACATAAAAAAATTGCCCTCCTGCCATTAATCAGTGCAGAAGAGCCACTCAGTTCCGTTGTCTTCTCTTTTTCACATACCGCTGTAACTGCTTTGGATAATACTTTTCAAAGTATCCAATGACAAATCTGGTTGCAACATCCCTCTCAATCTTCCAGAAGCGGATGACGTATGCGTGCAAGACGTGACCGGCCATTCGAATTTCTCCGTTCAGAGCCAACCGATTTAACAACACTACAAGGTCATCAGACAGATTCATTTTGTTCTGTTGCATGTGTTACAGCTCCTTTCTTATTGGTTTCGAGTTCAATCGACCGCAGGATGTCGATCATATCCAATTTAATTTGCAGGGTTTTAAGCTCCTCCCGAACCTGTTGTAGGCTGAACATGTTTCTTGGGTGGTTCATGTCAGAGTTTCTCAGCAACCGTTCCCTGACAAGCAGATCGACCTGTTTCAACTCCAGCCTTTTCAACAAATCCCTCATAGTCATCTCACCTCCTTTCATCGTCCCGTTGTCTTGCAACCCGTCGTTTTCGCTTTTTTCGCAACGACAAATAACCCGCTTTGATTCAAGCAGGCACCATTACACAAATCCTTGTTACAAATAAACGGCGTGATTAAGAATGCGGGCGGACGGCAACTCTCAGCTCGTAATTAATGTGCCAATCATCCATCTTCAAGTCTCTGGCGATACCTTCATAATCGATGTAGCAAACGAGTGAGGAAGGAACGGAACCAAAGCAACCTTCATCGATCATTTCAGCCGCGACATCACATAAGTTGTCCACATCATAATACACACTGTAGTCGCCGCTCTCCAACAGCCGCACAACCTCTTCAACGTTGTCCACGCATTCACAAAGAGCGATAACAACTCTGCTGTCGTATCGAGCCAAAACGGCGGCGGCTTCATTGATCGCAAACACATTGTCATACTCGCTGATGGAGAATGGTGCTTCGTAATCATGAATGGCGTATTCCTCATCTTCGCCCAGAATCTGCTTTAGCCTTTCCTCTAACTCTTCACTTCTCAGCGGCAGCGTTAGCCACTTGCCAACCAATTTACCTTCGTTGTACTTCGCCAGATTGGCAACGTAAATTCTAACCTCCATACAGACTCCCTCCGATTTACCGAATTTTGTTCACCAAAAAAGTCACGCCAATAACCACACTGCTTCTTTCATTCAAAACATCACTGCCTGATCATCCAGATTCACCTCCTCTCTGTGTGGGAAGCCTCTCACCTCCCCTGTTCGCTGTCACGCTCAGCAGAGCGACAAAAACAAAAAAAGGACTGCGATCTACCAATGAATCAGTAGATCACAGTCCATATAGAACCCGGTGGGGCATGAAACGGCAGGCGGGGGTACTTAAAAAGTGCAGAGTGGTACTCCGGGGAAATCTGTCTATTTTTTGCCCATTAAGGCGATTTTACGATCGGTTTCGGTGAGAACCGATTGAGGTTGCTATATCTTTCGCAATCCTGTGAATCAGTTTTACTTCATCCATGCTCAGATCAATCATCAAGCTTCTGTGTGCTTCTATGAGCATCCGTTTATCTAAAAGTTCGGTTTCAATATCCACTTTGTGAAACTGAAACAGTTCGACAGGTGTAATCTCCAATGCATTAATAACCTTCTCCAGCGTGGTGAGAGAAATGTTACGGTCACCACGTTCGATGCCACCAATGTATGAATAATGAATGCCTGATTTTTCTGCCAAGGCTTCTTGAGTCAGTCCCTTTTCCTTCCTCAATGAACGAATTCTTTCCCCGATTAATTTTAAGAAATCTGACAATGATACCACCTCTACACAAGCGTAGGGGAGTATCGACTACATCCGTCAGTAGCACAAACTAGAAAATTTTAATATAATTTTGCATAAAGCTAAAATTGGTTGTCCTTGGTAACGATAATATAGATAGGTGTTTTTGTAGAGGTGAGATGGATGAGGATACAACATAACCTTTCAGCGATAAACTCGCTCAACAAGCTGAATCGGAATTATAGAAAAACCGCCACATCAATTGAAAAACTATCCTCGGGACTCCGCATAAACAAAACGGCAGATGACGCCGCAGGCCTGTCCATTTCACAAAGAATGAGAGCACGAATTAGAGGTTTGGAACAGGCTGAGCGGAATATACAGGACGGCATTTCTCTTGTACAAACGGCCGAATCGGGTCTCGCCGAGATACAGAATCCGAATCTTCAGAGATTACGAGAGCTTGCCTTGCAAGCGGCCAACGGGACGTTAACTTCGGACGACAGACTACGCATTCAGGAAGAAATCGATCAAATCAAGAACACCATCAATGACATCGCAAACAACACCCACTTCAACGGAATCCACTTATTAAACGTGTCAGATACCCCACCATCGGGACTTACCGTTGTCAATTTGGCCAATGCGGTCAGCATCACCATCTTTGAGCAATCCGGCATCAACACCATCTACGAAGAAACTTTTTCTATCGCCGATCTGGTGAATGGTGTCTACTGGTCTACTCCGGCCCCGCCTCCACAGTCGAGTGAGCCTTATCATTTTTCTGTTGATCTCGGTACCAACACCTTTAAGACACGAGCGGAGACATGGGGATTTGGCAACAATATCACCGCAGTCAGGGTAAACGGACTCACTGGATATCTTGAGACAGAAGTTTACGCGACGAAACTCGTTTCCTATTCCGGTACTCCCTATGTCGGAGTACCACCTGAGAATATCTTGGGAAATGACCTTTCCGACTCGCCCAACTTTTCGGATGGCGGCGGTGTATGGACGGAAATTGTGGTTCAATTTGAAGCGACCATAGACCCTAACTCCACTACTCTGCCCAACCAATCCGTTGATGTGATTCTACAGGTTGGCCCTGATGCCAGTGATACATACAAGATCAAGTTAACGGATGCCCGCACCACAGCACTTGGCATCGACGATATTGCGGTTGATCCGCCCGAGAAAGCGATAGAAGCGATTGGAAAGATTGACGATGCTATCAATAAAGTGTCCGCAGAACGATCAAAGTTTGGCTCCTATCAAAACGCATTGGAGCACATCCATAACAACGCATCGAACTATAGGGTCAATCTTGCGGCGGCTGAATCGAGAATAACAGATGTGGACATGGCCAAGGAAATGATGAAATTCACCAAGAGCCAGATTCTCTCCCAAGCATCGCAGGCCATGTTGGCACAAGCAATGCATACCCCGGAATCAGTAATAACTCTGATTCGATAGTATGCCAAGAAAGGACGGGCTTTCCCTTGCAACAATTTGTGAGAACCATTAATACCTCCGACGCTTTCAAGATGAAGCTGGAGCAACTGGAACGAGAGTACAGGATCAAACTGGAGAGCATCAACAACGATATCCGGTTAAAAGAGCAGGAACTGGATCGGTACCGAAGTGTGGGGATCGGAGGAGAATTGGGTGGCGGCTTTTTGATCCTGCTTAGCTGGGTCGGATTCATCATCGGATCACTGGCCGCCTTGATCGGAATCATGATGGCTACCGAAGAGTCCAAGAGTGATGTTTTAGCGGTAGGTATGATCATGTGCTTAGTAGGTGTATTTTGCATCATCCTGGGTGCTATCTTTCGCGGCAAGGGGCTTTCCATTCGCAGAACGGCAATGGAGAAGCAGAAAGAAGCGGCAAAACACTGTGAAGCCATTGAATCTGAACTTGCCAAACTGCGAGAAGAATTGAAACACTTGGAGGATTACTACCAAGCTGAAATGTCTCATCAACGCCAGCTATACGAACGCCATATGCTTAATCAGCAAGAACTGATTGAACAGGAAGTGTCGGCCATTCAACATCATTCGGCATCTACGGCAGACACGAAAGAATGCCCGAAATGTGCCGAGCTTGTAAAGGCAAGGGCAAAGATTTGCCGTTTTTGCGGTCATGAATTCAATGAATAAACACCAGTTGATGAGGGAGTTCCTGTAGCTCCCGTCTTTTGTTTGATGACCATTTTCTGGAGGGATTCGATGGATTCAGGTTATTTCTGCAAGGAATGCAATGATTATCACGAGATCGAAAGCCGTATTGGAATGAAACATCTGCCATACAACCTTTCCAAAAGTGATCTGACTGCCTTCATCAATGTCGCTACGACCATCCCAACATACGAAGTTGTTACCAAGGGAATACCGCATGTCTTTGAAGGGACACATGATTTCGTCCGGGAAGTGAAAATAGCGGAACTGCTTCAGCAAAAATTCCCGAACATGGAAGCCTACAAGACGGTTGACGGCATGAAGGATTGGCTGGTTGATCGTTTGAACGGGAGTGATCAATCTGCGGCGAATGCGTTGAACCGCCTGCAAGGGGATATCGCGGGCGAAGTGGACTTCGTTCGTCAAATGCAAGGCGATCTGCGAAGTCTGTTCACGAAAACGGATTTTGTGCGGAATGTCGATGGAAGAGTTACCAGTAACAATCCCGGCATTGATGTCGTGGAGATGAATCGTCTGACCGGTGATATCGTTAACGAATATCAGGTGAAGACACTACGTTCGCCGGATACTATCGACCAGACATTGAAAGAGTTTCTGCACAACGACCATTACCGCCCCGACATTACACTTGTCGGCCCCCAAGAATTGATCGACCGGGCCAAGGAGATGGGATTGCCGAATCCGACGAAGGTGATGGGCACTCTCGACAGCAACGCAGCCTCGGCGGAAGTGTTGAAAGAGAAGATTCTGAGCGGGGATTTGTCTGTAGGATTTACTCCTGTTGATGTTACGGAAAAACTTCTCGGAGGTGCTGCCATCGGAGCCGCAATCTCCGTTACTGTATCGGGACTCGTCCAGTTCATTCAGTACAAAAACGGGCAAATCTCATGGGAGCAACTGAAGGAGCGGCTAGGGAAAAATGCGTTGAAACGGAGTATCGCTGGAGGCGTTCTCGCTGGATTAACATTATTTATTCCGGGCGGGCTTATTGGTCACGGCATTGGATTCGTGGCCGGGATTACGCTTCGCAGACTGCTTGACAACGCCTTTGGAGAAGGCACTTTCGGAGAAGTTTTGAAGACGGCGAACTCGGTGAAAGCCAACGTGGAGTTGTTGCATCATGGATCAATCTACATCGCCAAGCTGTCCGAAGTGAACGCCGATGTGCTGGAACGGGCCGTCTCCATCGTCAACGATATGGAAGAAGATCGATGGAAAGCGGATGAGATATACACAAAACTGGAGCGGCAACATGGTACCATGACACGAATCGATTACAGTCAAGCCGCCGAAGATATTTTGGATCGGTGCGACGAAATGCGGTTTCGTTTGCTAGGAGGTAAACGTAAATGAACACCATACACCCCCACTCTGCTTCAATCCGTCAACCGCAAGTATCCGTAACTGTTGAAACGGAAGCTCCTGAACATTCACCGGAAACGAATCCAATTCGTGCAGAATACATCAAACGTAGAGAAGTATTTTATCAAGCCAAGAGAGAGTTTGACTTTGCGGTGAAATCCGGTAATAGTGCGGCTGTACGTGCGGCCAGTTCCAAGTTTCAGAAAGCTGAACGTGACTTGTATGCGATGCAAAGTGATTTGAATATTCGACATCACATCGCTGATTTCTTCCATCAAACACCTGATGAAGCATCTTCACCCGGATATAGTGCAGTGAAAGCCGAAGAACCTTCCCTACCAACTCAACAGCAGGTGATTGCGGCGGTAAAACAGAACCCTCGTTTAATTGATCCAACGCAAGTGAGAGCTATTGTACGCAATTCCCTTAATCAATTACTCTCCATTGAACATCGGATCGACAAGATGGAGAATCAAGGGTTCCTTGGGCGTTTATGGGGCGGATTGACCGGCTCCAATCAGCGGGAGATGCTCTCTTTAATGCGTGACCTGACATACGCCCAACAAACGACGATCAAACTCGTACTGACGTTGGCAATGTGTCATGCCCATAGTGTTGCCGTGATCGATGAGATTCTCGATGAATTGGACAAGGCTAAAGGTGTGCATACCCGTACAGCCTCACATATTGAGCTTCTATACGAGCAAGTTGTACTCATCAAGGAAATGCAGAACAAGCAACCAACATCTAACAAACTGATGAAGGGGATATTAATAGGGGGCGTCATTTCTGCAACTGTGATCGGAGTAATCGGGTACCTCGTTCTAAAACTTTTTTAGTATACGAATCGTTTTCATGTACCAAATCCTATAAAAATTGGATATATGAAATGAGAAGGCGTCCGGCACATAGAGAATTATCACCGGAACGCCTTATCTTTATGTGTTTTTCAAGATTTAGTTGAGGTGTCTTGAGGTATTGAGCGAAATTTATACAATATTTCTATTTACTCGCCCAATGATACACGGTCTTGGGTTGATATAAAAACGAAGGGGTTTTTTTGTTAAAAATTCACAAAATACATGCTGTGGTGGAGGACTTTAGAACTAATTGGCGAATTTTGTCATAAGTATTCTTTGTCCTTAATGGTATTGTATGGTGAGGTGAATATATTGTCTTTAGAGTTCGATATAGTATCTGAAAAGGTGATTGGGGATCATTGTTATTACGCTTGGGTAGTTAAAGGTGACTGGCAACAAGCCATCGCAAATGAATATGGTAAGCTTAGAACTGACACGAGGTTTCCTATTGAACCAATATGCCTGGACGGCTTAGAATTTTCGATAGACACTATAAAAGAGCGGATTTTTCATAATACCATACCCGAGAGAAGGGGTGGTAATTTTGATGTAGTTAGAAGTGATTTTGGTGAAGTAATTTCTTACATGACATTAGAGCAAAAGTATTCGACTCAATTCGGATACAAATCGATAAGAGACAGGGAGCTTGTTCAACTACCGGGACGTGGAATTGATGGAATTGGTATTGAGACAGGAGAAAAGTTAAGGCTCGTATTAACTGAAACGAAAGTTTCAAGTCAACGTACTTCACCCCCTTCTGTTGTTGACTCATCGGAAGATAGCATGAGGAATCAACATCTAGATCACATTTCTAAACCTGAGACATGTAAAAAAATCTGGGACGTTGCTAGAAGAACAACTAGTTCAGAGCTACAAAAATTGTTCATGACCGCCGCTCTGATGTTCGAATACAAAATGTTTGATCGATTAGAATTAATCACCTGTTGCGTTTTGGTACGTCCAAAAATGGTTCATACTTGTAATGATTTTGGGTCCTTCATGTCGCATGCAAAAGATTTCCTTCCAGGTAAAATTCGATTTCTAGTCATATGCATACCTGAAGAAAATGGGAATAATCTAGAAGAAATAATCGACGAATGGTTCAAGGTCTTAAATGAGAGGAGGTGCGACTAACTGATGAAAGAAAATACGCAACCGTCATTACCTCCAATATCAATACCACAACTAATTAAAGATACTGGAATTACTGAGTTTGTTCTACAGGCTGAAGAAGAATCGCTAGTACGTGATATTGCACGTAATTCTCACATATTTACTCAAAAAAATATTGAAAGGCTACCTCGACTCGGTTTTTTATTTGAGCGACAAGCTGTAGATGAATTTGAATTAAACAAAACAAATAGAACGGTAAAAGATAATTTTCTTTTAGCATTTCGCTCTTGGAGATCAATGATAAATCTCCCGTCAACACAGAATAACCAAAGCGATATATCTAGAGCCGCACTAGAATTAATTGAAAAAGAATTGAGTGGTGAACCATTACCGGCTGAGATTATCCTTGCTTTTAGAATTGCCGTAAGTGGGCTGATGTCAGATAGGCCGTCTGAAACAAGATTAGAACTTAAAAAGTTTAACTTTCAGGGTACAAACTATGTTAACAGTTGGGGGGATAAAGTACGTATTACATGTTTCCTATCATTTATATACTTATGCAGGAAGAAAAATGGATGGGAAGATGTAGATAAGGCATTAGAGTACATTGACGAACTGAAAGAACTTCAAAAAGAATACGAGGATACATATTTAAATAGGTTTCAAAGCGGAGTATCACAAATTGCCGCCGCGTATGAGCTTGTTGGGTATTACAACTTGGCCCAAATAATTACCATTACTGGACAATACCTTAAGACTGGTTCAGAGTCCATATCAAGAATTTCAGATCGATTAGATCGTTATAAGGATCAGGCTTTAGAAGCGTTTGGGGCAAGTGGGTCAGTTTTTATGCGGCATCTTACGGAACTTATGTGGGCCGGTTGTTGGAAACTCGCTAACAATTCAATTTGGACCCATGTTAATGTGCTAGGTGAAACACCGCGAAATTTTGCAAAAATGTTAAGTGACAAGGGTAGGCCTAATCCAGTTATTGAATTATGGCCAAGTCAGCAAGATGCTCTTCGAAAAAACCTACTTGACCCGTATAGAAGAGCAATTCTAGTAGAAATGCCAACAAGTGCAGGCAAAACACTGCTAGCAAAGTTCTCCATAATTCAGACAAAGGCCCTTAACCCTAATGGAAAAATTATGTATATAGTTCCTACAAGAGCGTTAGTAAATCAAGTTACATCTGATTTAAGACAAGACTTTGCTAATTTTAATCCTAAGTTTGTTGTAGAACAGGCAGTTCCAGCCTTTGAGTTGAATCCAACTGAGGAACGTCTGTTAAGTGGAGAAACAGATATTTTAGTTACTACTCCCGAAAAGCTTGATTTGTTAATACGAAAAGATCACCCTGTTACAAAAGACATTGCGTTAGTAATTGCCGATGAGGCTCATAATATTAGCGATCGAAGTCGGGGGGCCCGTTTAGAATTATTATTAGGAACTTTAAAACGGGAAAGAGCGGGAGCCAGATTTCTATTACTTTCACCATTTCTACCTAATGACAATGAGTTAGTAACTTGGTTAGGAGATGATCAAGCCTTACCACCAATTGGAGTAGACTGGAAACCTAGTCGAACAGTCGTTGGAGTTTTAAAATTAGATGGTTCTAGAGATAAACGAGCTTTCATTTTAGAAACAGTACCTGCCTCCAAGGCATTAGATATATCTCCCGGCAGAAAGATTCGATTAGCTGATAAAGATATTGTTCAAGGGAGACCGTCTTTGGAGAGGTATACTATTGCAGGAGCGAAGGTTTTTAATCAAAGAGGTGCTGTTCTTGTATTGTGCAGAGGTAGAGGAACTGCCCTTAAACGAGCTAAGCAAATCGCAAGTACAATGGAGAGTATCAATGAAAACAATGAACTAGTTAAGTCCGTTTGCAGATTCTTGGCAGTAGAACAAGGCCCCAATACACCATTAATTAAATTATTATATAAAGGAGTAGCTTATCATCATTCAGGGTTATCACAAGAAGCAAGGTTGCTTATCGAGGGCTTAATTAAAAGAGATTTAATAAAGGTGGTATGTGGCACAACTACTTTAGCACAAGGAGTAAACTTCCCCATTAGTACAGTTATTATTGAATCGTTAGTAAAAGGATCAGGGAATAGATTAACTTATTCTGATTTTTGGAATGTTGCTGGTCGAGCAGGTAGAGCTTTGGTTGACACAACCGGAATTATTACCTTTCCAGCACCAGACGCTGATACGAAAGCGGAAATACTTGAATTCTTGCAAGGAGAGGCTGAAGAAATATCTAGTCAGCTTTCTAACCTGATTCACCGTGCTGATGAAATTGCTGACAAGTTTAATCTTAATTCGGTTAAGAAATGGCCAGAGTTATCCTCTTTGATGCAGTTTTTAGCTCATGCTTTGAAAGTGGCAGGTGAGACGGATTTAGCTGGAGAAATTGAAGACTTATTACGTGCGAGCCTTGTTTACCATCAATCAAAAAAACTTGGAGTTGATGCTCCCAAAAAATTATTAAAGCTTTGTAGAGACTATTTAGATAAGATTAAGGGTAAAAAGGGACTAGTACAAATTGCGGATCAAACAGGATTTGCCACCCCAAGTGTTTTAAAGATACTTGCAGAGAAACAGCACTTTAAGGATTTATCTAAGTATGAGGACTGGAAGCCAGAAAATTTATTTAGTGGTGATGTAACTCCGTTAACAAGACGGATTGAGGCAATTGCCGATCTTCCTGAAATACAACTTGGAAGAGGGAAAGGACAACCATTCAATGCGAGAGAAGTCGCTACCATTCTAAAAGAATGGGTTAACGGAGAACGACTAGACATAATGGCAGAACGGCATCCTATCAATAATGATAACGATCCTGGTACACGAGAAGCAGAGTTTGGAAAGTATCTATTTTCTAACTTAATTGGAAAGGCTTCATGGGGAATAGGTGCGTTGGAGGGAATATATTTATCCCAGATTGAAAAAGAAAAGTGGGACGATGTTGGGTATGTTCCTTCGATGATTTACTTTGGAGTCTCTTCAAAAGAAGCAGTGTGGTTTAGAATGGTTGGAGCCCCCAGATTTGTTGCTAAAGGACTTGCTGAATTGTGGAAAAGTCAAGTTCGTAAGGAACCCGACTCTCATGAACAGATAAGAAAATGGATTGATAACCTTGATGATGAACAGTGGAAAAAAGTCTTACCAAAAAATGTAGACATTACTCCTTCGGACATAAAAAAATTATGGAATGAATTAATGATCTAGTTTGTTTCTGTTAGTAAAAAATTTAATGGGAGTGGACTCACCACTCCCAGTTTGTTTTTAGTTTATCCTATCAATATGTATTTGGCAAACTAAATGTGCCGAATTCGGAAATGTGAAAATGCCCAATTGATGAGCATGCCATAGAAAGTAAAAAAACCTTGCCAGCGTTCCCTCATCACTCTACTCTCTTGTTTGG
>Ga0310828_1001091_pt1 | contig 18467 bp, 11 predicted proteins | sample WT_ome_3_FD_202242 | JGI IMG/M metagenome (GOLD analysis project Ga0310828, IMG submission 202242) | Sorghum-adapted microbial communities enriched on wild type (WT) sorghum from Joint BioEnergy Institute, Emeryville, California, United... ... | reverse complement strand
TCCGCGCGCCTCTCTGTGTTATAATCCGAACTCTACCCGCACGTCGACGCCTGGCTCCAGCTCCAGCCACAGCACACCTCTGCTCTCCTGCCGGGTCCGCCCGACCGCTTCGCCGTTCTTCCTTGCTGCCTGCCAGGGCACAGCCAGCTCAAGGCGAACCGTCTGCGGTCTGGGGGCAATCGAACGAAGCGTCGCTTCCACCAGGCCTTGCTCGAGATTCCATCGCAGCTCCCGGATCTCCACCCGCGTTCTTGCCATCAGGCCGCAGATCATCCCGACCCTCCAATAGGATGGAAGCGCCGGCAGCAGCTCGATGACTCCGGTGTGGCTGTAGACCAGGGCTTCATTCACCACTGCGGCGATTCCGAACAGAGTGTCGGTGCAATAGGACCGCATCCTGCGGTTGGTGTCATGGTCGGTCATCAGCGAGGAGTAGAAGCCTTCACTGACCATCATCGGCAACAGACAGGACATGGCCTCATCGCCGTCCTTCAGCCGCGCTGCGACCAGCGCCTTGTGGATCCAGCCATGGCCGGCGGTATTGTCTCCTGTATTGAACCGATTCCGGTTCTCCAGCGCTTTCCTGCAAGCTGCGGCCAGCTCCGCATCCTCATGAGCCTCATAAGCAGGCCAGGCAGGATACAGATGGCTCAGATGACGGTGATCGTTGTTCTCCCGATACTCCTTCATCGCCCATTCGCGCAAGGCTCCGTCGTCGTCCCGCAGATAACGCGGCAACTGCTGAAGCAGAGCCTCCCACCGGGCCACCGCTGCCTCATACCCCTCGCGCTTCACCGCTTGCTCCATGGCGATGACCATCGCGAGGCCATCCCGTGCCGCGGCGATATCCATCGTCGCATTGGCGGTCAGCTTGCTGCGGCAGCCTGCCGGGTGATTCTCAGGCGAATAGGCGGGCAGGATGATGTACCTCTCGCCCGGGTTCAACTGCTTCTTGCCCGGTTCATGGCGGGCATGGCCCTCAACGTCGGTATAATACTCCGGCGTGCAGATCTGCTCCCAGAAGTTCGCCTGCTTCGTGAGCAGAGGCAGCAGGATGTCCCGTTCCAGATCCAGGTATCCCCGCTCCAGCAGCTCGCGATATTCCGCATCGCTGAGACCGCCATCCTGAACACCAAGGTACGGCTGCAGGTCGTGGATTCTCATGTTCTCATGGATCGGAATTCTCTGATTGCCGTAGCACTGCCAATATTCGAAGATCGGCAGCAAACACCAGCTGGCTCCGGCGTTCCAATACTCGAACGGATAGTCGTTGTCATATTCGACATGCATCGCCCGATCGCCATCGGAGTTGACCGACACCTGCAGCGCATCATGCATGCCGTATGCCATGCGAGCATTGTGTGCGAAGTCGGGCACATTCCTGAGGATAAAGTTGATGTAACCGGGCTGCGCAAACGTCATATGCCCGGTGTTCATGGCCGCCACCTGCAGATTGACGTTGGCATCCAGCGTATAGATGGAACGCCAGCCGGGATTCCATTCGCCGGTCCACATGCCGTACAGACGCGGCGCGCTGGAGCCGCTGCAGCAGATGAACGCATATCTCGCCTGCTCATAGACCTTCCGGATGAAAGCCGGATGCACCCTGGTCGGCTCCGCCTTCTGCGCCTGGAGAAGGGTGAGGTTGTCCATGGACGTATCGTCCGAACCTTCGCCCAATGCAAACCGCACCGCGCCGAACTCGGCGGCGTGCACGATGGCATGGGCTTGCAGCGCAGCTTCATAATCAAATCGTCCATCTTCGTCCCGGTAACGCTCGGCGACCTCGCGGGTATGACCGGCCAACTGATCGAGGATGGCATAGCCGGATGTCTGTCTGAAATCCTCCAGCCTTCCCATATCGAAGGTTCGGGCGGCCTGGGTGATCAGGATGACCTCCTCGGCATCGGTGATCCGGACAGCCGGGTTATGCACAGCGCCGACGTTCATCGGATCCTGGGACTCCTTGAGCCGGATGATCCGCTTGCTGCCGCCTACCGCGATGATGCGCGTCAAGCCGGCATAGCCGCCGTTTGCCAGCTCGCTGCCGGGGTAAGAAGGATAGTGGGCGACAAGGGCGATGTGGTCTCCGTCCGGACCGACCAGTTTCTTGTACTGCATCTCGGAAACTCCTGGGGTGGTTGCGCCTCCGCTCATCGAGACGATATCGTCGATGGAGATGATCATCTGGATCCGGCTGCCCGTTGAGGACGCCGTGATCCTCGTGATGGACACATTGTCCACCCGGGAGGTGAAGGACGTCCGTTGCCATTCGCCATGCTCATCGGTGTACCTGACGCCGGTCTCCGCCGTCTCATAGTTGGTCCACCGGACATAGTCGGACAGATGGCCGCGCGGTGACAGTTCCAGTCTGAGCTGATGGGCGGGGTGATAGCGGTAATAGAAGGTTCTTCTTCTCGGCTTGCCGTCCTTGTCGGTGATTATCCATTCGTCGTTCCTATGGAAGACATTCCATCTGGCCTCCTCCAGCTGGCTGGGCAGCTCGTCCGGAATCACCCTCGGATCGGGCGACGGGAAGTTATTCCACATGTATTGGAAAATAAACGTGTCCGAATACGGAGCACCTGAAGTGACATAACCGTTCTCTCCGTTGCCGCTCACCATCCCTTCCCGCCATTCGTGCCCCGCGTTCTCAAGCGGAATCTCCGTCCAGGTATGGACATGGCAACCCTTCCGATAGATGATGCGGTTGTCCGATCCTCGCAGCATGGGCATGACCTCCTGTCTGAAAGATTTCCTGTTCCTGCGTCAATTGACAACTCCAGGCTGTTCTTATTATAGTGGGTTGCAGCAGGATCAGTAATGGAAGAAAGACGACGTTCCTATTGCGAGAATGTCGTGTTTTCACAGGAGGGTGGCCGCATGATCATGAACCTGCCCAGGGTGGATATCGGGAATATGGATATCAAGCTCAGGCTTGGCGGTTTGCTGCTGAATGTGCTGTTCGTGCGGTTCGGGGTATTCAGCCAGACGATCGCGGAACACAGCCACAGCTTCGGCAGCTATGAGCTTCATTACATCCCCAGCGGTTATGGCGAGCTGATCGTGCATGGCAGGCGTTATCCGATCGTGCCCGGAACGCTGTATATGACCGGTCCGGGAGTCGCCCATGAGCAGATACCGGATCGGGACGATCCGATGGCGGAATACTGCATGTTCTTCGAGGTGAGAACGCCCGCCCCTCCTGCGGCCCACTCACAGACCATCCCTTGCGAGCCTGCGCTTGCCGAGCTGCTGCTGTCCACCCCGTTCTGGTATGGCAGGGACGAGGGAGATCTGATGCCCCTGTTCCATATGCTGGCGGAGGAACTGGCGCAGCGAAGGCTTGGCTTGCATCATATGGCGACCAATCTGCTCGAGATGATCCTCATTCGCACGATCCGGCAATACGCGCAAGGGGAGATCCATCCGATCGTTCCTGCCAAGACGCTCGATGACAGCCGAATGATGATCATCGAGAACAGCTTCATGTATCATGCATCCACGATCACGATGGGAGCGCTTTCGCGGATGATCGGACTAAGCGAGAGGCAGACCGACCGGATCATCCGCAGGCAGTATGGCATGTCATTCCGGCAGAAAAAGAAGCAGGCGAGGATGGCGGCGGCAGCGCGTCTGCTGAAGACGACCGACTGGCAGGTCACCGAGATCGCCAGGCAGACGGGATACGCCACCGTCGAGCAATTCAGCCATTCCTTCAAGCAATATTATGGGCTGACGGCTACGGAATACCGGAGCCAGGCCCAGGTCAACGTGAAGTCTGGTCCGTCCTCATGATCACCCTATCAATCTGTCAAGGAGATGGAGCGATGAAGAAGCTGTATCATGGCGCCGCATGGTATCCCGAGCTGTGGGATGAGGAGGTGCTGAAGCAGGATATCGAGCTGATGCAAGCGACCGGCATCAATGTCGTGCGGATCGGGGAATTCGCCTGGTCCGTCATCGAGCCGGAGGAAGGCAAGTACGATCTCAGCCTGTTCGTGAAGGTGATCGGTTGGCTGCACGAGAGCGGCATCGACACCGTCATGTGCACGCCGACGCCAACTCCGCCGGTCTGGTACAGCCACCGGCATCCGGAGCGGATGTACGTGGACGAGCGGGGCACGGTGATGGGCCACGGGTCGAGGCAGCATGCGTGCACGAACCATCCGGACTTCCGCCGGAAGGCCGCGGCCATCACCGAGGAGATCGCCAGGGCCGTCGGGCGTCTGCCTGGTCTCGTCGCCTGGCAGCTGGACAATGAATTCAAGGCGCATGTGGCGGAATGCATGTGCGCGGCATGCCTCAGGCAGTGGCACGAGTGGCTCGAGCGACGCTACGGCACGATAGAGAAGCTGAATGAGGCATGGGGAACGAAGATCTGGAGCGAGTATTACTGGAGCTTCGAGCAGGTGCCGCAGCCCGGTCCGACGCCTTTCCTGCACAATTCCTCGCTGCGCACGATGTACCAGCTCTTCTCGATGGAGAGAATCGCCGAGTTCGCCGAGGAGCAGGCAGCGATCATTCGCCGGTATTCGGATGCGCCGATCACGCACAACAGCAGCATCGCCTTCCATGTGGACAATGAGCGGCTGTTCCGCAACCTGGACTTCGCCGCTTATGACACCTACGCCTCATCGGATCACCATGACGCCTACCTGATCAACTGCGATCTGTGGCGCAACATGAAGCGGGGACGCCCTTACTGGATCATGGAGACGAGCCCGTCCTTCGGCGGATCGCTGGTGAGCTACGGCAAGCCCCATCCGAACGGCTATCTGCGGGCGGAGGCGGTTGCGGCGTACGCGCTTGGCGCGGAGGCCTTCTGTTACTGGCTGTGGAGGCAGCAGAGGGCCGGCAGCGAGCAGCCGCACAGCTCGGTGATCAGCGCATGGGGGAAGCCGACGGTGGCGTATCGGAATGTGCGGCAGGTGGAAGAGGCCAGGAAGCAGCTGGAGCCGGCGATCGTGGCCACCCGCCTGAAGCGGGCGGATGTGGCGATCACCTATTCGGATCGGGCGAAGGCGTATCTTCGGACAGAACCGCATCGCGGGCTCAACCATCGGGGATTGATCACCTCCTTCTACAGCATGTTCCTGAAGATGGGGATCCACCGGGACCTCATCCCGGAGGGAGCGGATCTGGACGGCTACAGGCTGCTGTTCACGCCGTTCCTGCCTTATGTGTCGGACGAGTTCCTGGAGCGGGTGGAGGCGTTTGTGCGCCGCGGCGGCATCTGGGTAGCAGGGCCATTGACCGGAGGAAGGACCGGGGAGCATACGATCCCGACGGATGCGGGACTGGGCGCGGCTCTGGAGAAGCTGGCTGGCGTCGAGACCCTGTACACCTATCCGATGGACCAGACCGGCACGAAGGGACGGGCCTTCGGCATCGAGGCCGAACTGACCTCGTGGAGCGCCGTCTTCAGGCCTGTCGAAGCGGAGGCGGTGGGCGTGTTGGTGGATGGATTGTGCCCTGGAGAGGCATTTATCACGGAGCGTCGTCTCGGTGCAGGCAAGATCGTGTTGATCGGATCGACTCCGACGGGTGATGATGGCAACGAGTTGTGGGCGAAGCTCATCGAGCACTACGCGGCGGAAGCGGGAGTGACCGTCCGTACCGATGCCACTCCTGGGACGATCGTCGCGCAGAGGCAGGGAGACGGTTGCGAGATATGGATCATCGTCAATATGGATGGCGCAGGGGGAACCGTGACACTGCCATCCAAAGGTGTTGATATCGCAACGGACGAACCGGTGGATGCCGGTAAGCTTGCTGTAGGCAGGTATGCGTATCGAGCCATTCGGTTGGCTGCACGCGATTAGTCAGGATAGCTGCAGTATCAGTTGGTTGAGATGGAGTAACTGGCAGTCTGCTGTTGTATCATCATTTGCCGATATTGAGTTTCATCCAATCAGATGGATCCCGCTGTTTGGCATAAGCCGCAGCGGGATATTATGTGTCCTTGATCATCCATGGATCTTCCGATAATCGTTCGGGCTGAGCTGCTCGTGCTTCCGGAACACGGTGCTGAAGTAGTTGGCATCCTCGAAGCCGGTCAGCCGGGCGATCTCCTTCACCTGCAGCTGCGGATGCTGGAGGAGCAGCTCCTTGCTCTTCATGATGCGGACGGAGTTGATGTATTGGAAGACGCGTAGGCCAGTTGTCCTCTTGAACACATGGCAGAGATGCTGGGGCGTGATGCCGATGACTTCGGCCAACTGATCCAGCGTAAGAGGATGGCTGTAATGCTGCTCGATGTAGTCGAACAAGGGCTTGAGCTTGTGATTCAGGCTCGCGGCGCTGTTGTCCGGCAACAACGATGCATGCAGCATGATGTCCGTGAGCAGAGAGTACACCACGCTGGAGCACTGGATGCCCTTCAGATTGCTGTCGGACTGTCCGATGTCCAGCACCTGTTGTACCTTGGCGAGGAATAGCTCCGGCCTCGCCACATGATAGACGCCGGATGACGCGATGCCAACCGTCTGCCGCAGGAAAGACTCCACGCCATGCCCGTCGAAGACGATCCAGTCCACGATCCACGAGGAGCTGATCGCATAGTATTCATGCGCCTCCCCCTTCAGCAGCAGCATCGCCATCCCAGGTTTCACACGGTAGGTGCCGCTGTCCAGAATCAACTCCCCTTCGCCCTTCACACACTGGATCCACTGGTACAGATAGCCGCTTGGCCGCACAACATGCTCCTGCTCCCAATCATGACCGGTATCCACCAGGTAGTAGGGCAGTTGCCGATCCGATTCGGTGATGAGCGGAATGTACCTTTTTGTCATAGAGACCACCTTAATATTTTCGTATGATTCTTAAAATTGTTAGATTGTTGCGCTTGAAAATGAAATCTATAATAAGAATAAATCAAAGGATCGACGATGGCAATGATCATGATCCGAGATACGGAAGGGTGTACATGCGCAATGTGCAGAAACGAGATGTTGCTGATGACGGACTGGGAGTTTACGCGAGGAGAGCCGAAGGAAGAGAATTTTGCGAAGATACACCTGCCTCATGACTGGGCGATCACCGCGCCTGTCGACCGGCATATGAAGCAGGGTGCGCCCCAGGGGTACAGGGACCGCTGGGGCGTAGGCTGGTACAGGAAGGCGCTCTCGCTGCCGGAGAAGAAGCCGGGGTATGTGTATCTGCTGCAATTTGACGGGGTGTACGAGAACAGCACCGTATGGGTGAACGGCGTGGAAGTCGGTGGGCGGAAGTATGGCTACTCCCGATTTACTCTGGATATTACGAACAGTATACAGGTTGGAGACAATGTGATCCTGGTCAAGGTGGACAACACGGCGTTTCCGGCTGACCGGTGGTACTCCGGCGCGGGCATCTATCGGACGGTCAAACTGCTGGAGCTGCATGAGTTGCATCTGGACCCGGACGACATCCAGGTTCTGACGGAAGTGCGAAGCGACTCCGCCGTCGTCACGATCCATATCGGCGGTGATCAGCGCGTATCGGGAGCAGACACCGGCGCCTGTCTGGTGAGCGCCAGTCTCTCAAACGGTGAACAGAGGATAAGCGGCGAGTCTGACAGCGGCACGATCCGGCTCGAAGTTCCACATCCCAGGCTGTGGAGCCCGGAAGAGCCGAATCTGTATGATCTGGAGCTTTCGCTGGCAGTCGGCGAGACGGTGACGGATATCTATCGGTTACGGATCGGCATCCGTACGATCGAGATGATCCCGAACCGTGGCATGTTCCTGAACGGACGGATGATCAAGATCAAGGGGCTGTGCGTCCATCAGGACGGAGGCTCGCTCGGCATCGCCGTCCCGCCGGAGATCTGGAGAGATCGCCTGCTCCGATTCAAGGAGATCGGGTGCAATGCGATTCGCTTCGCGCATCATATTCCGCCGGCGGAGTTCCTCGACCTCTGTGACGAACTGGGATTTCTCGTCTATGAAGAGCCGTTCGACAAATGGGTCAGCGGATCGTACAGGCGTTATTTTGAGACGGAGTGGCAGCGCGACCTGGAATGCATGGTGCGCAGGGACCGCAACCACCCGTGCATCTTCATGTGGGGCGTTGGCAACGAAGTGGAGAACCAGGGTCAGTCCTCCATGCTGCGAATCCTGAAAATGCTGAAAGATCACCTGCTGACACTGGATGATACCAGACCGGTCTCGTACGCAATGAATCCGCATTTCAAGTATGAAAGCCATGTGGATCTGTCAAAGATCGAGGATATCCAGCAGTTCGTCGACACGGAGAGCGATACGGAAATCTACGACAAGGATGAGAGAGTCGAACGCATCCGCCGCATTGGCGAGATCGTTGACGTCTTAAGCTGCAACTATCAGGAGCAATGGTATGAGATGATCCACAAGGTCATGCCGGACAAGCTGATCCTGGGAACGGAAACTTACCAATACTTCCGCGGGCATCCGGATCAGATGCAGAACTTCAGCGAGGAAGTGCCGTGGATGGATGTGGAGAAGCATGACTACGTCATCGGCGGCATGCTGTGGACCGGCATCGACTATCTGGGCGAGTCGATGGGTTGGCCTGCCAAAGGGTGGGCTGGCTCGTTGTTCTGGACGAATGGCGAGCGCAAGCCGCTGTCCTGGCTGTATCAGAGCTATTGGACGGAGGAGCCGATGGTCTATCTGGCGGTGATGGATTATTCGTTGCAGGATGAAGGGGCGAAAGAGCATTGGGATGCGCCGAGGTACGCGAGTCACTGGAATTTTCCGCAGTTTAACAAGACGGTGATCCCGTATATGATCGCCTCGAACTGCGAGGAAGTCAGCCTTGAGCTGAACGGCAAGCGATTCTATGTGAAGAAGCCGTCTGATTTCCCGAACCGCATGATTACAGGCTATCTTCCCTATCAACCGGGTACTGTGATCGTCAGAGGATACCTCGCAGGTCAGGAAGTGTGCTCCTACACATTGAAGACGGCAGGACCTGCGGTGCGTCTCGGCTTCGACAAGGAAGAGCTGCGGCTGACGGCAGCGGAAGGCTATCATCAACTGCTCACGGTGCGAGCCTATGACAAGGACGGTACACTCGTATTCCGCGAAAGCGCCAAGGTCACGTTCGATGTAACCGGACCGGCGGAGGTCATCCGCGTCGACAATGGGGATCTCAGTTCCAGCGAACCGTACGACCGGAACTGGATGCATATGTATCACGGGCAAGTGAGCACGATCATCCGGCTGACTGGTGAGAAAGGACGCGTCGTTGTGTCGGCCTATGCGGACGGTTTGCTGCCTGCGCGCATCGTGATCCATGTGGTCTAAGCCACCTGCATGAGTCGAAAAAGTATCAAACAGAACTCGATTTTTTCCATAGAAATTCGCATCAATCGGTGCCATAATGGAAGTGAGACACTGAACAGGCAAGGTTCGGTGTCTCTTCTTATTATGAAAGAGGAGGCGTGGGAGGATGCATCGTGGACAGCGAAGAAGCTTCAAAGATCTGCGAATCAAGCACAAGTTGATGATCGTGATGATACTGGTGATCGTCCTGATCTGCATAGTTGTGCTCATCGGCTTGCAATGGTTGTTCCGGGCATACGACGATATGCTGTACGTCCAATCCGCCCGTTCGATCAACAATTCCATCAGCGACATCGAATATGAGATTCTGAGCGCCGAGAAGCTGTCGATGACGATCGCCATGGACACGCGCATCCAGGAACAACTGAACCGGATCAAGGACCTGACGAACGAATATGACAGGATGCAAGCGCTTACCGACTTCAAGAACAAGGTGTTCGCTTACATGCTGACGCACAAGCATATCTCTTCGATCCGTTATGTCAATGACTTCGGGTATGATCTCATGATCGGCCAATCGCCGCAAGTACCGGACGAATCATTAATCAGACTTGCGATCTCCCGGGCAAGTGTGATGAAAGGGGCTAATGTCTGGATCGAGCCAGATGCGCGCCATGACTATCTGCTCGCTGCAAGGGCGATCCTGTCTGCCGGTCCGGAGTTGCTCGAACCGCTGGGTACGCTGATCATCCAGGTGAACCTGGAGTCGATCATCCGACAACATCAATCATCCGCCGATGCAGGCAATCTGTATATATGGAAGGGCGACCGGCCGATCTATGTGTCCGATGAGCGATTCGTTCCGCTTCCCGACATGCTGAAGGACAAACAGGGCTATACGATCCGTGAACTGGATGGGGTCAACTCATTTATCGCCTATACGACTTCATCCGATACCGGGTGGACTTATTATAACGTGTTCTCCTACGATGATATCTTCCAGCGGAAAAATGATCTGCGCATGACGCTTCTGGTTGCCGTCGTGTTGTTGCTGACCGCGGTCATCATCATCAGCTACAGGTTGTCACACATGCTGACCCAGCCAATCGAACAATTGACGGATCAGATGAAGCTGGCGGAGAAAGGCGACCTTGGCAAGGTTATCACGAGCTTCGCATTCACCGATCGTGCGGATGAGATCGGGTATCTCGAGAAACGGTTCTCGATCATGATTCAGCGGATCAATACGCTGATCGAAGAGAACTACACGCGCCAGATCATGCTGAAGGATACGGAGTACAGGGCGTTGCAGGCGCAGATCAATCCGCATTTTCTCTATAATACATTAACATCGATTAACTGGCTGGCCAGATCCAACGGACAATCAGCCATCTCCAGCATGGTGGAGTCGCTCGGCAGATTGCTGCGGGCGGCGATCAGCAACAAGGAACCGATGATCACGATCGGGGAAGAGATCAAGCTGTTGCAGGATTATATGAACATTCAGAAGGTTCGATACGGTCATGATCTGCAATTCGTCCTTGATATCGATGAGCGGTTACATGACTATCGCATTCCCAAGATGTCTCTGCAGCCGATCGTTGAAAATTCGGTTAAGCATGGGCTGGAGAATATGCTTGAGCCATGCGTGATCACCGTATCGGCGGAAGATACGGATACGATGATTCACCTCTCTGTCGCAGACAATGGACCGGGGATGGACGAGGAGACATTGGAGAAGCTGAAGGATTTTCGATTGCCCTCCAAGGGGAGCGGCATCGGTCTCAAGAACATCCATGAACGATTGCAGCTCCTGTTTGGCGAAGAAGCGGGGTTAAGCTTCAGCAGCAAACCCGGCCAAGGTACCTTGGTCATCATCAAACTTCCGAAAGAGGTGTGAGGCAGCATGTACAAGGTGATCATCGTAGATGACGAGAAGCTGTCCAGAGACAGCATAGCGGGTTTGATCGATTGGGAAGCGAACGGCATGCGCCTGACAGGAGTGTATAAGAACGCCTTCGAAGCGTTGGATACTGCGCAGGCAGAAGCGCCGGACATCGTCATCACCGACATCAAGATGCCCGTTATGAACGGTCTGGAGCTGATCGCAAGATTGAAGGAGCTGAGCAGTGATACAGCGTTCATCGTCGTATCGGGTTACGATGAATATGAATACATGAGCGAAGCGATGCGCCATGGTCTAAAGCATTATCTGCTGAAGCCGTGCAATGAGCTGGATATTCTGGAGGTGCTGGCAGAGGTCAAGCAGGAGATCGCGCAGCGAAGCCGGGACAGGGAGTTCCTCGCGCGACTGGAGCGGGACTACCAGCGCATCTTGCCAAGTGTGAAGGAGCAATTCTTAAGAGACCTGGCGCTCACTGGCTTGCTCAATCAGCGAGACATCGATCAATATCTGGCGATGTTCGAGATCGATGCCGAGGCTTGTCAGCTCATCCTCGTGCAATTCGGCGAGAAGTGCGGCTATCTCGAGAAGTTTGCACTGAAGAATATCGCAGAGGATCTGTTTACGTCAGAGCGGCTGTTTCTGAGCACCATCGTGGAGGACGGTGTGCTGCTGCTGATCGAACCGATGGACTTCAAGGCGCTCAGCTATACGTTGAATCAGATGCGCGAGATCTACAGAGCTTACTACCGGATGGAACTGTACATGAGCGTCAGCGAGGCGGGGCGATTCCAGGACATCCGCTCGATGTACAAGGAGGCGCAGGCCATCTTGCGCTACCGCTTCTACTTCTCTGAAGGATGTATCCTGACGAAGGAGGATGTTCAGTTTCAATCGCGTCAGGGTGACCATACCGAGTATTATGCTCAGTTCGAGGAGATCGCTTTGTCAGTCAGAGCGGGTGATCTGGTCGCCGCAGGCAAGCAGCTTCGCGCGCTGTTCGAGCTGTTCGAGGAGCGCCGGATGGATATCGAGGAAGTGAAGATGCTGTGCATCGAACTGTATATGTTGCTCATTCGCCAGGGGCAGGAGCCGACCTCGGACAAGATGCTGCAGGTCGTCAGGATCAAGGATATCGGTACGCTGCAAGCCACCTATGAGTTCCTGAGCGCTGTAACCGAGGAGGCCGCTTCCTCCAACTACCGCGAATCCGCCAGCAAGCAGAACAGGATCATCTCGGAGGTGCTGGACATCATTGAGCGCAATCTGGACAATCCCGAGCTCTCCTTGAGCTGGATCGGTAAAGAATTGTTATATATGAATGTCGATTATCTGGGACGCTTGTTCACGAGGGAGATTGGGATGAAGTTTTCCCAGTATGTGCTGGAACGCCGGATGGAGAAAGCAATTCGTCTGATCGAGGAGCAGGAGGAGCTGAAGATCTACGAGATCTCCAAGCTCACCGGCTTCCGTGAAGATACGCCGTATTTCAGCAAGGTGTTCAAGAAACATACAGGCATGACGCCGACCGAATACAAAAAGCAACTGGAAGAGCGTAAGAACCGGAAGTAATGAAGTCGATTTTTTTCAGTGAGCTTGTCGAGTTATTACATTGTTCGACAGGACCGGCTCAAGTACGATGGATACAGGAAGACATGCCATCCCAAGGCCCGGGAGCGGAGCACTTCCGTTGACATTGACCAACGAGAAGAAGATTATAGGAGGGTATGGACATGAAATTGACATGGATGTCTTCACTGATCATCGCGCTGGCTGCGATCATGATCCTGGCGGGATGTTCGATCGGCGGCAGCAATATCGATGCCAATAGCAACAATAACAATTCCAACAGTAATCAGACATCAGACACGAATACGACAAGTTCAACTGGTGAACAACCAAAATCAGAGGAACCAATCGAGCTGCGCATCTCCTGGTGGGGTGGTCAGGCGCGCCACGATGCGACGAATCAAGTATTGAGCATGTATTCAGAGCTTCATCCTCATGTGACATTCCTGCCGGAATTCCAGGGTTACGACGGGTATTTCCAGAAGCTGACGTTGCAAGCAACGACCAACAATATGCCGGACGTCATGCAGTTCTATGTAGGGTCTGCGGATACGCAACAGTTCTATGACAAGGGTTTGATCGCATCGCTTGATGGATTGCTGGGAAGTGATCTGCTGGATGTCAGCGATGTCAGTGACAGCGCCTTGTCCACCGGCAAGATGGATGGCGTTCTGTATGGAATTCCGCTTGGGCTGAACGCCTATGCGTTCGTTGTGGATAAAGCAGCATATGAAGCGGCAGGTCTGACGATTCCAGAGCACGGATACGATTCATGGGAGCAGTTGGAGGAGCATCTGGTCAAGCTGAAGGCGGTAACTGCGGAGTACGGAGCGGACGATCTGCTGACACTGTCCAATACGTTCCGGTATTATGCGAGAATGTTCGGGCAGACCCAGTATGCTGAAGGTACAGGCATCGGGTTCGATGAACAGGTGTATGTGAGCTTCTATCAGATGAAGAAACGCTGGATTGAACAAGGTCTGATTCCGCCGTATGATGTGATCCTGACCACAACTGGCATCGAGAACTCGATGACTGTCAAGGGCAGTGCGGCGGTAAGTCCGGGTTATACCAATCAGATCGGCACATTCACACAAGCCACAGGCAAAGAGTATCAGCTGGTGCCGCTGCCAGGTTCCAGGACGGCGAAAGTTATGGATTTACGCGGATCTCAATTCATGTCCATATCTGCAAATTCCGCCCATAAGGAAGAAGCGGCCAGATTCATCAGCTACTTTATCAACGATATCGAAGCGAATAAGGTGCTCAACGCGGAGCGCGGCATTCCGGTAGCCAGCAAGGTTCGCGATGCATTGAAGGAAGGATTCAATGATGCCCAGTTGGCGGGCATGGAGTATATCAATCTCCTGACTGAACAAGACCTGGCTTCGCCGATCGACCCGCCGCCTCCAGCAGGCGCAACCGAGATCGAGCGTCTGATGATGGATCTGGAGCAGCAGATTCTGTTCAACGTCATCACGCCGGAAGAAGCTTACGCCACGCTGAAGGAAGAGGCGCTTAAGATCATCGAGAGAAACAGCTGATCATTGGCGGAGGTTATGGACGAACGTGCCAGACCTCCGCCTTTACATCAGGAGTCGGAAGGAGAGTGTGGGTCTTGAACGGCAAGCAGATTCGCATCCGTTACGAGAACAAAGCCGGGTATGCGTTTATCGCACCGTGGGTGATCGGATTTCTGGGTTTGATGTTGATCCCTTTAGTATGTCTCATCTATTTTTCCTTTACACGCTTTGATCTGTTGTCCTCCCCTCAATGGGTTGGGTTATCGAATTACGTAGACATTGTGTTCTCCGATCGCAAGTTTGTCCAGTCGCTCAAGGTGACATTCATCTATGTTCTCGTGTTGGTACCAGCCAGGCTGGCTGTGGCGCTGATGATCGCGATGCTGCTCAACACGAGACACCGGTTGATCGGCACGTACCGCACCATGCTTTATATTCCGTCGATCATCGGCGGCAGCGTGGCGGTCGCCGTCATGTGGGGATTGCTGTTCTCGAGGACAGGCGCTGTGAATTCGGTCGTGCAATCCATCTTCGGGTGGAACCCGAACATCTCATGGATCGCAGATCCGAGGACTGCCCTCGGCACGTTGATCCTGCTTGGCATCTGGCAATTCGGCTCGCCGATGGTCATCTTCCTCGCCGGGCTTAAGAATATACCGTACTCCTATTACGAGGCCGCCATCGTCGACGGTGCGAACGGTTGGCAGCGTTTCGTGAAGATCACGCTGCCGATGCTCAGCCCGGTGATCCTCTTCAATCTGGTGATGCAGATTATCAACGGCTTCATGACGTTTACGCAAGGCTTGATCATCACCGGAGGCGGACCGCTCGACAAGACATTATTCTACCAACTGTACGTTTACCGGACTGGCTTCGAATACTTCCAGATGGGATACGCATCCGCCTTGTCCTGTATCATGCTCGTGATCGTCGCACTCTTGGCGTTGATCGTGTTTAAGACGTCCAATATGTGGGTGCACTATGAATCGAGGAGTGAGTGAGATGAGATCAGATGTGCGTAATTTCCTGCCGAGAGTCAGCTTCCATCTGGTGTGCGTCCTCATCAGCGCAGTATCCCTGTATCCGGTTCTGTGGATGATCGCCAGCTCCTTCAAGGATCCGTCCCGGGTATTCGTCGATGCTCATTCGCTGATTCCCGAGGTGTGGAACTTCTCCAACTATATTCGTGGTTGGCAAGGGTTTGGCGGCATTACATTTGCTACTTTCTTCAAAAATACATTCATCGTCGTCGTGTTCAGCACGCTTGGTACTCTGGTGTCCAGCACATCGATCGCGTATGGTTTCGCGCGCATTCTTTTCCGGTTCAAGAAGTTCTGGTTTGCAACGGTGATCATTACGATGCTGCTGCCAGGGCAGATCGTCCTGATCCCGCAGTATATCATCTTCTATCAACTGGATTGGATCAATACGTTTCTGCCGCTGATCGTGCCGGCATTCTTCGGCGGTGCCTTCTTCATCTTCCTGTTCATGCAGTTCATACGCACGATCCCGCATGAACTGGATGAAGCGGCGAAGATCGATGGCTGCAGCCGTTTCGGCATCTTCACCCGTGTCATCGTACCGCTCATCAAGCCGGCGATCGTGACGGCGGCAATCTTCGAGTTCTACTGGTCCTGGGACAAATTCTACGAAGCGATGATCTATCTGGGCAAGCCGCAGCAGTATACGATCAGTCTGGCCTTGCGCATGTTCTCTGATCCAGGCGTGCAGACGGACTGGTCGGCGATGTTCGCGATGGCAACCTTGTCGTTGTTGCCGCCGATCCTTGTATTCTTCATCTTCCAGAAATATATCGTCGAGGGAATCAGCACAACGGGGATCAAGGGGTAAGGTTCAGTGAGTCTTATCCATACAAGTACAGCAGAGTTCTTAAAAAGTCATATTGATGGAAACGGACAGGATAAGTAATATGGTAGGCAAACAACAACTGCTGCGTTAAGGAGAGACAAAGTAGATGGATACAACTATCCAGGGAATCCCTAAAGTATTGCTTGCCGGTGACTATCCTGATCCGTCCATCGTGCGGGTTGGACAAGACTACTATATGACGCATTCCTCCTTCATGTATGGTCCGGGACTGCTCATCTGGCATTCCCGCAATCTCGCAGACTGGACGCCGGTGGGGCATGCGCTCCAGCAGTATATCGGAGATGTATGGGCGCCGGATATCGTATACGTGGATGGCCGATTCTACATCTATTTCCCGTCGAATGGCACCAACTATGTCGTCTATGCGGACCGACCCGAGGGACCCTGGAGCGATCCGGTTGACCTGCAAGTGGAGGGCATCGATCCCGGTCATCTGCTCACACCTGATGGCGAACGGTACTTGTATCTGAACTTCGGCAGAGTGGTCAAGCTGGCACCGGACGGGCTGTCCACCGTTGGCGAGGTGCAGACCGTCTATGAAGGATGGCCGATTCCAGAGGATTGGGAGGTTGAGGGACATGCGCTTGAATCTCCTAAGCTGCTGGTGAAGGACGGGTATTTTTATCTGATCTGCGCCCAAGGTGGAACTGCAGGCCCAGCGACGAGCCATATGGCGATCGTGGCGCGAAGCCGGCATCCGCTCGGACCGTGGGAAAACTCGCCATACAATCCGCTGGTGCACACCTGGTCGAAGGAGGAGTACTGGTGGTCGAAGGGACATGGCACGCTATTCGATACACCGGAAGGCAACTGGTATATCGTGTATCATGCATATGAGAAGGAGTATTATACGTTGGGCAGACAAACCTTGTTGGAGCCGATCGAGTGGACGGAGGATGGCTGGCCGGTGCTGAAGTCGAGTGCTGATGCGGCGACCTCAGGGAGTGCTTCGTGGACTTCTGGTGCAACCTCTGACGCACAACGGAAACTCAGCGATGACTTTCAATCTGCGCAACTGAAGTGGCAGTGGATGTTCTACAAGGAGTTGGATCAGTCTCGATATGAAGTTGGAGGCGGCGTCCTGAAGTTGCTTGCAAAGGGCAGCTCTCCAGCTGATGCGGGTCCGCTCCTCTGTATCCCGCCGGATCATGCCTATGAAGCTGAGGTGGAGATCAGGATCGATCCGCAGGTGGAGGCTGGGCTTGTCCTCTTCTACAATGAACGTTGCTATGCGGGCATTGGCTTCGACGACCAGCATCTCTTCCGCCTGCGCCGTGCCGCCAAGGACTTCTATCTGCCAGGACAGGGTCAGTCATTGCATCTTAGGCTGCGCAATGATCATCATACGGTAACGATGTACTATAGCACGGATGGAGTCAGTTGGGTGAAGTTCCCGGCCGCGATGGAGGTTTCCGCCTATCATCACAACGCCTTCGGCGACTTTGTCAGCTTGAGGCTGGGCTTGTATGCAGCAGGAGAAGGTTTTGCGGAGTTCAGGAATTTCCGGTATCGGAGCTTGCAGTAGACACACGATGAGACGATATTGTCTTGAACAGGCAACTGCAGACGACTTAGTTGGAAAACATCCAATTAATCCAGGATGAAGTGCAGGTATATAGTTATGTCCGTATAATTGTGTAAAAAGGGTAGTCCCTAAAAAATGGGAAGCCATGTGCCGATTCCCTCAGTTAGAATGGTGATCCCCAAATCATCAATCTAAAGGAGGAGAAATCGAACATGGCTCAATATCGGATTACCGTAGATTCACAGCTTTTGCATCAACTTTTCTTGGGGCACTCTCAAGATTCCGGAGTGGCCAAGCTGCTCGAATCGATATTGAACCAGGTCCTGCAAGCTCAGGTTACAGAGCAACTGGAGGCGGAGCGTTACGAACGCACCGAGACTGGATCCCGTCGTCAACGCCTGGAACTATCACCCGCTGTCCCACATCCGGTTTCCGTTCATCATGATCGATGCCCTGTACATGAAAGTCCGGGAAGAAGGGCGGGTGGTCAGCCGCGGTGTCATGGTGTGCATCGGCATCAACGAAGACGGTCGGCGTGAGTTGTTGGGCATGATGCTGGATGCGACACCGAAAGCCCTGAAGGAAGAGATCCACCGGCCCGTCAGAACCATCCTGGATGCGCCTGATCTGAACGCTGCCCGCATGATGCCGGAGCAGACGCTGGCCAAGTACACCGACAAGGCTACTAAGTACCTATCCGAAAACCTCTGCGCAGCGGAAACAAATCCAGGCGCAGGCAAAATGGAGCATGGCCTCGTAGTTCTCCACTTTCTTTTCCCAACGAATGAGCAAGCGGCGAAAGCGATTCA
>Ga0310828_1001088_pt1 | contig 18580 bp, 19 predicted proteins | sample WT_ome_3_FD_202242 | JGI IMG/M metagenome (GOLD analysis project Ga0310828, IMG submission 202242) | Sorghum-adapted microbial communities enriched on wild type (WT) sorghum from Joint BioEnergy Institute, Emeryville, California, United... ... | reverse complement strand
CCCCCAGCACAAGTTTGGAGGAAGGGACGCGGTCTTCCTCGAGAATCCGCCTGATCCCGTTCTCTACCCAGGGCAGCGAGGCGACCGACCCGGCCGACGGGCTGCTTGCCCAATGCTCGTCATATGCCATAACGATCATGTAGTCCATGGCTTCGGCCAAAGCCTGCCGATCGTAGAACTTCGACCACATCTCGCTCGTTGATTTGGTAGTGACATCCATGGAAACAGCGAGACCCTGTTCATGAAACAACGGCACCATTTCCCGCACAAATTGAACCAGATTTTCCCTGTCCTTCAGGTAGACGTTTTCAAAGTCAATATTAATGCCCTGGAGCCGGTACATCTCGGCAAAGGCGAGAAGCTGTTTGATCATGTTCATCCGGGTATCGTAGCTTGCCAGCGCTTTCGTTGTCACCTCCGGATCAAACCCGTTGCTGAACAGCGCCCAAATCTGATAGTTCTGCTTATGCGCCCAGTCGACATACCCGGCATCCGCCCGGTTCGAAATTCCGCCCCCGGCGTCCTTGAGCGCAAACCAGGCGGGGCTGATGACATTCAATCCGGGCATGGGGCCAATCGTCCGGGGATCGGGGTTTGTGTTATAAATCTGCTCCCAGGTCAGATTAATCCTGCCCGTCGGAGGTTTCCACACGGAAAACGGTTCTTTCTTTTCCGGTACGGGAACAGTCTCGGTATGGTCCCGTCGGACCCATTTTTTCGGAACGTATCCGACGATCCCTTCACCCGTCTGCACCCGGTACCATCCATCCTTGTCGCCCCATATCATCACGGGCAGATCCTGGGGCAAATCGGCGAGTATCGGCGCTTTGATGGTCGGGCCCGAACGAAGGGCAATCGTACGCTTCGGGTGATGATCCAGCGTCTCCGTCCGGCCCCATGCAATCTGATCCCCCTCCTTCAGCAGAATCACTGCGCCGGTCTGTGCCGACTCTCTCCATTCCACATGATAGAAGGATTTCAGCGGGGCGATGGGCAGATAGACTTCCCCGCCGATTTTTTGAACGGGGAATTCGAGCTGAAACGGTTTCTCGTTCAACCATCCCGTCAATTCGCTGGATTTCAGGCGCAGCACCTTGTCTCTGGAGGTAATGATCACCGAATCGCTTTGTTCCTCGTAAACAATATGGGAATCGATCTCTTCCCTGACCAGGGAAAGGGGAATCTTCAAATCTTCTTTCGTTCCCTGCGCGGAAGGTTTGAGAAGCTCGCCCTTGTAAAATACCGGTTTGTCCATTCCCTGAAAATCGGGCGGAATATGGCTGCTGTTGGGGGAGTACCGGTCCCACAGGAAACAGATCGTCACAGCGGCCGACACGAGAAACAGGAACAGCCAGCCCCAAAGATAGGGCCTGTTTCTGCTCCGGCGATATCTTGGCGGGATCGGAAGCGCATCGTCCATCCGTTGTTCACGTCCTTTGCTGGTCTTGCCTGCATGATCTTCTGCCAATCTAGCAAAAAGACGTATCCCACGCTTCCAAAAGGCAGAAGCCATGAAATACGTCTCAATTGGTTTTCAATACATATTGACGAATCAGTGCGTCATCTGGTTGCGGCATTCGGCGCAGGTGCCATGCACTTCAAACCGATGCCCGCGAATGTCAAAACCCGTCTGCCGGGTCGCAGCTTGTTCCGCTTCCAGCAGCGGAGGATATTCAAAATCGACCATTTTGCCGCAAACATCGCATACCGCGTGGTAATGGTCGGACAAATCGGCATCGAACCGGCTGGAATGGTCGCCGTAGGTCAGCTCGCGTACGAGTCCCGCCTCAATAAACACCTTCAGGTTATTGTATACGGTCGCCACACTCATGCTTGGAAAACGAACCTCGAGGGCCCGGTAAATTTCATCCGCCGTGGGGTGCGACATGGAATTCAGCAGATAGTTCAGAATCGCATGTCGTTGAGGGGTCATGCGTACGCCGGTTTTTTTTAATTTTTGCAATGCGTGTTCAAAACGTTCCGCGGACATGGCTCCCCACCTCAATTTCTGTAACGCGACGGTTGTTTTTTTATTGTACGGTCATTGAGAACGATTGTCAATAAAGTTCCAGCATTTCCCGCAGTGATCCCGCAGCAAAAATCAGGCGAAACAAACCCTTTGCGGGGGCCGCTACTCCAGCATGACTCCAAAGACCCCTTCCAGATGCCGGATTTCTTCAAGAACCGGAGAAATCAGGCTTCGTTTGGGGAATTTCACCGTGAGCGAAACTCTCATCAGTCTTGCCCCGTCATCGGCTTCCTCCCGTTCCTCCATGATTAATTTGCGGATATCGGCGCCTCTTTCCGTAATCAATGCGGATAGTCTGCCCAGACTTCCCGGCTGGTCCAGCGCGGTGACGTGGATTACGTAAGTTGTTTTATGCCGGAACCATTTCTTTTCCACGATATTCAACACCCACAGGCAGATCAACACCATCACGCAGGCGAGAATCGAAGCGAAATAAAAACCGGCCCCCACTGCCAGACCGATGGCTGCAACCACCCAGAGGGAAGCGGCCGTCGTGAGGCCGGTGACCGATAAACCGTTGCGCAAAATCGTGCCCGCGCCCAGAAATCCGATTCCGCTGATGACCTGGGCCGCCAGCCGGGCCGGATCGAGCCTGACATTGGTCTCACCGGCAAATTGCGAGAAGCCGTACATGGACAGCAGCATAATGAGCGAGGAGCCCAGACATACCAAAATATGCGTGCGAAATCCCGCCGCATGGCTGGTGTGCTCCCGCTCCAGACCGACCAGGCCGCCCAGCACCAGGGCCAGCAGCAGACGCAGCGCGATATGAATTGTGTCAATTTCCCATGGGCTGGACATGGAGACGACCCCCTCCTCCTTAGGATTTTCCGATTCGTCAAATTTCATGAAGGAGGCGGGCGGGGAACCCGGAATGCAAACCGCCTTGAATTGCCATATTGAAAAAAAGACCGGCTGCACTCGGGTTCGTGCAACCGGCCGAATGGCTTGCGCTCACGGCAGCGGAGAAAACACGCTACTGCTTCAATCGTTCTACGATCAGTTTGTTGACCAGCCCCGGATTGGCTTTGCCCCTGGTTTCCTTCATCACCTGGCCGACCAGGAAACCGACGGCCTTCTCTTTGCCCGCTTTGTAATCGGCAACCGATTGGGGATTGTTCCCGACGACTTTGTCGATAATCGCCCGAATCGCCCCCTCGTCGCTGATCTGCACCAGCCCCTGTTCCTCCACGATCTGTCCGGGAAGCTTCCCGGTTTCGAGCATGGATTTGAATACCGTCTTGGCGATTTTGCCGCTGATTGTCCCTTTCTCGATCAGGCCGATCATTTCGCCGAGGCCCTGTCCGGTAATCTTCACATCATCCAGCTCGAGGTTGTTCGCATTCAGGTATCCGAGCAAGTCGCCCATAATCCAGTTCGAAACGGCCTTGGCGTCATTGGTATAGTTCAGGCTTTCCTCGAAAAAGTCAGCCAGCTTCCTGGAGGCGGTGATGACTTCCGCATCGTAGCTCGGCAGCCCGTAATCGCCGGTGTAACGGGCCTTACGCGCATCCGGAAGCTCGGGAATGGTGCGGCGGACGCTTTCCTTCCATTCGTCGCTGATCGTCAGCCGCACCAGATCCGGATCGGGAAAGTAGCGGTAATCGTGGGCTTCCTCCTTGCTGCGCATGGACAGCGTCTTGCCCTGCGCTTCGTCCCAGCGGCGGGTTTCCTGAACGATCCGGCCACCGCTGTCAAGGACATCGGCCTGGCGCCACTGTTCGTATTCCAGTCCCCGCTGCACACCGCGGAAGGAGTTCATGTTTTTCAATTCGGTCTTCGTCCCGAATTCCTTCTGCCCGACAGGACGGAGACTGATGTTGGCATCGCAGCGGAGCGAGCCTTCCTCCATCTTCACATCCGATACATCGCAGTACTGCATGATCGCCCTGAGCTTCTCCAGATAGGCCCGCGCCTCTTCGGGCGAGCGCAGGTCCGGCTCCGAAACAATCTCGATCAGCGGAGTGCCCACCCGGTTGAAGTCGACAAGAGACGCGTAACCGCCGTCCACGTGGGTCAGCTTCCCGGCATCTTCTTCCAGATGCAGGCGGGTAATGCCGATTCGCTTCGTTTCCCCGTTCACTTCAATGTCAATCCAGCCGTTCCGGCCGATCGGCTGATCGTACTGGGAAATCTGATAGGCCTTGGGGGAATCGGGGTAAAAATAGTTCTTGCGGTCGAACTTGCTGACCGAGGCGATCTCGCAATTCAGGGCCATTGCCGCCTTCATGGCGTATTCCACAGCCTGGCGGTTCAATACCGGCAAAACCCCGGGATGTCCGAGACAAATCGGGCACGTATGCGTATTGGGCGGCGCGCCGAAAGAAGTGGAGCAGCCGCAGAAAATTTTCGATTTGGTATGCAGCTCGACATGGACTTCCAGTCCGATGACGGTTTCGTATTTCGTTTCCGTAACAGGCATGATCGTTCTCCTCCTTACAGCTGCGGACGCAGCTTGTGAAAGTCCGAATGCTGCTCGAACGCATGGGCGGTCCGCAGAACGGTCGGCTCGTCGAACGGCCTGCCGATGATTTGCAGACCGACCGGCAGGCCGTCCGCGAGTCCGCAGGGAACGCTGATGGCCGGTACGCCGGCCAGGCTTACCGGGATGGTCAAAATATCGTTCAGGTACATCGTCAGCGGATCCCCGATCTGCTCGCCAATCTTGAACGCCGGTGTCGGCGCCGTCGGACCGATGATGATATCGAACTGTTCAAAGGCGCGGTCGAAATCCCGCTTGATCAGGGTACGGACCTTCTGCGCTTTCAGATAATACGCATCGTAGTAGCCGGAGCTTAACGCATAAGTCCCCAGCATGATCCGGCGCTTGACTTCCGGACCGAAGCCCCGGCTGCGCGATTTGCGGTAAAGATCGAGCAGGTCGTCCGGGTTCTCCGCCCGCACTCCATAGCGAACCCCGTCAAACCGGGCCAGGTTGGAGGAAGCTTCCGAGGAAGCGATCAGATAATACGCGGCAACCGCATATCCGGTATGCGGGAGGGAAATCTCCTCCCATACGGCGCCAAGGCTTTCCAGTTTCTTCAGCGCGTCCAGGACGCAGTCTCTGACCCGGGAAGCGATGCCTTCCCCCAGATATTCCTTCGGCACCCCAATGCGAAGCCCTTTCACGTCGCCGGTCAGTGCGCTCAAATAGTCGGGAACATCCACCTTGGCGGAGGTCGAATCCATCGGGTCGTGGCCCGCGATTGCCTGCAGAACATAAGCGCTGTCTTCGACATTCTTCGTGAGCGGGCCGATCTGGTCCAGCGACGAAGCGAAGGCGACCAGGCCGAACCTCGAGACGAGGCCGTAGGTCGGCTTGAGCCCGACGATTCCGCAGTAGGCTGCCGGCTGGCGGATCGATCCGCCGGTGTCCGAGCCAAGCGCGAAATACACCTCGCCCGCCGCTACCGCCGCCGCCGAGCCTCCGCTGGATCCGCCCGGTACGCGCTCCGGGTTCCACGGATTGCGCGTAACCTGGTAGGCGGAATTTTCGTTGGATCCGCCCATGGCAAATTCGTCCATGTTCAGCTTGCCTACTGTCACGGCCTGGGCCTCCGCCAGCCTGTTCATTACCGTCGCGTTGTAAACCGGCCGGAAATTGTCCAGGAACCGGCTGGCGCAGGTTGTCCTCAGTCCCCGGGTGACGATATTGTCCTTGATTCCCGCCGGAAGGCCGAACAGCAGCCCGCGTTCCTCACCGGCCAGAAGATGCTTGTCCAATGCTTTCGCCGATTCGCGCGCCTGCTCCTCGCTCAGCGTCAAAAACGCCCGTACCTTCCCATCCACTTCGGCGATCCGTTCGAACGACCGGTCCACCAGATCGGAAACGCTCAAATCGCCGCGGACCATGCGGTCATGAATTTCCTGAAGCTTCAAATCAAAAAGCGACACCTTGGTTCCTCCCCTTCTATTCGAGCACGGCCGGTACGCGAATTTGTCCTTCGTCCTCGTCCGGCGCGTTGAGCAGCACTTGGTCCAGCGGCAAGGAAGGCCGCACCTCGTCTTCGCGCATGACGTTGGCCAGCGGCATGACATGGCTGGTCGGTTCCACTCCGTCCGTATCCAGCTTGTTCAGCTGCTCCACGTATTGCAGGATGGCATTGAGCTGCTCGGTAAATTCCACCTTCTCTTCGTCGCTCAGTTCGAGCCGGGCCAAATCGGCCACATGCTCTACATCTTGAATCCGGATGCTCATGCGGTTACCCCCCATTCGTTTAATGCACAGCCGGGAGCCGGGCGTCCCGGTTTCCGAATGTTCCTATTATAGCCTAGTCCTTTTCTCATCTCAATGAAAGGGCCTGAAAACAAAAAAGCCTCCGGCATCGCGGCCGCGATACCGAAGGGCTTGGGAGACGGTTTTCCGGGCCGGCGAGGATGGCTGACCCGCTTGCAGCTTCAAATCCAGGCTCTCAAATTCACCTGCTTGATGAAATCGGCCTGGCTCTGGACTTCCTTGGATTTCTCTTGCTGCTCCTCGATCGGTTCTCCGTTCATGATCCGCCGGAACAAATCTTCGTTGCGGGTAGCCAGGGCGAAGTCAAGCAAAGCTTCCTTCTCCACCCGTTCCGCCTCCTGCCGGACAAGCACTTCCTCCACCTCGATATCGCCGGCCGGAACGAAAAAGTGCTTGTTCAGCTTGGGCACCCGGATCACGTAGTCAAAGATATTGTCGGCGTTGCGCTCGTACGCGATAATATAAGCATACTCTCCGATTGGAAGATTCTGCTCGAGCATGTCGGAGACGATATAAACTTTCTGTCCTAAGCGAAGCATCGTTCTTCCCCCCTGTCTCCACCGTACAACGGCGGTCCCCTTCTCTTCACGGATGCTAGTCTGATATATTATATCTATCGTACTAAAAAATCGCAGAGGTGTCCAATGAAACGTTTTCGTCCGAGGCGGGAAAAATGCAGGCTATCCGCCTTCCTGCCGCTGTTTTTTTTCCTCTTCATCCTCCTGCTTCCACATTCGGGCAGCGCTCATCCGTTAAACAACGGATACTCCCATCTGACAGTCAGTCATAATACTGTACATTACCAATTATTCATTCCCCAGAGAAGCCTGCCGGCTTACGACTCCAATCACGACGGCTCCCTCTCCGCAGATGAGCTTAAAGAACACAAATCGCAGATTGAGGCTTATCTCTCCTCTCATCTTTCCCTGCAAAACCGGACGGAGGAAATGCGCTTCACGCTGCTGTCCATGGAGCCGGCCGAGCAGGAGTCGGTTCCCGGGATCGATTTCGCATTGGAGTTTACATCGTCTACCGAAATTGACTCTCTCAATATCCATTATACGATGCTTTTTGAAGACTCAGACCCCGATCATTTGAATATGCTGGTCATCCAGAACGGCGACGATGCGGATCAGGCGGTGTTCGATCGCGATCACCGGGACTACCACTATGAACCGCTCGTGAAACCTTCCCTCTTCTCTACTTTATGGCGTTACCTCACGCTTGGTGTAGAACATATTTTAAGCGGATACGATCATCTGCTGTTCCTGCTTTCGCTTGTTCTTGCGGTTCCCGGGATCAAAAGCGTGCTGAAAATCGTCACGGCCTTCACCGCGGCTCACAGTATTACGCTGTATCTGGCCTCCGCGAACATTCTCCAGGTCGCCCCGCGCTGGACGGAATCGCTCATCGCGGCCTCCATCGTCTATGTTGCCGCCGAGAACCTGTTTGCGGGGAGCAAGCGTTACCGCTGGCTTCTGACGTTTGGGTTCGGCTTGATTCACGGCATGGGCTTTGCCGGTGCGCTGAAGGACATCGGCCTTCCCGCCGGCGCGTTTCTCGCTTCGCTATTTTCCTTCAACATCGGAGTGGAAATCGGTCAGCTGGCCGTGGTTGCCGTTCTCCTGCCGGTTTTGCTGCTGCTGCGCAAAACCCGCTGGAATGCCGTGACCGTCCGCAGCCTGTCGGTTGTCATCGGCCTCGTTGCCTTATTCTGGTTTATCGAAAGGATCGGATTCGCCCCGTGATCCGAAGCGGACTTCCATAATCTTACGGCGCTTCTGCCTGCCGCCGCATTTTACAGCAAAGCCTGTTATTTCGTATAATGAAGGTCAGTACGGAATTATCGCATGATTGCACAGACATTCTTGGAGGGGATCGACCATGACGACACTGCCTGCCATCCGGCATACGTTTACCCTGAACATACCGATAGAGCGCGTATGGAACGCCATCGCTACTTCCGAAGGCCTGGAGGCCTGGCTTATGCCGAATACCTTCGTCCCGGTGATCGGCGGCAAATTCCAGTTCCAATCCACTCCCATGGGACCCTGGGACGGTGTGGTGCACTGCCGGGTGCTGGATCTGAAGAAGCCCCGCCGCCTTGTCATCAGCTGGCGCGTGCTCGCCGATTACGAAACGAAGCTGACGTTCGAGCTGGAGGACAAGGACGGACAAACCGGCGTCACCATTGCCCATGACGGCTGGGACAACATTCCGTTCGAGCTGATCGGGGTGCGCAATATGCTGGAGCTCGGGTGGAAACAGCATGCACAGCAGCAGCTGGCCGAATACCTGGAGGAACAAAAGTAGGCTTCCATCCGGCAAGCCGGACAGGCCCTTCGGAATATCCCGCAGTGGGATGGCTCCCGGAGGGCCTGCTTTCTGTATTCAGGCGGATCCGGAAGAATCCGGCTATTCGCCGGGCGCCGGAATCACGGTAATGCCCTCGGGGGAAACCGTCAGCTTCTCAAAACCGCTCCCGGTGATCAGATAACTGTTCTCAATTCCGACCACTCCTCTGCCCGGAAACGTAAATTTCGGCTCAACGGCAATCACCATGCCGGGCTCGAGGGGATACCGGAAGCCCCGGGCCAGCACCGGAAATTCGTCGATTTCGAGGCCGATCCCGTGGCCCAGAAACTTGACCCGGTCTTCGCCAAAGCCCATAAAATGCCCGGACAAACCGGCCTCCTCCGCCTGCCTGAGCGCCCGCAGGTACAGATCCTCGCAGATCGTCCCCGGTTTGAGCCCTTCTTCCGCCGACCGCAAAATGCTCTCCGCCACCTCGTAAGCCCGGACAAGGTCGTCGGGCAGCGACCCGATCACCATCGTCCGCGTTTGATCGATGACGTAGCCGTCCAGGCAGCAGCCGATGTCGACCAGAATCGGTTCATTCCTTCCGATCGGCCGCCTTCCCGCGCTTTGGGGGCTGGCCGGCCCCAGCCCCTGCCCGCCGGCCGGGCCGTCGAAGTAGGTCGGCATTGCCGCGGCCGCTCCGGCGGCTACCATGCCGGTGACGATCTCCTGATTGTAGCCGCGGGCCCGCATAAGCCCCATATGTCCGCGCCTGCGGAGATAATGCTCGATTTCCGCCATCAGCTCGAATTCACGCATTCCCGGGCGGACGATGCCGGCCGCGTGCTCGAACGCTTCGTTGATCAGCGCCGCAGCCCGCCGGATTACGGCGGCTTCTTCCCCGCTCTTGAGCATGCGAACCTCCCGTACGAGCACGGAGCCGTCGATCCATTCCACGTGCGGCAGAGCCTTCATCAGCCGCTGGTACGTCTGCACCGGCATGACATCGAATTCCGCGGCCAGGACGGGAGCCGGTTCCCGGACGGCAAGCAGCGGGTCGTGCCGGGCCAGCGAATCGGCGAACGCACGCATCGAGCCGAGCGGTTCAACGGGCACGTCCGCTTCCTCCCGGGCCCGGGAAACGCTGCGGCGCACCCAGAACAGCGGCTCGCCCTCGGCCGGGATATAGGCGTAGCCCAGCTGCATGGAGCCGGTAAAATAGTACAAGTCCACATTTTGCGTCAACAGCATGCCGGTTGCCCCGCGCTCTTTCAGCTTCTCCTGCAGGGCACGGCGCCTGTATTGAAAGTTCACCTTGAATTGCCCCCTCCGCTTTCTTTTCCTTTAAGCTTACCTCGGGAAGGGGCTGAATGCAAAACGCGCCATACGAAACCTATTCGTCCAGGCTGCGGCTGCAGACAGGACAATGAAGAAACAAAAGCAGGGGCCGCCGTTACGGCAGCCCCGCATACCTCTATTTCGTCGGGATTCCCTTGATCCACCCGTTCACTTTAGTCTCGTGCTTCTGTACCCAATCCGCCGCGGCCTGCTCCGGGGATTTGCCCCCCTGGATTTCCACCATGACCTCGGCCATGTCGTCCGGTGTCCACTGGAACTGGTCGAGGAATTGATACGCGTCGGGATGGTCTTTCTCGAGTCCTTTTCGGACGATCGTATGGATTTGTTCGGCATCGCCGTACACTTTCTTCGGATCGTCCAAATACTTCAAATCCATCTTGGCAAACATCCAGTGGGGAGTCCAGCCTGTCACGACGATCGGCTTCTTGTCTTTGTAGGCTTTCTCCAGTTCCGCAGCCATCGCGGCGCTGGAGCTTTCCACGAGCGTCCATTTGCCTTCCAGGCCATAATCCTTGAGTGCTTTTCCGGTGGCCATCATAATGCCCGCGCCCGGTTCAATGCCGATGATTTTGTGGTCCAGACTTTGCCCCACGTCCTCTTTGGCCAAGTCTTCAATGGAGGAAATGTCCATATACTCCGGAACGACCAGCCCGGTTACGGCACCGTCCAGGTTCGGCCCGAGGTCGGCAAGCTTGTCTTTATATTTCTCCAGATAGCTCTTGTGCGTCATCGGCAGCCAGGCCCCCACGGATGCATCCGCGCTTCCGTCGGAAACGCCCTGCCACATGGGACCCGCATCCACCTGCATGGCTTCCACCTGGTAGCCCAGCTTCTTCTCCAGCACTTCTTTCACCACATGCGTGCTGGCAATCTCCGAATCCCAGGCCGGATAGACCAGCTTCAGTGTTTTGGCGGACGCTTGCTGGCCGCACCCGGAAAACAACAGACCGGCCAGCGCGACAACCGTAAACAGCAGCCACCCTTTGCGACATTTCATTTCTGCTTTCGACCCCTTTCTTTTGTCCGAATGATATTTTGCGTCATGCGGTCCAGTACGATCGCCAGGATGACAATCGCAAGTCCCGCTTCAAAACCGACGCCGATCTTCGCCTGCGTCACGGCGCGGTAGACGTCCGCTCCGACCCCCTGGGCACCGATCATCGAAGAAATCACAACCATCGACAGGGCCAGCATGATGGTCTGGTTGATGCCCGCCATGATGGTCGGTACCGCCAGCGGCAGCTGCAGCTTGAGCAGCTTCTGCATGGGCGTCGAACCAAACGCATCGGCCGCTTCCACCAGATCGCGAGGCACCTGCCGTATCCCCAGATTGGTCAGGCGGATCGTCGGCGGAATGGCAAAAATAATCGAGGCAATCACGCCGGGAACGACGCCCAGCGAAAAGAACGATACCGCCGGCAAAAGGTAAACGAAGGCCGGCATGGTCTGCATAAAGTCCAGAATGGGCGTGATCCCCCGCTGTACGGCATTGCTGCGGGCACAAAGAATGCCGAGCGGCACTCCGAACAGGACGGATATCACGGCGGCCGTAATGACGAGGGCCAGTGTCTGCATGGTGTGATCCCATAGCCCCAGATTTTCGATCAGCAGGAAGCCGATCAGCGTGAACAGGGCCATCTTCCACCGGCCCAGCCAATAGGCCAGCAGAGTGAAGATGACGATCAGGAGGAGCGGCGGAATAACGTGGAACAGCCAATCGAATGAATCCACCACTGCCCCGATCACCGCTTTCACTGCAGTGAACAAGGGCTTGACGTGAAGCTCCATCCACTCGACAATCCGGTCTACCCAGGCGGCAACGGGCAGTTTAGGAATGAGCACGTCGATCACCCGCTTCCGGTATGGAATTGCCCGACAGCGCCGCCAATACGGCGCCTTTGATCAAAATTCCCCTTAGCCGCCCTTCCCCGTCCACCACGGCAAGGGGGACTTTGCCGTTCATCGAATCGAACAGGTCGTTCAACACCGTCTCCGGCGCCACGGTCGGCACCCCGGAGATCATGATCTCCTCCAGCCCGAGGTTTTCCTTCACGGCGCGGGAAGCATCTTCGGCCGTAATTGCCCCCAGAAGCCTGCGGGCTTTGTCAACGACAAATAAAACGGAAATCCCCTTGTCCTTCATAAATTGCAGCGCCACCCGCGGTCCCCGTTCCGGACTGATCGTCTCCGCGGGAATCATCACATTGCCCGCGTTCAGCACTTTGGACAAGTCGACGTCTTCCACGAACCGTTCCACGTATTCGTTGGCCGGATTCATCAGGATTTCTTCAGGCGTTCCGATCTGCACGACCGAACCGTCCCGCATAAGTGCGATCCGGTCGCCGATTCGCAGCGCTTCGTGCAGATCGTGGGTAATAAAAACGATTGTTTTCTTCATCCGCGCCTGCAGGTCGAGCAGCTCATCCTGCATATCCTTGCGGATCAGCGGATCGAGCGCGCTGAAGGCTTCGTCCATCAGGAGAACCTCCGGATCGTTGGCAAGGCCGCGGGCCAGCCCGACCCGCTGCTGCATGCCCCCGCTCAGCTGGTCGGGATAGCTGTCCTCCCATCCCTGGAGTCCGACCAACTCCAGAGCCTTCATTGCCTTTTCCCGGCGTTCCTTCTTGCCCATGCCCTGAATTTCCAGGCCATACTCCGCGTTCTCGCGGATGGTTCGGTGCGGAAACAGCGCGAACTTCTGAAACACCATGCTGATATGGCGCCGCCGGAGACTGCGCAATTCGTCCGGACTCATCTTCAGCACATCTGTGCCGTTAAACAGGACCTGGCCCGACGTGGGCTCGATCAGCCGGTTTATCAGCCGCACCAGTGTCGACTTTCCGCTCCCCGACAGACCCATAATCACGAAAATCTCTCCCGGCTCGATGGAAAAACCGACCTGGTTGACGCCCACCGTCAACCTTGTCTCCTTGTAGATTTTGTCTTTGCTCCATCCCTTGCCGAGCAGCGGAATCGCCCGCTTCGGGTCATGTCCGAATATTTTGGTAAGCTGTTTCACCTCGATAATGGACATCGCTCAAATCCCCTCCCCCCTCTTTCGGCTATTGTCTGAATTGTCGGACTTTCTACCTGACCCAGTTTAGATGGAAAGCGGAACAGCGTCAACATTTTTTATTGTTTGTATAGTACGTACAGTTTTATCTTTACGATGTTTATGTCCCGGATATTCCGTTATCCTGCCTTTTCCTTCCTGATCCGGCGGTTTACATTTCGTTCTTTGTCCGGATACAATAGAGACGGTACATTGGTTTAACCTAACTACAGCAACACCTGGAGGGCAAACAACATGGCCGATCTTGCGGGTCTTACCGAAGAGCAGATGAACCGGCTAGAAAAAGCGCGCCATCGCGTGATCGAATCGATCGGTGCCAATATGGATCTTTACGGCGTGACTTTGTCGGTTGGACATCTTTATGGATATATGTATTTTCAGGAACATCCGGCGACGCTCGACCAGATGGGCGAAAAGATGGGGATGAGCAAAACGAGCATGAGCACCGGCATGCGGACGCTGATGGAGCTGAAGATGGTCAATAAAGTCTGGGAGAAAGGAACACGAAAAGATCTGTATGAGGTGGTACCGGACTGGTACCAGACGTTCGTGGATTTTTTCTCCAACAAATGGAGAAGGGCCGTCGAGGCCAACACCGGCGCCATGCGCAAGCTGGTGAAGGTGCTTAGGGAAATCCAGGCGGAAATCGGGGATGCGAATCCGGAGACGTGCCGGGCCATCGACCGCGAAATCGCCCGGATTGACGATGCGCTGCAGTATTACGACTGGCTGGGGCGGCTGATTGATTCGATGGAGACGGGAAAAATCTTCGAGTATATTCCGAAGAAACATCCCGAATCGGAGTAAGTCCCCGCACTCCATGATCCGGATCAGGAATAGACCAGTTCCGAAGCCCCCTTGACCTTCCAGAGGACAGGTCCCAAAACCCGGTAAATCCGGGGATATTCGACCTGAATGATCATGACGACCCCCGGCCTCTGAAGGGTGACCTCGTAATCGCAGGCCGGGTTTTTGTAAGTATAGGGAAACGCATGGTTTTCGTTGATGACTTGAAAATCCAAAATTTCCACCCGGGTTTTCAGAAAGGAACCCGGAAGCGGACGGTTGTCCGGATCCAGCCGCAGGTTCGCCTGCAAGTACGCTTCCGCCGTCCGTCTGGCCCGCGCCGGATCGATCGCGTAGATGCCGCGGGCCAGCTTCTCCCCGTCTACCTGCTGGGATGCGGCGTGAACGGCATAATTGACGCTGTGCTTGGCTTGAAAGAGCGCCTGCATCGCCGCTTCCTCGTCAAACTGGAGAGCGGTCAGCGTCATGAACAGTACACCCATTAACATAAACAACATCAGCTTGGACACATTCCCGCCCTCCTTCCGGGTCAGGGCACATACTCGCTCATTTTCATCCCGGCGGCCGTCATCCGGAACCCTTCCGGCGGAGGAGTGAGCCCGATTAGCCGGTCAATGTCAAACAAACCGTCATAGGGATACGAAATGGTCAGCCGGATGCCTGCCCCCCGGGGAACAGGGGCGGCGGGATTGCCGGCCGCCGCTCCGTTGGTGGACGATACGGTGTACTCCAGCTTCGCCGGATCAAAGCCGGTCCGGGCCAAACGCTGCCGGGATGCTTCAATCGCGGCGGCATCGATATACCCGTAATTCCCGCTGGCCCCCACCTCCAGCATGTAGTCCACTTCCTTCTGCAGAAGAGCCTGGCGGATGATGATCACATGCTTGTAGACCGGAGCGAACAGAAACCAGCAGAGCATGGCGGCAAACAGGATAAACACCAGAATTTGTTTCATGAATGGCCCGCCTCACGAGTTTATGGATTGATTTCCCGGATTGCGACATTCATCCGGCCTCCGGTATTCCCGACCTGTTCTTTCATTCCCCCCGGCCCTTCGACTGAACCCGTGTATATGCTTAATGCCGTTATCATGAGCAGAACGACTGCCAGTATGGTTTTCATCGGTTTTCCGCCTCCCTGCGCGGCTCAAGGCTTAAGCGCGGCAATCCTGGCGTTCGCGTCGTCTCCCTGGTTCTGGATATTTCTGCGCATTCCGGTATCGTTGTTGTTGATAATGTTCGTGAACAGAAAGGCGACGACAATCAGCATCATCACCGTGATTAAAATATTTCTCATTCGGCTTCCTCTCCTTAATCAGTTTAAAGATTGAAACAGCTTCTGCCCCTCCATCACCCATGGATAGATAAACACGCGGATCGTATTCATAATCGGCAGGCCGGCTATGACGAACAGAACATAGGAAACAGTCTCCTTGCGGCTGTCTTTGGCCAGTTCTAGCTTCTCCTTGTAGTCGCGGATCCGCTCCCTCAGCAGCCGGTAGAACGTCTCCGATTCGCCAAGGCGCAGGGCCTGCAGCGTTTCCGCGAAGCTGTGCGCCTCATCCGTGCCGAGCGACCGTTTGAAACGGCGGATCGCCGCATCCGGATCCTGGTACCATTCGTTCAGCATCAGCTGCAGGCTGCGCCGCAAGGTCCGGGTATAAGGCAGACAGCGGCCAAGCTTGCTGTGCAGGTTCATTCCGGAGCCGGAATAATAGAGAAGCTGATTGCTCAGGACGTGAATCTCCCGCACAATGCGATACGTCCGCTGCTTCCTGGCGGCCGCCAGGATCGTCCGGTCGAAGACAAGCAGAATTCCTCCCGCAAGGGAAAAAACGATCAGGCAGACCGGCGAAACAGGGAGCGGCAGCTCCGGCCGGCGGCACCCGATACCCCCTGCCGATCCGAGGATCAGGAAGAAAAGACCCGCCGCCCGCCGCAGCAGCTCATACTGCACGACCGTCAGGGACGCCGGAATCCCCGCGGCCGCCAGCAGCTGCCCCCGTTCGGCCAACCGGACCGGATCGCTCAGCCGGCAGAGCCTGAGAAACCAGACGGGCCAGTCCCTGCGCGCCATCTTCCGGCCCCACTGCCCGGACTTCCAGCGCCTGCGGGGCCGCGGCAGCAGCTGCAGCAGCGGACGCAACGCGGCAAACAAGGCGGCAAACAGCAGCGCATAGCTGGTGAACGCCATCCACAGCCATTCCGTGGAACCAATCAAGCCGACACCTCCTACATTCTCCGCATGGACAGATATATGCCCATTACAAACGAGGCAAAGATCAGCACAAGCGAATCCAGCAGCAAATTCCGTCCCGCGGGATCGGCAAGGTAGTAAAGATACGAGCTTTCATAATTGATCCGGAAATTGATCACCAAAAACACGGCCAGAAACAGGGCCGGCGTGAAATTGGCGAGACGGATTTCCAGCAGCCGGTTCCGTTCCGCCTGATCCGCTCTCTGCGCCTTGCGCATGTCGGTGATCAGGTCGCGCAAATTTTCCCCCACCGCATTCCCCTCGAGAAGGGCGACGCGCAGAATATTTGCGAAGTATTGGGCCCAGAGATGCCCCAGCGCCAGGGAAAAGATCCGGAGGCTGTAGTCCACACCGCGGCTGGCCGCCAGGTTGCGGTGCAGCTGCTCAAACACCGGCCGCATCGGGTACAGCATCCGGTTTTCCTCGAGACACCCCTGCAGGGCGATTCGCACATTCTTCTCCCCGGAAAGCACATAGTATTGATAGAACACCTCAACCGCGGGCAGGAACTCCAGCCTCGCTCTCAGCTGCAGTCCGATCAGCCTCATGCGCAGGATCAGATAGGGAAGCGAGCCGGGGAGCAGACTCATGACAAGAGCTCCCTTCAACGTCCGGAAGATCAGGACGCCTGTTAAAAACCCGGCGAGAACCAGCACCAGGCTGCCGGTTAAAAACATGCCGATGGTGACGGAGGAACGAACCGACTCCAGAAGCTCCGCAATGTGGCGGTACAGGGCATGGTTATTCTCCAGGCGGGAAACAAGCCGCCGGGAAAGCCGCTCTTCCCGGACATACTGCAGCCGGAACCGGGTTTTCCGCCGGCGCAGCAGGTGGATAAGTCCGGTGTGAAGGGAGAAATAGAGAAGCAGGAACAACAGCAGCAAAAAAACAATCTGTGCGGCGGTCAGCACGATGGAACCATCCCCTCTTCCAAAAGCCTTTCATATCCTGCGGGATCATATTTCCGGAACCTGCGCACAGCCTTGGGTGAAAACCGGCAGGGGTACACCCAGTCGCCCAGGCTGTCATCGTACCGGACCCAATCCCGGATCCGGATCTCGCCGTTCTCAAAGGCATACTCCCCGATTCTCAGCAGTTTCCTCCGGCCGCCGACCAGTCCCATTTCAAAGCCTACCTGCGTCACGTATTCGGCAATCCGCTTTCTCAGCCGGTCCGGATTCATTCCCCGCCGGTCCAGCATGCACATATCGGTAATGGCGTCCGGGACATCTTCCAGCTCGTTGGCATGGACCGAAGTGATGCTGCCCTCATGGCCGCGAGTGCAGGCCCGGACATAAATATTCGCATCTTCGTCCCGAATCTCCGCATGACAGATCCGCTTGGGAGACTGCCGGAGGGCGAGCTTGAAGGCCCGGCTGCCGTCATGCCGCGCATCCTCCTCGTCGATTTCATATTCAATGATGTTTTTGTGCGGAAAATCCCTTCGCAGCATCAGTTCAAACCGGCTCTCGATCGTCACAATGCGCTCCTCATCCGGCATTTCCGCGATCAACGCCTTGATCAGATGCGTTTTGCCGGAGTTGGTCGGACCGATGACCACCATATTGAAGCCGCAACGGAGAATGCATTCCAGCAGCCGCTTCATCTTCCCGCTGATCGTGCCCAAATCGGGCCCGGCCAGCGCATCCAGCCCGAAATGCCTGACTGCATAGAGGCGGAGGGTGAGCGTCGGTTCCGAAGTGAATCCGAAACCGGTCATGGTTACGCGGGAACCGTCGGGCAACGCCACCTCCGCCCAGCGCTTCTTCCTGTTCAGCGATTCATTGTTAAACAGCACCAGATTTTGCTGGATGCGCTCAAGTTCCTTCAGGGATTGCAGCTGATACGGAGAACGGATCGTCCGGCCCCGGCGAATCTCGAAAATTTGCCGGCCGACCACCTGAATCTCCTCGAGATCCTCCCGCTGCTTGAGAATCAGTTCCAGCACATTCAGCCCGATCACTTCCGCGAAGATCGCTTCGGCCAGCGTCTGGTACTTGCTGCCTGGCGGGGGAGGCGCCGTAATCCGGCGGCGGGCCAGAAGATCGTGGATCATGGCGAGCAGCCTCCCGCGCTCGGTCTCGAAACCGAGAATCGCCCGGTTCAGCGTCTCGCTGTAGCGCGCCTGCTGCTCATCGGTTTTGCCGCGGTAGGAGACAAGGTCGCTGCGAATCTCTTCCACCCACTGGCGAAAGTCCGCGGACAGTCCGCCGGCGTCCTCCGGCTCCTTCGGCTGCGCCGTGCCGGCGCGGTCCCCGGTCAAGAGCCGGTTCGCGTAGACGACCGCGGAGAACTTGCCCTCTTCTTCCGTGCGCAAAGGCGGCCGGTCAGATGGTGCCTGCACGCGACAGCCACCCCTTCCGCCAGCCCCGTTTCGCCGGAACCGGCTGGCGCATCAAGCCGCACAGCGTGATCAGGGTCTGCGTGACCCCGGAGAGCTCGCGGTTTATGGCGTGCGGTCCGTTCAGGAGCTCCAGCAGCCTCCCCTGGTTCAAATACTCGCCAAGCTGGGCGTGCCGCT
>Ga0310828_1001086_pt1 | contig 18605 bp, 14 predicted proteins | sample WT_ome_3_FD_202242 | JGI IMG/M metagenome (GOLD analysis project Ga0310828, IMG submission 202242) | Sorghum-adapted microbial communities enriched on wild type (WT) sorghum from Joint BioEnergy Institute, Emeryville, California, United... ... | reverse complement strand
TCCCACGGCTGTATTCGCATGTACAACCCCGATGTCGTCGAACTGGCCAGGCTGGTCCCTGTCGGAACTCCCGTCCTCATCCGTCCTTGAGCTCCGGCTGCCGGCACTCCCGTTGCCGGGAGTCCTGTGCTATAATGAAAACGATTGCCAATAATCCAATGAATCGGGGTATTTTGTCATGTTAACCGCATTTCGCGGGGTGCGGGTAGCGGTCCGGCGGGCCATGTTCGTTCTGGCCTTGCCGCTTGTGCCGGTCTGGCTTGTCCTGCTGGTGGAATATGTAAATCGCGGAATGCTGCGGGAAGCCGGAAGATGGATATACGATTTTTTTCCGCCGTTTCTGCTGAATTTCGGCATCGTTCTCGGATTGTGGCTGGCCGCGGCCGCTTTGACCGGCGGCCTGCCGGGGGCTTTTCTGCTCCTGACGCTTCTCCTTCTGCTTCCTTCCATCCTGAGCCGGGTGCAATACCAGCTGCTTGGGACCCCGGTATTTCCCTGGGAGATCGTATACGGGAAGGAATGGCTTTCCCTGCCGCGGCATCTCGGCGAGATCCGCCCGCAGCTTTGGGGCGGTATCCTCTTCTTCGTACTCGTCGGGACGGCGGTTTCCTTTCTCGGACGCCGCCGGATGAGAGTCCGGTTCCGCACGTTCTGCGCACTCCTCGGAATCGGCCTGCTGGCCGCCCTTTACCGGGACGAGCCTTTTCCTCTGCAGAAATGGCTGAAAATCAGCACCATTCCCTGGGATCAGGCGGAAAGCTACGCCCATAACGGCTATCTGCTCTCCACTCTGCTGAACACCGCCTTTCTGAAGGTGGACAAGCCGGCGGATTACGGCAAAGAATCCGTTCTCCGGGCGGCCGCGGGCCTCGCCGGCCCGTCTTCGGCAGGGGCATCGCCCGCGGATGGAACCCGCCCCAATGTCATCGTCATCCTGAGCGAATCATTCTGGGATCCAACCGTGATGGACAAGGTCCGCTTCAGCCGGGATCCGCTTCCCTTTCTCCATTCCCTGCAGCAAAGCTTTCCAAGCGGCTGGCTGCTGTCTCCCCAGCTGGGAGGCGGCACCGCCAATGTGGAATTTGAAGTGCTGACCGGCAATTCCATGCGCTTTCTGCCTGACTGGTCCCTGGCTTATATTTCTTATGTCAACCGCGGGGTGGATTCACTCGCCGGCATCTTTTCCCGCCAGGGTTACACGGCGACAGCCATCAATCCGTTTTACAACTGGTTTTTCAACAGCCGCTCCGTCTACCGGGACCTCGGTTTCGGGCGGTTCATCAGCAGCGAATTTTTCCCTCCGGTATTCAAAGGTCCCTACCTCGCGGACAGCGAAGTGGCGGACATGATTATCCGGGAAAGTGAAAAATCCGACGGCCCCGATTTCATCTTCGCCAACACGATGGAGAATCATCACCCGTATGACCCGGGGAAATTCGCGGAAAATACGATTACCGTGGAAGGTGATCTGTCCGAGCGTTCCAAAGGGATCCTGGAAACATACGCCCAGGGAATATCCGATGCCGACAAGATGCTGAAAACTCTGGTGGAGCACTACTCCCGGACCCGGGAGCCGACCATCCTCGTCTTCTTCGGGGATCACCTTCCCTCCCTTGGGGAAAATGATGAGGTGTATGTGGACGCCGGTTATATTACCGGACGGAACGATCCGGACTATCTGGAGAAAATGTACCGGACACCTGTTGTCATCTGGAGCAATGAGTTGCCGCTTCGCAAGGATTCCTTGTACCTTAGCCCGTCGTTTCTCGGACCCTGGCTGCTTCACGAGACCGGACTTCCGGGATCGGCGTACACCGACTTCCTCTATGGCCTGTACCGACAGATCCCTGTCATTCCGCCCCGGTCCGAATGGGAGGCCATGAACATCAGGGAGAGCGACCTGGCGGACTACAGGCTGCTGCAGTACGATATTTTGTTCGGGCGCCAGTATCTCTACGGCCCGTTGAAGAACGCCATCATCCATCCCGATTTTCGGCTTGGTTACGGTCCCATGACGATTGTAAGCGCGGCCGCCGATGTCCCGACGGATCCCGCCGCAAGGGAAAACGGCGCGAAAGCCCGGTTGACCGTCCGCGTGAACAATGCTTCGCCGGAAGGCACCCTGCTTGCGGACGGAGAGGCTTTGGAAACACGCTATGAAAGCGGCGGAGTGTACTCCGCCGACGTTCCGCCCGTTCTTTATGAAGGGAAAAAGACACTGACGGTTCAGGTAAAGGTGATCGATGCGAAACAGGTAACGATCGCGGAGACCGCCCCTTACCCTCTTGAGCTGTCCGGCTTTTGAGCCAAAGAATGAAAACCTCCCGGCCGCCATGAGCCGGGAGGTTTTTCGCGTCAGGGAAATATCAGGAAATCTCAGCGACATATCGTACAGGTCATGCCATAGAATAAGTTAAGATCTGGTCCCATAATGAAGCGAAAGGAGCTGTCGCGCCTTGCTTTCTTCAGCTTATGCCCTCTCGTCGTTCTCGTTTCTCGCGGTCGCCCTGCTGACCCCGCTCCTGATCTGGGGGCTGCGCGCGCTAAGGTGGACGCAGCCCATTCGCAAGGAGCTGCCGGCGGATCATCAGGCCAAACGGGGAACGCCGCTCATGGCCGGACTGATCCTGCTTACCGGCGTGGCTATGGCCATGAGCTTTCATCCCCGGCCGCTGACGAATTTCCTCGGGATGACCTTTCTCAGCTTCAGCGCGATCGGATTTCTGGACGACTTCAAGAAGGCGCATTACCAGGATCCTTCCGGAATTTCGTCCCGCACAAAGCTTCTCTGCCAGTTTGCCGCTGTCGGGGTTCTGCTAATCTGGATCTTCGCGCAGTCCGATGCCAGTCCGGATCTTGTCCTGTTCCGGGATATCCGCCTGCCCCTTCCGACCCCCGTCTATATGGCAGCCGTAGCCCTGTTCATCGTCGGCTCGGCCAACGCCATTAATTTCACGGATGGACTGGACGGCCTTTTGATCAATACGGCGATACCGACCTATTTCTTCTTCTTCCTGATTACAGATCGGCCGGAGGTCAAGACATTCACCCTGATCATGATCGGCTGCCTCCTGGGACTTCTGATTTACAATATTCATCCCGCCAAAGCGTTCATGGGCGATACCGGCTCACTGGCCATCGGAGGCTCGCTGTCTTTCCTGGCGGTTCTGGAGAAGGTGGAGATCCTTATTCCTCTTCTGTTCTCGGTGTATCTGGCGGAACAATTCTCCGTCATCCTCCAGGTCTGGTATTTCAAACGAACCCGGCTGAGAATTTTTCGGATGACGCCGATCCATTTTCATTTCAGCCTGAAATACGGATGGAGCGAAAACCGGATCGTGATGATCTTCGGGCTGGCTTCCTGGGCATCGGCGCTGCTTTCCTGGCTGTACTGGAAGTTTTGCATGTAGCCGCCATACAGCCGGAAACCGGAGTCCGCCGGGTCAGGCCATAATGGCCGCCTTCTCCCTGGTGATCTGCCACTTGAGCGGTTCCCCCGCCAGGTAACGGCGCAATTCCTCGAGCATATAGCTCCCCATGCGGGCGCATTCCGCATTGATGCTTCCGGCGATATGCGGCGTAACGATCACGTTGGGAAGCGAATAGATCCGCGAGGTTTCGGCCGGGGGCTCCGGATAGGTCACATCCAGCACGGCGAACAGATCCGGCCGCTCGGCCAGCACGTCGAGCATTTCTTCTTCGCGGACGACGGCTCCCCTGGACGTATTGAGGAAAGAAGCCCACGGCTTCATGGACGCGAAATGCTCCCCCCTGATCATGCCGACGGTTTCCTCCAGCCACGGTGTATGCAGGGATACCACGTCCGCTCTCCGGAACAGATCTTCCAGGCTGCAGAGCTCGACATTCAGGCTCCTGGCCGCTTCTTCGCTGACGAAGGGATCGTAAGCGATCACCTTGAGATCAAACGGCCTCAGCAGTTCGCAGACCCTTCTGCCGATCATCCCCAGCGAAACCAGCCCGACGGTACTGCCGTAAGTGCCCGGGATCTGATCGAAATCTTTCTTGATCCGGTAGCTCCGCTGTTTTTTCACCTGCAGGGCGGCATGCCAGCCTCCTTTCAGCAGAAACAGGATCTGCGACAGCGTATAATCGGCAACCGGCAGGGCGTTGGCCGCATAGGCGCTCGTAATGGGGATCCCCTTCTCCCAGAAAGCCTCCGTAACCGTGGAACGGATCGACCCGGCCCCGTAAAAAACCGCTTTCAAATTCGGCGCGGCTTCAAGAAACGCCTCGCTTAGCACCGGAGCCCCCCAGCCGCAAATCAGCACTTCCAGATCCTGAAGCAGCTCCGGCCGCTCCTGCAACATCTCGCGCGTCATCGGCGGCGCGTAAATCTGGACAAGCTCTTCGATCTGCTGCCGGATAGCTTCGGGATAGACGGCCGGAAATTTCGAATTCATTACGTACAGACCCTTCAACATCGGGTTCCCCTCCATTTCGTTCGAACAAACAGTCCATTCCCCCTTCCGATTATACCTCTTTTTGCCGAAAAGGGGGACATAGAAAAAAAGACGCATGTCTGCGCCTGTTGAAACCGATGCCGTTCGTGCTATTGAAGCGGCTGGCCTTGCTGCCCCTGCTGGCCTTGCTGCCCCTGCTGCCGGGAAGCTGCGCCGCCGCCCCCGTTTTTGCAAAAGTCGCTGGCCCAGTCGATCATGCCGTCCATCAAAGTCAGAACAAGCCCCGCCACATCCTTCTCGGTAAGGCAGCCGCCGGACTGGCTGGATACATACTGGGTAGTCTTGTTTTCCAGCTCGGCAATCATTCCCTTGATTTTGAGCAGCTCATCCGCCAGCTTCGCGGCCGGCTGTCCTCCCGGGCCCGCTTGGCTGCCCTGCGCCTGGCCGCCTCCCTGCGCCTGGCTTGCGGCGCCGCCTTGCCCCGTGCCGCCCGCACCGGCCTGGGCTCCGCCGCCCTGCTGGCCGCCCTGCTGCCCGCCGCCCTGACTTTTCATCTGATCCTGAAGCAGGCATTTGAGCTGCTCCAGTTCCGTCATGAACATGGAATTCTGTCTGGCAAGCTCATCGATTTGATCCTTCAAATCCTGGGTCCTAATCACCTAGGCGAACCTCCCTGAAAAGCAGTAATCATTTTGCGCTAACCCATTCAGGGATATTTTATCCACTTTCCACAGGCTTATCCTCGCGGCGCAAAACCTTACCATTCCGCTACGGACCCGTCCCGATGGCGCCAGACCGGATTGTGCCAGGAATGGCCCTGCGCGGCCATGGCGGCTACCCGCTCCTCGTCGATGTCAATGCCGAGACCGGGTCCGGCGGGAATGGCCACATAGCCGTCGCGGTAGGCAAAAACGGACGGATCGCGCAAATAATCAAGCAGGTCGTTCCCCTTGTTGTAATGGATCCCAAGGCTTTGCTCCTGAATGAAGGCATTGTGCGCCGTTGCATCCACCTGCAGGCAGGCGGCCAGGGCAATCGGTCCCAGGGGGCAGTGAGGCGCCAGCGCCACATCGAACGCTTCAGCCATGGAGGCGATCTTCTTGCACTCGGTTATGCCTCCCGCATGCGATAAATCCGGCTGGATAATATCGACCGCGCCGGAAGCGAGGAGCGACTTGAAATCCCAGCGCGAAAACATCCGTTCGCCGGTGGCGATCGGAATTGCGCAAATTTGGGCAATCTCCCGCAGGGCCTCGTTGTTTTCAGGGAGCACCGGCTCTTCGATAAACATGGGATGGAAAGGCTCGAGCTCTCTCGCCAAAATTTTGGCCATCGGCTTGTGCACGCGTCCGTGAAAGTCGACGCCCACCCCGACAGCCGTCCCCACCGCCTCCCTGACGGCGGCAATCCGGGCTACGGCTTCCTCCACTTTGGCGAAGGAATCAATGTACTGAAGCTCTTCCGTGGCGTTCATCTTGACGGCGGTAAAGCCGGCGGCTACCGCGGCCTTGGCCGATTCCCCGACATCGCTCGGCCGGTCGCCGCCGATCCAGGAATAGACGCGGATGGAATCCCTGCAGGCGCCTCCAAGCAGCTGGTAGACAGGAGCCTGAAAATATTTGCCCTTCAAATCCCAAAGCGCCTGGTCGATTCCGGCAATGGCGCTCATCAGAACAGGGCCTCCGCGATAGAAGCCTCCGCGGTAGAGTGTGTTCCAGTGATCCTCGATGCGAAACGGGTCTTTGCCGACGAGATATTCCATCAGTTCTTTAACGCATGCTTCAACGGTGTCCGCCCGGCCTTCGACGATCGGCTCCCCCCAGCCGGAAATCCCTTCGTCGGTAGTCAATTTCAGAAACAGCCAGCGCGGGGGAACCTTGTAAAGCTCAAAACCGGTCACTTTCATCAATCAGCAGCCTCCTTGCGGATCGTTCGCGATCCGTTTTTTTGGGTATGGGATACAGACAAAGAGCACTCCCGCGGCGCTTTCGGATTTCGCCGAAGCAGACACAAAAACCTGCCTAGCGCTTACCGTTTCCCGCGCCGTGGGGCTCGGCGGCCGGAGCGCGATCCCGGGCCTCCGACGGGGGAATCCCGTAGTAAAGCTTGAACTGCCGGCTGAAGGAATAAAGCTCGGCATAACCGACGGCCCCGGCCACTTCGGTGACGGAAAGCCGGGTTTCCGAGAGCAGGGTCCGGGCCCGCTCCATTCGCAGCCGGGTGCGGTATTCCTTCAGGGAAAGCCCTGTGTACCGCTTGAACAGGCTGCTTAAATATCGCGGCGCAAGTCCGGTTTCCGCGGCAAGATCATGAATGTCGAACGGTTCTCCCATGCGTTCGGACATATAATCCATGGCCTTGCGGAGCATTTTCCGGTGACGGTGGGGAAAACGAATGCCCCGCTCCGTTTCCGACTGCAAGCGGAGCAGCCGGAGAAACAACAGACGCATCAGAAGCTGAAACTCCTCTTCGGCCCATAGGGTATGCCCAAGATGAAGGGACAAGAGCTGCTCAAGCTCCCGTTCGAACGGATAGGGATCTTCAATTACGGTCAGCCGCGGAGGAAGATGGTCCTCCAGGCTTTCTTCGCCGGAATAGGAAAGCGTGAAGTGAATGAATATCACCGACAGCCGGTCAGCCGGATCCTGCACGGCCGATACCCGATCACCCGGACGGATCAGAAAACAACAGCCTTTGCGGATCTTGTAACGCTCCCCGTTGATGTCCATCTCGCCCTGTCCGGAAACGGCGTACCACAGGTCGTAATCGGCCAACGGGCGCGAAGGCGCCCAGCTCCAGCCGGGCTCGCAGCGGGCCTTGCCGAGGTTGTTGCCCGATGCGAACGTCAGATCGTGAATGAATGCGCCTGATCCCGGCATGAATCGGTTCCCTCCTGTTGCAAGCGTTTGCCATGCCTGTCTCCATCGTAACACATTTTTCCCAAAGCGGAAGGCATTTGGTGACAAATCGGCATCACTTTGCGGCATTTTGTCCCCGGCCGGTCCGTGCTATTCTCAAGCATAAAAGGAGGAATGTCTGCATGAATTCCAGCACATTGACACCGGAAGAAATTAACCGCCGGCTGTACCCGCCGGGTAAAATCGCCACGCCGATCCGCCTGGAGGAGCGAATTGCCGAACCGGAGCTCCGCTTTTACCGGGAGCAGGGGTATCTGGCGGTGGAAAATTTTCTTGGGGAAGCGGAAATCGAGGAAGCCAAAGCGGCGATCATGGATATTATCACCGCAGAACGTTCGCCGGTCAAAATCCAGTTCACCCGGCCGAAGGAAGAGCTGAAAACGCCGGAGGAGAAAGAATGGGCCATCCGGAAAGTGTACCAGTTCGTTGAGCATGATGAACGGCTGCGGGCCGTCGCCTTTCATGCCAAGCTGCTGTCCTGGACCCGCCAGCTTCTGGGCGAGGCGGCCAAATTGGCGCAGGATCAGGCCCTGCTCAAACCCCCCTTCGGCGGCGGCGAGAAACCGTGGCATCAGGATATGGCCTACGGTAATTTGGCCTATGACAAAGCCGTGATCGGCGCCTGGATCGCCCTGGATGATGCGGGCCTCGACAACGGCTGCATGCATGTGATCCCGCGCTCGCATATGGAAGGGGGGACGCCGCATTACGCCGTACGCGACTGGCAGATCTGCGATACCAATGTTGCCGTGGACAAAGCGGTGGCGGTCCCGCTCAAGCCCGGCGGTGTACTTCTGTTTCACGGGCTGCTGCATCACGGCACCCCTTTCAATTTCTCCAGCAAGCGCCGGCGTTCGCTGCAGTTTCATTATGCGCCCGTATCGGCGGAGAAGCTGGCTCCGGGCGAATACAAGCGCCTGTTCACCAACGCGATGACCGGAGCGGAATGCTAGAAACGTCTCTTCGCAGCGCGCCCCGACCGGGCGGAAGCGGCAAATAGGCGGCTCCTGCAAATGGAGCCGCCTGTTTTGCATATTCCGCCATTCCCCTGGGCCGGTTTATGCTACAATGTAGGCAACAAAGCTGTCATTGCAGCGGAGGAGGCGCGGACGGATGAAACCAACACGGATTATTTTGTTTGACGGAGAATGCTTCTTGTGCAGCCGGGTTGTCGGTTTCATCCTTTCCCGCGACCCGCACGGCCGTTTCCGGTTCGCTTCCCTGCAGTCTCCGGCGGGCAAGCGTCTATTGAGGAAGCACGGATTCTCCGATGAAAGCCCGGATACCTTCGTTCTGCTGGAAAACGGCAGGCTGTATATCAAATCGGCCGCCGCTCTGCGTATTTGCCTGCGGCTGCGGGGCGGCTGGCCCCTCCTGTACGGGCTCCGGATCATCCCCCGGTTTTTCCGCGACCGGTTGTACGACTGGGTGGCCCGCAACCGGTACCGCTGGTTCGGACGGAGCGATTCCTGCCTCATGCCCTCGGAGGAACTAAAAAGCCGCTTCCTTGACGAACAATAGGCTGTTTTGACGAAGCGCGTCAAATTACCGTTTCGAGCGCGAAAGCAGCTCCGAAACCGTAACGAACTCGAAGCCCTGTTTGCGCAGCTCCGGCAATATTTTCTTCAGGGCCGCGACCGTCTGGCTGCAGTCGCCCTGAAGATCATGAAACAGCACGATATCCCCGTTATGGGCATGGGATAGTACGGTTTGTACTATTTTATCCGCGCCGGGTCTGCGGTAATCCTTCGTATCCTGATACCAGGACCACATGACCACAGTGAAATGGTCTTCCCTCGCCAGATCAAGCAGGGCCTGATCATAGAAGCCTCCCGGAGGCCGGAAGACCCGCGGCATTTGCTCCGTGACTTCGAAGATGGCTTCCTGGGTTTGGCGGATTTCCTCCTTCAACTTTTCCGGCGCGACATGCTTCAAATAGTGATGATCAAACGTATGGTTGGCGATTTCATGCCCCTCGTTCACTTCGCGGATGACAATCCGCGGAAACATGCGGACTCTTTGTCCCAAAACGAAAAAAGTAGCCTTGGCTTGATTCTCCTTGAGAATATCAAGAATTTGCGGGGTATATTTCGGATTCGGCCCGTCATCGAAAGTGAGCGCGATCAGCTTCTGATCGGTTTTCACATTCCAGACCACTTCACTTCCGGACGAAGGGACAAAAGCACAGGTTGCCGACAGGACAGCGGCCCAGAGCAACAGGCGTGGCCATGTTCGAAGCGGCGATGAACACATCGGATTTCGTCCCCCCTGTATATCGATGTGCCATTATTGTTCGCCCGGTCCCCAAAAATATGCCGGCCTTTCCCGGCAATAAAAACAGCCTGCCGCAAAGGGCAGGCTGTTTTTCGGAATTATCGCAAAACTTCTACCTTTACATTCTGAAGACCGAACCGGCTCACGTAGTCCGGCGTACCCGGAATAAAAATATCAATCCGATTGCCCCGGATTGCCCCGCCGATATCGGCGGCCGTGGCCATCATGCCGCCCGCCGGCAGGCCGTCAAAGGTATAGCCGGTGATATACACTTTGGAGCCGAGCGGGATAACATCGGGATCGACGGCGATCGTCCCCAGCTTCAGCGGATTTCCGAAATAGTCCATCGAGGTTCCGGCATTCTCGGCCGGATCGTCGGAATAAGCCGAAGCTTTGACGGTCAGCGTCTTTTCAACGGCCGCCCGCGGCTTTGCCGCTGCCGGCGACGGCGCATACCAGGCCGGCGCGTGGTATTTTCCGTCCTTGCACACGATGCCAATGCGGTTGTTATTGTCCCATTGCACCATGAAGCCTTCCCTTTCGGCCAGAAAACGCAGGGGAACGTAGACTCTGCCCATGCGGAATTGCGGCGAACCGTCAAGATCCGCTTCGTTTCCGTTCACAAGAGCTTTGCCGCTGCCGGTGTCCACGATTATCGTGCGGTCTCCCTTGGTGAGCGTCACCGTTACCGCCGACCCGTTCATTACCCAATCCACTTTGTATCCAAGCTCGTCCGAAATAAAGCGGACCGGAACCTGCAGCTTGTCCTGTTCGTCGATATATGGCTGGGCGTCGGGGAAAGTTACCAGATCATCGTTTACCTGAACCTTGACGCTGTGGGATACGGGCTCCGCATGGACCGAAGCGGCGCTTCCCAGAAGGCCCGACGCGAGCAGCGCACAGGAAAAAAACGCATGCTGAAAAATCCTTTGTTTCAATTTCATTCCTCCTATCGCCTCCGAGGTTAGTTGACGGGTTCGGGAAGAAGGTTTCCCTAGCTTGCGATTTCTCGCAACCATTCACCCCATGAAAAAATTCCCCCGTACCAGCTTCGTGACAGCTGTACTGGATTCGGCCTTTTTTAGGCTAACACAGGCGGACAGAATTTCTCAATAGAGAACGCCATTCCAAAATGTGGTATCCCCTCTTTCCGGCAAACGGCCTTCCCCTGGTTATCCAAAAAATTTCTTTTCAAGGAAAGGGTTCGTGATACAATAGACAGGGAAAACTAATTTTGTTATGGATCGGAACAGCCAGAAAGGAAGGATACGGTTTGAGTGATCTGTTTTCCCCCTTGACTATACGCAATATGACCCTAAAAAATCGGATTGTCATGTCTCCGATGTGCATGTATTCCTGCGACGATCAGGACGGGCGGGTAATGGCCTGGCACAAAATCCACTATCCGGCAAGAGCGGTGGGAGGAGTCGGACTGATTATCGTCGAAGCTACGGCGGTCACCGCACAGGGGCGCATCTCCCCTTACGATCTGGGCATTTGGAGCGACCGTCACCTGGACGGGCTGAAGGAACTGGTCGAACTGGTGCACAGCCAGGATGCCAAGATCGGCATTCAGATCGCCCACGCCGGCCGGAAAGCCGAATTGGACGGACCGGTTATCGCCCCCACGGCGTTGCCGTTCAATGAACGATACAAGACTCCGGAGGAGATGACCGCCGCCCAGGTGAAAGATACGATCCGGGCCTTTATCGATGCCGCGGAACGGGCGAAGAAAGCGGGATTCGACTGCATCGAAATCCACGCCGCACACGGGTATCTGATCAACCAGTTCCTGTCTCCGCTCAGCAATCGCCGCGAGGATGAATACGGCGGGGACAAGGATCGCAGATACCGGTTCCTCAAGGAAGTGATCGAAGGTGTCCGGGCGGTATGGCAGGGACCGCTTTTTGTCCGGATTTCCGCCAACGACTATGCCGAAGGAGGGCTTACGCCCGGGGATTACGTTGACTACGCATTGCGGATGAAGGAGCAGGGCGTAGATTTGATCGACTGCAGCTCCGGGGCGGTTGTCCCTGCGCCGATCAAGACTTATCCCGGCTACCAGGTCCCTTATGCGGAGAAAATCCGCCGCGAAAGCGGGATCCTCACCGGCGCCGTCGGACTGATCACCACTCCCGAGCAGGCGGAGGAAATCATCGGCAACGGACGGGCCGATCTCGTCCTCCTGGCCCGGGAGCTGCTGCGCGACCCCTACTGGCCGCGCGGCGCCGCAAAAGCGCTGGGAGTCGAACTGGAAGGCCCGCGCCAGTACCGGCGCGCCTGGCAATAACGCCAAGGTTGGGCTCCACCCGCAAAATTTGCCATAACAATACTCAAAAAAAGCTCCCCGGCAAACATGCCGAAGGAGCTTTTTGCGGTCTGGCCGCGGCGAATATCCGGCGTCAAGGGAGCGGTACCCAATTACGGCTGCTTCCCTTCCTGACAGGCCAAGCGGTATTTATGCGGCGATAGTGACACCATATTCTTAAACACCCGGTAAAAGGTCGACAGATTCTCGTAACCGATTTCGAAACATATGGATGCGATATCTTTGTCCGTTCCGGCCAGCAATTCCTTGGCCCGCTCTATCCGGACCTCGGCCAGATACTGCAGCGGAGTCATCCGGTATTGTTCCTTGAAAATCGTATCCATATAACGCACGCTTATGCTCATCCGGTCGGCGAGCTGCCTGGCGGAAAGCGGTTCGTAATAATGATCGTCGATATACGCGCGGATCCGGTCCGCACGAACCTGGTTCATCTCGAAAGGCTGCAGGGTTTGGCGGATCCGCGCAAGGGAAGTGAGCAGCTCGAGCAGGTAGACGCGCACGGCAAAACGGCTGAGCGGATCGTCATGGGACTGCTCAAACAGCATTTTGCGCAGAAGCTGCCGGACCTCACCCGCGGCGAACGGATGCGGCCGCATGACGGTGGAAATGGAGAAATGCTCCGGAATAAGCCGGTCCCGCACAAAAGGTTCGAACTGTCCGGCATCGAAGGCCAGAACCAGGAGGGTCAAACTGGAATCCGAGCGGATGGAATGCCTGGAGTATGGCAATATCCAGACCGCGTGATCCTGGGTCAGCGCATGCTCTTTGCCATCCAGATGAATGCAGCCTTCTCCCTCGATCGCATACAGAATCTGATAGATATCGTGATAGTGCTCGCGTACCAAATCCCGGCCTCTGTGCTTGCTTTCATATAGCATCGTACCATGCCCGGGCAGGGCAATGCTTCGGTAATCCATGCGAAACCTCCTGTAACAGGCCTGAAAACGGTCCCTGTTTCATTTTATCCTGCAGGAAGACAAGTTACAACCAAGGAATCCCTTTTCGAATCCGGGACCACGGTCATCGTTTTTTTTCACGAAAGAAGGGAACGCGGCAAAAAAAGTCGAATAGTCCTATATCTTTAGTGAAATTGCGACAATGCGTCAAAAAAACCCGAATCCCCTGCACTATAACAAAAACCATGGCCAGGTGAACAGTATGACATCCAAACGGGCAAACATTATATTTTCGGCAAGCCGCACGCTGCGCCGCATCAAATTATCATGCTGCAGAATGAACGGGCAGCCCGATGATCTTCCGTCGCGGCTGCAGATGTTCGAATCGATCTTCCGGCATACAGCTGACGGAATCGGCGTGGTAGATGTCCATGGAAATCTGCTGTGGGCAAACCGTGCATTTGAAAACCTGTATGGATGGACGTACCGGGAGTTGACCGGGCGGAAGCTTCCGGTCCTTGACCTGAACAAAGAAGCTGTACGCCTGGCATTCGATAATGTGGTCCAGCTTAAAACCAGCGTAAAGCTGGAGGATGTTCGTTTTCGCCGGTGCGGATCGGAAATCCATACCAGTTTGACGTTATCCCCGCTCCCCGACCCGAACGGCAAGGTTACCGCCGTTGTCGTCATTACCCGGGACGTTACGGAGGAGAAGCGGACGAATCAGTCCATTCGCGAAAGCCGGGAACGGTACCGCCTGCTGGTTGAGCAGAGTCCCGATATGATTGCCCTTCACCAGGGACGCGTTCTTTTATATATCAATCCGGCCGGGGCCCGAATGCTCGGGATTTCCTCCGGCAATGCGCTGGAGCTGGTCGGACGGCAGCTGACCGATTTTGTCCATCCGGAACGGATAAACGCCTTTCTGGAGTATCTGGAATCCTCGAAAGAGGAGCCCGGCAGCCGCATGAAGGAAATCGTCTTCGTCCGGACGGACGGTGCCTCCATTCATGCGGAGCTTCTGAATGTCCCGATTCCCTTTGCCGGTACGGCCGCAAACATGTTGCTGGCCCGGGACATTTCGGACCGCATGCGGGCGGAACGGAGGCTGGAGGAGAACGACCAGCGGTTCCGTTCGCTTCTGCTGCATAATCCCGATATGATCTTTATCCTCGACCGGGAAGGACACATTCAGTCCTTCAACCCGGCCGCCGCACGGCTTACGGGGTTTTCCCGCCAACAGCTGATGAACTCCAGCCTGTGGAAACTGGCCGAACGGCCCGGTCTTTACCGGCTGCTCACCGATTTTGGCCTTGCCTCCTCCGGCAGACCCCTCCATTTCGAAATGTCGATCCGCCGCAGGAACGGGGAGCCGCTCACGGCGGATTGCAAGCTTGTGCCGATTGTGGCCGGAGGCAAGGTTGACGGTTTTTTCTGGATTGCCCAGGATATTACCCGGAAGAGGCAGACCGAACTGGAGCTGAAGGAAACAAGAGACCAGCTCGATTCATTCATCTGCCACAGCAAGGATGCCATCGTCATTTTTTTGAAGGACGGAACCGTAACCAAAGTGAATCCGGCATTTGAAGAGTTGTACGGCTGGACCTCGAACGAGGTCGTCGGTACGCCTCTTCCTCTTCCCCCCGGAATTGATTTCTCATTTGCGGAACTGGAGAAGGATCCCGGGCTGTTGTCCAATATCATCGCAGAGGAATTGTCCACGGTCCGCAAGGACGGCACCCCTCTCGATGTCAGTGTGACGATCTCGCCGATCAAGGATTTTCAGGACCGGACGGTCGCCTACTCGGCGATCATCCGGGATATCAGTGAACGCAAGCGCATGGAACAGGCCCTCAGGGAAAGCGAAGAAAAGTACCGGCTGATCGCCGAGAACATGTCCGACCTGGTCGCGATCTTCGACATCTCCGGACGGGTCCGGTATGCATCCCCGTCCCACCGGCAGGTTCTGGGAATTGACCCGGATGAATACATGAACCGGTTCATTTCCCAATTCATCCATCCGCAGGATCTTCCGCTTGTTGAACAAAAAGTTCGGCTCATCGCCGAAACGCAGAAACCGCAGTCGGTCGAATTCCGGCATTGGAGCCCGCAGGGGTGGAAGTATCTGGAGGCCCACGGCACTCCGGTAAAGAACGAATGCGGCAAAGCGGTTCAGATCGCCGTGGCCGCCCGGGACATCTCGGACCGCAAAGAGGCGGATCTGGCCCTGAAGGAAGCCGAAGCCAAGTACCGCAGTCTTGTGGAGGAAGCGCTGGTCGGCGTCTACTTGTACCAGCGCGGAGCTTTGAATTATGTAAATCCCCGTCTTGCGCTGATGCTGAAATACGATCAGCAGGAGCTGGCGGGAATCAGCATCCACGAGGTGATTCCCCCCGCTCAGCGCAAGATCATGCTTCGCCATATCCGCAAAAGCTACGTTGCGGGCCTCAAAAGCGTGCATTTCGACGCCCGGCTGGTCCGCAAGGACGGGGCGCTGATCGAAGTGGAAATGCATGCGGCCTTTACCGTGTACAACGGAAAATGGGCCATTATCGGAACCGTGCTGGATATTACCGAGAGGATCCGTACGGAAGAATTGCTGCGGAAATCGGACAAGCTGTCCGTCGTCGGCCAGCTGGCGGCCGGCGTCGCCCATGAGATCCGCAACCCTTTGACGTCGCTAAAGGGATTTGTCCAGCTGCTGCAGGCCAAATACCGGAGCCTGGAATATCTGGACATCATGCTGTCCGAGCTGGAACGCATCAATTCGATTGTCAATGAGTTCATGATGATCGCCAAGCCGCAAATCCCCCGCTTCCGGCATCACGATTTGCGTTCTATTCTTCAGGATGTCGTTTCTCTGATCGAAACCCAGGCCATTCTGAACAAGGTACAGATCTTCACCCGTTTCGAAACCGCGGACTGCACCCTGTTCTGCGACGAAAACCAGATCAAGCAGGTGCTGATCAATGTGTTGAAGAACGCGGTTGAAGCCATGCCCAACGGCGGCGACATTGTCATTCGGGTCAAGCCTTCCGCACCCGACCGGCTGCGGATTCTCGTAATCGATCAAGGTTCGGGCATTCCCCCGGAACGGATTCCGAAGCTGGGCGAACCGTTCTATACAACGAAGGAAAAGGGAACAGGACTCGGGCTAATGGTATGCTACAAAATCATTCAGGCCCACCAGGGCCAGCTGTTCATTCAAAGCGAACAGCATGTCGGCACGACCGTTTGTATCGTATTGCCGGTCAACGCCGCACCTCCGGAGCAATTTCATTGACGGGCGATCCGCCTCCGGTCCACGGCTGTAAATTTCTGAAAATACCGTTTATCCCCAGCAGAAAGCTCGGCAGATCTGAATCCGCCAAGCTTTTTTATTTAAGCTGTTGAATATAGGACAAAAGAAGATGAACTTCCACCATGGAAGCGCTCCAGGCAGATCTCCTATAATATTGAAAACGCTTTAACAAAAGGGGGCGCTCTTTTTTATGAAGAGGACGACTGAAATGGCGAGAGCCGTTTCGTTTGGCATCGCATTCGCACTGTTTGCCGGCCTGCTCGGCGCTTGCGGCAAAGGGGACGGTGAACCGGCCGGATCGTCTGCCGATCCCGCAGCGAGCAAAGAGCCGGTGGAGATCACGTTTTATCGTCCGAACACCGGAACCACGGTCGATCAGTTCAACCAGATGATGGGAGATGCGATCAAGGCAAAGTTTCCGAACGTTATTCCCAAGTTCATTCCCTATGCCGACGGAAGCCATATGGAAGACGTTTTGGCTTCGGGACAGGATCTGGACATCTTGATTCTGTCCATCGGTTTTGTTCCGTCATACCCGAACTACAACATTCAATACGATATGACCGAAATGATCAAAAAATACAAGTACGATCTGAACCGTCTGGAACCGACCACCGCCAATTTCATTAAGGAGTTTGGAAACGGGCAGATCTACGCTCTTCCAATCTTTACTACGGCGGCTGTGCTTATGTACAACAAGGATCTGTTCGACAAATTCGGGGTTCCTTATCCCGGGGAAGGAATGACCTGGGACGACACGTACGAGCTGGCCAAGAAAATGACGCGAACCGACGGCGGCACCCGATATTACGGTTTCGGCACCTCGGTCGGCCATATGCTGCGGGTCAATCAGCTCTCCGTGCCGTTTGTCGATCCGAAAACGAAGCAGCCGATGCTGGCAAGCGAAAATTACCGGAAGCTGGTCGAAAATTTCGCCCGTTTTTACAACATGCCGAATGCCCAGTTCGACAGCAACATGATGAAAAAACAGGCGGACATGTTCGTGAAGGACCGAAACCTGGCCATGTACGCCTATTTCAACAGCACCATGGTCGGCGCGCCGGACGACATGAACGTGGATGCCGTTCCGCTCCCTTCCTTCAAGGAAGCGCCGGGCATTGGATCGCAGATGTACCCGACCTTTGCGGGAATTACCGGAACCAGCAAGCATAAGGACCTCGCCTTCCAAATCATTGCCTACATGACCTCTGACGAATTCCAGACAAAATTCGCCAAGGACGGCACCGGCCTCCCCGTAATCAAGAAGCCGGAAATTATCAGCGTATTCAGCGAAAATGTCCCGCATTTGAAAGGAAAGAACATTCGGGCGTTTTATCCCGACAAGCCTGCCGCGATCGCTCCCAAGACGGAATACGACGGCATTGCAGAAAAATACTCGAATACGGCCTTTAATCAGGTGGCAACCGGCCAGAAGGACGTCGTAACCGCCCTGCGGGAAGCTAATGAGCAAGCCGCCAAAGACATTCAGGCCGAACTTGGCAAATAATCATAGACTGCGGGACGAATTTTGGAGCGGACAGGACGAATTGCGGTGAACAGGATTCCCGGGCGGGCGGATGGAAGCATGGAAATCACAGCAAGGAGACAGGCATCATGGCTGCAGCCAATCCTCTCCAGCTCCCCGACAACAACGGCCCATTATGCGTATCGCACCGGGCAAATCATGCAGATGGCCAGAGTCCTCCAGGAAGGGGATCGGGCACCTGCTGAAACGGCGGCATGAAGCCGCCGATTTTTTTGTCAAAAAAGAAGGAAATTTAACGAATCGTGTCGAAAGAGTGTGGGTTGGAGTAAAAATCAGATTCAACTGGAGGGTTTGTCAATGAAAAAAGCTTCATGGATCTCGCTCATCGCGGTCTTCGTATTGGCTGCGGTGCTTGCGGGATGCGGAAACAACCAGTCGTCGCCTGCGGCGAACCCGTCGGGAGCGGACAAGGGCAAGACCGTTTCGATTGATGTCGGCATGCTCAAGCTGACGAGCTCGGCACCGCTCTTTATCGCCATAGAGAAAGGGTTCTTCAAGGAGGAAAATCTGGATGTCCAGCCGAAATGGTTCGACGCCGCCCAGCCGATTGCCGTAGCTACGGCGGGAGGAAGCGTGGATGTCGGGGCAACCGGCATTACGGCCAGCCTGTACAATATGGTGGCCGGCGGACAAAAGCTGTGGATCGTCGCCGACAAGGGACGCGAGCAAAAGGGATATTCCTCCACCGCTTTGATGGTGCGGAAGGATTCCCCGATCCAATCGATCGAGCAGCTTAAAGGGAAAAAAGTCGGAATTACGCAAACCGGTTCCACCTACCATTACATGATCGGCAAGCTGCTGGAAAAACACGGCCTGTCCCTGAAGGATATTGAACTGGTTCCGCTGAACAGCATTCAGGGCCTCATGGAAGCCATGAAGAGCAGCCAGGTGGATGCGGTCATGCTGAACGAGCCGAACAT
>Ga0310828_1001085_pt1 | contig 18618 bp, 16 predicted proteins | sample WT_ome_3_FD_202242 | JGI IMG/M metagenome (GOLD analysis project Ga0310828, IMG submission 202242) | Sorghum-adapted microbial communities enriched on wild type (WT) sorghum from Joint BioEnergy Institute, Emeryville, California, United... ... | reverse complement strand
AGGCGTCTTTTCCTTTCTACCTAATTATAAATGTCAGAGTGTTTTGAACCATATATGGACATTATAATCGTCTAATTCGGGACAGGCAATACCATCAACTTTCGGTCATTATGGGTTATCAAAAACAGTAAATAAAAAATCCTCTCTTCCCCGATTGACTCATGTATTTTTTATCGTTTATTTAAAATGGCCTTCAAACTGTGTCGGTCCCAAGAGAAACAAAACAAAAAGGCGGAGTGAGGGCTTCGCCTTTTAATATGCGTATTTATATATATTTATTGAAATGACTATCATGTTGTTGATCATTTCTGTTTTGCTCTTGGTAGTTCACCTTTACAAATCCCTCACTGTCTCTTCATTCAATATCGCTTTGCTCAATCCAGCATCAATGCATATCGCATTTGGTAGAAGTTTTAGCCGTGGTTGTTGTACTTAAAGTGAACGAGTTCATGGGAACTACATTAAAATTAAGGGGATAAAATGATTTTATTGGATCGTAATGATGTCCCATCTCGTTATAATCCCCATTAATTTTTCATGAGCTGAACCACTATGAGTTATTAACAAAGCATCCAATTCTAAACCTTTGTCTATGTAATTTCTAAATGCCTCTTTTGCCTCATAAATAGAAGCCTCTCTATTAATAAAACTGAAATTATTTTCTTCTTCCTCAAAAGAGATCACATCACTAAGTAAAGTGTCACCATCAAAAATACCGTCCTCAACATTTTTGGCTAACCATTTCGTAATGCCATTTTCCGATAGAAGGCCCATAAATTTTTCACCGTCATATAGAGGAAATTGCGTATAATCCATTTCCTTTATGACTCTTAAAACATTGACTAGTTTATCTGTGATTTGAAACGTTACAACTTCTTTTCCAAACATCGGATAAACTTTCTTTGGGTTCCTTAACTCATTCTCAATATGTTGTATTTCTTCAACTACAGAATCGTGTGGCTCCGCAATCACATAACTTGGAGATGTCGTATCGTGGACGATGACATTTCTTAACTTTGCAAACTTTTTAAGTTGTTTCTTATATCTTTTAAAAATTGGATTTACCTTTACTATTTCTTCTAAATCTTCAATAAAACCTTTATCATCATTTTTATTTAGTTTTTCTTTTATGAGTTTGTCTATTCTATTAAAAGTGGATAAAATATTTCGGAGTTTCTCAAAGAAATCATATCCCTTAAACTTAAATAGCAATTGTTGTGTCTGTTTCTACATTTTTATTTTTTAAAAAGTTTTTCCAATTGTTTATTCCTTCAATCTGTATGATCATCTATTCTTTTCTTTCTCAAATAATATAGATAAGAAATCGGAACGATTCCACATATAAAAATTATTCCTGCAGTTAAAACACCATTAATTGCAGTAAAGCCTTCACTTAATGATGTGAGGATTCCTATTATAGTTGAAATAAGTGTTAATACAACAAGTGATATTAGGAATCCTTTTTTGGGTGACCTTTTTTGACTTTCATATTCCACACTAATGTTCATTGATAAGAAAGCTGATACGACCGTTGTAAGGATAAACACAAACCATAATGGATTTTCTCTCATTCCATCTATTCCTTTTGTTATTAGGTCATAGCCTAATATTCCGATGATTCCAAGTGTCTGTAAAATGTAGGCAATTCGTAAATTTTGCAGATTTTTCAATAATAATCGTTCGTCTTTTATTTTTTGCAATTTAATCACTCTCCCTTTTCTACCCAAAAAATTTCATCTAACGTTTTATTAACCGCATAACAAATTTCGAGGCACAATTTTAAAGTAGGATTGTATTTTCCTTTTTCGATTAAACTGATAGTTTGGCGAGTTACACCAACCTTTTCTGCCAGTTGTTGTTGGGTCAGATTTACTTGGATACGAGCAACTTTAAGATTGTTTTTCACAATTTCAAAACCCCCTCTGAATGTAATTTATATATTACATTTTACACAATATATATTACATAATTCAATATATATATTACATTTTGGATAAAAAGTTTTACATTATTTTTTTAGTAAAATAGAAGCATTTGGAAACTGATCGAGAATGCCACTTGTTACTGAATTCTTCCTTCATAATATGATTTTATCATGGATTCACTTGTTTGGCAGGTTTTAAAACATTTGGAGATTTAAAAAGCAACTCCCTGTGGAGTGACATATATACCGGTACTACATAAAGCCTATTTAAATTCAAAAAAGGAAGCAGATCATAATCCACTTCCTTCTTTTGCGTTTTATTCAGGAACATAAATTTTCTTGAGCGGGAGCAATGCTTTTATCTCGCCCGGAATTTTTTCATACCATTCTTCTATAAGTTTTACTAGTTCTTCAAGATCCACTAAACGAACCGCGTTATGTTTAGCCACCACTTCGGCTTGTGAAGTAAATCCGCCTGTTGAGACAAACAAACTATTAGCATCCAATGGGTTAGCACCAAGCAATTGTTGAATTTCAGGAGCCGATGCTGACATTTTTCGATGCTTCACTTGAACTTTGATAATGGGCTTCTCAAATCCAAAGGCATCTTTATAGGCAAGAATATCGACACCCCCATCGGGACCTTTTGGACTGACCTGGACATTATACCCCATCGCTTGTAATAGGCCACCAACTAACTCCTGTATTTGCCATGGGTCCAGTTTATATACCTTATCTTGAATCATGGAAGTTGCTTTACCAACCAGATCTTCTATAATTTCGGTTTCTTCAACGTTATCATCTTGCTGAGCGGATTCTGATAACGGTTCATTTAATAACTTTTCAATCTCACTTCCCCATTCATCAATCCTAAAGACAGTTAAAACTGATCCTAAACTGTTTTTAGCGGATTGGGATAGTGCCTCCCGCTTGACGGTATTCTTTTCCCAGTTGACCTTGATATGGTTTGGATAATAGGGATTACCTATCGATGTGTCAAAAAAATGCGGCTCTGTTACAGTGCCAACCATGTATTCTCTGCTTTTTTTTATGTATGTGACGACTCTGTCGCCTATTTGGATTTCTCTACTGAAACGCCAAACTTGGTTAACACCACTAAGTCTTGTCTTCGGTTTATCTTCCGAATAAGCCTCATCTGCTTTTAGGATCAATTCTTCTTTGGTTTTGTATTTTTTCGGATCACCTAATTTAGCCCAACCAATAGAAGCAATGCCTTCCGATTTCCAGACAGGAATCAACTCATTGCTGTCACCCGCACGAACCATCCACCATTTTTTCATAGAATCAACCTCATTTACAATTTGTCTTACCAAAGCCTTCATTACCATTTTTCTCTGCGTTTATCCCCAGATTTTACTTGGGATGCTTAGGTTTTTGGGTGTATTATCCAATATACTCCATTTTATAGAGTTATCTGGTTGACACCATTCAACGATCCCATTTAGAAAATTTCCTTTTTCAACAATTTCTTTTATAAAAGCTCTCTGGTAATCTGTCACTTCCTTATTTTCATATAATGATTCCATTTCAACAAGATGCGGGGTTAATTTCTCTGGCTCCTTTAGTTCTAATTTCCCCTTTACATTTCTTGTCATATACCAAAAGCAAACAGAGTGGTAATCACTTGTATGGGCGATAAATGAAACCACACCACGTAGTTCTATATCATTGAAGATTAAACCCGTTTCCTCAAACATTTCCCTTTTACAAGCTTGTTCAAGGGTCTCATGCAATTCGACATGACCACCCGGAGGAATAAAATACCCATGTACTGCCGAAGTTTTATCCTTCTTTTTAATCATGACAATCTTATCATTAAAAAGTGCTATGCAAGAGACTTGAACTCGAATCATATGTAGATAACTCCCTTTTATTATCTTTTCTATTTTTTTATTAACGGTGCCCTATATATTGGGTTTCGACGTTTTGTTTTTAGTCTAAACTATTGATCCGCGTTTTTCCTTTGTTTGAATGATTATTCATTGTCTTTTCAAATTTCGTTTCACTTTCATACGTTTTCTTGGACTCACGGATACTGGAAATAAAAGTTCCTAAGATTAATAAAAAACATGCCCCTAGACTGTATGCGAAGCGAAAGTTTTGTAAGGAAAGAAGGATACCCCACTTTCCTTACAAAATTCACCATAACTCAAAAAAAATAAGCTTTAAAAAATTTTTTACACAAAATAATGGACTTGACTTATGCTTTTTTATTTACATGCTTCTTATTGATTATTGATTAAATAATTTTTTAAGTTCTGCAAACATAGCTGTACTTTTTATAACCCTACCAAGATTTAAATATGTGTTGCCTGGTCTTAATAACGTTTCAGATATTATTCCTACAAATAGAAGCCTATTACCAAGAGTGATACCATTTTTTGTTGGATAACTTCCTTGATTGAATATAAAAACTGGACTACCACTAGAACCCGGAAAAACTCCTGCATCTATCAAAAAAATAGGTTCTCCTTTAAAATCATTCCAAATAGGACTTGCAGTAATTCCCTGACGAATAATTGATGTCTTGTTATAAGTATCATATAATCCATTTGGATATCCAATAAAAATAACATGCTCTAAAGCAGCGAATTCTTCTATTTGTTGTTTGTTAGGAATCATATCACTACTAATAGTCCTAAAAAAAATATTTGTATTTTTACTTTGTAAATCCTTTATTGCAGGTGCTATTGGTATTGCTATTAAATCTAAGGGACCCAACTTATTATTTTTAATTATTGTGTTATCAAAATTAACCCTTACACTCTTTCCTCTAATTGGCTGATTATCTTCAGCCATAGAAAATTCAATGTATCCATATGTAACATTTTCTAATACATGGTAATTTGTTATTAATAAAGGGATTGACCTTGATGTATCCTCCTCCATTAGAATCGAAAAAATAAAACCAGTTCCAGTTATTTGGGAATTATCACTTTTAATACCATTAATAGGTACAGTCGTATATAGTAATTGTGTACTTAAATCATTAATATTCATAAACTATTCCTCCCTACATTTTATCTGGATCAGGTAAATACTCGTTTACACTATTAGATAATTCATTAATACTTTTAATAGAATCTTTCCTAAAAAAAACATAAGCTACAAACGAGCTTGTTGATATAACCAAACCTACAATATAAAAAATAATACCTTTAAAACTTTTTAACTCAACATTGGAAGCTAAAGCACCAAAAAAAATCCCTAAGAAAGAAGTAGATAAACCTAGACACAGTTCATGCCAAGGGAATCTATTTTTTTGTTCTTCTCTACAAATCTTTCGCACTTTTTTTATATCACTAGCTCTTAAACTAACCAGGAAATCATTTTTATAGTTCTCAGGTACCCTAACTGGATATATATGTGTTGTAGAAAGTTCTTCAGAATCAGATTCCTGTATAGTTACACTTGCAACTGGTTCGATCACAGTTGTATCTATTGGTTCAAAACTATATTGCAAGTCCACTTCCTCCTTTTTTAATCAGAATAATAATAATTAAACACACTTTTGAAATTGATATTGAAAAGGCGGTTCAAATGAAATTTGAACTGCCTCATGTTGTTCTTTCTCGTTGTAATTCACATTATAAATTTTTCACTATTTCTTCATCGAGTATTGCCTTCCTCTTCTCCCAATCCGGCATCAATGCATATAGCATTCGGTAGAAGTTTTCGCCATGGTTGTTGTACTTAAAGTGAATAAGTTCATGGAGAACGACATAATCAATACAGTATTTTGGAGCCTTGATGAGTTCAGCGTTCAAAAGAATGGTATTTTTATCGGTTAGCGCGGAGCCCCAGCGTGCTTTCATGAGCCTTACCTCAATGTCTGGTTTCTCCACGCCATACTTTTGTATCGTTGGATACATCTTTTCCAGCGATTCACAGAAAATTTTTTGGGCCCTTTTCCGATACCAATCATCCATGAGTTTGGCTTTGCGGTTAATGTTTTCGGGGTTCTTCACGTATAAATAAAGGAACCCTCGAAAGTATTTCACCATTTCTTCTTCCGTTGTCTCCTGAACCCGGAGTCGATATTGTTTCCCTAGATATTTAAAGGTTTCGCCGCTGACATATTCACGTTCACTTTGTCTCGCAGGCTGAACTTCTTTAAAGTTACCTACATTTTTAAGAATCCATGAACCCTTTGATTTTACAAAATCAGAAATAAATTCTATCGGCACACGTTCGTGGGCTGTAACTTCTATGGTCATATCCGGTTTCACATTGAGATTGACGTTTTTTACTTTTTTTCGGTGCACAACAAATTCAATGATCTTATTGGCATACACAATTTGGTGTTTTTCCATTGATGCCCCCTGCCCTTAGTAACGCCTTAAAGCAACCGTTTTGATTTGTTCGATGATTTTATCAATCGTATCAATATCGAGATCCAAATCGTGCTTTTCTTTAAAATCAAATAGCAAGTCATCGAGTTCCTGGGCTATGCGATTGTGAATATCTACATTATCATGCCAATCGACTTTTTGATGTTTCTTTATAATTTTATCCATTTCGGAAGCTAATTCGCCTAATGTATTCGTGTCATAACTTGGAGCTGTTTCTTTTGTTTCGCTCAATATGTCCCTTGTCACACCATAAAAAGCTTGTGCATTATGGTTATCTTTAATGACTTCAGGATATTTTTCAATTGTATGGCCACTTTGATAATCTTTCATAATCACCTTCATACGGTTCAAATATTCAGCTTCGGAAATGCGTTTATCCCGATATTCCTGTAAGGTTTCCCGAATTCGCTCCGAAAACTTTTTGTAGTAGGATGGGTTTTCGTCCCACTTTGTATGAATGCTTTTCGTTAAACGGGTACGAATCGCATCGGCCTTAGCTCGTTTGGAACCAAGACGTTCTATTTCCTCTTCAAACGCCTTTTCATTTAAGATGTCCACAGGGTTTGTAATGCGGATAACTTCTTCTGCCGAAATGTAATTGTCCATTAACTTCTGCATCTTAGCTTCATATTCTTTATGATCAATCGTATCTGAATACCGGAGCTTCACACTTTTTCGTAATTCTTGGAAAAACTTGAAGTCCTTTTTATATTTTTGAAGTTCTTCAGGAGGCAAGGCATTATAAATTGTCTCCGACTCTAAAGCAATAGCCAAATTACGCCCAAAATTGCTCAAAACATTGTAGAAATTTTCTCGGCGTTCTTCATCTTCCAACCATATCTCATACTCTTCGCGATCATTCTTGTTCTTGATTGGAGCAAAGATCTGCCATAAATCCGAATAGTATTGGCGCAATGAACCTATAATACTAATAATGTCGTAAATCGCACCTTTTAAATCTTCCGGATCGAAGTTTTCCAATCCTGCCCCTGAATACATCTGCATGGCTTCATCTAATTTTTCCAACAAACCCCGGTAATCGATGATTAAACCATAATCTTTCCCTTCATATAGGCGGTTTACACGGGCAATGGCTTGAAGAAGGGTATGTTCTTTCATCGGTTTATCGACATAAAGAACAGTTGCTCGTGGAGCGTCAAAACCGGTAAGTAACTTATCCACGACGATTAATAAGTCGAGTTCATCACCTTTCACAAATTCATCTTTAATAGTATCCTCATAATTTTCCGCTGTCCCGTAGCGATCCATCATCCGCTTCCAAAAACGTTGGATTTTATCCCTTGATTCCTCATCCACTGCTTCATGACCTTCTCGTTGATCGGGAGGAGAAATGACGACAGCGCAGTTCAAATCACCTAATTCTTCAAAGGCCTCTAAATAGCGAATGGCTTCAATTTTACTATTGGTTGCCAACATCGCTTTGAATTGGCTTCCTTGTGTTTTGTAGTTTTCAAGGAAGTGTTTATTTATATCTTCAGCGATTAAATAAATGCGTTGTTCGGATGAAGCTAATTTTTCATATTTGCTCCATCTTTGCTTTACTTCTTCTTTTTGCTTTTCGTTTAGATTTCGTGTAATCATTTCAAGGCGATGGTCGATGGCCTTTTGATTGACCGATTGTTCCACCATTCTCCCTTCATATAAAAGAGGGACAATGGCCCGATCACGGACCCCATCAGCGATCGTGTACTTATGAATGAGTTTTCCAAACTTGATCATCGTGCTTTTTTCTTTTTTCATTAACGGCGTTCCGGTAAACCCTAAATAACACGCATTCGGGAAAACTTTCTTCATTTTTATATGAAGTTCGCCATATTGGGTGCGGTGAGACTCATCAACGAGTACAAAAACATCCCGTGATTCAATCGGTTCTTGTTTAATGGATGCTGTATCAAATTTGTGTACTAACGTTGTGACAATATCTGCATTGTTGTTATTTATGAGACTGACCAAATGGCTACCTGATGTTGCCCGGCTTGCTTTTAATCTTGTATGACTAAAGGTTTTATGAATTTGTTTGTCCAGTTCGATCCTGTCCGTGACGACAATCACCTTCGGATTGTATTCATGGAGTTCTGACAAAATATATCTTGCCAACATGACCATGGTCAGGGATTTCCCTGAACCTTGCGTATGCCAAATGACACCACTTTGACGGTTGCCGTTTTCATCCCGTTCCTCAATGGTTTTAATAATCTCTTTAATGGCGAAATATTGTTGATAACGTGCGACTTTCTTTATGTCGCTATCAAACAGAGTAAAGTATTGGGTAATTTCAAGGAGTCTCTCGGGATGAAACAATGAAATGATGTTTTTATCCTGTACTGTTGCAAGCCTTCCTCCAACGGTTTTCTCTAACCAAGACTTAAGCCACTCCTCTTTTTCCTCTTGCCATACAGCCCAAAATTTCATTGGAGTGTTACAAGTGGCATACATCGTTTCATTTTTGTTTGTTGCCAGGACCAGTTGAACAAATTTAAACAACTGGGGAATATAGTCTTTCCCTTGGTTGCGGATCATTTGACTGATTCCTTGGCTTGTGGAAATTGATGACTTTTTACATTCAATGACGGCAAAGGGAATGCCATTGACAAAAAGGACAATATCAGGGCGAACCGTTCCACGCCCATCCATCCGTTCCACTTCGAATTCTTCTACTACATGAAATACATTGTTTTCGATATTGTTCCAGTCGATATACTGAATCGTGAAGGACTTCTTTGAACCATCCGGCAAAAGCTCTGTATAGCTCCGTCCTTTCATTATGGTTTCATAAATCGCTTCATTCGTTTTTACTAACCCATTGGTTAGCGGCTCATCTAAATCCCGAATTGCCTGCCGGATATTCGTATCACTAAATTTACGATGTTCCCCTTTATATTCATAGCAATTCAATTCTTTCAGTTTGTCCTCTAACACGGTTCGTAACAAAGCATCATGCTGATTCAACCGCATTTGTTGTGCGGTTTCTGATGGTATATATTGATATCCTAATTTTTGTAGAACCTCAATTGCGGGATTTTGGCTAATGTACCGTTCATCATAATTCTTCTCAATAGGCATGTATACACCTCCGTTTTAACAAAGGGAAAAGGAGTGATGGCATTACACCTTCACTCGGACTTTTCCTGTTAATAGTAATTGCATAAGGCCTTTTTTTTGTTTTTTTAAATAAAGTACTTCTTTCTGGAGAAGTTCTATATATCTATCAATGTTATTCAATACGTAAGCAATAGCTTTTTGTTCCTCCATACTAGGCACTTCAACTTTATAGTAGTCCAAAAAGTCTTTTGGTACGTGAGGTATACCTGATCCTTCCCTTAACCGTTGAATTCTTTGTTCATTCAATTCTAAGTGTTTCTGTAAAAATATATTGTGTATGGATTTACATTCTAATTTTACAAAAGTAGAACCTACAGCCCCTTCAACACCAGTAAATGCTCTTCCAGCTCTTGATCCATCCCAAAGAAGTAAGACATCATTTTTTTCTGCGAAAACTGTAGCATCATTTGAATAGTTCTTAAACGTACCAGATTCTAAATAATCCATATCAATCGCAGGATACTTCCCACCTTCTACATATATCACTGCTTTCCCTTTTACTTTTCTTACCAACTTTACCAACTTAACTTTCTTCCACTCTCCATCAAAACCAGGCAATCTCACTTTACCTGTCAATAACTTCTGCATTAGCCCTTTTTTCTGCTCTTTTTTCTGCTCAATCAGCTTTTCTTTGAGCTCAATGGCTTTGTCCCAGGTGGAGAGGATAGAAGCGATTTTTCGTTGCTCATTTATTGGGGGTATCACAGTTCGTATATTTTTTATGTTTTCTTTACTAATTCCATAAACTGAAATACCTGATGCAATCACCATAATCTGTTTTCGAATATTCCAGTCAGATAAAAAAAACCTTTTAAAACTATTATCTAATAAATTTGATTTATCTCTTGCAATTATAGTATGAAGACCACTTATAAATGGAATGTTCGTTTTATTTATTACAACTACGGATTTGCCGATTCCTTCATAGTCTTCGGAGGCATCTGCAAAAACAATATCTCCGTCCCTTAAAAAATACTTTTCGTTTATATTTTCTAAGCGTTCATTCAGTTTTGGAATGGTATCATATTCCTTCTCAACATCAATGTAATTACCGCTTAATTTATGAATATCACCATAATGAAGATAACAAATTCCCTCGTTCGAAAGATTTGATCTCGATAGTGCCATTCCTCCTACAAATTCAAACAAATAACCAAATTTATATTCGATCCAATCTGATGGGTAAGACTCTTTTAGGTTTATCTCCACCAATATTTTCACCTACGTTTCCAAATCTTGAAAATATCCAATATCGACAAATTACTTCCAAGTATTTATTTTATCTTTATTTTAAGCCTTAAAATATGACAAAATATCTCTCCGTATACGAATTGTATTGTCCTTACCATTTAGAATGTCTGCCCTTCCCGTACCATATGCCTTCAAACCATGTATGCCCTTTTCCCACTTGATAGTTATTCTATAACTTTCCCTAGCAATGTCTATATCTAAACAATCTTTAACTTCCTCAAGTGATAGAATTGCTATTTCACTATCTTGTATTTTCTCTCTACCACAAATTAAGGTGAAGTAAATTTTCTCCAAATTACCATTATAATTCCTAATATATTCTCTTTCTTCGGGGGAAAAAGTAAATTGCCATAATTGGGCATCCTTTTTCTGTCTTCTTAATGGAGAAGATACATATTTTGCATAAAGCAGATAATCCCCGTTATTAGTTGTCAATTTATAAATTCTACGAGAATCGCCTGGTTCAAAAATGGCTGGAGCAAGACCACTATTAATAAGACAAGATAACATTGACCCGAAATAAAAATCCGCTTTACGTACTGCCCCCATTTAATTCTCCTCCTATAATCCCAAATCTTTTAAATACTTTTCCATTTGTGCTTCGACTTCTTGAAGTTCCTGCTTAATGTTAGCGATGTTTTGTTTGACGGCTTCCATATCGACGGGTTCTTCTTCTTCGAAGGTGTCGACATAGCGTGGGATATTTAAGTTATAATCGTTTTCTTTGATTTCCTCGATGGTTGCGACATAGGAGTATTTATCAATGGTTTCCCGTTTCTCATATGTTTCAACGAGTTTTTGAATGTCTTGCTCTCTCAATTTGTTTTGGTTTTTCCCTTTTTGATAATGCTCTTGACCAGAAGCATCAATAAATAAGACATCTTTTCTAGTTCTATTCTTTTTGAAAACCATAATACAAACAGGTATAGTTACACCATAGAACAAATTTTCCGGCAATCCAATGACGGCATCGAGCAAGTTCAGATCAATGATTTGCTTACGGATTTTTCCTTCACTTGCTCCACGGAATAGAACCCCATGAGGTAAAATGGTCGCCATCCGTCCGTTTTCCGCTAAAGAATACAACATATGTTGAACAAAGGCATAATCTCCTTTTGATGCCGGTGGAACGCCCCATTCAAATCTCCTGTGTGGGTCAAGACCAGGCTCCATCTTAAACTTCTTATCGTTTGCTCCTTCTCCAGCAAATCCCATCGCCCACTTATCTAATGAAAAAGGTGGATTGGCAACGATGACTTGGAACTTCATTAACTTACCATCTTCTAAATGCAGCGGATTGGCTAACGTATCGCCCCATTCGATTTTGGCATCATCGATTCCGTGCAAATACATATTCATAAGGGCTAGTGAATGGGTCGCTCCGTTTCGCTCTTGTCCGTATATGGCCACTTTGCGATTGGGGACTTGTTTGGCCACTTTAATCAACAATGAACCTGAACCGCATGTTGGGTCATAGATACGATCATTTTCTTGCGGTTTCACCAAACGGGCGAGGAGCTCCGAGACTTCTGCTGGTGTGTAAAATTCCCCGCCTTTTTTCCCGGCATCAGAAGCAAACAGTCCAATCATATATTGATAGGCATTGCCGACAATATCTTCATTGCCTAATTGAGACGGCCGGAGAGAAAGCTGGTTAAAGTCCTCCAGCAATGTGCGAAGCATGGCATTGCGTTCTTTTGCTTTTCCGAGTATTGCTTCGCTATTAAAATCAATGTTACGGAAAACACCGCGAAGTTTTCCGGCATTTTCATTCTCAATGCGTTCCAAGGCTTTGTTAATGATTTCACCGATTTCGGGGTCATTGCGTTTGCTGTATAAATAATCAAATGTTGATTTTTCATCCAGAACAAAGCGTTCCCTTGAAAGAGCCCGTTGAATTCGCTGTTCGTCACCATTGTACCGTTGGGTATATTCCTCAACTTTTTCCTTGTATGTATCACTTAAATATTTGATAAACAACATCGTAAGAATATAGTCTTTATATGTCGATGAATCGATCTTTCCCCTAAACGTGTCGGCTGCTTGCCATAATACACTGTTGATTTTTTCTTGTGTGATGTGTTCAACCATTTTTTCTTTCCCCTTTTTTTAAAATCTGTTCGACAATCGCATGAAAATAGGCTTCTTTTTCATCAAGCAATCGTTTGTAAAGCCTTTTTTGTTTTTGATGAAGTTGATAAAGTTCTATTATTCTTCTTTGAGTAGAAATGGGTGATATAACAACAGGAATATTCCCAATAACATGTTGGTTGGTACTTGGAATTCTACTCCCAGCTTGAGAACGAGCGAATTCTTTTTTTACCTTCATCGAATTCAAATACCAGGCGATATATTGAGGTAAAACCTTTGTATCAACTACTTTAATGATCACAAAGTAAGAAGGCACTAATAGGCCGGCATGTTCTTTATCAATAAAGACAGCGGTATATGGCTGGCTTAACCGCATGAGCACATCGTTTTCTTCAGAAAAGTAATGGGTATCCAAGACGTCATTACTGATAAACTCGTCATAAGAATCATTAATGATCAACCCGTCTTCACTAATGTTTTTGAGTGACAGAAGCTTGTATACTGCTCTCGCCTCATATTCAATTTCAGCCTTTTTCCTGCTCAACACCAAACCTGTTTTGATCTGGGCAATATCTGCTAACCGCATAATTCACCTCCTACGTAAATGTCAAATTCGCGATTTAACGCCATTCTGTTAAATATAATATATGACTTTTGAATAGTGTGTCAATAAATATTTTAATAAACCAAACATAAAGCTCTTTACAAATTTGTAGACAAACTCTTAATCCTTGAATATCTTAAAGCATTGATAATGCTACGCCCAAACCAATAAAAACCCCAACATCGATTTTATTTCAGCATGCCCGGTTCATTTATGCATGCGTCATTTTCGAATACATCGATAGTTAGTCGGCCCCGATTTTACACAGCTTACATTATGAAAATAATTTTAAAAGTCGCGAGGCTGGAGTGAAATGTACCCCCACATTTAAGCGTAAGCGCCCGGCATACTGTATTTCCGGGCGCTTGGGAACTGTTATACCACTCAATCTTTTACCTGACCGGCACTTCCGAAAGGATTTCCCCAGTTTCGTAATTATAGTAGCCGATTTGGCTTTCGGTTGGGATTTCCAACACCTTTGTGACGGGGATCGAGATCGTCAAATTGCCTTCATCCGGTTTTTGGTCCAAATATTTGCCTCGGTACATAAGTTCGGAAGTTCTCGGGCTGAAGAACACATCTTCAATAATGAATTCCCTATTAGATTCGTATGTGACCAAGCCTTTGCTTTTCGGAAGGATGATCCGCTCCAGCGAATCATCTGTTGCTACAAAGCTTGATGTTGAAAATGACACGCGTTTGGCAGAACCTGCTGTCGATTTGTACAGTTCCACTAGGGCATTGGTGGTATAGGTCGTGACCTCTTGATTTTTTTCTTTGATTTTCGCAAGCTGGATGGCCTGTTCCAAAACTTCACTGATCACTTGATCCTTCAAAAGGTGCCCTGATAAGCGCAAGCTACCATAGGTACGGTCATATATGGCTAGAAACTTTGACCCTTCCACAATCAATGGAGGTTTTTCGGAGCGATGCTTATCAACTGCCCACTCAATGTCTTGACGTTCAAAAGGTACTGTGATCAAGAAGGCTTCATAAATCAATTCAGCCATTTTATCTAATTCAATATTTTCCCTTTGTAACACAGGATGCGTGAGGATGACGCCACTTGTGAAATAGTTTCTAGTGAACCGCTCTGAACTGTAATAAACAGGGTCATGGAGCGGATAATTTCGACTGATTGATGATGGGCCGCGCTGTTCCTTATAGCCGCAAATGGATTCTCTAACCTGAATATTACTTTCATATATTAAAAGATCTTCGTATTGATAAGCTTCATTGACGTTATCCTCCGACAGATTAGGAAAAACGAGAGTCGGAAGCCAAATGGGGCTCGTTGTATATTGTCTTTCCATGCGTACGACAACTGATTTCGTATGCAAATTGATATGGTAGACCCGATAGGCTTGTGTCGTATAATAATACACAGCGCCTGGATATGCTTCTTTCAACACTTGAGCAAATGAAAGCGTTCCTAAATCTCGTTGCGCTGGACCTTGCTTTAATTCGACCTTGAATTGGCTTTCAACATCCCTCAGCGGATACGTATGGTTTGGGTCTTCTCCGGCTTCTGCTTTCATGTTGCGCAAATCAGCAGGGATTTCCCCGATCCTCTCTTTCCGGCAAAGTGCGAGAAAATCACCTGGAAAGGCAATCTCCGAATGGAAGACTTCCTCTTCGTGATTTAATCCGATCATTTGGCAAAACTGGTCGTGTTCCCCGCCTAGACGCGCAAGGCATAATGCATGAATATACTGCATCCTCGGGTTTTCAAGATACAGTGAGCTTTCCCCCAGAGGACGTTCCAACAATGTTTCCGGGTGTTCAAAAATCATTTCACTAAACGTCGTACCGTTATTGATAACATAAACTTTACCTTTTCCGTGACGCCCAATCCGCCCAATGCGCTGGAACAAACTGGTCGCCGATGTCGGTACGCCGATCAATACAGCAACATCCAAATTCGGGATATCCATTCCAAGTTCCAACGCGCTTGTACTGATAATTCCTTTGAGGCTGCCTTCGGTCAATCGCATTTGAATCGTATTCCGATCTTGTTCCTCATAACCTGCGCGAAATGGAAGAATGTTGGCAGATAAAAGATGTTCACCGGAGAACGCACTACCACTATCCCCTTCCTCGTCTATGGACTTTTTTTTGCGATTAAGGATGGACGAAAGGAGTTCAGTTTGTTTCCGGCTGTCGACAAAAGCGATAAAACGTTCTCCCGTACTGGCAATTTCATTGAAAAGTTGCGTCATCTCCGTTAAAAAATCAGTTTGATTCGGAGGATTAAGAAGAATAATTTCCACCTCATGTTTCGGCGAGCTGTCACGATCTGGTCCGATGAATGTGAAGTCCAATCCGACGAGATTCTTCAAATGCGCCTGAGGATTCGCTATGGTCGCCGAAGCAGCAATAAATTGTGGATGTTGTCCGCAAAGCTGCAACAGATGTCTGAGTCTTCTGAACAAAAAAGCCGAATTAGAGCCGAACACTCCTGTATAAGTATGCACTTCATCTAAGACCATTAGAGAAATTGATTTCATAAATTGCGCAACCGTTCGATCGTTCAAATGAGACAACAACCATGCGTGAATGACATCCGGTGTCATGATCACGATTTGACATTTTCGCAATATGTCTTTGCGTGAATTGACAGAAATATTCCCGTCGATGCGGCCAACATTTACCGTTAGACCGGCAGCGTTTACTGTCTTTCTCCAGCGTTCTTCCTGCTCAGTACCTAATGCTTTCATTGGATAGATCGCTACGATTTTTGCAGAAGGATTTTTCATCAAAGTTTCCATACCTGCAATGTAAAAAGGCAAACTTTTCCCCGAAGCTGTTCCAGTCGTCAAACAGACATTTTCCCCATTGATGAAAGCTTGAATCGCTTCCTTTTGGTGGACATACAAATGGCCATTATAATGCGCTTTCAAAAATGCCTTTGTCAAACCCGATAATTCAAGATCCTCTACGGTAACGAGTAACTTTTCCTTTTTTGGAAGCTTTAACTCCCCAACTACGGTCCAACCATCCACAAGTACCAATACTACCACCTCTCCAAATTATTATGTTCGATGTAAAAACGCCCTTTAGTTGTTTTCTATGATTATCATAGCAAATCAGCTGGCCAAAAAATAGGACAACTGACACAAAATGAGAGAATTTTTTTACAAAGGCATCACATTTTGAAGGTTATGGAACTGTAAAACCTTGTATAATCCGAAAAAGCGAAGCATTTTTTTATCGGTAAAACCTGTCAAACATCCATAAATGCATAAGTTAGTGATATCTGGGCGTAGCTTTTGTAGGAGAAGTGGAGAATTATTTATTTAGGAAGATTCAAGGAACTTTACTTAGGGGGAAATAATGGTGGCTGACGAATTGAAAAAAGTTATGTTTCTCACGTAAAACTTATACTGCAGCGTCTATCGTATTAAATATGAGTGTTAATTTTAACAAAAGTAAAAGGCTGCTTCCCTTCGGCCTGGCTTCCATGCTCTGCATAGCAAAGTTCAAGAAGCTAAGTCCCGAGGAGGCAACCTTTTTGATCTTCCAATGTCAGACTAACAATCCTTCGTCGGTGTGCCTGGATTGGTTGCGGTTTTAAAGGATTGGCCGCAGCCGCAGGTGACGATGGCGTTCGGATTATCGATGATGAACCCGCCGCCCATGAGGTTTTGTTTGTAGTCGATGGTGACGCCTTCTAAAAGCGGCGCGCTATCTTTATCAATCACGACCTTAAGGCCATCGGTTTCGATCTGTTTGTCATCATCATTGATTTCTTGGTCGAAGCCTAATCCGTATGATAAACCCGAGCAGCCGCCGCCTCTTACCGCCAGGCGCAGAACAAGGTTATCCGCTTCTTGTTCTGCCATCATTTCTTTAATGCGACTGTTGGCCGCTTCCGTAATGGTAATCATACTTTTCACCTCACTCCCTTTTTTATCATTATAATGAGATTCGGATTGCGCTACAAGTGAACCAACTTCTTGTCCAAAAGTCCACATTTTCGGTCGGTTTTTTTCTGACAAAATTACGAACCTACTGTAACGGTCGTTCGGCGAAGCTTTTTTTATTGTATAATACAAGCAGACTAAACGTTCATGAGGGGTTTTTGTATGTACCGGATTTTTTTGGCCGTCCTTCTTAGCGCCTTACTCATTACGGGATGTTCGAAAGCGGAAACCAGCCAAGATAACCCTGCGTTAATGGTATCTGCTGCCGCAAGCCTTGCCGATGTCTTGAAACCCTTGACGGACCAATTCACGAAAGAAACCGACATACCGGTACATCTCAATTTCGCGTCTTCCGGGACACTGGAAAAACAAATTGAAGCCGGTGCCTCAGCTGATCTTTTCTTTTCAGCCGCCGAAAATTACACAAATCAATTGGTGGACAAAGGGCTCGTCGATAAAAAATGGGTGAAACCGCTCGTTTCGAATAAGCTTGTGCTCATTGTTCCTAAAAATAGTGACGACATTCACAGCATCGATGACTTGGCTGCGGCGAAAGTCATCGCGATCGGCACACCAGAGCTCGTTCCTGCCGGTGAATACGCCAAAGAAGCGTTGACAAGCTTGCATCTCTGGGGAGCGCTGCAAGCGAAAATGGTTTACGGAAAAGACGTCCGCCAAGTGTTAAGTTATGTGGAGACGGGAAATGCCGATGCCGGGCTCGTCTACCTAAGCGATGCCAAGACGAGCACAAAAGTCAAAACCGTGCAAGTTTTACCGGACGCCTCACACCAGCTGATTCTTTACCCTTGCGCGATTATAAAAAACAGCGACCACCAAAAGGAAGCGAAAAAGCTGTTTCATTATCTGCAGTCAAAAGCAGCCATGCAACTTTTTAAAAAATATGGTTTTGAACCATTAGTGAAGGAATAAACCCAATGAGTAACGCGTTGACCTCTGACCCTTTTCTTGATCCGATTATTCGCTCACTGATTGTCGCGGTTGTTTCGACCCTTCTTTGTTTGGTGACGGCGACAGGCTTGGGCTATTTCTTTAGCCATCGCCATTTTGTCGGGAAAACCGCAGCGGAAACCTTTTTGATGCTTCCGCTTGTTCTTCCGCCGTCCGTCGTTGGCTTCGGATTATTGGTCATCTTTGGCCGGGGCAGTTGGGTGGGCCGCTTTTTTGAATGGCTCCTGCATCAACCGATCGTTTTTACGGTTTGGGCGGCGATGATCGCCTCTTTTGTCGTCGCTTTTCCGCTGATGTTTCAAACGGTGAAAAACGGCTTTGAAGCGGTCAATCCGGACATTCGGGAAGCAGCGAAAATCG
>Ga0310828_1001083_pt1 | contig 18623 bp, 17 predicted proteins | sample WT_ome_3_FD_202242 | JGI IMG/M metagenome (GOLD analysis project Ga0310828, IMG submission 202242) | Sorghum-adapted microbial communities enriched on wild type (WT) sorghum from Joint BioEnergy Institute, Emeryville, California, United... ... | reverse complement strand
GTTCGCGTTGCAGCTCCATGAGCAGGTCGATGATCTGCGCCTGGATGGTCACGTCGAGGGACGAGGTCGGCTCGTCCAGGACGAGGATCTTCGGGGCGAGCACGAGCGCCCGGGCCACCGCGACGCGCTGCCGCTGACCGCCGGAGACCTCGCGCGGCTTACGGGACAACACCGTCTGCGGCAGGGCCACCTGGTCGAGGATTTCCCGGACCCGGCGGCGCCGCCCGGCGCGGTCCCCGACGCCGGCCAGCCGCAGCGGCTCCTCGATGATCCGTTCCACGGTGTAGCGCGGGTCGAAGGCGGCCAGCGGGTTCTGGTAGACGAGCTGCAGGTCGGCGGGGTGCTGGTTGACGATGCCCGGCTGCGGGTCCAGTACCCGGCCGTTCACCGTCACGGTGCCGGAGTCGAACCCGATCAGGCCGGCGGCGACCCGGGCCAGAGTTGTCTTGCCGGAACCGGACTCGCCGACCAGGGCGTGGATCGAGCCACGCGTCAGGCGCAGCGAGACGCCGTCGAGGGCCCGGACCGCGCCCGGGTCGGCCGGCGAGCGCCCGAACACCTTGGTGACGCCCGCCAGTTCCAGGACGACCGGCGCCCGCGGGTCGACCGCGGCGGCGCGGTCGGCGTACTTGTCCGGGTTCTGGGCCGGCGTGTGCGACAGCAGCGTCGCAGTGTACGCGTCCCGCGGCCGTTCCAGCACCTGCCGGGTCGGGCCGTAGTCCTTGATTCGGCCGTGGTTGAGTACCACCAGCTGATCGGCGCGCTGCCGGGCGAGCGCGAGATCGTGGGTGATGAACAGCACCGCCAGACCCAGCTCTGCCTGCAATTCGCCGATGAGGTCGAGGATCGTCTTCTGCACGGTCACGTCCAGCGCCGAAGTCGGCTCGTCGGCGATGAGGATCTGCGGCCGCGCGGCGACCGCGATCGCGATGAGCACCCGTTGCAGCTGGCCACCGGAGAGCTGGTGCGGGTACGCCCGCGCGCGTTCCGCCGGGTTGGCGATGCCGACGCGGTCGAGCAACTCCACGACGCGGTGACGGATCCGGTTGCGCGGAACCGTACGGTGCACCCGCAGGCTCTGCGCGATCTGGTTGCCGACGCGCACCAGCGGATCCAGTGAGCTGAGCGGGTCCTGCGGGACGAACCCGATCGTTGACCCATACAGGTCGCGCCACTGGCGCGGCCGCAGCCGCGTGACGTCCTGCCCGAACAGGTGAATGCGGCCGCCGGTGACCGCGCCGTTGGCCGGCAGCAGGCCGCTGATCCCGTGCGCGATCGTGCTCTTGCCGGAGCCGGACTGGCCGACCAGGGCGGTGGTCTGGCCACGATGGACATCGAACGATACGCCGTGCACGACATCGACCGGACTGTCCCGGCGGCCGTGGGAGTAGCCGATCCTCAGCTCTCTGACGGTGATCGCGGGCTCTGTCATGGTAGGACCCTCTCCCTGACGAACTGACTCACCCGGCTGATCGCGAGCACCGAGACCGTGATGGCCAGGCCCGGTACCACAACCAGCCACGGCGCGGACACCACGTACTCCCGACCCTCGGCGACCAGCAGCCCCCACTCCGGCTGCGGCGGTGGTGCGCCGTAACCGAGGAAGCTCAGCGACGAGATCCACAAAATGGCCAGGCCGAACTGGAGCGCGGTGAGCGACAGCACCGCGGTGTACGAGTTGGGGAACACGTGCCGGATGAGGACCTGGCGGCGGGTACCACCAAGGTGGTGGCTCGCTTCGACGAACGGCAGGGCGGTGACGGTCAGCGTCTCGGACCGCATCAGCCGGGTGAAGACGGCGACGGACGAGACACCGACGGCGATCGCGGCGTTGATGGCGCCGAAGCCCAGCGCCACCACGATGACCATCGACAGTAGAAGACCGGGAATCGACAGCAGCACGTCGACGACGCGGGAGATGACCGCGTCCACGATCCCGCCGAAGTACGCGGCGACGAGGCCGAGCACGGTGCCTATGCCGAGGCCGATGACGACGGCGATGGCCGACCCGACCATGGTCCGGACGGTCCCGTACACGACCCGGGAGAGCAGGTCGCGTCCCAGGTAGTCGGTGCCGAACGGGTGAGCCGACGACGGCGCCTGGAGGATGGCGTTCGAGTCCGGCCGCAGCGGGTCGTACGGCGTCAGCAGGCCGGGGGCGACGACGGCGAGGACGAGGAACGCCACCACGACGATGGCGACCCAGTCGACCACCGCGACATCGCGCAGGCGGAGCCTTCTGGCCGGGCCACGGTCCGGCACGGTGCCCGGCTGGGTCGGCGGGGTCTCGATGGTCGTCATCCGGCCACCACCTGCCGGCGACCGCGGCGCGACAGGCTCCCGCGCCGCTGGCGCGGCGACCGGCGCGCCGCCAGGGTGATGCGCGGATCGATGACCGGATAGAGCAGATCGGTGACCAGGTTGATGACGACGAACAACGTCGACACCAGGACCACGATCGCCATGACCACCGGGGTGTCCTGCTCACGTACGGCCTGCTCGGTGATCAGGCCGATCCCGGTGCGGTTGAAGACCGTCTCCACGATCGTCGCGCCGGCCAGCAGGTCCCCCACGGTGAGCGCGGTCAGGGTCAGCGCCGGGATCGAGCCGTTCTTGAGGATGTGCCGACCGGCGATGGTGAACGCCGGTACCCCCTTGGCCTTGAGCACGGTGACGAACGGCTCGCCCTTGGCCTTGCTGAGCCCTTGGATGAGGACCTGACTGATCGGGGCGTTGACCGCGATGGCCAGTGTCAGCGCCGGCAACACGTACGACACGAAGCCTTCGTCCCGGATGGACGAAACCCAGCCGAGCCGGAACGAGAAGACCACCAGCAGCGCGAAGCCCACCAGGAAGCTGGGCGTGGAAAGGAACACCGCCGGCAGGACGCGGACGGCGTTGCGTACCGCGGCGACCGGGAAGAAGACCGCGGTCAGCGAGATGCCCAGCGCGAGCAGGACCGAGAAGGCCAGTGCGATCGACGCCAGCACCAGCGTCTCGGAGAGCCCTTGCGCGAGGACCTCGGTGACCGGCCTGCCGTTGACCAGCGAGTAGCCGAGGTCGCCGGTGACGGTCCGCTTGAGGGTGACCAGGTACTGCTGCCACAGCGGCAGATCAAGGTCGTAGTACTCGAGCAAGGGCTTGACGACCGCCTCGGGCAACGGGTTCAGCGGGTTGGTGATCTTGTCTTTGATGGGGTTGCCGGGCAGGACGAACAGCACGGCGAACACCAGGGTGTACGACAGGTAGATCACCAGCAGGGACTGCGCGATGCGGCGCAGCACAAAGGATCGACGAGTCATCGCTGGGCCAACCAGGCGCGCTGGTACTCCGGCAGGCCACCATCGGAGAGGGTGAACCCATTAAGGGACCTCGCCCCGACGTAGACCTGCGTGTCGTTGAGGATCGGGATGGTCAACGCGTTTTCGATGAGGTACTTCTGAGCCTTGGCCAAGGCGGCGCCCTCCGCCTGGGCACTGGGTGCGCGCAGCGTGCTGTCCAGCAGCCGGTCGAGCGTGGCGTCCGCCCCGTTGAGCCTGAGCGCGTCGGTCCGCTTGGACGAGTAGACGTTCCACAGGCCGTGCGCCGGGTCCGGGTGCGGCCAGCCGGTGCGCGTGAAGTTGACCGCGGGGTCGGCGTTGACCGTCGGGCCGTAGGAGGTGTAGTCGGTCTCCTCGAGGACCAGTTGCACACCCAGCGTCTTGAACTGCGCCTGGATGTGCTGGAACAGCGCCTTGGCGGTGTTGTCGAAGACGTCGACGTATGTCCGCAGCTTCAGCCGCCGGCCGTCCTTGACCCGGTAGCCGTCGGCGTCCCGCCCGGTGAAGCCGGCCTCGTCGAGCAGCGCGTTGGCCCGACCCGGGTCGAACGCGATCTCTTTGGACAGGTCGAGGTAGCCCAGAGTGCCGGGCGAGAGCACGCTCGAGGCCACCGACCAGTTCTCGGTGTAGAGATCCTTGATGATCTGGTCCCGGTCGATGCCGATCTGCAGCGCCTTGCGGATCCGGAAATCGTTGCCCGGCCAGACGTTCTGGCGTAGCGGCCACTGGTTGGCCAGGCCGACACCGCTGCGGGCGATGACGCGGTAGCCGTCCTTGGCGAGCGACTTCTCCTCGCTCGGCTGCACGTAGCGCAACAGGTGTGCCTGGCCGGATCGCAGGGTGCCGAGGCGGACCGAGTCCTCCTGGACCGGAATCACGGTGACCTTGTCCAGGTATGCCTCGCCCTGGTTCGGCGAACTCTTCGGCGGCCACGCGTAGCCTTCGCGGCGCTTCAGGACGTACGCCTTGCCGTACCGCACCGACTCGACCACGAACGGGCCGCTGCCGATGAGGTTCGTGTAGTCGGACTGCTTCTCTCGCGGGAGCGCGAAGACCGAGTCGGCGACCAGGCCGGCGGCCCATCCGGTCAGCGCGCCGAGGAAGGGAGCCCACGGCTGGCGCAGCCGTACGGTGACCGTCCGGGTCGCCGGATCCGTCGTGATCTCGGCCTCGTCCGGGAACGCGTAGTTCTTGGCGATGCCCTTCGCCTTGTCGCCGTAGATCTGACGGGTCAGGTTGCGCTTGACACTCTCCACGTCCAGCGGGGTGCCGTCGCTGTACGTGACGCCCTGGCGGATGACAAAGTCGTACCGCAGGCCGTCGTCGGAGACGGTCCAGCTCTCCGCGATCCACGGCTCGAACTCGCGGGTCTGGGCATTGCGGTAGATCAACCGGTCGGTGAGGTTCCAGAACAGCGCGCGGTCCTGCCACGTGCCCTGCTCCTGGATGAGCGCGGAGACGGGAATCTCAGCGTCCAAATAGGTCAGTTCGCCGCCCCGCACCGGTTCGCCGCCGGCCGGGGCGGCACCGGTCACGCTCGCCGTGCACGCGCTGGTGGCCGCCAGCATCAGGACCGCGATAGTGACGGCGTACCAGCGCCGCAGTCGGCCTAGTCTTGTTGCCACGAGACGACTCCTCCGGTCGGTTGGGTTGGTGCGGACAGCGGGCTTGGGGATGCCGGCGGCCGGGTGTGGTCGATGGCGGCCGGCTCGCCGGCGCGAGCGATGGGATCACGAAGCCGAAGGTCAGACGGTGGTGACCAGGTCAGCACCACCGTGCCGCCGCTGGAATCAGCGGCAACGGCAAGCGGGACAACGAGCGCTGGCGTCGCGCCTCAGGTCCACGGCGAGGCGCCGAACGAGAAGATCGCCAGCAGTCACGCCACCAATATCCTACTGAAGCTATAGGAGATCAAGGATGTGCTCAGATCCTGAGACGGCTCGCCCTGCCGCATTTTCAGGGAAAATGTAGGTCGAAGAGATCGACTGACCTACACTTTCCCGGAAAATGCGAGGTCGCCGTCGGTCACGGACGCGGGGCGCTCTCCGGCCGGAGAACGGCGTACCGGCCCATGTGGTAGAGCAACGGCTCGCCCTCACCCTGACCGGCGTCGAGCGGCTCGGCCAGTACGATCGCGTGGTCGCCCGCCAGCACCCGCTGGGTCACCCGGCAGAGCAGCCAGGCGATCGGCCCGTCCAGCAACGGCACCCCGAACGGCCCGAGCCGCCACTGCGCGTGCGCGGCGAACCGGTCGATGCCGCTGGTCGCGAAGGTCCGCGCGATGTCCCGCTGGCCCGCGCCGAGCAGGTGCACCGCGACGTGCTCGGCGCATGCCACGGTCGGCCAGCTCGATGAGCCACGGTCGAGGCAGAACGACACCAGCGGCGGGCGCAGCGACACAGACGTGAACGAGGTAGCCGTGAATCCCACTGGCGGCTCCCCCGCCGCGGTCACCACGGCCACCGTCGAGGCTTGCCGCCGCAGCAGCGCGCGCAGAGCGTCCGGGTCGATCGGCGCGACCTGTTCTGTGGCAACGGTCATGGCTTCCCTCCGGGGCAAGGCCGGCGCACAGCCGGCGTACGGTGCGATGCTCGCCGGCGGTCGACGAACCGGCGCGAGGAACGAGGATCAGCGGCAGTGGCCGCGCGTCCTGGTGATCAAGCCCTGGCCGCGGCGCCGCGATGTCGCGACCGCACCGTCGTCGCGGCCGGCGACCCGGCTGGTCATGGCCTTAGCATCAGCGCGATATCTCCTACTTGTCAAGTAGGTTTTGCGCGATGTGGTACGGCATCCGATCCGCCCTTGGCGAAGGCACCCGCATGGCCCACAATCCCTACCAAGCCGATGGGATATATGCGAACCGGGGAGATGCCATGCGAGGCGAGACAACGGTCGTGGTGGGTGGCGGGTGTAGTGGCGTGCTCGCCACGGCGTCCTTGGTACGGCACGGCATCGGCCCGGTCACCGTCCTCGATCCGAACCAGCGGGTGGGGCCAGGTGTCGTCTACCGCACGGACGAGCCGGCGCACGTGCTCAACTCCCGGGCGGGCACGATGGGTGTCCACCCGCACGACCCGGACGGGTTTGTGACCTGGTGCCGTCGCCAGGGCATCGCGGCCGGTCCTGACGACTTCCTGCCGCGCGGCACGTACGGCCGGTACCTGGCGGCCACCTTCACCGAACTGGCCGGCACCGGGACCGTCCGCCACGTACGGGCCCGCGTCGCACAGTTGCTGCCGTCGGCGCGCGGAGGCGTCGAGGTGGTCTGCGCCGACGGCTCGGTCATCGCCGCACGGCGCGTGATCCTGGCGCTGGGACCGCCGGCGCCCACCTTCCCGCACCGGATCGACGCGTCGGTACGGGACAGCCAGCGCTACGTCCCCAACCCGTGGCTTCCCGGCGCTTTCGACGACATCCCACCAACCACACCCGTCCTGCTGCTGGGCACCGGGCTGACCGCGATCGACGCGGCCCTGTCGCTCGCCGCCCGCGGCCACCGGGGTCCGGTAACCGCACTCTCCCGGCACGGCCTGCTGCCGTTGCCGCACATGCCTACCCCGACCGCGAACACCGTTGAGCCGGACCTGCCGACCGGCGCCACACTCCGCGGCGTCCTGCGCCAGGTTCGCGCGGCGGCCGCGCGCTGCGGTGACTGGCGAACTGTAATCGACGCGCTGCGCCAGCAGGCCGATCCGGTCTGGGCCGGGCTCTCCCTCGACGCGCAACGACGGTTCCTGCGGCACGTGTCGCGGTACTGGGAGATCCACCGCCACCGCGTCGCGCCAGAGGCGGCCGCGGCGATCCAGCGCCTGCGCACCGCCGGCACGCTGAAGCTGGTCGCCGGGCGGATCCACGCCCTCACCACAGAGGGCGACCGGTATCGGGCGGTCGTGAACCTCGCCGGCGGCGGCCGCGTCACCTGGACCGTGGGCGCCGTGGTCAACTGCACCGGGCCGGGTCACGCCAGCGGCGTACCGCTGGTCAGGACACTCGTCGCCGACGGCCTCGCCAGGGCCGACCCGCTGCGCCTGGGCATCGACGTCGAACCCGAGGGACGGCTGGTCCGTCCAGATGGGACGGTCGTGCCGGACATCCGCGTACTGGGCCCGCTCCGGCGCGGCCGCCTGTGGGAGACCACCGCCGTGCCCGAGATCCGCGCGCAGGCCGACCGGCTGGCCGCCCACGTCGCCGAGTGCGACGATCGGTCCGAGGCCGGTACGGCGGCCGCCCGACCCCTACCTCCCGTGGCAGTCCGGGGCGCGGCAGACACCTTACCCTGCCTTCCGCTGTAGCAGGGGCGGCGAGGAAGTCCGTACCAGGGCGGCGAGGAAGCCGCCGACGAACGTGTCGCCGAGCCCGATGGTGGTAGGCCGGGCCACGTCGAGCTGGAGGCCAGGCACGCACCGGACCACGGGGCCCATGCGCCGCTGCAGGGCGGCCGCGAACTCCGTCGCCTCCGGCCGCCTCGGCCGGCTGCGCACCAGCTCGTACTGCCGGACGGTGTAGTCGTCGCCGTGGCTGTACCGGGTACTGGCGGCCAGGATGGCCTGGTCCAGCGCAGATGCGTAGCCGCCGGCGTCCCGGCCGTACGCCGCCGACCAGTACTTGGTGTGCAGGACCAGGGTGGGTACCGGGATCAGCGTGTGCAACGACCTGAGCGCGCGTTCCACCTCCGCCGGCGCGAGCAGGTCGACGGTACGGCCCAGGTACCCCTGCATCTCGTCCTCGTTGAGCCCGTACACGTCGATGAACTCCAGCAGGGCGTCACGGACCCGCCGGCTGAAGGCCGGCTCGTGGTACGCGGCGTCCTCGAAGTAGACCACCGCCTCGGGAGGCAGCCGTCGCATGTGCCGGCGCAGGGCGGCCAGCCGGTCGTCGAGCAGGTCCGGGTCGCGCATCGCGTTGAACCCCGAGACAAGGAAGACGCGCGCGTCGACGAGCAGGTCGCCGAGGTCATCGCGCAGCCGCATGCTCTCGTTCGCCGGGTCGTTGACGTAGATCAGGCGGTTCGGGAACGGCGCACGGATGTCGATGTCGCCCGCGCGCACCCGCAGGCCCTGGTCGTACTGCACGATCAGGTGCGGGTAGCAGGTGTCCTCCTCGCCACTGTGGACATAGTCGCAGTCCGCCGGTAGCTGACAGCGGATGATGTCGTTGAGGCTGACCAGGTGCAAAGTGGACGGTACGCCGAACCGGCTCATGGTGATCGCCGCGCGTACGGACGTGCCACCGATGGTGGTGCGGTGGGGGAACCTGCCGGCGAAGGCTTGCAGGGCGGCGGACGAGGCGACGAAGTGCTCGCCCCCGCCGCCCTGCTTCAGGTACGCCAGGACCGAGACCACGAGGTCACGCTCGCCGGACACCGGCCGGGACGCCGTGATCTCCGCAGCGCTGATCCGGTACTCCCGGACGAGCTGCTCGAGGATCGGGCCGGACAGCTTGAGTTCGTAGTCGACGCATCCGCCCAGGCCCAGGACGACCGGCGCCATGTCAGTACAGCGATGCCTTGCCGGCCGCGCCAAACAGGTCGATCTTGTGGGCCGCGACCGCCTTCATCGCCTCGACGCACGGCGGCTGGATGGACAGCGGCTCACGCAGCTTCGGGTCGGCCAACACCTCGCGCATCTTGTCGTGGTAAGCGGCCTTGATGTCGCTGGAGATGTTGATTTTGTTGATGCCGAGCTTGGTCGACCGGGCGATCTCGTCATCCGGGTTGGCCGAACCGCCGTGCAGCACCAGCGGGATGCCGACCTTGTCCTTGATCTCCTTGAGCAGGTCCAGCTTCAGCTCGGGCTTGAGCGACTTGGGGTACAGGCCGTGGTAGGTGCCGATGGCGACGGCCAGGCTGTCCACGCCAGTCTCCCGGACGAAGGTCAGGGCGTCGTCGGGGTCGGTGTAGATGATGTCGGCGCCCTCCTCGGCCTCGCCGTCGGTCGCGCCGATCGTGCCCAGTTCGCCCTCCACCGACAGGCCGACCGCGTGCGCCGTCTCGACGACCTTGCGGGTGAGCGCGATGTTCTCCTGGAACGGCAGCGACGAGCCGTCGATCATGACGGACGTGAAACCAATCTTGATCGCGGTCAGGATCTGGTGGTAATCCGCGCCGTGGTCCCAGTGGATGGCGATCGGGACGGTGGAGCGGTGTGCGCGCTGCGTGATCGCGGCGATCATGTCGGGGCCGATGTGCCGGACCTCGTTCGGGTGGATCGCCACGATCAGCGGGGCGTTCTTCTCCTCGCTGATGTCCACGATGCCGTTGAACATCGCGTAGTCGCTGGTGTTGAAGGCGGGCACGGCGAAGCTGTGCTCGTTCGCGATGTCCAGGATCACCTTTCCGGTGGTCAACACGGGTGCGTTTCTCCTTCTGTCGGATCGGTTCTGCAGGACGAATGCTTCATGCTTTGACGGCACCGGAGGCGAGGCCGCCGATGAATCGGCGCTGGAACACCAGGAACAGGACGAGCACCGGAAGGGAGCCCAGGATGCTCATGGCCATCATCTGGTTCCACTCGTAGGAGTGCTGGCCCATCAACAACTGGATGCCGATGGGCACGGTGCGCATGTTGTCGGTGCGGGTGAGGGTCAGCGCGAACAGGTACTCGTTCCACGAGATCATGAAGGTGTACACGCCGACTGCGACCAGCCCAGGGACCGAGATGGGCACCAGGATCCGCCACAGCGCCGTCCAGCCACCGGCACCGTCCACTTTGACTGACTCGTCCAGCTCGCGCGGCAGGGTGTTGAAGTACGCGGTCGTCATGATGATCGCATACGGCAGCGTGAACACCATGTGCGTCAGGATCAGTCCCGGATAGGTGTTGTACAGGCCGAGCGCCACCACCAGACCGAAGTACGGAATGATGAGCGTGATCGGCGGTACGGCCTGAACGCTCACGATCACGGCGTTGATGGTGCGCTTCAGCGGGAACTCGTGCCGGCTGAACCCGTATCCGGCGAGGATCGCCACGACCAGGGTCAGCGCGGTGACCGCGAACGCGACGATGTAGCTGTTCAGGAAGAACCGCATCTGAGCGGCGTTGCCGAGGATCTTCGCGTACGCGTCGAAGGAGAAGTTCTCGGTGATCAGCCGGGGCGGGACCTGGAACACCTCGCCGTTGGCCTTGAACGACGTCGACAGCATCCACAGGACGGGCAAACCGGCGAACGCCGCACCGATGATCAGGCCGACCAGCACGCCGGCTTTGGCGGCGGCGCGCCGGGTCCTGCGGCTGAGCATGGCGATCACCTCTCCCTTTGCTGGCGTACGTAGAAGAAGGCCAGGATCATCGTGAGCAGCAGCACGATCACGGCGGCCGCGGACGCGGTGGCGAACTCGTAGTTGCTGAACGCCTGCTTGTACGTGTAGGTGCTGAGCATCTCGGTCGCGTTGAGCGGACCACCGCCCGTGGTCATCCAGATGAGGGCGAACTGCTGCGAGGTCCAGATCAGGTCCAGCACGGCCATGCTGATCAGGACCGGGCGCAGCTGCGGAAGCGTCACGTTGCGAAACCTCTGCACCGCACCGGCGCCGTCGACCGCGGCCGCCTCGTACAGGTCGGCGGAGATGCCCTGCAGCGCGGCGAGCAGGCTGATCATGAAGAACGGGTAGCCGGACCAGATGTTGATGAAGGTCAGGGCCCAGAGCGCGGTGCCCGGGTCGGCCAGCCAGTCCACGCCGTTGCGGAGCAGGCCCAGCGAGGTCAGTACGTAGTTCGCCACGCCGGCCGGGTCCAGCAGGAGCCGCCAGATCACGGCGACCACCGCGATGGTGAACAGCCAGGGAAGGATGTAGACGATCCGGAAGATGGCCTTGGTCACGCCACTCAGCAGCGGCGTGTTGAGCATCATCGCGAAGGCCAGCCCAAGGACGAGATGGGCGGCCGTGCTGATCGTGATGAACAGGCCGGTGTTCTTCAGCGCGACCAGGAAGTTCGGGTCGGTGAGCACCTTGGTGTAGTTGGCGAAGCCGACCAGCACCGAGTTCTGCTGCACGATCACGTTGTCTTTGAACGAATAGCTGATCACCATCACGATGGGGATCGCCATCAGCACAACGATCAGCAGCATGGTCGGCGACAGGTAGGCGTACGGGAGGAGCGCCCTCCCGATGAACGACCGCCTCCTGCCCAGCCCGGCCGCGGCGTTACCCGCCGCCCGCGTGGAAACCTCGGGTTCTGGGGGCGAATCGACGTAGGCGGGTTCCATCATGTCTCCTTGGTCGGGGCCGCGCCGGGCGGACCGGCGCGGCCCCGCAGGTGAGGAGCCGGCGTCAGAGAACCGACGACCAGGACTGCTGCGCCTTGTCGAGCGCCTCGTCGACGCTCTGCTTGCCGGTGAGCACGAGCTGGAGCTGCTCATCGAAGCTGCGCATCAGCTCCTCGGACTTCGGCAGGCTGACGAACTCGTTCGCGACCTTCCCCTGCTGGTAGATGTCGAACGCCGTCTTGAACAGCGGATCGCTCTTGCTGAAGTCCGGCTCGGCCGACTTGTTGCCCGGGAAGCCGTTGGCCAGCGTGCTCAGCTGCGCGTTGGCCTGCTCGCTCAGCAGGAACTGGACCAGCTTGAATGCCTCGGCCTTGTGCTTGGAGGACTCGGCGATCCCGATGCCCCACGACGCGTACGGGATGCCGCGCGGGCCGGTGTAGCCCTCCTCCGCGGGGATGGCCGCGACGGTGAAGTCCAGGTTCGGGTTGTTCTCCTTGATCAGGTTGATGTGCGCCAGGGAGTCGATCATCATGCCGACCTGGCCGGTGGTGAACTTCTCGACCTTGTCCTGTTCCTTCATGGTCAGGAAGCCCGGCGCGATGACGCCCGCGTCGTGGAGGCTCTTGACGTACTCCACCGTGCTCTTGACCTGCGGGGTGGTCAGCGCGGGCTGCCCGTCCTGGGTGAGCATGCTGCCCCCGGACGCCCACAGCCACGACATCACGTCGTTCTGGATGCCGTTGGGCACGGCGGTGTCCAGCGGCAGCGCCCAGCCCTTGACGTTGCCGCCGAGCGCGCTGATCTTCTTGGCCGCGTCCAGGAACTCGGCGCGCGTACTGGGCACCTGCTGGATGCCGGCCTTGCCGAGCAGCTCCTTGTTGACGAACAGCGGGTAGACGAAGTTGACCACGGGGATCATGTACGTCTTGCCCTCGACCTGGACCTGGCTGGCCAGCTGGCCGGCGTCGTAGTTCGCCTCCGACATCAGCTTGGACAGGTCAGTGATCGCGCCCTGCTTGGCGAAGTCGTTCACCCAGGCGCCGTCGAGGCCGACGACGTCGGGCAGGGTCCGCGACGCCGCGCCGGAGATCAGCTGCTGCTTGGTGGACGCGTACGGGGCACTCAGCAGCTTGACCTCGATGTTCGGGTTCTGCGACTCGAACTCGGAGATGAGCTTCTCGAACGAGCCCTCGGGTAGCTCCGGCGCCCACCACTGGGCGAACTCCAGGGTTACCTTGCCGTCGCTCGAACCACCCGAGTCGTCGCCCGACCCACAAGCCACGGCGCCAGCGCCCACAAGTGCCGCCGCCGCCACCACCCCGACTAACCGCTTCAGCCGGCCGTGCATGCCGGCGCCACGCATCGCCATCGCCGCTCCTTAGTTTCAAGAGGTGTTACGGCTCTATGCTGTTTTGCGCGGAACGTTAACACCGGGTTTCCGGCACTGCAAGGAGAAGTAGTGCAGGATCATGCTAGATAACGCAGAGTTCGGCGACATCCGGCGGGATGGTCGGGGCGAAGCAGGTCAAATGGTACCCAGTGCGGAGGTCGGTCGGAGCCGGGAGCGACGCCGCTTTGCGGCACTGTGCCGAAAACCGGGGACCATCTATGCTGTAAGACGCTGTTCTAAGCGGCATCGTCTTCCGTTTCGCGTGGTTCTGGTGCATATGGGCGGCAACAAGGGGAGGAATCCGTGACCGTCGAGAAGGAGGACCGGCAGCGGCACCTACCTGCCGGGCGCAAGGCGCAGCTGGCCCAGTACGTGGCCGACGCCGGACAGGTCACGGTCGCCGCGCTCGCCGCGAAGTTCGGCGTCTCCATCGACACGATTCGCCGGGATCTGGACCAGCTCAGCGCGGACGGCGTCCTGGTCCGCACATACGGCGGCGCGGTGAGCCTGTCCACGGTCTCCCGGGCCGACCGGGCGATCGACCAGCGCCTCGCCCTACAGGCGCAGGAGAAGGAGACGATCGGAGGCCTGGCCGCGTCCCTGGTCGAGGACGGAATGATCCTCGTGATCAACGGCGGGACCACCGCCCTGGCCGTCGCCCGGAACCTGCGCAACCACCGGGACCTCACCGTGGCCACGAACAACCTGCTCCTGCCCGGCGCGTTGCCGCCGTCGGTGGTCCGCGACGTGTACGTCTTCGGCGGCGCGGTCCGCTTCGTCACCCAGGCCACCGTGGGCCCGGTCAGTTTGCGCGCGGCCGGCGGCGGCGAGCTGGACATCAGCTGCGATCTGGCACTGATCGCGGTCGGCGCCGTCGCGGCGGACGTGGGGTACAGCACGAGCAACTTGGCCGAGGCGGCGATGATGCGGGAGATGGCCTCCCGAGCGTCCCGGGTGGCGATCCTGGCGGACTCGTCCAAGTTCGGCCGGCGTCTGTTCGCGCAGGTGTCCGAACTCGGCAGTGCCGACTACCTGGTCACCGACTCCATGCCACCGGACGACCTGCGGCAGGCGCTGGAGGACAACGGGGTGGAGCTGCTGACGCCGGAGACTCGGCGCGGCAGCTGACACCACCGACTCAGCGTTCCCGTCCAATCCCGAGTGACCACGGGGAACGCGGATCGCCTCGCGGGGTCTGGGCCACCGCCCGGTGCCTTTCACACGGCCTTGACGCGTCCTTGACGCCCAACCGTCATGTTTGGGTCGGGAAGACACCGATCCCGTGAGGAGGATTGATGAGGATAAAGACCTGGGCATGGGCGGGGGTCTGCGCGGCATCCACCGCGCTGCTGCTGGCCGCGACCACCGCACCGGCCGGTGCGGCCGGCATCGCCACCGGACAGACCTTGGGCGCCGGCGACAGCCGGTGTACCGACTACGTCCAGTCGGACAACGGGGCGAGGTTGACCGGGTTCTTCGCCAACGGCACCGGCGAATGGACCGTGCTGCGGTCCAGCGCCGTGGGAGGGCCGGAGACCGTCGTCTTCAAGGCCTCCGCGGGTTCGCGAAGTGGGGCGAAGACGCCCATCGACAAGACCATCGCACCGACCGCCTCCGGCTTCTTCTTCTACCGGGCGTGCGTGGTCGCCGATAAGATCATGAAGGTCAGCGTCTTCAGCGTGACCCACTACCAGATGTCGCTCACCTCGACCAGCTCCCGGGCGGTGGCCGATATCGGCCCGGAGACGGCTGCGCTATCGCTGAACGCTCAGGCGTGCGGCGACCGTACCCCCGTGTCGCCCGGCGACACGATCCGGCTCGTGGGCACCGGAAGTGGCCGGACCGGCTGGATCATCTCGGTCACCGGCTCCACCAACAACTACGAGGGGAACTGGGCGGTCCTCTACACCACCACCAACGGTGGTATCGACCAGACCTTCGTCCTGGATCCGGAGATCACCGAGGTGACCGCGTGTGCGGGCGGCGGCGTCACCACGGGTAGGGACAACGTGTCGTTCGAACTGTCCATCGTCGGCTGACCGAATTCAGCAGCCAGTGGCGGGTGTCCACCCTGGACACCCGCCACTGGCGTACCGGCTTGGTGAGCTTCCCCTTATGGTCCAACCTGGACGCACAACCCGTATCGGTCAATCCGCCGGCCGACCCGCGCTCTCGGCGAACCGCATGGCCTCGTTCAGCAGCGTCCGCCACTGGCGCCGATCTGGCCGAGGTAGCGCGATCCACTCGCGGAACGTTCGCCCGGCGGGCGCGAAGGGCTCACCATCGCCAGCGGCGATGAGCGCCTGGACCCGCCCGGCCGGCAGCTTCACCAGAAGTGCCTGAGTGCCGCGGTCGACACTGGCGAAGAACCGGCCGTGCAGGCGCAGGCACGGCAACCCCATCATGGTGGACCGGGTCACCGCCGGCTCGGCCAGCAACGGCTCGGCGAGCTGCCAGAACAGTTCCTCGCCGGTCATCGCTACGAGCCGGCGGGGAATGGCTTGAACAGCGCCAGCTGGGCCCCGCCCGGATCGGCGACGATGACCGACGTGCCGGCGGGCCCGTCAGATGCCTCGCGGACCACGGTGGCGCCCAGCGACGTCGCCGTCTTGGTGGCCTGGTCAAGATCATCGACTACGACGTAGGGCAGCCACTGCCCGGCGGTACCCGGTCCACGCTCGACGATGCCGGCCCACGGCTGCGGACCGGTACCGATCCAGGACCGGTAGCCGCCGACCCCGGCGTCGGCCACGTCCCAACCGAACATCTGCCGGTAGAACTCGGCTGCCTTGCCGGTGTCCTCGGCGGCGAGGTCGAACCACATGAACGGGATGGACACGGTGTGACTCCTTCCATTTCGGTCGCGGCGGCGTGCCGCCCTCACCGCGTCTGATCCACGACGAGCGCGGATTTCATCGGTCCGGTCGGATCTGGTCGCTACCCTCGCCGCATGAGTATCTCGCCGGCGCTCGACCACGAGCCGGAACTGCTGGCCGCTGCCCGCGCCGGCGACCAGGACGCGTTCACCGCGCTGGTCGCCCCGCACCGTCGCGCCTTGCACCTGCACTGCTACCGGATGCTCGGCTCGCTCGACGACGCCGACGACGCCCTGCAGGAGGCGCAGCTCCTCGCCTGGCGCGGTCTGCATACCTTCGCCGGCCGCGCGCCGCTGCGGCACTGGCTGTACCGGATCACCACCAACACCTGCCTGAAGATGATCCGCGCCCGCGGTCGCGGCCCGGTGCCCGCCGGTGACCTCTTCTACCTCCAGCCCTACCCGGACCGGCTGCTTGACCAGCTCACCGCGGGCGACGCCGACCCGGCCGCGGCGGTGGAGCGGCGGGACAACGTGGCCTTGGCGTTCATCGTGGCCCTGCAACGGCTGCCCGCCACTCAGCGGGCCGCACTGCTACTGCGCGATGTGCTCGCGTACAGCCCGGCCGAGACTGCCCAACTGCTCGGTATCAGCGTCGCGGCCGCCAACAGCCTGCTGCAGCGCGCTCGCGCCACACTCGGCACCTACCGCGGCGAGCGCCCGGGCCGGCAGCTGGACGCGACCGACCAGCAGGTCGTCCAGCGCTTCGTCGACGCCTGGCAGCGCCGCGACATCCCCGGCCTCGCGGCTGTGCTGGCCGAGGACGCCATCCTGCGCATGCCGCCGCAACAGCTCGAGTTCGTCGGCCGTGGCTCGGTCGTCGAGTTCTTCGCCACCGTCCCCGCCAGCGGCCGCCTGGACATCATCGATTTGGTGGAGGTACGGGCCAACGGCCAACCCGCCCTGGCCGCGTACCTTCCCGACGACCAGGGCGACTGCCGCGGCTACGGCATCATGGTCCTCGATATCGTCAACGGCGCCATCAGCACTATTTCCGGTTTCCCGGATGTGCGGTTGTTCGACGCCTTCGGCCTGCCCATGACGGCGCCACGCGCCGGGCAGCCGCGGTAGATCGGCAACGGCAACCGGGCCGGCCGGAGATGCCCCCGATCTGTGTGTCGTCCCCGGCCGGCCAACGCGCCGCCCGGCGCCCCGCCGCGCGGGCAGTGGTTCCCGGCCGCGTTCACCCAACTGGTACGCAACGCCTACCCACCGCTTCGAACGCGGCGGGCGTACCCGGCTGGCGGCTATGGCGTGCCGCGCAGCGCGGTCGGGGACCGGAACTTGGCACCGGCGAACCGTTGCAGCGCGAGCGCGATCTCCTCCCGGGACTCCCGAATGTCGCTCAACTCGCACAGCACGTGACCGTCGCGAGCCCCGTTCGGCGGGAACGTCGGCGCATTTTTCATCGGCACGCCGGGCCGGACCCAGAGCACGAGGGCGTACCGCTCGTCCTGCGTCATCAGCCGCTCGATGCTGATCGCCTCGACCTGGTCCCACGGGCCGTCAAAACGCTGCCCTTCGCAGTTGACCGAAAGTCCGGACTGATCGAACGCGATCCGGAAGGGCCGCAGGCTGGAACCGAGGACGACCAGCGCCGCGAGCAGGACGAAACCGCCGATGAGCGTACCGCTGACGACCATGAAGCCTCCGGCCGGTCCGCGGACCACCAGCCCGATGCCGGCGATGGCGAACAGACCCAAGCTCATGAGCAGCCCTTTTGCGCCGAGCTTTCGACTGCCGTTACCGCGATGTAGCTCCACTTCTTCCCTCCCCGTCGAGCCTTTGTCCGCCGCCATCCTGGTCGCTGCCGTCACCGGTCCGTCACAAATTGATCATCAGTCAATGGCCTGGCCGGCGGTCGCGGTTCTCTGGTTGGTACGACATGCCCCTCGACCTGGTCGGGTCCTGGGCGTACGAGGTGCCGGGTATCGCGCGTTCGGGAAGGTCCGTGGTGGCCGCCCCCTCCGGTGTGGCCGAGTGGGCTGGCCACCGGCGGGCATCGGCGGTCCTGGCCGCTCGCCTGTGGTCATCCAACAGGATGGGCGCAGGATGGGCGTCGGTCAGCTTGTCAGGTCGCGGCGCCTCCCGACGAGCATCGCGACCGCGACCACGATCGCGGTGTACAAAAGCAGCAGCCCGAATGCCAGTGGCAACGCAACCGTGCCGCCGAGGTGCGCGACCGCGGTGATGAGGCCGATGGGCAGGTAGTCGGAGATGCCCATCGCCATCCCGAGGATCCCCTCGACGAACTGCCAGCCGATGATGGCGCCAACCGCGATGGCCGGGTTGGGCACGAGCACCCCGATCGCGCTGCCGAGTGCACCGAGGGCGGCGGCTGCGGCGGTCACGGCGACGACGCGTACCGCGATGTGACCGACGCTCTCGGCGGGGACTTCCCGGCCCAGCGCGATCGGCGTGACCACGACCTGCGCGATCAGGATCGTGAGGAAGCCGAGGAGGGCGCCAACACAGGCGAACGCGATGAGTTTGGCGGCGAGCACCGGGACCCGTCTGGGTACGGCCAGATAGTCGAAGCCAACCAGCCGGCGGCGAAACTCGCTGCCGACCAGTGCCGCGGCGAAGGCGGCGACGACGATGGCGACGACGGCGAGCGAGACGTCCATGAAGTCCGCCACGCTCGTGTTGTGCTCGACCGGGTCCAAGGCCGCGTCGAAGAGGCTGATGACGGCGACGAGTGGCAGGACGAGCAGGACCGCCCAGGTGGACCGGACGGTACGAAGCTTCATCAGCTCGGCGTGGACCAGCGGGCTCATCGGATGGTTTCCTTTCCTGCGGTGAGGCGGAAGTAGGCCTCTTCCAGGGACGGCTC